>Ga0126307_10001160_pt1 | contig 17375 bp, 21 predicted proteins | sample Plot28_FD_89955 | JGI IMG/M metagenome (GOLD analysis project Ga0126307, IMG submission 89955) | Serpentine soil microbial communities from UC McLaughlin Reserve, CA, USA - Plot28 | ecosystem: Environmental > Terrestrial > Soil > Grasslands | place: USA: UC McLaughlin Reserve, Lake County... | reverse complement strand
TCGCTAATACCAAGACTCTTCTAACATTGCCAAATATCCGGTATCTTGTAGAAGGATTAGATGCTTTACTATATACTAATCTTGATGGAGATAAACGAGCAAATGTTATCCAGCTAAGAGACGAATTAATTTCTTATATCAATAGTATATTCACTGACTATTCTTAGTATATGTTTGACTAACAAAATATTTCCAAATGATTTGGCAGCGCAAACTCTTTTAGTTTCTTTGTGTCCTCTTTAGTCAAAGTTTTCGATTCTATGCCTGTGTTAGTATGCGCACTCCATGTATCATACTTTCTATAGTTGTCGCAGCAAAAACAAACAATAGATGCTCTGTCTTCGTCGTCTAATTCTGCAATAGTGTAGTAGTATTAAATCAAGTAAAGAGAATATTTTTCTTACCTTATATTGAATCAAAATAATCTAACAATGTTTTTTGCATCAGCGGCTTCTTCTTTTCTATTCGAACTAAATTTGATACTTTTATTCCGACCTTTCTAACAGTTGGTAATGTTCTTGTTATTGTCGTTGTAGTTGTCGTTGAATCAACAAAAGAAAATCTATCTAATAAACCTTCAATAACAGAGGCAATACTTTCTCGCTTATTCTGAAAATTAGAAAATGACGTTTCCCTCGTTTCAATTGAAAAATCAGATCTAACAAGCTTCACACCTACTGTTTTAAACTCATATCCCTGCCGTCTTATTCTTTCATAAATTTCATCAACTAATTGATTCAAGTATTTGAGTATCGTTTCTTTATTTCTTGTAAAGGAATCAAGTGTTTGTTCAGTACTTAAGGATATATGATCCTCTCTGGGCATAACAGGCTCATCGTCACGACCATTAGCAACACGCCACATCCAAATTCCATTCTTTTTGCCAAATTTTTCTATTATTTTCTGAACATCATGCTTTGCAAGCTCGCCTATAGTTTCAGTTCCCATTTCCTTTAGAATTTGTTGGGTTTTAGGACCTATTCCTGATATTCTTTCAACTCCTAGATGCTCAAAGAACTTTTGTAATTGATCAGGATAGATAATAGTCAGTCCATCAGGTTTTTGAAAATCAGATGCAATTTTTGCAGCAGATTTTGTAGATGCTACTCCTACAGAGGTTAAAAGTCCAATACGTTCTTTAATTGCCTTTTTAATTGTCGATGCATATTGTTCGATAGTAGTAGTAGTTTCAGTTATCATTATTCTCCTCATCATCTTGTTTGTACAATCTAAATATGCCTCGTCTATACTAGATTGTTCTAAAACGTCTGCATATTCTTCTAATATGTTCATAACTTTTTCTGATACCTGACGATAATATGATATATCTACTGGTCTTAAGACAAGATTGGGACATAATTCTTTTGCCTTTGAAAGGGACATAGCCGATCTGACACCGAAATTTCTGGCTTCATATGAACAAGAGGCTACTGCACCTTTAGTTATATCCTCTTTCTGCTCCGTCATAATTACAGCATGTGGTTTTCCTACTATCGTTGGATCTCGTAGCTCTTCACAAGATGGAAAAAATGCATTCAAGTCAACACACATTATCACCTTACCAATCCATTGATTATAGCCATATTTTCTCACAGGCAAATTTAGTACATTTAATACAGTATTTGCTTTTGTAGGTGCATTTACAACAACAATCACAGAGTCAAGATCATCTGCTTCTTCTCTTTCTTTTTCCTTTATTTTTTCAATCCATTTCTTTTCATTCTCAGTAATTCTCAGATATAGATAATCAGCAGTAACGACAGGATGATAAGGATATCGATTATCTGACCATATTAGAGCAGCATTATGCTTCTTTAAGATGTGATATGTCAGATCCTGAAACCAGGAAAAATGATTAAATTCTAAAGCAGCTGAATAGCCATGATAATTACAAATATCCAAAATCTCTTCGAGCCATTCTCGGCCATCTTTTAGAGTCAATTCTCTTGGCTGCTCTATTACCACGGCAAGAATCTTCTCTTCAAGTGGCGCAAGTTCTTCTAAAAAATTTCCAAGGTCAATCCCATTATTATTATTAATTTCTCCTGGTAATTTTAAAGTAAAACGAAAATTATCATGACTATTTTTTGCCCATTTTTTAAAAGTGAATTTATTGAGGAATCCGCTATAGACACTACTACTGCTTAAATCAACTTCTGCAAAATCATAAATATTCGAGTAGTATTCAAGGTAATTTTCAGGTTCTAGGGTAGCAGGATAAAAATCTTTAGCCCATGTTTGATGCTTCCAGCCGGAGCAACCAACATAATATTTCAATCTATTACGTCGTATTGCAAGAGTATATAATTATCTCTTATGGCTATCAACTGAGAGGGAGTCTGCTTAGTTTATGACGACAATAGCCAGAATAACCAACACTGTAGCTAAAGAAGGAAGAAGAAGAGAGATAAGAGGAGGAGACAAAGGCAGAAAGAAAGCCAAAGGAAGGGGTAATGAAGAAGAAGATAGAGAAAGATTTAGCCCTGAACTTTACGAAAGCTAGATAATGCAACCGAAGGATTTACTAACCATTTTGTTAGATTACTTAAAAAACAGTTACTAGAATCAAACATAGAAACTATCTGCGATTATATTCTTGCAATAAATACAGAGAGCAATCCATCAATTAACCACAAAAGAAATCAGTTGCAGATATTGTGTTATCTATCTGAATTTCTCGGTAATCAGACACCTTTCATTAAGATGACACGCGATAACATTCTCTCTTATTTGGATAGCCTTCGTAGACCTGAAGCATCTGATCCTGATCATAAATGGATTGATACATATAATCTAAGGAGGACATACATAACACATTTCTTTAAATGGTTATACAATCCTAACTTAGATCCAAAGAATAGACCCACTCCTGAAGTAATGAGTAACATACACGATTTAAAAAGAAAGGAAATCTCTACGATAAAACCGTCTGATCTATGGACTGCTGAGGATAATATCTTATTCCTAAAGTACTGTCCTTCTAAAAGAGATCGAGCTTATCATGCTATTGCAAGGGATTCGTCTTGTAGACCGGGAGAAATATTGAATCTAAGAATACGAGACGTTGTTTTTATGGTAAGCAATGATATTCAATATGCTCAAATAACAGTTAACGGAAAAACGGGTAATAGGTCTATTCCTTTGTTTGCATCAATCCCTTATGTAAAAGACTGGCTTGATGACCATCCACAGGGTAGAAACTCCAATGTCTTTCTTATTCCTAGCCTTGACAAGCAACACCAAAAGTTTGGAAAAAGAATGAAAGAGTCTTCTCTTAACGGTATATACAGAAGATACAAAGTCGAGGTATTTCCCAAACTATTGGAAGATCCTAAAGTTACACCTGAAGATAAACAAAGGATTACAGATTTACTAAAGAAACCTTTCAATCCTTATATATTCAGACATTCAGCTCTAACAGTCAAATCAAAGTTCTTAAAAGAAAATGCATTACGTCAACATAGTGGTTGGTCTGGAAAGTCTCAAATGCATCTAAAGTATGTTCATTATTTTGGTAATGAGTCTAATGATAGTCTTCTAGCTGAATATGGAATAGTTACCGAAGCTAACAAGGATAATGTATTGCTACCTGATAGTTTAAGGCCTAAATTATGTCCTAATTGTAAGGAGTCTAATATTCCTGATTGTAAGTTCTGCAGCAAGTGTCGGATGGTTCTAACATATGATGCATATAACGAGACCATAGAAGAACAGAAATCTAAAGACAAGCGATTAGAGGAACTAGAGCAAAATTTCAAAGCACAGTTGCAGACACAACAAAAGCAGCAAGAGTTACTGGAGGCTTTATGGCTGCATCAATAACAACCGCAAGAACAACAACAACCACTTTCCAACAAAGAAAAAGAAGAGTCCTCTTCTTCCTCTAGTCTACCCATCAAAACTGAGAAATTTACACTTAGTCGTAGAAATGAAACAGGTATCCCATCGACTCCCTGGATGGAGACGTTCATGCTAGTAGATAATCGTAAAACTGACGCGGAAAACAGTAAAAATTTCACAAACATGCTCTTTGACAAAGGCATACAATTACCCTGGCGCCGCTTACCAAACGTTACAAAAGAACAGGAAGAGAAATGGCATCGCGCAATGGTAAAAGGTCTTAAACGAGAGCTGAACAACAAGAATAATAATGATAATGATAATCTAAAATGAAGACCAACAACAGCACAATTTTTATGCGGTAGTGAGTCTACTCTACTATTTTCTTCCTTCCATCTTAATATCAAAGGATCGTCTGATACAATTTCTATAAGTGGTTCAGCATGCATTAGCTGCCAGATAATGGGCCATATCTTGGGATTCTCTAAGCTGCACACGGCTGATATCTTTTCCCTGCTAGCTCCATTCAGATAATCCCTCACATTTTGATCTAGGTGATATGCTATTCTAACAGCAGTTAACAAGTCTAAACTGTGACCTCCACCACCACTTAGCCTTTTTCTTTTACTACTATTGTTGTTTTTGTGGTTGCTCGATCAACATTTTTGCTAGCTACTCTACCTCTTTACGAAACTGGATCATCCCCCAGGAGGTCAAATAAAAAGATCGCATATCGTTATCCTCATCGAAATGACCTCGAAATCTTCTTTTAGACTCTCTCAATAATTTATTGTCTTGCATTTCGAGCATATTGCATGGTACTTCATTTTGCGAACTGATGTCTGTAACAATTTGAGGAAGAACTAATTTAGAAATCTGGCAAATATTAATCGCGCCTCTCGTTCCAGTCTCGCGATTTTCTGACTTCTACTATACCAAGACGAAATAATATCCATTTCTGTAACATTTGATTGGTACCACATTTTTCATGGCTGCAATTTAGCATAGAGTCGTTAGCCTTCGACATATTATGATGTACTTGTTGTTGTTAATAATTGTCTTAAAATAAAAGTTGCTAGCAGTGCTTAGTTCTCTTTGGTATTTGTTTTTTATTATATTATACCTTTTAGGTCAGTAGCAACAGAAGTTCTTTTATTATACCAATTTATGAGCTCTTCATTTTCTATTCCTCCTTCTTCTGGACAGTATCTACATTCTGGAATACATAAGTACTACTACTATAATAACAACAAGAGAGACCTTAGCAAACTCCAATAAGTATACAACTAAACCTCACACCATATTATTATTTATTTATCTATCTCTTTAAAGAGAACACCAAAGAAATCTTATGCTGTCCTTACTGTTTTGCAGATCATTTCAAGCATTATTGATACTGATATTACTTCTTCTTTATTCTCTCTGATAAAATGGCCTTAACATATTAATAGTAACAATATTGCTAATCTTTAAAGTAGGTTTTGATTTCTAAAAAAATTGCTGAGAATAATAGTAATACTTGCCAAACAAAAATAAAGATGAGATGTTCAAGATAACAAAATTCAACATCTGTATCATCGGAATGCTGGTAGGAATAGGACTTATTAGTCTCCTTCCTTTTATGGGTCTGACATGCAGATGGGGCTGTACTGCTGCTGGCAATTAGGAGGCTCTGTTCACTTAGCAAACACAAGCATGCTATTATGTACATCTACAAAGAGATTAAACCAATTTCTAACATGTTCTAATGTACAGTTATCTTTTTGACATGGAAAATAATCATCAAAGCATTCTGTTCTATCTTTTATGTATTGAATAGTTCATTCTATGATACTTCTTTCGTAATATGAGTGAGTGTGATGACGTAATTTCAAAAATCTACATGCTTGTGGATACCATGTACCACCATTAGTAGAAACTGGATTTTTTCCATATTTTTTAATCAATTCTTGAAGAAACTGTTCAGCAACAAGTATGCTCCTTTCTAGAGAAATACGCATATTCAGAATTGATTTACTTTTAGGTTCAATTGCAATCCATAACCAGACTACTTCTCTACCTACTCTAATCAATGTTTCATCTATAATGAATTGAGATATTTTCGTTCTCTTCTGCCATATCTTTGTTGGTTTATAATGTTGTATCCAATTCCAGATGGATACATGATTTCTTTTGATAAATGGCAATAAATGCTCTGATGTTTTCCTAAGAGAAAGACCAGAAAAGTACAAGTGTAAGGATAGTAAATATACTTCGAAGGCGTTCTGCTTCTTTTTAATTTGACCATTTAAAGAAGTAGGACGTCTTAAGCTATAGATTTATTGTTAACTGAAGAGCCAATTAGGAAGATGTGAATAAAAATTAGGGTTATTCGTTAAGTTCCTCGGTGTCTATCTCTGTCTCTGTATTTTCTTCGTTATCGTTTCGATTCTCTTCGGAAGTTCCAGACCCAAAAAGGTCTTCTGGTTTTTCATTAGGATTACATTGGACACAAACAGTCCGTGTATTTCCTATTGGCGGAATATCGTTCGTTGCAAGAGCGTTTTCTGAAGACATGACATCTTGCTATCTATAGTATTACTACAGTAGAGTAACTATTTTAGTTTATCTAGCGACTCCTGATAAATCTACCAGAGGCTGGAATCTGGACTTGGACCGGGATTTGATTCTCACTCAAATTTCCCAATCTTCATTTTATTTGTCTCCATTACCGTTACCGTTATAAGGGATTGCAAATCAAATATTGAAGTATACCACAGGACCAACGGTGAGTATTTCTATCAGTAGGAATATCCCTATGTGTGTCTTCCAGTCTTCTTTTGATGTGTAGATTTGTGGTGTAAGATGTGATAGATATAATGTAAATTTAATGAATCTGTTTTCTGGGTTAAGGATCTCTCCATCGCTGTTCGTCTACCGATATATGGATTTAACGATAGTAGTTCACCATCCAAAGTATGTAACGAGGGTGATTGACCTCTCTGCCTTGTGGGTCCGTAATTTTGTACCAGTTAGAGGCTGAAAACCAATCTGTATCTGGGTGGATCCGAACACTGGTATAGTGGCCACCAGATTCCCTGGCGATATCACTAGTGACCGTTTGCATATCCCGAAGCGAAAAGTCCCCGTTTGCATCAGTTAGCAACGCAATCGCACATTGTGGATATGACCCATTTCTACACACGGAAAATGACATTCCCACATCACCTTCACTGTTTGTAGCCAGAGAAGGCCATGCATAGGCCTGATCCTGACTATAAATATTATAACGGTTAAAAGAGAGGGTAGTTGTGTCAATTATGCCTATGCCTATATGAGGGTACGGGAAAACATTCGTTGGGTCTTCTAGTTTATATTTACGGGCGCCAGTCCATGCAACCCACAGTTTACCATACTGGTGAGTGAGTCCAGTAATTCTCGCAGTAATTTTGGACCCGGCCGAGAGCCAGGGCGTATTAACTGGCGGTCCATCGGGCAATTTCACCTCCCAATCTGCCGTCGGAATGGTGGCTATGGGTACGTCCCATACGTACGCACCAGTACCACCACCAGAACCACTACCAGAACCAGCACCAGAACCTATGTAGAATTCTGGCCACTTGATCACAACGAGTACGCTGGTGCTCCTCTGTCCTACAAAGTAGCCATTAGAGCCAGTATTCTGAGCAGGTCTGAGGATATCCACGCCGGGAAAAAGGAAAAATTCAGGTAAAGGGCTTGACTTTTTAGTAATCATGGCAGATAGATCCGCTAAGGAAAAGCGTATAGCAGCCTGAGCTTTACCAAGAACTGTGCAAGTCATGTAAAGGAAGTTGTCACCTACTGCTATCTCCGGATAATCCAGACGGTCAGTGGTGAAACCACCCAAGTAGCTCGCCGTCAGAAGAAATGAATGCCATAAGTTACCGCCAGAGCTCCTTAGTTCTTCTAAGCTCGCAAGCGAGCAAACGTAATTGCCCTCATTCGTTTGTATAACCCACACGAAAGCACCAATTTTAGGAATGTAAATAACCACCTGATCGCAGCAAGGGTTTTGGCTGAAAGGTGCGCAAATTTGCGTAGTACTTATTTCGGTAAAGGTGTCTCCATTGTCGGATGAATATGCGGCAACCGGCGGCCCAATGCCGCCTGACCTGTTAGCAGTGAATATTACAACTTCAGCAGCACTTGCTGCACACGTCTCCCAGGCATCTATCGAATTAGGAGATTCGCTCAGGTCAACATTCCTAATAATTTTCATCCCTATATTCCTCCACTATAGTTGGTGGGCCTATATTCTTGATTGGTCTGAATGGACCGTTTGTAAGATTCAGATCTCTAGGTTCAACTCTATCATAATGTTTTCGATTCTCGATGGATTCCATCTTATGAAGCATTATCACTTTTACTTCGACAGGACCGTGCGTTTTAACTTCTATCGTGGTTTGAGACGGTTTATTATCCTCGATCATAGAATGTCATGAATATGCTACCTTAAAAATACTTCTTTAAAAATATAAAATACCTGACATAATATCCCATTTTTGCCTGAGTTAAAAGAAGTCTTTAATCCCATTTGTAACACTCTTAAATCTATCGCATCGATCAATACTATTTCATCTTTTAGTGAGGTACATCTAATCACATTCGGCATAAAATTTACTTTACTTATAAATTTCTCAACTTGGTTCGTTGTTGGATCATATCCATTCTCAATTTTTATACTCTTTTGGATTCATCGGAGTTCTTGTTCTAGTCGACGATACCTGCCATAACGTGAGATATGTATCATTGCATTTTATGCATCTAGGGATTTCTCTTGTAAACATATACAGATACGAAGAGATATTTTACCTCGTTACTTCAGCGTTGCATTAGCGTGATTACTGAAAGGGTGCCGCTAATCCATTACTTTCATCAAGGCAACATATGTTAACTGGACGTGGAACGTTTCTAGTTCTATCATTAACGGAAGACATATTTTATGCTTGTATCGTGGCGGAGAGACATACGATCGATAGATCCTATATTTGCGAGGAAAGCCTTCGTTCTCCAGTGCACACATGGCTCGCAAAATTCCCACCACTAATAGGTTAAGTAAATATCCTGTTGTCCAATGATCAACATATCTATCGAGACATGGATCTTCACTCTGATCCATAGACTATCGCCGGGTCTAATCTTTCCAGGTGTGCTGAATCAGTTTGCCAGCAAGCAAATAGCCATCAACATTTGAGTGTAATAGGAAATCGAACGGGTCGCGGAACGAAAGATGCTGAGGGCCAATTCATTCAAAAGGAAAACTTGACTCTTTCATACCAGTCTCCCATCTGGACTGACATAGATATATATGTAGAACAAACACAAAAGTGACTATAGACAGAGATGACGCGTCATTAATAACGAACATTTTCGGATAATTGTCAATGACCGAAGAATTAGAAGCCCTGATAGCTAGGTTTAAAATTATCTGTAGCATATCAAATAACCAATGAGCGCCGCCATTGAATACTATGATAAGAAATACGGCGACGATATTCGGGCTGCCTTTGTTCATTTGATTAGGGAAGTGGGACAAATTGCATATGCATTGGAAACTAGTAACAATCCTGTTGCAAGCGCAAAGATTACCGAGGCATCCGCATTATTAAGATTCATAGGAACAAAATACCAAATAGACATAGATGCAAATATCGTAGAGATGTACTCTAAGAAACTGGCATCATTAGCCAAAGCAAAGAAAGAGTAGCCTAGCTGTAAGGTTGTCTTGACATGCAATAAAAAAACTGCAACAAAGTGATCCACTGCATTACCCGCTGGCAATGTAGCAGGAAAGAGTGCATAAGTTTTCTATTGTGATGGGTGGCTGATCAGAACTCGGTCTTGGAATCCTGGCGCCTCTTCCCCGAAAGAGATTTGCATCGCAAGGATTTGATCCTATATATACGCGGTATCTGCCAAATGCCGACTTGCAGCTTTGTGCATATATTGGCTGATGTGTAATTTGCTATGGCTGTGGACATTAATAATATATCTTAAAAGAAAAAAAGGATTATTCATAAAGGACAATATGCAAGTTAAGGATATGTTTCACACGAAGTGTTCCGACTGCAGATGCCTTCCGGGAGAATGTAAGAAGAGTGAATCTCAGGAGATCTGGGATTTGAAATTGTCTTGTCAAGAAGCTAAAATCTGCATCTAGGTGAATCGACGTAGCGCGTGAGAGAATTCTGTCAGATCAGTAATCCACTTTTTTCATCTAGAAATGCAATATTCGCAGGATTAACAATTATACCAATTCCCTATATTCTTCCTTGTTTTTCAAATACGGCCTGTTATACATATATCCAACAATAGTAAAGAAAAGATCATCATTATATAGTGAACGAAAGGAGAGAATGTTCAGGCTTGAATAACCAAGATAACAAGGGTGGTACTGATATTAGTCACGTTGGAGGAGATGTAATAGGCGTTGGTGTTCAAGGCAGCAACAACATAATAGCAAAGAATATCCAGATTGGTAAACTGATTGAGGAAACTAGATCTCTTGGTCTAGAGTTGCTAGATCCACTTTACTTTGAACAACACAAAAAAGTTGAAGACAACGTAAAAAGCTGGTATAGGGGCTTCTCTTTGAGCTTGGAATCAATCTATTATGATAAGGAATTCAAACGTGACGAAATATTAAATGGAATTATTTCCAAGCTAAATGATCAAAGATGCTTATTACTTTTGGGTGAATCCGGCTCTTCAAAAACTACACTTCTGAATGAAGTCATCTGTCATTACTTTAATCAAAACTATACCATTTTTTACAGCTATGGCGATAAAGAGGTTAGCGATCCTGAAAAGATAAGGGACACTGTAGAAGATACTGTAACTAAGGGAAACAAAGTTCTCATCTCTGTCGACAATGTTCACGATAAAAAAACATCTGGCATATTTTATGTAATTGAATTACTAAAATCATTTAATAAAAGTGAAGATGTTAAGTTCATCTTGACTGCACGACTGCCTGATTATGATTGGTTTACTAAATATGGTATAGATACTGTCCCGAATAAAAGTTATAAAGATGCGGTAAAACAGTTTGCAGATGATCCCAAGCTCAAGTATCCATTGAAATACTTTACTGTTGAAGAGATTCAGAAATTCATATTAAAATATGTTATTCCAGTGCCCTCATCTGAACAGCAGTTAGAACTATCTCAGAATATTCATAGCTCTACAAATGGAAACCCCATATTGGTTAAATTCGCGGTTTTAGGTGAAGGCCTTAGGAAGGATGTTGAAGATAGAATCGAAGATTACTTAAAGAAAGATTCAAACTTCATGCTCACTGCACTGGTTTCGTCAATTCTGACCATTGGGGGAATCAAGATAACCAATGAACTCCTGGGGGCAATGGGTATAAAAAAATATGCTGTACGCCTTGAACATGCGACGCTTTACAATTCAGGAAATGGAGTATGGACTACCATACATAGTAGATGGGATATAGAACTTTTAAGAATATTATTTGTCGAACAAAATGATGAAATTATCTTAGATACCAATAAAGATATCTTAAGAAACGCAGTACATTGCATGTTTGCAATTAAGGACGAAAATTTGATTGTTTCTGCAATACAGACTTTGTATAATACAATTGCAATAAATAATTTAATTCCTCTCGATATAGTAGATGAAACCGTTAGGGCCAACATTCCAAGTACACTTAGTCGCGAAACCCTCAGCACCATATATGGAGTTATAATGCCTCCTGCGTTCTTAATGTTAGGAAAATACGACGTAATAGAAGTATTATGCGAACAGGCAAGACTTGCTAACGCTGCCGATCCAGACATCTGTTACAATCTTGCTTTAACACTTACTGCGATAGGTAAATACGACAAAGCTATTGAGTGGTGCGACAGAGCTATTGGATTCAAAGAAAATTACGGAGATGTGTTGTACATGAGATCATGTCTTAACATAAAATTAGGTAATATCGAAAGAGCATTAGAGGATCTACAAAAGGCCATAGAAATCAACAAGGAAATATATACAGAACTTGCCAAACGAGAGACATATTTTGATACCGTTAGAGGCGACAAGAGATTCATTGCCATTGTGCAGGCACATGATAACTTAGTGAATCCTATATCATAGCTTTAATAATCCAGTTGCAAAAGAGAGGTAGATTCAAATAATGAATGGAGAGAAAGTAGCAGGGTCATCCCAACGAGTGGAGAAAAATTATTTTGGATAACTGGCGATTTCTGGAGAACAGTAGCTAGTGGTGAAGATACTGAAAACAAGTATGCAATTATGGATGTAACAATTATGCCAAAGAATGGACCGAAATCTCATATTCATAGTCGTGAAGATGAAGCTTTGTATATCATTGATGGGCAATTCGATGTGCAGTATGGAAACCAGAAATTTAGTACTAGAAACGGTTTTCATTTATTTATGAAACGAGGAATAGCTCATTCGTTCAGGAATGTTGGAAACAAAGAAGGAAGATTGCTGGTTATATTCACTCCAGCAGGTTGTGAAAAAATGTATGAAGAAATGGGTATTCCAGTCACTGATGTTAAAGCCTTTTCCCGCCCGTACACTTTTCCTAACTTTATAAAGGTTATTCAATTACTAAGAAAATATGGTATTGAACCAAAAAGTCCTTTTTAAAGTTTGAAAGGGCATAATAAAAAATTTTTAACTATGACTATCAAATATTCAACTTGATCTGTATCTATAATTAATTAACAGTCAAATCATCTTAAATATACTGCTGTAAATTATAACATTTTATGCAAGAAGCTGAGGAACCAAGCAACGTAGGTACGTCAATCCATGCAGGTGGGGACGTGATTGGTGTAAACATAAGAGGGGATAAAAAATATTATAGGCAAAAATATGAATATTTCTCAAACAAGTACGGGGATTAAACAAATAACTATTAACCAACAGATTCTATCAAAACTTCGAAGATTATGCTAAAGCATTAAGGAGATCGCAGAATACCTCCCTAATCAGATCAAAGAATCAAAAGATGTGAAACCAGAACATGCTGTTGAAATTCAAAAAAAGTCTGGAAGATCTTGCAAAAGAGACAGAAGGACTGCAGCCAGGAGAGCAACCACCAGACGAGGAAGGTATTAGGATTTCTTTTGAATTTTATATTTATGCATTATTATTTTCTTGATCTTCATCAAAATCTTCTATATTTGCTTTCACAAAAGTGCGACTAGCTACTATCTCGTTGCCACCCATCTCCTGTATAACTTGGATCGTGTGACGACCATCGGATACATCTGGGACTTTTAGATGAGAACTAACAGTTCCATCCTGTATCATTTTAAAAGTACGCTTCGCCTTAATTCTCTTTTTTCTTTGATTGCTTCTAATTTAAATGAAAAACCGTTTCTCCAGTCTTTTAAATCCTGTAGTGTACTTTTATACTCTTTAAAATAATTTGTAGAAAGTTTAAGCCATAGCTTTGTGCTTTATTAATAACAACATTAATGTCTTTTCCAATAATATTTCCACTTCCACTGATCCCAATTCCAATAACATCGCCTTTAGTATTTTGAATATCAACCGAAGAAGAAGAGATATCATTCATATTACATCATCAATTACATTTCGCTTTGAATAGCTTCTACTAAATGTTGTACTCCTTCTCCTATCAATTTGCTAAATGGTGCTAGTGGTGTAAAAGCAGATACTGTTTCTGCTGTCTTTGGAAGTACCTTTAATACTTTTTCTGCAAAGATAGAAAACTTTGAATTAATATTTTTTTGTTTTACGATGCTAACTTTTTCTTCTGGCTTTATCCCTTCAACTTCCTTTGTAAAGTCATTAAGACCATCTTGTATTGGCTTTGCTTGTTCTGGTGGAATATTGTATTTTTTGAATTCTTCGATGAATTTGGTTAGACTTTCAACATATTCTGAAGGCATGTTTTCAAGCTGCTGTTTGTTGATTACTATATTTTTTCCAATTACGTTGCCAGATCCAGCAACTCCGACACCAAATACATCACCTCCAACATTACCAATATGTACACCTCTATCATTTTCCAAGAGTCAACGACGATAACTAAATAATTATTGTGAGTATATAACTATGATGACTATCAAGAGGACTGTTTTAAATGGATCAAGATACAGAGGCATATAATAGGGCAAGCGACCGAGCGCTCGCTGCTGGTAATCTTTAGACAAAAATAATCATTGAAAATTAGCTGGGCTCCGCGAGGATCAGAGGGATTTGAACGCTGTTTATAGATATACTCAAGTACAGTATTTTCTAGAAATGTTTAATAATTTTATTTAATAAAATTTTCTTTATATCTATTTCTAAAAAATATTATAATTACTTGTATATAATACGTACATGAAAATTGAAGAAAAGTTAGTAAGACAATATTTCGAGCTTCGAGGATACAATTACTGAACACGATATTATGGATAAGGAGAGGATGAAGGAACATATGCATTGGCATGAGAAGCCTAAAATAAAACAAAATCAGGTAACTATGGTGAACGTTTTTTATTATTTCACAAACAATATATAGAAACGTTTGATACTTTCCGTACCTCTAAGGGTTATCTACCTGTGTCTTCATGGGATCCATCCACTAGAATACCTGATTGGCTTGCCCATGAAGGTTATATAGAAAAACGTTTTACAGACAACCCGACAGGAACAGATCATTTATGTAAAACACCAACATGGCTAACACTCGTAGGTGACAGCAGCAATCCAGATCCCAAATATGGATATACTGCTCTCTATCAATTCCGATCTATTGATGAATTGGGTTGGGCTATTGATCCCATTGATAATAGCTGGCATAACAGGATTCATAATACAATTGGCGGCGATATGCGCAAATATCATTCTCCAATTGATCCAATATTTTGGCCATGGCATAAATGGGTTGATGAAATACGTGCTACATGGTATACTTGGAAAGTATCTCACATCGTCATAGGAAGAAACCTTGGACCACTTCTGGATATGATTGCAAGGCTCTTCCGTGACGCGAGGAGAGATGTTTCCGTAATGCCTGGTGAAAAGACAGTTACAGAGCCGCATTTTCCATTTTTGTTGTATGATTCAAGATCAACAATTGATGCACTGATGGGACTTGTTATAAATCAGATATCATATCAAATAAGCGATTCTGAATATAGCGATTCGCTTCAGAAAATAGCTATTAAATTATTGAGTAATGCCGCTGAGCACATTTTAATACAACCATCAAATACAAAAGCCAAAGAAATTCAACAAAGACCATTAAATCGAAATAAAAAGCGAAAAGTACTCTAACTAAATGTGTCAATCAATATGCTTACGCCAGTAAGTATGTTATCAACAGCATTAGTCACAAATCTATATGAACTATTTCTAACATCTGAGCATTGGAGTAGAACAAATAGAAATGATTTAATTATCTGCGATATTCCCATAGGCCCAAAGGTCTAAATCAAATTTAACATATTTTGAGGTCTTGCTTATTCTTTAAAGATACAATGGGCGGCTATACGTTGATCCTAATTCGGTGGAACCCAGAACAATATCGGTTCTTTATAGGGATTCTACTAATTTTGAATATAGCCCCTTAGCTTTAAAGTTTCCTCTGAAAGCCCAATTCTGCTTTCATCCTGACTGATAAACCCTCTGGGCTAGAAATTTCAGTAACTAGCCTTTGTGTGCATTGTGCGTGTTCATTGCCTCCTCCTTTTCCTTTTCTTTTACTTACAAATGCCGCTCCAATTTTTCCTCATCTCCAGGTGCATTCTGAGGCGTCTTTATTTCTAGTTCAAGATGTCTGTATCAGCAAGAACAAGCGGAGTTAGGGCACTGCGATTTCTTCTATCAAAGTAAGGCTTCTGTTCTAAACCATTGCTACCATTGGAAATTTCTGCAAGATATATACTTATTTTGACGGATTCTTTAGCCTTATAATCTTGCAGATATTCCATGTTCATCTTAACGAAGCAATTTTGAAGGGTGCCTTAGGCATTTATACTTCACTTTCTTGTTCATTAAATTTCGACTAACTGGGCACTCCTCTTAATGTCACCTACCTCTGCAATGCTATCATCAAGTGGATCGGTTGAGTTGTATTATGCAAGAAATATTATAATCAATTGGGTTTCAGGCATACAGTATCAATGGCCTCATCCTCAGAAAAAGTTTTGGCATATAAGGTAGCGAATTTGCAAGAGAAGTCGACAAGCCGAGCGTAAGTGAAATCTATTAAAGGCCTGAAGCAAAGGATTAATCGCCAACACACTCAGTGTTGTAAGTACGCACTCTTAAATATTGCATATCCTGTTACTAGAATTAACAATACCATAGAAGGAATAACTACAATTTTAGCTATTTCTTCGTATTCAATTAGTTCAGTTGTTAGCGCAACAATGCCAATCAACATGATTATGCTCAAAATACCTGTCTCTACAGGCTTTATAACCTGGACCACGTATTTGGTAGCTATACGCTCTTTTAAAAAGTTAATGGTACTTTCTCAGATTATAAACATTCTTCCAATATTGCTTTCATTAACCTTACGACTTTCAATAACTGTTAAATTAGTATATAGAAATAGACTGTCCCGCGCATGAAATCGAAACTATACGAAAGAATTAACATGATGACATTGTTGGTTTGTCTCATCTAGTAGTGTTGACTGAGAAGATAGAAGGCTTCTCCAATCCTATTTCCTATATGCAATAAGGTGAATATCCTTCCATTATTCCTATGTGTCTAGATAATCAGCTGGACCTGCATCTACACTTAACTGTGCATAAAGGCTCAAAAACTGCATCTTACAAACACTATGTTTTACTTAGTTGCATCATTAAAGTTTCGAAATTTCTTCTTGGCTCATTATTTTTTGATTGTCGATTTGCTCTTCATAGCATTTTCTGCTTTTCGTACTGAACCATATATTCTTGTGCTGCCTTAGCCCTGAATTCCTCCATTGCATGTTCATATTTGTCGCCACTTAGTTGCTTGCCGCAGTATGGACATTTTTGCTCTTCATAGTCATTATTCTTATCGACTATCATTGCTTAATCACCTCCGATGTGTTATGATAGTTACCGGAGAATATCCGCTGGGTTAGGTTATTCTTGTTTCCAACCGGAGGAATATTCTCAAAAAAGTTTATTCCAACAGTTAGTTCATATGACGAAGTTGGATTTGAGTTCATCTCAATCTTCCCTATGAAGAGCCGCCTTGTTGTACTAGCTTGCTTTTTATGATCTTGCCATTCATATTATCGCTGTAGGATTTATTGGAACTACAATCACATTATATTTGCCTCTTATGCTTCCACCAGTGATTGGAAGGACGATTGATTTTACTAATTTCAATAAAATTCCTTTAATTTTGATCATCTTATCTTTGAGTATACGTGCAATAGGAGATTTTGTTTTTATACAATCATCTCCTTATTTGGCTCCTACTACTTCTTCTCACCTTTATCAGCCAATAATAATACTACTACAACAACACTTCTTTGGACTATCAAGTTGGTTTATAGTAGCAGCGAT
>Ga0126307_10001159_pt1 | contig 17382 bp, 17 predicted proteins | sample Plot28_FD_89955 | JGI IMG/M metagenome (GOLD analysis project Ga0126307, IMG submission 89955) | Serpentine soil microbial communities from UC McLaughlin Reserve, CA, USA - Plot28 | ecosystem: Environmental > Terrestrial > Soil > Grasslands | place: USA: UC McLaughlin Reserve, Lake County... | reverse complement strand
TGCCGGTGTTGTAGGCGCAGAATGAAATCTCGCCTTCCTGCGTGCCGTAAGGAATGATGCACATTTCCGTGCGGCGGAAGTCGTAGTTGAAGAGATCCTGGAACCACATACCCGCGATAAACAGGAAGTTCCAGCGATCCGAACGGCGTGTCTTGATGTCTTGCGCGCTGCGGTCGCCGCTGACCTTACCGTAGTTCTTGCCCGTCAATCCAAACGACTTGTCAAACTTCTTGAACAGCTCGTAAAGCGAGAACTGCGACGGTGATTTGTATGGGTTGTAGTGCTTCAAGAGCGCCAGACCCATCATGACGTTCGACATCCACTTCCCGCGGGCAGCATCCGTGATCTTCTGCATGTCTTTCACAAGACGCGGAATGTTCAAGAACTCCGGCACCGGACTCATCTCTCTGGTTTCTTTGTCGATCATGACTGCCGTGCCGACGCCGCAGTTCGGGTGACAACCGCAGGACACCTGGCCCCACTCAGCTTCCGGACCGTGCACGAGATCGGCGAAGTCCGCGAAAGCTCCCATCAGTGAAAGCGGAAACCAATCGCGTGTCGGTTCAGTGATGCCCACCTGGTTCTTCACATCGTGAGCAAGGTGCGAAAGCGTGTAGCGCTGTTGCAGACGACGCTGCGCGGTGATCTCTTCGTCGCGACCGGTGAACGAAACCGGCTGGAACGACAGGAACGCGATCTTCTTCGGATTGTCGAGCGCGAAGCGAATAATTGAACCAACCTGATCGTTGTTGATGCCGTTTACGAGCGTCGTTACCAGCACGATCTCAACGCCTGCTTCGTGCAGGTTGTTAATGGCTCGCATCTTCACGTCGAAAAGGTTGCCGACCTGGCGATGGCTGTTGGCGTCGTTGCCGATGCCGTCGAATTGCAGGTAAACGTAACGCAGACCGGCTTCAGCAGCCTCGCGGCAAAATTCTTTGCTCTTGGCAAACTCGATTCCGTTCGTCGCCGCCTGCACACTGTTGTAACCAACTTTGCGCGAGTATTTGATCGCTTCGAGGAAGTGTGGAGAGATTGATGGCTCGCCACCTGAAAACTGCACCGACATTTGGCGGCGCGGCTTGATGGTGATCGCGTTGTCGAGAATCTCCTTGATCTCATCCATGCTCAGTTCATGAACGAAGCCAACCTGGTTGGCGTCCATGAAGCACGGGTCACACATCATGTTGCAGCGATTAGTCAGGTCAACAGTCAACACGGCGCCGCGACCATATTTAACGGTGCTGGAGCCGTGGTTGTGGAGTTTCTCGTCGTTGTGCGCGTCGATGTCGCGCCCTGGAAACATCTTCTCGATGTGCGTGAGAAACTTCGAATCGATGGCCATCATGTCTTCGAAGTGACCGTGGGTCGGGCAATCTTTGATCATCCAGATTTGTCCATCACGCTCGATGATCTGCGCTTTGATTTCGCCGACTTTTTCGTTGATTAGATCGCTGACGTCTTTCTTGCCGCTGATGATCGCTTCACGCGCTTCGATTACGCAGTTAGGACAGAGGGAATCAGTGGTACGTGGCCAGCCGAGGGTTGGCTTGCTCTTCTGCCAGGATTTCAAAAGGGGTTTGTCTGACCATTTTGGAGTAAAAGAAGGATTGGGCTTGTACTTATTTACCGATTGAATTGAATTGAAAAGGCCTCCCGCAATCAGGGTCAATCCTTTCTCCGCATGCTTGATAGGTCGCATCATCTCTCCGTCCGTTTCGTATTTTTTGGCGTGCCTTTGCAGATCAAGACGCACCTAAGGCTGCGAACTTATAGGCAATGACCGTGCCGAGAGGTGTAGATCGCATTAAGTTGAATTATTTCTCAGTTTAGTCAGATTTTAGATTAATGACACCCAAGCCCTCTGTGTGTCTTCACGCTACACTTGGCGGAGAAACGGCCTGAACTGTGACTTTTTGGCCGCGGTCAACGCGGATAGCAAGGAATAGAGGGACGGATTTACTTTTCGCCTATGGCGGCGTTCATGGCGGCGATGATGGCTTCGGAGACGCGGCGCTTTTGGAGGTCGGCGACTTTGGCGGGGGAGAGATCGAAATCGACTGGTGACTCTTCGATCCTTTTAATAATAGTTCCTTCTGAGAAACCAGCTTCGACCAGGCGAATCACACCTTCATTGTTCAAGGTCGGCGTCTTCTCGAGCCTGGGTGTCCCGCCTTCACCTGCTTCGGTTGGAGGCTTGATGATACGCACGGTCGACGATCCGCTGAGGCTGCCCTCATTCTCATTTCCACCGAGTCCGCCTCGCGACCGAGTGGACGACCGCGAGCTCGAACCTGATCCGAAGATATTGTTATCGGCGCCCTGGGCCTGCGAGTCGCCGTTGCCTGATCTCTTCAAGTCTTTAAAGAACGGATCACTTTCCCACTCGTCTTGGGTCATGATGACGGTGCCCAACTGTGACGACAGCATCGCGAGAATGATGTTCTCAGTCACGCCATTTCGCTTCAGGCTGATCAGTTGTTCGGTATCGAGTTTGAAGCCGCTGGGCCGGTTGTTGATGATCGCGATGATCGTCTTCTCTTTGAAGCCGGCTTTGACGAGTTTGACGACCGAGGCATTCGTGAGTGGACCATCGGGCTGCTGGCCGTAAGCGCCAGTTACGAACAGCGATAGGCACAAGAAAATAGTGACGAGTATTCCCTTCATAACGGTTATCTCTCACCCGCGTCTTTCGCTGCCTGTGCTGCAACGGACTTCTTAGTACGCGCAGTGGTGCGCTTGTACCGATAGCTGATCTTCTTCACGTAGTTGCGAGTCTCTCGATACGGCGGCACGCGGTTACCAAATTTCGCCACCGCACCTTCGCCCGCGTTGTAACTCGCAAGCACGAGATCCACACGATTATTGAAACGATTCAACAGCTCGCGCAGGTACCGCGTCCCCCCCGAAATGTTTTGCGCCGCATCATGAGGACGTCGCACGCCAAATCGCGCGGCAGTTCCCGGCATCAATTGCATCAACCCGCGCGCGCCTTTCGGTGAGACGGCGCCCGTGTTGAAGTGCGACTCCTGCTCCATCACCAGGAATATCAGGTATGGATCAACTCCGTACTTGTTACCGTTCTGACGGATCAGACCGTCGAGCCCCCCTCTTCCAGTACTCCAGCCGCGTTCTTTCTTCACGGACTTCGCGATCGTCTCAGGGCCTTCGACTTCGATGCGATCGACACGACTGCTGTCGATAAAGATCGACATCGAACCGCGGTTGTACCAAACACCGGCAGGAGACTGCGTCGCGCTGTCGGCTTCGACGCGAGCGCCGCCTTTCAAGTAAATCCAGGCAGGCTTGTCGTAGACACCGTTAGTTACCGGTGTTTGCGCGACTACTTCTGAAACTTCGAAGTGATCGTCCTCATCATTGCTGCTCTCGACCGGCGCCGTAGCGGGCACGGGCGTGTTGCGCTCGATCTTTTTTACCTTCTCTTTCGCGAGAAGATGGCTGAGTCCGCCCTTGCGATACCAGGTGCCCTGTGGCGATTCCCAGGCATCATCGACGGTCATGTACGAACCGTCAGCAAGCTTCAACCTGACCTCAGTCGTCTGTGCAAAGGCATGACCCGCACACACGAGTAGAATGAATAGACAAGTCACCACAGATGAACACGGATTTTTAAACACGGATTTGTCTACAGTTCCAATGGATCGGACAAGCCACGCTCGATCATTGTTTCTTGTGTCTGCACCGGAGCGAACGTGTGCGACGTGCCGAAGTAATTACGCCAGGCAATGTCTACAATCTGCGGCGTCAGTTTGAGGCTGTGCTTTTCAAACAAACAGATATCCGTGGCCCGATCCAGCAAGTCGCGCGGCTCGCAACCCTTCATCTGCCGTCGCTCCACGCGATACTTCATCAGAATATGATCCAGCACCGGTTGTTCGACCGGGATGCCATGCTTGTCAGCCTGATACTTGAAGATTGCTGTATACGCACCCGGCGTAGGCGGTTCGACACGCGCGCGATAACCCATGCGCCGGAGAAACGCCTGGTCGGCGAGATCCTTCTCATCGAGGTTTGTCGAAAACACGACGAGCTGCTCGAACGGAACTTCAATCTTCTTCCCGGTATGCAGCGCGAGATAATCGACGCGCCGCTCGAGCGGTACGATCCAGCGGTTCAACAGATCCTGCGGCGCCACTCGCTGGCGGCCGAAGTCGTCGATTACTAACGTGCCACCGTTTGATTTCATCTGGAACGGCGCTTCGTAGAACTTCGCCGCTTCACTCCAGGTCAGGTCGGCATTCTCCAGGGTCAACTCCCCCCCGACCACGACGAGCGGCCGTTTAATCAATACCCAACGACGATCAAAGTCAGCCGGAGTGTCATCAGCCGGCATTGCTTCGTGACAGTGTGAATCGAAGACTCTGATGATCTGCCCGTCAATCTCCACCGCGTACGGAATCCAGATGCCGCCAGCCAGCGCGTTATTAATGCGCTCGGCCACGGCAGTCTTTCCCGTGCCCGGCAGTCCGGTTAGAAACAGCGAGCGACGCGAGTTGATGACGCAACCGAGTGTTTGAAGTAACGAGTCAGGCAAAACCAGATCGTGAAATGCCTGGCGCACAGTTTCCATCGATGCCGTATCCGACGGAATCGACTGCATCTTCATCATATGCGAGTAGTCGCGCAGCGACACCGGCGCTGGTCCAACGTAACCAGAAATTGACAACAGCCGCGTCAGACGATCCCAGCCATGGTCCAGCATCGCGTATCGCGTCGAACCAATCGCCGACTGCATCTTCACTTCGATGAGTTTCTCACGGTAGAGCTTCTGGAGCAGATCCTCGGTCAACGTGCGTGGAAGATTGATGCGCTCCGCAACTGCCTGAGTGGTAGGCTCGGGCAACATGGCTACGTGCTTCAAAGCGAGATCGCAGAGAAAGCCTTCGGAAATACCTGTATCAGTTATTTCCTCGGGAAGTGGCGGTCCCATGCTTTCGATTTCAGCGCGTGTCAGGATTGCGGTGTGCGACATGTGCGTTCCTTTTTCTACAGGTTTTACTTTCCTGGGCTTGCCAGACTATTTCTCGCTGAAATCGACGCGAGCGCTGTTTTCGCGTTTGTCGATTCTTCAATTTTCCCAACGCGCTGGTATAAATCCGCCAAACGCCTGAGCGCAACTGAGTTGGCCGGATCAATCTGACGCGCGTTTTCGTAATACCTGATCGCGTCGTCTTCCCGTGCAAAGCGCTCGAGCATTTTCGCTGTATTCAGGTTGCCGGCAAGTGGTCCGGCTGCGCTGGCGAAACTTTTGTAAGCCTCGTCAAACTTCCCTAACCGGCAAAATGCGAGTCCCAAATTGTTTAAAATTCGTTCATCCCCTGGAGCTAATTTGGCAGCTCGCTTAAGGCGATCCACGGCGGCGCGATAATTGCCATTCCGATACAGGGAAAATCCGAGGTTATTAAGTACTTCCGCATCCTCGGGCTGAGCCTTGACTGCCTTCTCATAGGAATCTTTAGCTCTATCTGCAAACCCCTTTTTGTCGTAGGCGACTCCGAGCAGGTTGTGAGCTTCGCTTAACTTCGGATCGAGAGAAGCCGCAGTTGAAAGCTCGGTGATGGCCTGATTGAGACGACCGGATAACAGGAATTCGCGGCCAGCGGCGAGATGGTCTTTAGCACTTCCTGAAATACTCACGTTACCAGTCTCAGGATAACGGCCGTCATCAGTACGGGACACGCCCACGGTCGCAAACTTGTCGGCGTCCTTTTCGCTCATGCGTTGTATTCGATCTTTGTTCCCGAACAGCTTGCCGAACGCTTTGAATGGCGCCGTGAGAACCTTTACGACCTTGTTGCCACCCTTCTTTTGGCTCTCAACAGTTCCCGTTTCCGAGCCAGAATCCTGCAGCACATTTGCGTCCGGATCTCCTTCACGCTCTATGGTGGAGGCACTCCACATGGCAGTTGCGGCGATGGTAATGATGAACGCTATCGAGATTGCAATTAGTCTTCGCTTGTTCATGGTCCAACTCCTTTACAGCTTACCCAGCGTATCCGACAATTGGAGGAGAGCGGGGCCGAGAATTGCGATAAACAATGTCGGGAATAAAAAACAAGCCAATGGAAACAGCAGCTTCACGGCAGCTTTCTGTGCGGCCTGTTCGGCACGCTGCCGTCGTTTTGTGCGAAGTGAATCGGAAAATACTCTGATTGCTTTCGCGATCGAGGTACCAAATCGATCAGTTTGGATCAACATGGCAACAAGACTGCGCAAGTCGTCGACACCTGTGCGTTCCGCCAGATTGCGCAGCGCTTCGTCGCGATCGCGACCTACGCGAATTTCCAGGTTTGCGAGTTCAAACTCTTCGCTTATATCGCGGTGCGCCTCTTTCAGTTCACTGCTGACCTTCAACATCGAGGCGTTCAAACCCAAACCTGCTTCGATCGAGATCACCATTAGGTCCAACGCATCGGCCAATCCCCAGCGAACTCGCTGCTGTCGAGACCGAATCATGCGCCCAAGCACATATTTGGGCACGAAGAAGCCGGCGATGAACGCTGCGAGAATATAAAAGAGCGCATTAATCAACGGACGCGCCAGGATTGCGCATGTCAGTGCCACGATGGCTGGCAAAGCCGCCATCGTTAATAGCTGGACCGTCCGGAAGACGAGCGGGGCATGATGTGACCGAAAACCGGCCTGCATCAGTTTCTTCTGCAGTTTCTGAACCTCGGCGGCAGAAACCGGAACCAGACGATTCAGCGGAGTGGATATTTTTTCCGCAAATTTATCGGCCGCGTGCTCTTCGGTAAGCGAAATCGAAACGGGCGCCGATGAAGCGGAGGTTCCAGCCATTCTCTTCAGTCGCTCCGTGGCCGCGCTTTGCGGTCGTGTGAAAAACGAATAAACGCCTATCATTCCGAGCGTGATACAAACAAAAATTGAGATGGTAATGAGTAAGAGCATTTTTGGTTTTGGCCTTCAATCGTTAATTGTGTCGTGACCGCGAAAACTCAGATCTTGATGTTCAATATTTTGCGGACGATTAGCATGCCAGTGATCTGCATGAATATCGCAGCCGCAATCAGGTAGTGCCCCCGTGGATCGCTCCAGAGCACAGACATGTACTCAGGATTCATGAAGGTAACAGCGACAGCCACAAAGATCGGTAACCCGCAGAGAAGCCATGCGGAAAGTCGTGAACTTGTAGTCAAAGTTTTCAGGTCGCCCATGATGCGAAAACGCTCTCGTATGGTGTAGGCAACCTTTTCGAGTATTTCTCCGAGGTTACCGCCCGTTTCTCGTTGAATCAGAACGGCCGTCACACACATCCGCAAATCGAGCAAAGGAACACGCTGCATGAGATTTTCGAGTGCTAACTTCAGAGAAAGCCCGAGGTTTTGCTCCTCGTAGGTTTTATGAAACTCTCCGGCGATTGGCTCGGGCATCTCCTGGGATATCATCTGCAAAGATTCCGAAAACGCATGTCCAGCGCTGAGTGCACGGCTCATCAATTCAAGGGCGTCCGGCAGAAGCTCCAGGAATTGATCAAAACGTCTCTTTCGTTTCCACAAAACGTGCAGAAACGGTATTGAGGCAGCGCCAACACCACCTAATAAGCTTAGCGGCAGCGAGATGCTGATTACAGAAACGGCGCAGAATGCCAGTACTCCGGCCAGCCCTGAAAACATGAGGAGTCGGGAGGGAGTAATGTGCAGATCAGCCTGGTCCAGCAAACGCTTCAAGTGCAAGGCCGTCTGAACGCGTAGCAACAAGCGGTTTAATACCGGGATCTCGCTCATCAGCTCGCTGCGAGCGAGCACGACTTCCACGTCTTCGGTATGCGCCGAATGAAGCAATGCTTCAGACATCCGCTTTTGGAGTCGCTTCCGTTTGGCGTCTGAAGTATGCGTAGCGATAAGGTAACCGCCAAGCACTAGAAATAAAGCGAAGACAAATACGAGAAAAGAGATGATCATGGCGTTTACATTTCCTCAAAGAAAACGCGAGGGAGTTGTAGTCCGGAAGCTTTCAGTCTTTCAGCGAACCGGGGCCTGATTCCCGTCGGGCGGAAACGACCAATAACCTGACCATCCGCGTTGACACCTGAACGTTCGTATTGGAAGACTTCCTGCATTGTTATCGTGTCGCCTTCCATACCTGTAATTTCAGAGATTGAAGTCACCCGGCGAGTACCGTCTGACTGCCGGGCCACCTGCAGCACCAGATCGATTGCCGAGGCCACCTGCTGCCGCATTGCGCGTTCGGACAGGCGCATACCCGTCATCTGAATCATGGTCTCCAATCGTGCCAGAGCATCCCGTGGGGTGTTAGCGTGAATGGTCGTCAAACTTCCATCGTGACCCGTATTCATCGCCTGCAACATGTCTATTGCTTCTCCACCGCGAACTTCTCCGATAACAATGCGGTCGGGGCGCATACGCAAAGCGTTTTTCACCAAATCTCTTTGCGTCACTTCGCCCTTGCCCTCAATGTTAGGTGGACGCGTTTCCAATCGGACCACATGCGGCTGTTGGAGCTGCAGCTCCGCGGAATCTTCGATCGTTACTATCCGCTCAGTCTTAGGAATAAAGGCAGACAGCGCGTTTAGCAAAGTAGTTTTGCCCGCACCGGTTCCACCAGAAATCAAAGTATTTAACCTCGCAGAGACGCACATCTGAAGCATGTCAGCGATATCTTTTGTGAGCGCCTTGTGCTCGATCAGCTTCGCCATATTTAACGGCTCTGCGCCGAAACGGCGGATGGAAAGAATCGGCCCATCAATCGAGAGCGGAGGAATAATTGCATTAACGCGAGAGCCGTCCTGCAAACGCGCATCCACCATCGGCGACGATTCGTCTATTCTCCGACCGACGGTAGATACGATACGTTCAATAACACGCATCAAGTGCTCGTCGTCTTTGAACGCCACGTTGCTTAGTTCCAACTTTCCTCGTCGCTCAATGTAAACGGTGCTGTGAGAGTTAACGAGGATGTCCGAGATGGTAGGATCAGCCAACAAAGGCTCCAGCGGGCCCAAGCCAAATAATTCGTGCTGGACGTCGTTGACGAGACGTTCCCTCTCAGAAGCAGACAACGGCATCGCTTCCTGCGCCAGGACACTTTCAGCTAGCCGAGAAACCTCGGCGTGCACTTGCTCCGGCGTAAGCGAGGACAGCTTCGTCAGGTCCATTCGGTTAATTAGCGACCGGTGAAGACGAGACTTTATCTCTTGAAAACTGTGTGGGGCCTGTTCGACCGTGTTTCCTGAAAAGCCAGGTTCTTTGATTAATCGTTCTCGGAGTGCCATGGTGGTTTTTTATGTGCTGTCAGTTTGTATTTAGCGAACTCTTTCCAGTGACGTTTCCAGATTGATAGAGGGTTGTGGTTGCCCTCGTTTTAAAAACGAGCTCCACAAACCTTTTCGCGGTTGCGACTGTTCGTTCGCAAGCACGGTCGCTCCATCATTGAGCTTTAGCGCGATACGTTTGATTTCCTGCGCGATCTTCGAACCAGGATCAGCTTTCACAAGCGGCGTACCCAGGTTTATTGAATTTACGGTTGTTTGATAATCGCTGGGCACAAATCCAATCACGGGCTCGCCCAGAAACTTTTCCACCTGCCGCAAATCAAGCTCAATCTGTTTGCTCCAGCGGTTCACGACGATCCGAACTTTCTTCCGCGGGTATCCGAGGCGATCGAAGATCTCGAGTGCCCGTTGTGTGCTCCTGATAGCGGGAATATCGAGCGAGAGAACCAGCACAATCTCGTCCGACTGATCCAGGGCAGCCAGAGTGATCGCGTCAAAAGTATGCTGCGGATCCAAGACAACGTAATCAAACGTTTCTCGCAGCCGCTGCAATACTTCAAAAACATGCTCTGGCTCAATTTCATCAGCTGAGTCAGCCTGTTTCGGAGCAGCCAGCAACCACAGGTTTGGAGTGCAGGGCGTGACAAAACTCATGATCAAAGCCTCGTCGAGACGAGAGCGGTTCTCCACCATTTCCGCTATGGAGTATTTCGGATCGATGCCAAGGTAGAGTGGGAGATCGCCTGCTTGTAGATTGAGATCTACTAACACGGTGCGCTCTGCGTTTGCCGCCGCAAGATTAGTGGCAATAAAAGAGGTGCCGCACCCACCTTTGCTCGAAAAGACGGCAAGCATTCTGCCTTTTTTCTTTGGTGTCTCCACCTGCGTAACGGAGAAATCAGTGATGCGATCAAAAACTGTTTTCAGCTCTTCAGGCTTGATGGGAAGATTGAGAAATTCACGCGCACCAGCACGCAAACTTTGCAAAATCAGATCGCCAGAAGCGTTTTGGGCCGCGGAGATTAGAGCAGTTCCTGGACATTCCGTGCTCAGCCTTCCAATGAGTTTGATGGCCTGGTCCGCGTTAGAACCCAAGGCAATGATCGCTGCTGATGGTTTGAGCCGTACAATTTCCTCATGAACCTGCTCGGCGTCGTTACCACCTGCGAGCAGTTGCGCCCGGCTATCGCTCGCGAGCGCTGCTCTAATTTCTTTAAAGCTATCAAGAGCTGTACTGAGAACTACTAATGTTAGTGGTTGAGTCATTTGGATGCCTTAAAGGATTTAAAGTGAGCGTGGCTATAGCGAAAGCGCTCCCATTCAGTGCCGCATTTCACGGCATTACTCCGGCACTTTCAGCAGTCAAGGTCGTTTCGTAATGCGGCATCTGAATGGTGGTACCGATAATTGGCACCGCGAATTGAAACGTATAGTCCGTAATCGTCACCGTTACGGTACCTTGACCCAGACCGAATCCCGTGTACTGCACGTCTATATTGCTCGGCTGAAGATTGGTCACGAGCGGAGTTGTGCCGGCGGTCGGGATCCCATACACCGCAACGTTTCTTATCGCTGTAATACTCGGACCAACATTCTCTCCGGTGGTTAAGACACCCGGCGGCGTGCTTGCCGCCTGGTTGGCAGCGTAGCGGGCTGCGCGCCGGGCCGCGTCGGCGAGAGCGTTATGTGTCCAAAGCGCCCGGCCACACTCGAGAACTCCAAACATAGCTGTCAGGAAAACAGCTGCGCCAATTGCGAACTCCACGAGGGCAGCTCCGCGTTGACCCGATTTTGTTTTCTTATTTCGAATCATTTACCCACGCCTCTCTTAAACCAAACACTGCGACATCAGGTAACGCATCGTGACGCTTGGTTTTACGTTGATATTCAGCGAGGCCGATGACTTCTTCGTCAGTTTGTCCAACTTCAGAATGGAAGAATGTGGGAAATTTATGATCTCGACCGTAACCGTAGTTGGAACGCAAGTGTTCGCAGGAGTCCGCGTGATCTTTACGTTACTCACCTCAAGACCACTGAGTATACGATTACCGGTACCTGCGACATTTCCATAGACTACGAGGTTTTTCGCCGCGAGATCAGCGGTTCCGTCCGTCGCTGCAGTGGCAAGATAACGGACCGCAGTGCGGGACGCTTTCGCCAGCGTCGTATACTCATAGAAGTAACGTCCGAATTCGGCCGCAGCGCCAAACAACATGAGCAGGACCGGCAACACAATGGCCAACTCAACAAGCTGCACGCCGGCCTCATTTCGTTTTAAGAAGCATATCTTCTTGGGAAGCTGTCGCCGCATAACACGCTCCTTATCGGTAGAGCACCGGCTTCACGATCGACGGACCCGGATTCGCAGGCGCAGTAGGATCGTAAAAACCACTGCCAACAACTACGCCTATGCCGATGTATTCGAGATCGACGTTACCGTTGCCGTTAACCTTGTTTCGCAGGAAGAATGCCCCGAAATGATCGATCTGGACGTTAGTGCGGCCACCCGCAAATTGACTCGCCTGGACTAGCGGAACCAGGACCACGCGACGATTTGCAAGTGCAATATTCGGATGCGATGACGGCTGACTTGGGGAGCCCGCCAGATAATTCGCATAACTTATGTTCTCCGCGATGTTTTTATCCGGAGGATAATAATTGGGGTCGAGCCCGCTGGCGTAATCGTCGAAACGAGTATTGATCCCCTGTTTGATTGGTCCAGCGTTAACACCAGGCTTTGAATCGACATATCCGCCGGCTCCAACAACATTCTTTACTGCGCTGGCCAGACCAGTTCGATCGTCATTAGCCCCTGAACCATCGACTGCCAGAACCTGGTAGTTTCCCGGTGAGACAGAGCCCCCTGGCTCCGCACGAACTGTACAGGTATTGCCGGGAATCAATTGACAGGTTCCTCCTGGTCCTATAGTTCCGGCGACAGGAAGGTACCCCGTAAAGATATTCAGCGGCGCAGACATACCGGCGACCGCCTCGGCCTTCAGGTTTTTACTGCTGCCCAGCACCATCGCTGCAAAAGAGATACCTACTGGCGACTCCTCGGTTATGGCTTTCACAAATCGAATCGTCGGCGCGACTGTAAGTCCCGCAGCAGTCGCCTCATCCATATCGGCTCCGCTCTTGAAGTCACTGAGGTTCCTGGCAAAACGTACCTTCTCTTTCAGAAAGGCCACATCTACCTTGTTGAACTGGTATTGATTCATTACCTTCACAACCCGGTTGGCAGCGTCGTGAATACCGGTGTGATGGAAGTTGAGTCCCGAAGCACCAGCCAGGGCAGCCGCGTCTGCTGCGTTCTGCAGTTCATTTTTTGTGAGGTACAGACGCGTAATATCAACCCCGAGACCGACGGCAAGAAGAAACGACAGCATGCCTACAGCGGCCATCGCCATAATCGAGCCTTGCTCATTCTTTCTGGTTTCTTTTCGCAGTGGCTTTTCCAGTTTCATCACGTGACTCCTTTCACGGACTCCAGCAAACCTCGAAGATATCTACTCAGGTTTGTACTGAGGGTTACTCATTTCGATCAGGCTGGCAGCGGTCACTCTCGGCGGCGGAAGCGGTTGGTTGATAACACGCGCTTTAGCTTGCTCTGTAGTTTTAATGATGGTCGATTTGGTTTCAGAACCGTTCGGAGCAGGTTGAGCTTGCGGCGCCGCAGCCGGAGTGGCTTCGGTCTTCTGGCCCGAGATTTTATAGCCAGACTCTCCTTCAATACCTTCACCCTTCGGTTCAAGGCCCAGCGGCGATCCATTCTTGAGTCCATCAATGCCACGCATCTGCGGCAGATCGTCGCGGTTTACCGGTTTGACGATTTGCGCAGTCACAATAAACATCAACTCAGTCTCGCTCTTCTGAAATGACTTTGACTTAAAGAGTGCACCGAGGATTGGAATGTCACCGAGCACCGGAACTTTTGAGAGTGATTTTGTCTCGTTATTGTCGAGCAAACCCGCAAGTGCGAAAGACTGACCATCGCGTAACTCGACACCTGTCTTTGCGCGACGAGTGCGTAATGCGGGAATCAAAAACCCGTCGAACTTAACGCCGTTCGCAAAGTCAATTGTGGAAACTTCAGGCTCCAACTCCAGACGAATGTGATCTTCGTCGATGATGGTGGGTTTGAAATTCAAACGAACACCGTATTCTTTGAAAATAATCGAAACGGTGCTTTTCTCTCCTCCACCTTGAACGATTGGCACTGGAAACTCACCGCCGGCAAGAAAACTCGCTGACTGCCCGTTCATCGCAATGAGGTTGGGTTCAGCAAGTTCGCGCAATGCGCCCTGAGTTTGTAAAGCGCGGATGTAGGCAGCTGTCCCAATTGCGTTATTGAAGAGGAACAGATTTAGCGCTGAACCCGCAAAGGCGGTTCCCAGTGCCGGCAGTACGGAACTAGTCAGGCTGGCTGGACCTCCCCCGCTGGAGTATACCGACGTGCCGCCATTGACAGAGGTGTAAGAGGAACCGAGGTCGCGCATTCTGCTACGGCTTACCTCAGCCACGCGAACTTGAAGTTGAACTTGCGTCATGTTCTGAATCGGCGAGTTAAGCAGGTTGACAGTTTTGAAACCGGCCGCTTCGACAACGCTTTGCGCCCGAGTTGCTGTTACCGGATCTGAAACGTTGCCCGACATTACGACCGAACCATTTGCCTGGCTCAGCCGAATATCATCTTTGGGAAACAACACCCGTATCTGCGAATCGATCAATGAGAGATTGGCTCTCACAAACACGTCAAATACCAGATACTCCTTACCCGATTGTTCCCAGGCAATGAAGTTGACCTGGCCAAAGGCCTTGCCGTTTACCAACACCTGATCTGGCGTAACCAGCACGGCTTCGGCGATTTCCGGATTAGAGACCGAGAAACGTCCGACTGGCCTATCAAAGTTGATCACGCGCGATTGTCCCACGAGAACATTTACAGCGATGGGTTCGGTGTTCTTACTGAACGACGCCTTATGAGACATCTCCTGGGCGAATACGACGGAGGGAACGAGAACGATGACCAAAAACACCAGGCTCAAACTTAACTGGCGTAGGATCGGTGAACGGCTCTGCATGACTATGCTCCTTTGCTAATGACGGTCAATTTTCAAGCAGCCAACCCGGAGTTCGACTGCCTACGGTTTGGTTCTGGGCTCTTCACCGACTTACGGAAAGTCGACGTTGCGCTTCTTTGCTCCCTCGATTACTTCCACTGTGGTGCGTGGAGTTGGCTGAGCGGCTGGCTTGGTTTCAGATTCTGTATTGACTCTCCGCTGCACGGGCCTTGGTTTCGATTCCACTTTTGGCTGTTCACTCTTCAGTGAGCCTGGCTCGGGAATCGGCGTTGCGCGGTCACCGCCGAGCAGAGTCTGTTTGTTAACGCCCTTTGTCTCTTCATCGCCCTGATCGATCGAGTTGCGCATGACCAGTTGCAATCTACCCTCAGAGGAAGCGAGTGCAAGTTTTTCCGCTTCTTCGGGAGTTACCTGAAGGGTCACAGCTTTAACACTATTCGCATCGCGTTGATTTTCGGGCTTATCGATGTTCTGACCGTTCGCCAGCACCTTGATGTTCTGCAAAACGATCTTAGAAATCGGACCACGTGCATTCGTGGTGTCTTCCGGAGTGATGACAACTACAACGTCAACGAGAGTTCCGGGCATAATGAAACCCGAGATACCAACCACATCGTCGACCTTTACGGTCATCGCGCGGTAGCCTTCAGGAATGACAGCTGACAGACCGGCTGCCGTGCCTTCCGGGGCCAGACGCGAATCAGTGATGGGCTCGCGCGCTGCGATGTTCACAACCGCTACCCGCCCGGTTAGTTTGTCGACATTATCGAAAGTCCCATCGGGCATCGATTCTTTCGGAAACTGAACCATCATGACTTGCTCCGGAATGATCTTGGTTCCGAGCGGTATTGCGACTTTGGCGACAGCGACCTTATTCAAGCCCTTCGCGAAGGCCTGAGTGTTTGATAAATAACGACTGACGGAAACCGCTGCCAATACTCCGAATACCAGGGCTCCTACCAATACGATGAAGAATCGTTTGTTGCGCATTGCTCTCTCTCTCTCTTTGTGTGGTGAGTTAGCTTCACTAACTCGTAGTTAAACCGCGCTAAGCGCGGAAGAGGACTAACGAAATGAGACTTCCGAATGTAATCGCGACTCCGTAGGGTATGGTGTGGCGGCGATCCACCGGCACAGGAAAGCGCGGTACCTTGTATCCCGGCAACAGTCCAATCAGAATTTGAAAAACTCGCATCATGGTGAATTTTAATTGGCCGGCTCGTATCGTCGATCCAATGCCTAGAACACCTCCGGTCAAGGCGACGATAAGGAAGGTAGGTAAGACAAGATGTGCACCCGTCAAAGAACCGATGGCGGCAAAGAGCTTCACATCGCCGGCGCCCATAGCTCCGAAAACGTGCAACACAAACATTAATGTGAAAGCAATTAAGCAACCGCCTACACTTGACACTGCGCCATTGATACCACCGAAGTACGCATTAAGGAGAATGCCCGATGCCAGTGTTGCCAGGACAAACGGATTTGGAATCCGTCGATAACAGATATCGTAATAAGAGATGATGACCGCCAGCGGGACGAGAAAGGCGGCACTGATGATGCTCAACGAGCTGGGCATTGACTGTTGCCTCTGATTTTCAAATGAGTGCTTATGAATGTTTTAAAAGATCCTTGGAGCGGTGGAACCGTTCGGACCTCATCGTTTTATCGCGCTTGCCAGGTTTTCGATCACGCCATGGATGCTGGCGCCAACTGCTGTAAAAGCACCCATCACGGCAAGTGTCACCAGGGCTGCCGCCACTGCATACTCCGACAGTTCGAGACCTGATTCATCAGTAAGAAATTTTTTGATCATGGTTTCCTCCTGTGGGGGCGCGAAAGCGGCGAAGTATCGATAACAAAGACGAACCACTGGCGGTGTTACGAAGCCGCCGGAAGTGCGTACTCAGGAGTTCAAGGCGGTTCGTTGTCAAAAGCGAAAAGAAGGCGCGCCTCCCGCGTGCGGTTTGACGCGCGCTTCCTTATCGCAAACTATGGTCCTAGTTGACCGTGATCTTGGCCGCGAGGTTTTCGATAACGGTGGCGATGTTGTTACCGAGCGTAGCGAAGACGCCGACGACTGCCAGTGCTATCAAAGCTGCGGCAACCGCGTATTCTGAAAGTTCAAGGCCCGTTTCATCCCGAAGAAAATTCTTAATCATTTGTTTGCTCCTTAGATTTGGGTTAAGACTTAGGTATTGCGCCCTTACCCACCATGCATCTTCGCGTTTGGCGGAAGGACCAAGTTTGCGAGAATTAGTAGCCAATCCCGATAGTGGATGACCGCCCCCGCAGATCAGCGTTCGTGTCAGGTTTTGAACAACCCTGCTTCCGTTCTTCCGCACTGTTTGCTAAAGCGAGATGACCATCGGAAATTCTCGCCGCAATGCTGGTTAATGCAACCAGAAGGCAAAAGGCTTCAGGTCTGGCATTACCCGCAAAGGCAACGGCATGAAGGCCGACGGCTGACGCAATTAGCAGGAATGGGGCTACCAGCACCACCCCTAACAGAGCCATAAGAACGATTTTGCGGTTGACACTTTTCATTTATCGTATTCACCCTCTAAGCTTTGAATTGGTCTGATCGCTTTAGCCCAGGGGCTGGATGGTCCTATTACAAGGGTCATGCCGTAGCTGCAGTTCGCGTTTTCAGGCGCTTAGTTCGAATTTGTGAGATTTGGCTGGTTGGATTTGTCGCCTGGAGTTTACAAAATAGCGGGACGACTAAGAGGCTTCAGAGTGCAATTGGGCTCGATTAACAAAAACTACTTGGCTTTTTGATTTGTCGCCTTCAGTTGACACCCATTGTTCATCGATTCACCCGGAAGGTACGAATTGCACGGTCCAATTGCAGAGTCTTTGCCTCAAACTCAGAAATATTTGTTGGATCGGGTCCTTACCACCTCGCGGTAACGGGTGGGTCAACGATCAGAATGGGTGGGCTTTGTCTCAAAGGTTGGGACGTATAGGTAACACAGTGCCAAAGGCCGCGGAATATGAAAGCCGGGGCATAAGCTTTCTATGAAG
>Ga0126307_10001158_pt1 | contig 17408 bp, 19 predicted proteins | sample Plot28_FD_89955 | JGI IMG/M metagenome (GOLD analysis project Ga0126307, IMG submission 89955) | Serpentine soil microbial communities from UC McLaughlin Reserve, CA, USA - Plot28 | ecosystem: Environmental > Terrestrial > Soil > Grasslands | place: USA: UC McLaughlin Reserve, Lake County... | reverse complement strand
GTACTCGCGTAGAGCCGTCGCAAGGCCCTTGCCTTCGAGGGCCGCGGGGCGCATCTCCTGGATCAGGACGTTGAGCTCCTTCTGGGCCTGGCGTACCAGCTCATCCGCCTGTTCGAGGTGGGATTCGGCCGAGTCGGTGTCCTTCTCGATCAGGGCGCGCGCGGCGGCGATCTGGAGCGAGGTCGCGAAGACCTGCTGTTTGACGGAGTCGTGCAGGTCGCGGGCGAAGCGGTTGCGGGTTTCCAGCGTGGCAAGCTCCCCCCGCGCCTGGAGCAGGTTTTCGAGTTCGGTCGCCATGCTATTGAGCTCGCGAGAGAGCTGGCCAAGCTCGTCGCGCGAGCGGTCCTTCGTCGTCACGGAGAAGTCGCCCCTGCTCCACGACCGGGCCGCACGGACGAGGCGACCTATGCGCCGGGTAAGGCTCCAGGCAGTAAAGAAGCCGAAGAGCGCGCCCAGAAAAGCGGCCGGTATCGCCAGGAAGATCGCGCTGATCCCCACCGTAATAAGTAGCGGCGCCGTGAGGTTCGGCAGCCTTAGGGTGCCGACGAGCACACCTGCTACCCGGCCCTTCTTGCCCTCTATGGGCGTGACGGTCACCACCTGACCCTCTACATTGGAAGAGAGGCGGGCCGAGTTCTCCTCTCCGTCGAAAGCAGCGTTCACCAGTGGCTCAAGGCCGGAGATCCTCCCTGCGTGGAAGGGCTTGCCTTCGGGGAAACCTTGCATCTTGGGGACGGAGACAAGGAGACGGCGTTTGTCGTCGACCACGAGGAGGGAGCCCTGATCCGCCGTGTAGTTGCTCAGGTCTGTGGGGGGCGGCGGGGGCCTGTCGGCCCCCCTGACGCCGGAGCGGTCCGCGAAGCCGGTGAGCTTCTCCCGTATCGCCCTGGTGTCCGGTGGGTTCTGGTTCAAAGGCCTCTCGAGGCGTGGCGCCACTTCGTCCCTGAAGTTCTGCACCACCAGCCGCGGCAAGAGGTCGGAGTTCAGGAAAGCGACCAGGGCGCCGGCCAGGATCAACTCCAGCGCGAGCAGCGTTACCGCGGCCACGAGCGTGTAGCTCAGCGTCAACTTCCACCGCAACCGCCGGAGCGCGAAGATCTCACCCATCATAAGGCGTGCCTGTTCCCATAGCTGCGGCCAGTTTAGTACCGGGCGGGACACGGCGCATCGGCCCGGGGACGCAACGATGCTCGGTCCCGAGGACGAAAGGATGGCCCGTACGGGCCCTCCAGCCAGTCAGCATTTCAGCACGCTCAGCCCTGCGGGCTTCGCTCGTCAGCATGTCAGCTTTTTGTTTTTGCTGAAGTGCTGACTGGCTGAAATGCTGACTGGCGCGGGAACAGGGACGGTTGAACCGTTCCTGTTCCCGCTATTACTCGTAACGCAATGCTTCGGCGGGGTAGACCCTCGAGGCCTGGCTGGCAGGGAGGAAGGTCGTGAGCAACGAGGCCACGTAGGCGAGGGAGACGATCACGCCCAGGGTGCTCCATGGCACCGTGTAGCGGATACCGGAGATCTGCTCCGCGAAGGAGTCGACGATCCCGACCGAGAGGGCAGCGCCGAGGGCCACGCCGAGACCGATGCCGAGCAGGGCGACGAAAGACGACTCTATAAGGAAAGCGAGCCTCACCTGCCCCCGCTGGAACCCGAGGGCGCGCAGCATCCCGATCTGCTGCCTCCTCTCGACCACGGAGCGGGCCGCGATCACGCCGAGGGCCGCGATGCCGACGAGGAGGCCAAGACCCATGAAGCCCATGAGCAGGTTGTTGAAGAGTCCCTGCGAGGTCGAACCGTCTTCGATCTCTTGCTCTATCGCGACGGCCTGGAGCCCGTTCTGGGCGAAGGCTTTCTCGAGGTCTTTCGCGGCAGCGCCAGGATCCACCCCCTCTCTCAACCTGAACTGGTAGCTCTGCGCCGGTACGGGAGATCCCGCAAGCTCGTCGATCGTCGTCCGCGAGGTCGTCACGCCAGGGGCGAAGAACGCCGTGTCTTCGAGCACCCCGATCACTTGCAGGTTACGCGTCCTTCCGGACTGCGGGTCCTCGACCTGTATGTAGAGGTCGTCGGGGAGCGTCGCTTCCTCCCCGTAGAAGCCGGAGAGCTTTATCTGAGGCTGCCCCTCGCCGACGTCGAAGTCGGATCTGCTCGGCGCAAGGTCGGAGGAGATGACCGCGGTGTTCTTCTCGGTCCGCAGCGCACTCCACACCTCGCCCGCCGTGTCGTACTCAGGGACGGTGGACTTGAAGCCGTAGCCGACGTTCTTCGTGTAGCCGCCGTCCACGCCCTGCAAGAAGAGGGTCTTCGGCTTGCGGTCCGTGTCCCTCTGCTTGGCGTCCACGGATAGCCCGGTGACGGTGCCGACCGCGGTGTAGTCGCCTTCGTCGAGGCCCTTCGCGTCCTTCAGGGCCTCGTTCATGTCGGAGATCGGGACCGCGTAGCCGGCGTCGGCGCGCACGTCGAAGCCGCCGGAGAGCCTGTTCGTATCCTCGAAGATGGAGCTGAAGGCGGCGTTTATAAAGCTCATGGTCACTATGGTAAAGACGACGAGGGAGAACATGGCGAGGGTCATGCCCGTACGGAAGCGGCTCTGCATCGGGTAGGATACGGCGGCCTTGAGGACGGGCGGCATCCCGCGCAGCCAGCCGAACAAAACGACGACGGCACCGAGCAGGAGGTCGGAGTTGTAGATTATGACCCACACGCCGGCGAGCACGATCATGACGCCCGAGATAAAGAAGAGGTCTATGCCCTCGGTCATTCCACTCGGCGCGAAAGAGAAGGGCAGTAGCCAGAGCCCGAGCAAGAGAATGCCAGCCACGGTAAAGGAGATCCGCTCCGGCACCCGCAGCACGCGGGCGATGAGCGCGGCCCCGACGATGAGAAGGGAGAGGCCGAGCATGTACATGCCCGTCTGCTCGACCTGGAGTCCCTGCCAGACGAGGCCGGCCCCGGCGAGCGGGGTCGCGAGCGCGAGGAGGACTCCCTTGACGCTGCGACCCTTTTTGTCAGGCTCGGGGATGTCACGGATGGCCCTGACCACGTTAAGGCGGCTCACCCGCCAGGAAGAGATGAGGACGACCGCGAACGTCAACACCATGCCGAGGCAGAACGCTATAACCACGTTCTCCGGGCTCGTGGCGAAGGAGATCGTAAACCCCGAGCCCGCGAACGCTTTGCCGATCACACGCACCATCAGCCACCCGACCCCGACGCCGGCGACGCTCCCGAGGGCGCTCGCGAGCAGGGCGTAGAGAGCCCCCTCGAAGGCGAACATGCGCATCAGGTGTGCCCTGCGCATCCCGACGGCGCGGGCTATCCCAAGCTCGTGCTTGCGCTCCGCGGCGAGCATCACGAATATCAGGAAGATCAAGAGCACGCCGGCGGCCACGGAGAACTGCCCGAAGAGCAAGAAGATATTCGTGAACGTCTCTCCGCCATCATCGGCCTGCTCTATGGCGTCCTTCTTGACGGGCTCGGCTTCGAGGTCTTTATCCTCGAGGAGCGGTTCTAGTTCGTCAATAGTGGCTTCCGTACCCGCGGCGCCCTCGATGGCCGGACCCTGGTGGGTGATGAGGACGGTGTTGATCCTACCCTCCTCCCCCACCCTCTCCTGCAGTCTCTGCAATGGCATCACCATCGAGGTCGAAGAGGCCGGATTCGCCCCACTCGCGTAGACGTCCGCCACCCGCAGCTCCGACGGTTGCGGAACGGGCAGAGCGCCGGCGAGGGCGGCCGGTGGTGCGTTCGGGGCGGCGATCGCCTCGGGCTTCTGGGCGAAGGTGGCTTCGATCTCGTCTCCCTTCTCGACGTCGAGGCCTTTCGCAGCGTCGGCGCTGAGGTAGATCTCATCTTTGCCGAGGTCTGAGGGATCGAGCGTCTTGCCCGAGGAGGTCTTGAGCGTGTCGAAGCCATCCATCTGCTCCTGGTCCAGGCCGAGCACATCCGTACTCGGTTCGCTCAAATCGCTGCCTTTGGCCGTGACCGGGACGGTCTCGATGGCCGCGGGGGCTACGCCTGCGACGCGATTCTCGCCGGAGAGCCGGTCGCGCACGTCACCAGCAACCTTCTTGTCGAAGTAGCCGGCGCGTTCGGAGTTCGTCGGCCCGAATTGCTGCTGGCCGGAGGCTTCGGAGCCTTTGGCCTGCACCTGTACATCGACCTGCCCCAGGTTCTTCAGAGCATCCACGCGGAGGGAGTTGGTGAGGGTGTCTCCTGTAGTAAAGGAGGCGGAGAAGAGCATGGTCGCGAGCATCAGTCCGAGCACGACGAGGATGGTCTGGGTGCGGCGGCGCGGCAGGTTGCGGGCCGCCATCCGGAAGGAGACGCGGTTGCGCACGGCGGAGAGAAGGAGGAGCAGGGCCGCCGCGCCGAAGACAGCGAGTAGGATCCACACGAGTTGCTGCGTCGGGATGCCGAAGAGCTCTTCCACCTTACTCTCCCTTCCCGTTCTGCTCCTCGCTGGCGATACGGCCGTCGCGCATGCGGATCGTGCGGTGCGCCCTGGCCGCGACAGCGGCGTCGTGGGTGACCAGGACGAAGGTCTGCTTCTGCCGCTCGTTCATGCTGACGAGGAGGTCCATGATCCCTCTCGATGTCTCCGAGTCCAGCGCGCCCGTCGGCTCGTCGGCCCAGACGATGGCGGGGTTGTTCACGAGCGAGCGGGCGACCGTTATGCGCTGCTGCTGGCCGCCGCTCATCTCGTTGGGGCGTTTCTTGGCCTGATCCGCCAGCCCCACCATCTCGATGGCGTCCTGCGCCCACTCGCGGGCCTTCTTCGGCTTCTTGCCGGCGACCAGGAGCGGAAGTTCGATGTTCTCGATCGCCGAAAGGACCGGGATCAGGTTGTAGGACTGGAAGATAAAGCCCATCCTCTCGGCCCTGAAGCGCGTCCGCCTCCTGTCCGACATGCCCTTTATGGATTCACCGTCGACGTGAACCTCGCCGTCGGAGAGGTCGTCGAGCCCGGAGAGGACGTTCAACAGCGTGGTCTTCCCTGAACCCGAAGGCCCCATAATGGCGACCATCTCCCCGCGGTCGACCCCGAGGTCGACCCCCCGGAGCGCCCGCACCCGCAGGCCGCCGGCGGCGTACACTTTCTGGACGCCGGTGGCCTCGATCATGAGCTCCGTCGCGTTCTCCTCCACGAGACTTCCTCCTCGCTCCGTCGAAACTGACTCCCGCCTTCCGAGCACGACTCTCTCCTCCGTCGCCTACACTCTACGCAGTAACGATAGGCGGGTTGCGAAAGTTGCACATCGGACCTCGGGTCGAAGTTGGCTAGGTCTACAGAATGAGCAGTCAGCTTTCAGCCAAAAACAAAAAGCCGAAGGCTGATTGCTGAAGGCGCGGTTTTCAGGAAGTCGAACTTCCTGAGAACCGCTGTTGTGGGAGGGATTGACGGGTGCGACAATGGCGCGGCACTTCGACCATGGGACCGTTACTTGCTCCGCACTGTGACCGCGACACGATACGTTACGCCCTTGCGCGAGGGGGGTTCGCTGCCGGCGATCGTCGAGGCTGACGATCTCGGGACTTATGTCCTCAAGTTTCGGGGGGCCGGGCAGGGGCGCAAGGCGTTGGTGGCGGAACTCTTGGCTGGGGAGATCGCGCGCCGCCTGGATCTCCTCGTGCCCGAGGTCGTGCTCGCCTACCTCGCCCCCGAGTTGGGCCGCTCGGAACCCGACCCGGAGATACAGGACTTGTTAAAGAGGAGCGCGGGCCTGAACCTGGCTCTGGACTATCTGCCTGGCTCCCTCGGCTTCGATCCGCTCGTGGAGCCGCCCGATTCCGGGCTGGCGTCGCGTATCGTCTGGTTCGACGCCCTCGTGACCAACGTCGACCGCACCCCGCGCAACACCAATCTCCTGGTCTGGCACAAACGTCTCTGGCTCATAGACCACGGGGCGTCGTTGTACTTCCATCACAACTGGCCGGCGAGAGACGAGACGGTACTGGAGAGCACGAGCCAGCGCCCTCTTGCCTCGGCCAACAACCACGTCCTGCTCCCTTTCGCCGACTCCATCCCCGAAGCCGACGCGTCGCTCGCCCCGCGGCTCACCCCGGAGGTGCTCGAGTCCGTGGTAGGACTCATCCCCGAGGAATGGCTCGCTGGCGAGCCGGGTTTCGGGAATGTCGATGAGGTGCGTTTCGCCTACGTCGCCTACCTGAGCGCCCGTTTGCGGGAGCCGAGGGCGTGGGTACGTGCGCTGGAGGAGGTCGTGCGTTGAGCCTTTTCGAGTATGCGCTGTTGCGCGTGGTACCGCGCGTCGAACGCGGAGAGTTTATAAACGCGGGGGTGGTGCTCTACTGCCAGGACGCGAGGTTTCTCGACGCGCGCATAAACCTGGATCCGGATCGCCTGCGCGCGCTCGACCCCAACCTCGACCCCGAGACGGTGCAGGCGCACCTCGACGTCGCGCGCCGGGTGTGCGAGGGTGGACCCGAGGCCGGCGCCGTGGGGCTGCTACCTCCGGGCCAGCGTTTCGGATGGCTCGTCGCGCCCCGCAGCACCGTGGTGCAACCTTCTCCGGTCCACACGGGCTTCGCCGACGACCCCGAACAGGCCATAGAACACCTCCTGCAGGTCATGGTCCGCACGCCGGCAGAGAAGAAGCACAGGTGAAGACGGTCATCCGAGCAAAGGGCAAAGGCCGAGAGAGCTACAGCCGAAGGCGCAGACGGAGTTGTTCGAGCGCGGGCTCACGAAGACGCGCTCCCCGAGAAAGGATAAGGACTGTCCACTGCGGATCCCTCCGGCGAGGAACCAGAAACTGACCGAGAGGAGCTACACTGGATCCGGACCGGCCTGCTGGCTTTGCCCCTCTACGGATGGCTGACCTTCTGGTCGACCCTCGACCCTCAGCCTGACCAGAGCAAGGACCCGGAGGCCTGGGCCCGTTTTGTAAGCACCCCTCCTACCTGGTGAGCCACCTGTTCGGGAGCATAGGGGGTACGATCTTCGCGATCCTCGGCCTCTTCGCCCTCGGCGCATACCTCGCAAATAGCCGCGCGGGACGCCTCGGGATGGTCGCCATGGTCACGACGGTGTTGGGCCAGGCCCTGTTCCTCGTGATCGGTGGCATCTCCACCTTCGCCACGCCCGCCATCGGGCGGGCTTACCTTGAGGGCACGAAGGCCGTTATGCAGGTGGAGTTCCCCTCCGCCATGATGCTTACGTTCCTGGCAGGTATCCTGCTCGCCCTGGTTGGAAACGTGCTCTTGGGCTTGGCCATCTGGCGCTCGGGAACGCTACCCCGGTGGGCCGGGATCATCTGGATCGTCTCGGCCGTGATGTTCTACGTGCTTGGGGTCGTGCTGGGTCAGGCGACCACGGGCGCGAGCCTGGTGACGCAGCCCATAGCCTCCCTGCTGATCGTGGCGAGCGGAGGATGGATCGCCTTTGGTGCCCTGCGCTGTCCCTACGTCGAAACCGTGGGCGCCGGGGCCCGACCGAGGGTGCGGTAGCCAGAAAGGTCCGACGACTTAGACCCGGCGACTCGTGGCGTCCTTGACCCTTGGGCTGGTCCCGATCGCGACGATCTCGAAGCTAGGATCCTACGGAGAGTTCGACGTACGAAGCGCCCTTTTCCTCGACGTGTACGGAGATCGCTTCGAGGGATCTCTTTAGCAGCCGGGTCGCTTCCCTGGCTCTGAGTAAATCCTGGCGCCGCAGCTCGCGCAGGAAGGCGGCCACTTCAAAGTCCCCGTCCCGCTCGGCCTCCAGGATGCAAGCCTCGTAAGGCTCGATGCTCCTGAGTACACTGAGCAGGAGCTCCGTCACGTCGCGGCCACCCGTACCCGATACCGGATCGGGGACTGCCGGTGGTGAAAAACTTTCCCTTGTGCGTGGCATCGCTATCCTCCTCGCGTAGCCCCGTCTTATACGTATACGTAAGACAACGGCAAATGGTGCAACGTCGGAATCAGGAACCCGCCTGGAGCGGCGCCCCCGACCCATCCGGATCGGGGGCGCAGGTTCTCGGTGGTGTCGTCTAGCGGGCTTCGATCATGTCGGCGATCAGGGGGTAGCGGAACTCGCCGTCCTTGCTCACCCGGTAGGCCGCATACGCGCTGTGCACGAAGGGAACCAGTGAGATCAGGGCCATCACAGGGACGAGTAGGAACCCGATCAAGACGAGCATCAGCAGCGTCGTTATGGTCCACCCCACGACCAGGATCACGAGCCAGGTCACCTGATACCACATCGACTGTAAAGCCTGGAACGCCACAGTGCGCGACCGGTCCCTGTAAACGAGCCAGATGACCAGGGCGGCCACGGGCCCGAGGAACCCGGTAACGAGATTTAGGAACATGCTGAGGTGCGCGAGCACCGACAACGTCTTCTCCTCCTGCGTACCCATCACCACCGGGCCCTGCTCCTGGGCGACCTCGTCTTCGGCTACCCCGTAGTTGTGGTCCTTCGCCTCCATCACTGCTCCTCTCTGTCACGCTACGACTTACGATAGTAAGTTACTCCCGATCAACCAGTTCGGCATCGGTCCTGGGACCGAATGTGGGTAGGTCCGTAGTCCAGCATGTCAGCCTGGTGTCGGACTGGCTGACAAGGCGGCGCAGCCGCCGTGCTGACGAGCCTGCGAAGCAGGCGTGCTGACATGCTGACTGGCTGAGGCGCTTCCGACGTGGCAGACTCCGGATGGAGAGTTCATGGGCAGATCGCGCGACATCCATGAGGCCGGGGAAGCGAAACGGGGGCATCCCATCTTCGCGGCGCTCTACGATCCGATGGCCGCCTCCGCGGAGCGAAGGTGGATGGGCGAGCGCAGGAGGCGGCTACTCGCCGGGGCCCGTGGCGCCGTGCTCGAGATCGGTGGCGGCACCGGCGCGAACCTGGCGTACTATCGGGATGTGGATCGGGTGACCGTGGCCGAGCCCGATTCTTTCATGCGCAAGAGACTCGTTCAGAAGCTTGCGGAGGTCTCCGTCCCCGTCGAGGTCTCGGATGCCGGGGCCGAGGCACTGCCTTTCCCCGACGGGACCTTCGACACCTTGGTCTCGACGCTCGTTCTGTGCACGGTTCCGGATCAGGGATCGGCATTGGAGGAGGTCAGGCGCGTTATGCGTCCGGGAGGGCGGCTGCTGTTTATCGAGCACGTAGGCGCGGCTGGATCCGCGGCACGCTGGCAGGACCGGCTGGAGCCTCTCTGGAGGAGGCTACTCGGCGGTTGCCACCCGAATCGAGACACCGTCGCGGCCATCGAGGAGGTCGGGTTCGAGATTGAGGCATTCGAAAGTTTCTACCCGCCGGATCCCCTCTCTGCCCTCATGCCACACGTTCAGGGCTCGGCGACGGTTCGGCTCGCGGCCTGAGAATCGTGCTAGCATCTACGCGCCGATGAATGATCCCAAAGTGAATCTCGCTTCGCGATGAACCGCCGGACGAGCCTCCTCCTCGCCTCAGTGCTTGCGTTCGTGATCTTTGCCGTGGACCAGGGGATAAAGTCCGTCATCGAAGGCACCATGCGGGTCGGCGAGAGCATCTCCCTCGTGCCAGGCTTCCTCAGCCTCACCTACATAAAGAACGACGGCGGGGCTTTCGGCATCCTCGGTGGCAGCCAGATGATTCTTCTGGTCGGGAGCACCGTCGCCGTCGCGGTCGTGCTTTGGATGCTGCTGTCGGGGAGACCGTCGGTGCCGACGATGCTGGGGTGCGGTCTGATCCTGGGTGGTGCGGCGGGCAACCTCCTCGACCGCCTGAGCAGCGGCGAGGTGACAGACTACATCCACTTCAGCTTCTGGTACATCTTCAACGCCGCCGATGCCGCCATAGTCGTCGGCGTCGGACTACTGTTGCTCTCCGCCCTCCGCTCCGATAGGGCCGGGGGCTCCCTTCGAGGACCCAACCCGAAGTCCGAAGATGGGTAAACTCACGTTCCAGAGCACGATGGAGGTTTAGAGTGAAGCGGGACGAAGTGCTACAGATTCTCTCCGCACACGATGCGGAATTGGAAGAATTTGGGGTAGAACGGCTTGCAGTCTTTGGATCCGTAGCGCGCGACGAGGCCAGACCCGACAGCGACGTCGACATCCTGGTCGAGTTCCGGGGCAAGGCTACCTTCGACGGCTATATGGATCTCAAGTTCTTCCTCGAAAGCGTGCTGGACCGGTCGGTCGATCTGGTGACCCGCAAGTCTCTCAAGAGCCGTCTCGCACCCGCCGTGGAGAAGGAGGCGCTCTATATCTCGTGATTACCAGGTTTTCCTGGAAGATATGCTCGATAGCTGCGCGCGTATTTTGCGGTACACCGCGGAGCTCGATTTCGAGGACTTCACGCAGAATGACGTGGTACGTCGCCTGCAGGTGATCGGCGAAGCCGCGGCGCGCATTCCTCCCGAGATGCGCGAACGTCACCCGCAAATTGAGTGGAGAAAGATCGTTGGTCTACGAAATATCATGGTCCACCAGTACGCCAGCGTAGACGAAGAGATACTTTGGGACGTTGTCCGTAATAGTATTTCCGACCTGCAAGACAAGCTGCATCGCATGCTGGAGTCGCAGGGGAACGAAGGTGGGTAGTCCGAAACGACGTCGGACCATTCTTACTTGTTAGCAAGAGTAGCTGATAGCTTTTACCGCTCGGCTTCTCCCGAGACCCGCTCGGGGGCTTCGGGCTGTGCGTCCTCCTTCTCGCGAAGTTGCCTGAGGATGCCGCCGGCGAGGAGGATGTCGCGCTCTCGTTTCGAAAACGCGGCGAGGAGCATTACCTCGTCGTCTTCCTTCTGCAGCGGGACTTCTTCGTCCCCGTTCTCCAGGCGGGCCCTGATCTCGGGCAGCTCCCACTCCTGCCCCTGTGCGAATTTCTCATAATCCGATTCTTCCTTGAAACGAAGTGGAAGGATGCCCTGGGAGATCAGGTTCCGGCGGTGGATGCGGGCGAAGCTCTTCGCGACGACTGCCCTGATGCCGAGGTGCAGGGGCGCGAGCGCCGCGTGCTCGCGGCTCGATCCCTGCCCGTAGTTGTGCCCGCCCACGATAAAGCCAGGCGCCATCTCCCTGGACTTCTCGTGGTACTCGGGGTCGAAGCGGCGGAAGGTGAACCTGGCGATCTCGGGCACGTTCGAGCGGAACGACATGACCTCTACCCCATCAGGCGCGAGGTCGCCGGTGGAGATGTCATCCTCGACCACGATGGTTACCGTGCACTCCAGAGAATCGGGGAGCTCGGGTGCTTCGGGTGGCGGCTCGATGTTGGGACCGCGTACGATCTCGATGCCCTGCGCCTCCTCGGGCGGCGCAGGGGCCAGGATCTGGCGGTCGTCCACCGCGGGGTTCGCCGGAGCCTCGGGGAGATCCGGGTACTCCCCGAGCTCGCGGGGGTCCGTGATAACGCCGCGCAAGGCGGTCGCGACGGCCGTGGTGGGGCTCGCCAGGTACACCTGGTCGGTCATGGTCCCCGAGCGTCCGGGGAAGTTACGGTTGAAAGTCCTGACGCTGACCGAATCGGAAGGCGGCGCCTGTCCCATGCCCACGCACGGGCCGCACACAGGCTCGAGCATCCGCGCGCCAGCCCGCACCAGATCCGAGTAGACGCCGGTACTGGCGATGGAGTCGAGGATCTGACGGCTCCCCGGCGTCACGGTCATGACGAGACCGGGAAAGACGGTCTCGTCCCTCAGGACCGCGGCAGCAACGGCCAGGTCCTCGAATCCGGAGTTTACCGAGCTGCCGATGCAGACCTGCGCGGCTTTCGTGCCCGCAACCTCACGCACGGGGACGACGTTGCCGGGCGAGTGGGGCTGTGCGATCAGGGGCTCTAGCGCATCCAGCTCGATGTGCTCGCGCTCGTCGTAGTCGGCGTCCTCGTCGGCGGAGAGCTCCACGAAGTCTACCTCGCGCTGCTGCATCCTGAGCCATTCCCTCGTCCTCTCGTCAGAAGGGAAGATGCCAGCAGTGGCGCCGAGCTCGGCGATCATGTTGCAGATCGTGGTCCGTCCGGTGACGTCTATGTTAGAGACGCCCTCCCCGTAAAACTCGAAGATGCGTCCGAGACCGCCCCTGACGCCGCGCCGCCTCAAGAGCTCGAGGATCACATCCTTGGGCGTCACCCAGTCCGAGAGGGCCCCCGTAAGCTCGACGCCGACGACCTCTGGCGCGGGGGTCTGGAAAGGCTGTCCGGCCATCACGAGGGCCACATCGAGACCGCCGGCCCCTATGGCTATGGATCCCAAAGCCCCGGAGGATGTGGTGTGTGAATCAGCCCCCACGAGCGTCGCGCCTGGCCTGGCGAAACGCTCGACGTGCAGGTAGTGGCAGATGCCGTTACCGGGACGGGAGAAGTGGATGCCGTGCCTGGCGGCGAAGTCCTGCAGAAAGCGGTGGTCGTCAGGATTCTTGAAGTCGAGTTGAATGACGTTGTGGTCGACGTACTGGACGGCGAGATCCACCTGGACGCGTTCCACGCCCATCCTCTCGAACTGCATGCAAGCCATCGTACCCGTGGCGTCCTGGAGAAGTGCCTGATCTATCCTCAGCCCCACCTCCTCGCCGGGGCCGAGCTCCCCTTCGACCATGTGATCCTCGAGGATCCTGGTGACCAGATTCTTCGCCAAAGCCCATCACCCCGCCTTCCGGAACTCGCCTGCGTATTCTACATACTCATTCTTCGCCCATTGCCCGCGGACACGCTGACGAGTGCGTAGCAATGCTACGCTTGCAGGTTCCCAAGATGGCGTCGTGCCGAACTCCGAAAAGTACGCCCCTACTCGCTCCGCTATAGTTGGCGCGCGAAAGTGCTCGTTGCCCTCAGGGCCTTCCGCTCGAGGGGCGTGCCGCACCCCGGACAGTTCGTGACCTGCTCGGTGTAAGTCTCGCTGGTCTCGTCGTCGTCGAAGAATACCCATTTGTACTCCCGACCTACCCACCAGAACTCTCCCCAGAGGTCTCCCCCCCGCGCGCACGGACACACCAATGTAGCCATCGGTTCTCCTCCTTCGTGTATACCTACGTCGATAGTAACTTAAACATCAAGACCTGTCTCGGGCTGGGGTCCTCCTGGCTGCAAAAATGGTCCGAAGTGTGTAGCGGGACCGCGCACCGACGGTGGATCGTCCCTACTCTACGGCCCTGCCCTATTCGAGGCGGCTCAGGATAAAGGAGAGGAGGAAACCGACGGAGGTAACGAGCCCTACGACCTGGCCGCCCTCCTCGTAGGCTTCCGGCATCATGGTGCTTGCCAGCATCGTCAGGATGGCACCGGCGGCGAAGGATTGGATAGATGCAACCACGTTCTCCGGGGCGTTGGCGAGAAAGAAGTAACCGAGCAGCGAGGCCAGCGCGGAGACCAGCGTTACCCCGCCCCAGAGTCCGAGAATGTGGACCGTCGAGCGTCCTGATTGTTTCATCCCCGCGGCCGAGGACAGTCCTTCCGGGACGTTGGAGAGGAAAACGGCGGCGACGAGGGCGGCGCTGATCTTACCGCCTTCCAGGAGGCTGATCCCTATGGCCGCCGACTCGGGGATGCCGTCCATGAGCGCGCCGATGGCTATGGCGGTCGCCGAGTCACCCTGTTTGTCTCCAGGGTTCTTGCGGCGCTGCCCTCCACCTCTGCTCACCACCCGGTCGGCGAAGTAGAAGGCCAGGGCTCCGACCAAGAGTCCTATGGCCGACGCGTCGAAGCCACCTATCTGGTAGGCCTCGTCCATAAGCTCGAAGGCAACCGAGGAGATCAAAACCCCAGCCCCTAGCGCCATGATGGTCGCTATGGTACGCCTCGAGGCGCCGGCGTAGATGCCGGCGAGCGCCCCCAGGAGGAGCGACACCCCACCAACGAACCCCCAGAACCCGGCGGCCAGCGCCCCCACTTTGCCCTTCTATTCCGCCACGAGCCGCTCGTAGACCGCACGGTATTTACGGATAGCCTGCCGCAACTCCTCGGTGGACTCCTCGTTCGACCCTTCCTCCGCACGCCCGGCCGAACGTGCTACGACTTCGGCCCTGATACCCCGAGCTTCCCTGTAATCGTCGGCGACCTCGGGATGCATGGCGGCCAGGCTCCTCTCGGTCTCCTCGTCGGACTGGCCGACGTCGGAGACGAAGTTGCGTTCGCCCAGGATGTCGGAGACGGTCCGGTCAGCCATCTCTATGGACCTCTCCGGATTATCCACGAAGACGCTCTCGACCTCCTTCCACTGCTCTTCATAGCGGCCGCGGCTCTCGTCTGAGAGCGGCTCTAGCTGCCGCTCCACGCGACCGCGACGCTCCCTGAGTTCCCGCTCGGCCTCCTCCTCGGAACCCCTCTCCTCCGCCGTTCTTTCGTACTCCGAGCCGAACTCCTCCCTGCTCCGCTCTCGCTGCTCTTCACGCCTCTGCGCAGTCCTCCTCTGCGACGCGAAGTACATCGCCGCCAACAAGACCACGACAACCACCACGATGATCACGATCAAGGTCGTAGCGCTCACGCTTTATCCTCCCGTCTTTTGCCTGTCTTGCATTGTTCCCCGCGAGGCGTTTTGTAAGCATTCCAGCACTTCCGCCCGTCAGCTTGTCGCTGCTTGTGTCGGGGCCAGAACTTGCGTCGCGAACCGGCGGGACCGCTGTTGAAGCGTGGTAGCATGGGTCGGAGCGAGACACCCCGACATGAGGCGAGTAGGAAGGAGAACGCATGACCGAGCGCGAAGGCCGCGCGGGTTCAGGCGGAACGGAGGACAACGTACGCGACGAGCTCGACGAGGCCGCAGGGCGGGGCAAGCCCGCCAGGGATGCCTCGAAAGAAGCCGTCGAGGAAGAAGAGAGCACGGGCGGCGTCAAGGATAACGTCGAGGACGAGTGGGACGAATCTCAAGAACGCTGAGCCTCCGGCTCAGCGTGCATTTCAGCACGCCTGCTTCGCAGGCTTGTCAGCACTTCAGCACGCTTCGGGCCTTTCAGGCCCTTGCTTGTCAGCTTCCGTAGTTTTGGCTGAAATGCTGACGCGTCGCCTGGAACAGGCGACGTGCTGACAAGCGCCCGATAGGGCGCGTGCTGAAATGCTTGCAATGTGGTTCCCTCATTGCAACCTGCGGGGCTGGTGGGCGTCCGTGCGAGAGCGCCCGAAGAGACGGTCGAGGTAGCGGTCGGCGGCCCACGCGCCAGCGGCGCCGCCCAGGACGCCGAGAAAGACGTCGAAGATCGTATCTGGCAGGGCGTTGGATACGCTGATACCCATCACGGACATCAGGACTTCGATCCCCTCCCAACCCGTGGCGCCGAGGAATCCGATGACGGAGCCTGTGATGATGGCCCGCCGCGGAGTGTCGAAAAACTCGTCATCTCCGCCGCTACGGTAGATGATCTCGGCCAGTATCAGCACGAGCGTGAACGGCGTGATGAAGTGGGCTACCTCGTCGTAGAACAGAACGGGCTCGAAGAGCTTCCACAAGAAACCGGACGCGTTCAAAGCGATGCAACCCAGGACCAGTACCACTATGTACTTCCGTGGCATTATCCCGTCACTCCCTCGAAGACTACGCTTCGCTAGCGCAGGCTACCCTCGGGCCTGCGGCGTTCCCTCCTGTACCTGACGACGGCGACCACTACAACTCCCAGGATCACGAGGCCCGAAGTCACCAGAAACAGGGCGACGTACTCGGGAGCCTGGCGTCCCAGGTACGAGTAGAGAAACGTCTGGGGGAAGATGCCCAGAGCCGTGGCCGCTATAAAGCTTCGGAACCGCATCCTGGTGAGCCCTGCGGCGAAGGAGACGGCGTCGAAGGCCACGCCAGGCAGGAGCCTTCCGACGAACACGGCGTAGACGCCCCAGCGCGCGAACCAGCGGTCGGCCGATTCGAGCCCCGTCTTTCCGACCAGCACCTCGACGGGAACCCTACCGAGGGCGCGTGAGATCCCGAAGCACACCGCCGCCGCCAGCACGTGCCCGAACAGGGAGAGCATCCAACCCCAGAACACCCCGAAAGCGAGCCCGTTGGCGAAGGTGATCAGGAACGAAGGTACGGGCGCGACCAACGCCTGCAACACCATAAGAAAACATGAGGCCACGGGGGCCCAAAGACCAAACGAGAGAATGTAATCTCTGAGCCCGGCGATGTCCCCACGACCCAGAATCCCCAGTGCCCGGTTCGTCTCTGACCGGAACTCCGCGGACAGGAGATACAACAAACCGAAAACTGCGGCCACCGCTGCAAGCAAAAGGACCCGTAGCCAGCGTACCGCACGCGCGCTCGAACTCGCGGGTCGCGCCACATAAGGCAGTTGCTCGGGCCCGTTCATCCGTTTATGTTACACCGCCGGGAGCCCGGTAGTGCATCGGAGCAAATGGAGCAGTGGCCTCCTCGGACCAGGCACAAAAGGCTATCTACGGGACCTTATCGAGGGTGTTGCGGGCCAGCTTTATGGAGGCGGCGTCCACCATCTGCCCATCCATGCTCACCGAGCCCGAGCCCTCAGCGTTCGCCTCATCGTAGGCCGCGACGACCTTCCTGGCCCACTTCAGCTCTCCTTCGGTGGGCGAGAAGACTTCGTTGACCACTTCGATCTGGGCCGGGTGGATGCACCACTTGCCGTCGAAGCCCAGGGAACGGGCGATCAGGCAGCTCCTGCGCAGCCCTTCTTCGTTGCTATAATCTGCAACGGGACCGTCGAGGACGCGCAGCCCGGCAGCGCGGGCCGCGACGACGATGCGTTGCATGGCGTGGTGGAAGCGGTGGCCGGGGTAGGCTTCGTCCCACTCATCCATTACACCGATGCTGTTTAGGGGCATGCCCAGGCTCGCCGCGAAGTCACCGGGACCGAAGTGAAGCACTTCGAGGCGGGGGGTGGCGCGGGCTATCGCGTCTACATTACTCAGCCCTTCTGCGCTCTCTATCTGGGCTTCGAGTTTTATCTTGCCAGGCTCCAGATCCAGCGCCAGCTCCATCCCCGAGAGTAGGACGGAGACGGCGTAGAGGTCTTCGGGGCGGTTCACCTTGGGGATAATGACGGCGCCCAGAGAGCTAGTGGCCGCTTCTACCACCTCGATCAGGTCGCGGTAGAAGTACGGCGTGTCGAGAGCATTGGCCCTGAAGAGTGCCGATCGGCCGCCCCAATCTAGCTCCGCGAGGGCGCTGGCGACGTCCCCGCGGGCGGCGGACTTGCTGTCGGGGGCGACGGCGTCCTCGAGGTCGAGGAACACGGCGTCGGCTTCCGAGGCCAGTGCCTTCTCGACCATCTTGCGACGCGTCGCGGGGACGGCGAGGAGGGAGCGGGCGGCATTCATGCTATTTGTCGAGAAGCGTCTCTACGGGCACTCCGCGCAGGGAGGCGTCGAGGACCTCCATGGGGTGGGCCATCGGGAGACCGCCATGGCCCATCTTCTTCAGGGAAGCCTGTAGCTGGAGCATGCAGCCGGGGTTGGAGGTGACTATCACCTGCGCCCCGGTCTTCAGGATGTTGTTGGCCTTGCGCTCGCCGAGCTCGGC
>Ga0126307_10001157_pt1 | contig 17412 bp, 19 predicted proteins | sample Plot28_FD_89955 | JGI IMG/M metagenome (GOLD analysis project Ga0126307, IMG submission 89955) | Serpentine soil microbial communities from UC McLaughlin Reserve, CA, USA - Plot28 | ecosystem: Environmental > Terrestrial > Soil > Grasslands | place: USA: UC McLaughlin Reserve, Lake County... | reverse complement strand
GGATGCGATCGGATGTCTCGATGGCCGTTCTGTTGCGTAACGGAGCGTACGTGGTGCACGACGCCGGGATGTATGAGCGCTCGTCGCCGTTCGCGGACCGGCCGGTCCAGGGCCGGTTCCACAACGCGTTCGAGGTGTGGGGCCCCGTGCTCTCGACGCCGGAGGCCGGGCTCGCGATCGTCGGTCTCGGGCGCCGGGACGTGTCGTTCGACCAGGGGTTGCCACGCGTGGTGGCTGCCCGTCGCGAGGATGGGTTGGTGGACGCTCTGGACGGCGCGGTGGAGGCTACCGCCCTCGACGACCAGCACCTGTACTGCCGCGTCCGTGAGGGTGCGGAGCTTCGCGTCGGCGACCTCGTCGCCTGTGCCGTCTCCCATCCCTGCTCGATGTTCGACCGGTGGCGGTTGATCCCGGTGGTCGACGACGATGACGCCGTGGTCGAGGTCGTGGCCACGTTCTTCTGAGCCGCCGACGGCCCGAACGTCTCAGCGAACCCGCGGCAGGAGCGCGACGGCCTCGATCTCGACGAGGAGCCCGTCGGCGAGCCGCGCTCCCACGGTGGAGCGCGCGGGGTACGGCGCCGCGAACCGCTGCTCGTAGACGCGGTTGTACGCGTCGAAGTCCTCGAGGTCGCTGAGGAACGCGGTGACCTTCACCACGTCGTCCATCGAACACCCGGCCGAGGCAAGGCATCGTGCGACGTTGTCGAGGACCTGCCGGGTCTGCTCCTCGACCCCGCCGGCCACGAGCGTGCCATCGGGCCCGAACGCCACCTGCCCGGCCGTGTACGCGAAGGAACCGCCGACGACCACCGGACTGTACGGCGCCCTCGGTTCGGCAACGTCGGGCGGCTGTCGTGCATCCCTGGTCACGGAGACCTCCCTTCGTTCTCTCGTTCGTTCGGCATCGGCCAACCGGGGGGTCCGGTGTCGCCGATCCTCGATGCCACCTCGGCTCCGCAGAGGGCCCCCTGCTCGAGCGCATCCTCGACCGATCCTCCCGAGAGTCGTGCGGCGAGGTACCCGGCGTTGAACGCGTCCCCCGCGCCGACCGGATCGAGGTCCGGGCGGGCAGGGGGCCGATGCTCGACCCATACCGTCGTGAGCGCCGCGGCCCCGTCGGCGCCGCGCTTGAGCACCACCTCACGCGGCCCCAGATCCCGGCATCGTTCGGCGACCGCACGGCCGCGGGGTCCTCCTACCAGCTCGGCGAGCTCGGCCTCGCCGCCGATCAGGACGTCGGCCCGTTCCACGAGCGGTCGGATGAGCTCCCCCGCGCGGTCGGATCCCCACAGGCCCCGGCGGAGGTTCGGGTCGACCACGCGAAGGCCGCGCGCGCGTTCGAGCAGCGCGATCGCCGCGCGCTGGGGGCCCTCGCCCAGCATGGCCGTGATGCCCGTGACGAGCACGGCCGAGGCGTGCCTCACCGGCACCCCGTCGAGGTCTTCCGGCTCGAGCGCGCTCGCAGCCGAACCCGCTCGCTCGTACACGGGCGGGCCGCCCGTCGTCTGGCGGAACATCGACCCGGTCGGCCGCTCGGGGTCGCGGCGGACCCAGCGGAGATCGACGCCGTGCCCACACAGCTCCCTCATCACGAGATCGCCGGCGGCATCCGTGCCGAGCCGGCTCACCCACGCGGCGCCCACACCGAGCCGTACGAGCGCTACGCACGCGTTGCTCTCGGCCCCGCCATGGGTGACGAACGGGACCGAGCGCTCCCCGGCCGGCCCGGGAATCGTGATGATCGAGCGCATCGTCTCGCCGAGCGCGATCACGTCGGGGACGGGCGTCACACGTCTCCCCCCGCGAGGTCGACGGCCCGCCGGGCGTGGTCAGTGATCCGTTCGTGATCGGCTCGTGTCCGCGGCGCCGCGTCGCGGGTGAGCGCGCTTCCGAGGCCGACGCACGCCGCGCCCTCCTCCAACCAGCGTGGCACGTCCTCGATGGCGACGCCGCCCGTCGGGATGAATCGGACGTCGGGGAACGGCCCCCGCAGGGCGCCGAGATACGCAACCCCTCCCAGGCTCGCGGGGAACAGCTTCACGGTGCTCGAACCGGCCGCGACCGCTCCCAGCACCTCCGTCGGGCTGAGCACGCCGGGGACCGTCGGAACGCCCAGTGCCCGTCCCTCCCGGACGATCTGAGGGACGAGCCCCGGGCTCACCAGGAAGGCGGCGCCGGCGCCCGCGAACGCTCGCGCATCCTCGACGGTACGGATCGTCCCCGCCCCGATCGGCGCTCCCGACTCGCCTGCCCTGGCGACGGCCTCCAGCGCTCCGGGCGTGTCGGCGGTGATCTCGATCTCGTTGATCCCGCCGGACCGCAGCGCGTCGACGACGGCTCCCAGGTCGCAGGGCTCCCGGTAGCGGACGATCGCGAGCACTCGGGCATCTTCGAACGGGGACACGTGCCCTCGCTTGTCTTGACTGGGGAGCGGGGCCGAGCGTAGCATCCCGTCGAATAGTTAGGAAAGTTTCCAAACTCTTTCGGACTCGAGGGGGCCGCCACGGCCGATCACACGTTCGCCGCGGGAACGCCGAGCCTGTTGAAGGCGATCAACGAACGTTCGGTCCTCGAGTTCGTCCGTCAGATGGGCCCGGTCTCCCGGGCCCAGATCGCCAGGGACAGCGACCTGTCGAAGCCGACGGTGTCCCAGGCGCTCGCCGCGCTCGTGGGCGCGGGGCTGGTTCGTGAGGCGGGGCGTTCGAGCGGCGGGAGGGGTCCCGCCGCCGTCCTGTACGAGCTGGACCCGCGGGCGGGGTGGGTCGTGGGGCTTGACGTCGGCCGGGACTTCGTCCGCGCCGCGATCGCCAACCTGGCCGGCGAGATCGTCGCCCGCCGCGACGAGCGGGCTCGGGTCCGGAGCCAGCGCACGTTGATCTCGCAGATCGGCGAGATCTCGCACGCGCTCGCCGCCGAGGCCGGCGTGAAGTGGAACCAGGTCACCTTCGCCACGGTCGGGAGCCCCGGTGTCTTCGATCCGGTCACCGGACACGTCGCCCTCGCGCACGCGCTCCCGGGTTGGGGGCGGAGCGGTCTCGCGCAGGCCGTGCAGGAGGAGCTCGGGACGAAGGTCGCGTTCGAGAACGACGTGAACCTGGCGGCGCTCGGCGAGCAATGGCTCGGCCTCGGCAAGGGCGTCGAGAGCTTCGTCTACCTGCATGTCGGGACCGGCGTCGGCGCGGGCCTGGTCCTGCGGGGCGAGCTCTACCGCGGGCACACGGGCGCCGCCGGCGAGGTGGGTTACCTCCCCATCGGCGGTGACCCCAGGGACAAGATCCTGCGTCGGCGGGGGGTGCTGGACACGGAGGCCGGCGCCTCCGGCGTTGTCGCCACCGCCCGCCGGCTCGGGATGGAGCCGCCGCTGTCGCCGAGGAAGGTGTTCGCGGCCGCGCGTCGGGGTGACCGGATCGCCCGACGGGTGGTCGAGCTCGAGGCCGACCGGATCGCGCTCGCGGCCGCCGCGATCGTGCCGATCGTCGACCCCGAGCTGGTCGTGTTGGGCGGCGGGATCGGTCGCAACGGCGACCTGCTGCTCGAGCCGGTGACGCAGGCGCTCCGAGCGGTGACGCCCTTCGCGGTCCGGCTCGAGGTCTCGCCGCTGGGCGAGGAGGCGGTCGTGCTCGGCGCCGTGTGGATGGCGCTGCAGGCCGCGCAGGACCTCCTGTTCACGCGGACGAACGCCATGGTCGTCGCGTGAGGGCCGGTTGACGTGAGGACCTGTGGCTGGCCGAACGGAGCGTGACGTGAGAGGAAGGGTGGAGCGGATGGTGGGGGGCAAGATGATGGCGATGAGGCGATGGACGGTGCTGCTGGCGGTGTTCGGCGTGATCGCCGCCGCGTGCACGGCGGGCACCGAGGATGAGGGCGCGCCCGCGCCGATCGACACGGATGCCGACGCGTCGCACGCGCCGGCCACGGTCTCGATCTGGGTGCCGTTCGCCGGCGCCGAGTACAAGAAGATGTCGGTCGTGTTCGACATGTTCGAACAGGAGTACCCGTGGATCACGGTCGAGGTTCGGCCCGGCATCGGGGAGAACGACGAGAAGGTCCTGGCGGCGATCCGTGCGGGGAACCCGCCCGACGCGGTGATGTCGTGGTCGCTGGACAGCGTGGGCAAGTTCTGCTCCTCGGATGCCTGGCAAGACCTCACGCCGTACATCGAGCAGTCGGGCCTGGACACGAGCATCTTCCCGGACTCGGTCACGCGGTACACGAGCTTCGGGGGGAACCAATGCGCGCTGCCGTTCCTCACCGATGCGATGGGCCTGTACTACAACAAGGACCTGCTCGCGAAGCACGGGTACACCGAGCCGCCGAAGACGATGTCCGAGCTCACCGAGATGGCGAAGGAGCTCACGGAGTTCAACCCGGACGGCTCGATCAAGGTGGCCGGGTTCGCCCCCTGGTTCGGGTACTACGAGTTTACGCCGCTGGAGCTGTCGATCATCTTCGGGGCGGACTACTACAACGAGGACGGCACCGCGTCCGCCGTCGCCACCGACCCCGACTGGGAGGCGCTGTTCCAGTGGCAGAAGGACCTGGTCGACTTCTACGGCGCGGACAACCTCAAGGAGTTCTTCGCCGGAGCCGGCGACGAGTGGTCGGCGCCGAACGACTTCCACCGCGGGCGGGTGGCGATGATGTTCGACGGTGAGTGGCGCGTGGCGATGATCGAGGACTACGCCCCCGACCTGAACTACGGCACCGCCCCCTACCCGACGCCGGACGGACAGGAGGACCAGTACGGCATCGGCCGGGTGGGTGGCACGATCGTGGGCATCCCGCGCGGCTCCGAGCACCCCGCGGAGGCGTGGCTCCTGGTCCAGTTCCTGGCCACGGACACGGAGGCGCTGGTCGAGATGGCCAACGTGATCCGCAACGTGCCGACCACGTTCCCGTCGCTCGAGTCGCCCGAGCTGGACGTCACGCCGCAGTTCCAGACGTTCCTCGACGTGTTCGCGCACCCGGGCTCGCACTACAAACAGACGAGCGAGATCGGGACCGCGGACCAGGATCTCGTCTCGAACTTCGGCGAGGACTGGCAGTCCGGGGACGTCGCCGACCTCCAGGCGGGCCTGGAAGCGACCGCGGAACAGATCGACAACGAGCTCGCCGCCGGCGGCTCCTGAGCGGGTGCCGGCGGCTTCGGTCACGACGGGCGCCGCGGGACGGGTGATCGTCCCGCGGCGCCCGGCACGGCGTCGTGCCGCGCACCGCTACGGCGTCGTCGCGTTGTTCCTGTCGCCGTGGATCATCGGGTTCCTCGCGTTCATCGTGTATCCGATGTTCGCCAGCCTGTACTACAGCTTCACGAACTACGACCTGCTCTCCGCACCGAGGTTCGTGGGTCTGGAGAACTACACGTTCATGTTCACGAAGGACCCGCAGTTCTGGCAGGCGATGCGCAACACGTTGTGGATCATCGCGGTCGGTCTGCCCCTCGAGATCTCGTTCGCGATGCTGACCGCGATGCTGCTCACGCGGCCGCGACGAGGGCACCGCGTCTACCGGACGGTCTACTTCCTGCCGACGCTCGCCCCGCCCGTGGCGGCGGCGCTCGCGTTCGTGTTCATCCTGAACCCGTCGGTCGGGCCCGTGAACCAGATCCTGAAGGGGCTCGGCGTCGACCACCCGCCGCTGTGGTTCTTCGACCCGTCGACGTCGAAGTGGGGGCTCGTGTTCCTCGGCCTGTGGGGCGTGGGGCAGACGATGATCATCTTCCTCGCGGGCCTGCTCGACGTCCCGCCGCACCTGTACGAGGCCGCAGACATCGAGGGCGCAGGACCGTGGCAGAAGTTCCGCTACGTGACCCTGCCGATGATGTCGCCGGTCATCTTCTTCTCGCTGGTGATCGGCGTGATCTACGGGTTCCAGTACTTCACGCAGGCCTACGTCGCGAGCTTCGCCGTCGCGGGCTCGGCGCAGAGCTCGGCCGCCGTCAACGTGGGGTCCCCCCAGGGGTCGCTGCTGTTCTACTCGCTCTACCTGTACGTGAAGGGTTTCTCGAACTTCCGCATGGGCTACGCCTCGGCGATGGCATGGGTCCTGTTCCTGATCACGATGGCCTGCACCGCGATCCTGATCAAGACCTCGCGACGCTGGGTGCACTACCAGGGGGGGTTCCGATAGCCACGACGCTCGCTCCGCCCGATCCACCCCGGACCGCGGCCTCGGTGGTCCCGCGCCCGATCCCGCCGCAGGTGCGGCGACGGCGGTTCCTCCTGTCGGTGGGCAACCACGCCGTGATGATCGCGGTGGCCATGATCTTCCTGCTGCCCGTGGTCTTCATCCTGCTGACGGCCCTGATGACCGATCAACAGGTGCTCGGGGCGAACCTGTGGCCGAACCCGTTCCGGTGGTCGAACTTCACCGAGGTCTTCCACGCGATCCCGCTGTTCACCTACACGCGGAACACGTTCCTGGTCGCCTCCCTGTCCACGATCGGCGTGGTCGTCTCGTGTATCCCGGTCGCGTACGCACTCTCTCGGATGCGGTGGAAGGGGCGGGAGGCGACGTTCCTGGTCGTCCTGTCGACGATGATGCTCCCGTTCCAGGTGACCGTGATCCCGCTCTATATCCTGTTCGTGCGGTTCGGATGGATCGGGACGATGAAGCCGCTGATCGTGCCGTTGTTCTTCGGGGACGCGTTCACGATCTTCCTGCTCCGCCAGTTCTTCCTCACGATCCCGTCCGAGCTTTCGGACGCCGCACGGGTGGACGGCGCGAGCGAGTGGCAGATCATGACACGGTTGATCGTGCCGCTCGCCAAGCCGGCGATCGCCGCGGTCGCCCTGTTCCAGTTCCTCTATTCCTGGAACGACTTCTTCGCACCGCTGCTTTACCTGGGCGAGAACCCGAAGCTGTGGACCCTCTCGATCGGACTGTCGGAGTTCAGGGGGCAGTTCCAGACCCAGTGGAACCTGACGATGGCCGCGTCCGTGCTCTTCATGCTCCCCGTGATCATCCTGTTCTTCCTCGCCCAGCGCGTGTTCGTCGAGGGCGTGACGCTCACCGGCGTCAAGGGGTAGCGCGCACGCACGGAACTGCGTGCCCCGAGGCGTCGTCGAACGCCGGCTGCCCGGCGGCCGACACCCACCGCCACCGGTACCGATCCGCTTTCAGCATGAGCTTCAGGACGCCGAACGCATCCGCCTGCGCCGCGACGAGGTTGTCGGGCCTCGTACCGCTCGGCAGGGCGTAGTGGCTCGCACCGCCGGTCCCGACCACGAACTCGCGGATCCCGGTCTCGCGGTCGAGGTCGCCGTTCGGGCCCATGGGGCGCCAGCGCTGGTAGTTGTGCGAGTGACCGTTCAGGACGACGTCGGCGCGTGCCGCATGCAGCAACCGCCAGAGCGGGCCCACCGTGCTCGTCGCGCCGCTCCCAGTGGAGAACGAGAACCGCGGATGGTGCCAGTAAGCGAGGGTGCAGGCGTAGTCCGAGTCGGGATGGTCGGCGAGGTCCTGCGCGAGCCACGCGTACATCCGGTTCCCCGGTCCCGGATCGGAAGGATCGGCGGCCGGGCCGCAGCCGCCCGCCGCGAAACAGAGCTCGGAGTTCAACGAGATCAGGTGCCAGCACGGGTCGCCGGGGCACGCGCCGACATCGTACGAGTAGTATCCGAGTCCGTCCGGTCCCTTGACCGCGTCGCCGAAGTATCGGAAGTAGCCACGGGGTCTGGAGGACGGGTCGTTCGCGTACTCGTGGTTGCCGGGGGCTGGGGCGAGGTTCGGCCCGGCGCGGCCCCAGGTCGGGTCGAAGTAGCTCATGTAGGCGGCGAAGGCGCCCACTTCGTACTGGTTGTCGCCAAGCAGCAGCACGCGAGCGAGGTCCGCGCCGTCGATCAGGCGAGCGGTGTCGTCGTACTGACAGTTCGCCGGGGAGCCCGACCCGTACGGGGCGTTCTGGCAGGCGATGTCGCCCGCGGCCGCGATGACGAACCGCGTCGTCCCGGTGCCGGAAGGCTCGATGCTGTGGCGGGTCCGCGGGCGTGCGTCCTCCGAGGCCTTGGCGTGGATCACCGTGGCAGCGACCGCGAGCACACCAACGAGGGCGAGGGTCCTCCGCATGGCGACCATGCTACCGAGGGCCTCGTCTCAGGGCCGGGAGGGCGGCCGATCGCTGGGTGGTGAACCACGGCGCACGCCCGAGCCGGTCATCGGGTCAGGAACATCCCCGGGCGGTCGTCCGGGCGCCGTTCGAACCCGTACCGTCTGTAGAACCCCTCGGCGTCCTTCGCGGCCATCAGCCCGATGAACGAGCCCGGTCGAACCGACGCGTCGAGGTACTGCATCACCGCGTTCATGATGCGCGCACCCCATCCCAGCCCCTGGAGCTCGGGGACGACGATGACGTCCTGCACATAGAAATACACACCGCCGTCCCCGACGACGCGTCCGCAGCCGACAGCCTCGCCGTCTCGCTCGAGCACGACCGAGTACAGCGAGCCCGACAGGCCGGCCCGGATGGCGTCCGGACTCAGCTCGTTCCAGCCGACGCTCGCACGCAAGCGCCCGTACTCGTCGGGCGTGGGTGCCCGCTCGACGAGCGCGATCGTGCTCCCGTCGCTCACCTCGGCAGTGTAGGGAGGCCGGCGGGCATCGGTTCACCGGTCACTCACGAAGCTCTCATCGTTCTCGGCGCATACTCCGACATCGAACCAGGTGGCCCACCGCGAGATCGACCGGGAGGCGGCGTCCCCAGCGCTCTCATTGGCCGCGCTGATCTCATCGCATGCCCGTCATCCTCGTTCCAGCAGCAGACGGAGGAGGTCGATCGCATGGATCGCAGGACGAAATGGATCGCCGGAGGCGCGCTCGCGCCGGCGCTCGTCGGCGCGGGTACGGGCGTCGCCATCGCCACCGGAGCGGGGGACACGGACGGGCCCCTCACGGGCTCGACGCTGGACCGGGCCCGCTCTGCCGCGCTGGAGTTCACCGGGGGCGGAACCGTCACCGAGAGCGAGGCGGGCGACGACGGCGCCGCGGTACGGGGTCGAGGTGCGCCTGGACGACGGGCGGGTAGTCGAGGTGCGCCTCGACGCGAACTTCCATGTGCTCGGCCAGGAGGCAGATGACGACGGATCCGAGGACCAGGACGGCTCGACCGACGACTGAACCAGACCCGGACGAAGGAGGCATGAAACGGGCGGACGGGTCTGGACGCCACCCGATCGGCGCCGGACCCGTCCGCCCGCGGTGCCTGCTCCCCGAAGGAGCCCTAGCTATCAGCGAGATGCTTGGCGAGCGTGCGCGCCCTCCGCTCGTCCCGGAAGATGCCTACCCCGTAGATGGGGCCCTGGAGCACCGTGTTCGGCATCGACGGCACCTTGGGGGTCTGGACGAGGAAGACCGCGTGTTGCTTGGCGGGGAACTGATCCACGATCTCGCCCTGGGCGAACTCTCGCTGGATGGTCTGCTTGTCGTCGGCTTCGACGACGACCCATGGAGTCCCTTGCATGGTCGCACCTCCTTCCCGCGAACTCTCAGCATGTCCGTCGGCCCTGAAGCCAGGCTGAGACTCCGCTGAGAGATCCCTTATCGGCCTTTGGGTCGTACACGGGGTCCAGGTGTTTTGTCGCCGGGAGAACGGCCGTTCAACATGGTGGAGGAACGGGGCGGTTCGCCGTGAGGATCACCCCGCTCGGAACGTGCGGCCGGAAGGGGTGCTCGTGAACCTGCTGGTCGTTCAGGAGGAACCCCCGGTTGCGTCCTTCATCAAGCGGGGGCTCGAGGCCGAGGGTTTCGTCGTGCGAACCGCGTGTGACGGCGCCGAAGCCCTGGAGATGTCGAGATCGTCCGATCTCGACCTCATCGTCCTGGATCTCGTCCTTCCGACGGTGACCGGCGAGGAGATCCTTGCCACGTTGCGCGCCGCAGGTTCGTCGGTGCCCGTGATCGTGCTCACCGCGAGCGATGCGGTCCCCGACCGGGTGGCCATCCTGAACGCCGGGGCCGACGACTACGTGACGAGACCGTGCAGTTTCTCGGAGCTGCTCGCCCGGATCCGGGCGAGGCTTCGCGCGGCGGATCAGACGGTACCGACCACGGTCTCCCACGGGCGCGTCACCATCGACGTCGTGACGCGGGACGTCCGGATCGGCGGGAGATCGGTCGACCTCACCGCCCGGGAGTTCGCCCTGCTCGAGACGCTGATGCGACACGCGGGTCAGGTCCTCTCACAGGCCCAGCTCCTCGATCAGGTCTGGGGATACGACCGCGATCCGATCTCCAACGTGGTGGAGGTCTACGTGGGCTATCTCCGCAAGAAGCTCCGACGCGATGTCGTGGAGACGGTCCGCGGCGCTGGGTATCGGTTCCGCGGCTGACGACTCTGGATCCGTTCATTCGCTCGCATCTCCGGATCGACCCCCGGAGATCGTGGTGACCTCGTTGGTTGCCTTCCGCGGGGTTCTGCCGCACCATGCGGGTACGGGAGAAAGGAGGTGGTCCTTGCCGAAACAGCTCGAGACCCTCGAGGTGACTGGCTGCTGAGCCGTCCCTCGCGGGCCGGGGCCGCCAGCCCCGCCCGTTCGCCGGGATGCCGGCAGAATCCAACCAGCTCACCGACCTCGCGGGTTCCGGTTGGTCGACCGGACGACGCCTCGGACCGAGGCCGAAGTGCCTGCGGGGAACGCGTCATCGAACGGGCCGGCCCATGTCGGGCCGGCCCGTTCGCGTTGGATGACGTGTCGTTCAGATGTCCAGGACCGTGAGGTCGAGCTCCCCGATGCGCCCGGACACGCCGGAGGAGCCCCAGCAACCGCCGGTGCGATCGCGGGCGGATCGCACCGCCGACACCCTGGAGAAGCTGAGCCGTGACGTCGACCTGTGGGTCGCCTCGGCGAGCCAGGACGGGCGCGCGTACCTCGTGCCGCTCTCGTATCACTGGGACGGCTCGACGCTGACGATCGCCACACCGAGCGCGAGCCCGACCGCCAGGAACCTGATCCGAGCCGGTTGGGTTCGCGCGGCGCTCGGGCAGACCCGCGACGTCGTGATCGTCGAAGGCAGGGTCGAGGCGATCCCGATCGGCGCCAACCCCGAGCTCGAGGACGCGCACGCCCGATCGACGGGGTTCGATCCGCGGACGCTCGCGGACGAGTACGTCTACTTGCGGATCGCCCCACGGGATCCAGGCGTGGCGCGAGTCGAACGAGCTCGTGGGCCGCGTCCTGATGCGCGATGGAGCGTGGCTCGAGTAGACCAACGACTCCGCTCGATCGGTTCGGGTCAGATCAGAAGTTCTCCCACAGCCCGACCACGTTGCCCTCGCTGTCCTTGAAGTAGGCGAAGGCGCCCATCTCCGGGATCTCGGTTCGCGGCTGCACCGTGGTGCCGCCTCCCGCCTCCACCTTCTTCAATGCCTCGTCGATCGACGTGACGCCGATCGTGACCACCGGGGCAGGCGTGTCACCGGTCCGCCGCATGAGGCCGCCGTTGATCCCACCGGGTTCGGTCGGCTGCCGCGTCTGCTCGTCGATGGGGGTGGTCGTGACCGTCGTGTACATGTTGCCGCCACCCATGTCCATCTCGGTCAGGTCCCAGTCGAAGGCGGAGCCGTAGAACTCACGAGCCCGGGCCGCATCGTCGACCGGGATCTCGAAGTGCACGACCTTGTCCATGCCTTCCTCCTTCCCGAGGCCTCGAGAGCCTCTCCGAGTCCATCCTCAACCTATCGCGGACCGCCCGGAAGAGGCTATGGTCGAACACCAACGCAGCGTCCCGATCCCTCGACTCATCCGAGCGGAAGGGACTGTCGGAAACGGAAGACATCGTCCGGGTCGTAGCGAGCCTTGATCCGACAGAGTTCCTCGAAGTTCGAGCCGTGGTAGGCGTGTCCCCAATCGTCGAGCTCTGGGTCGGCGAAGTTGGGGAACACCCCACCTGTACTCCACGGGTGTACCTCGCTCCATGACCCTTCGACCCAACTGCGGGCGAGCGAGACCGCTTCGCTGCCCGCATCCGCATCGACCGACGCCGCGTGCTTGATCCAGAACGCCGCGTCCCGATGGACGAACGCTGTCCGATCTGCGGCGACGCGGATGTAGGCGCCACCCCATGGTGAGAGGTCGAGCTCCCGGGACTGCCCCTCGACGCGGCCTTGGGTGAGGCGTTCGAACAGCGACGCGATCGCCTCGGCCGGCAGTGGCCGCGCGAAGAACCCGGACCTGATCAGATGGATCGCCCGCCTGGCCGGTGCGGCGCGAGGGTCCTCGATCCGCTCCCCGGCCCGAGCCGCCCACCAACCCATCGCGTCCGCGTAGGACATCTCCTCCAGGAACGTGGAGCTCGGGTCCGTCCCCACCCGGATGGTGAACGCATCGAGGAGGGTGGCGGCGTCCGAGCGCGAGCCGAGGAGCGTGCCGACCACCTCGACCGACGGCTCATCGGCCGGGTCCGAGGTGCCGGTCACAAGCAGGCTGGCCGACGCCGTGTCTGGCGCTGCCGGGCTCCACTCCATCCACGCTGCGGCCACCGCCGGGGCGTCGGCGAAGCGCCACTCGAGGCGGAAGCTCGCCGTCGACGCGGGGATCGACACGGGGTCGAAGACGAGCTCGGTCACGACTCCGAAGTGCCCGTTGCCGGCTCCCCGGAGCGCCCAGAACAGCTCGGCCTCGTGGTCTTCGTCGCAGTCGACCGCCCGGCCGTCCGCAAGCACGATCCGCGCGCCCACGAGACGGTCGGAGGTCACCCCGTAGGTGCGCCCGAGGATCCCGAGGCCGCCACCGAGGGTGAGCCCCGAGATCCCGACCGAGGGGCAGGAGCCACCGGGGATCGTCACGCCGTGGGGGATGGTGGCTTCATACACCTCGCCGAGGACGGCTCCTGCCCCGATCCGGATCGTGCCGTCCGCCACCGTGACCGAACGCATCGGGGAGACGTCGATGAGGATGCCGGGTGTCGTCGAGCGGCCCGCCAAGTCGTGGCCTCCGCCCCTCGTCGCGGAGCGGAGTCCACGCCGGCGGATGAAGGCGATCGTCTCGGCGATGTCGCCCTCGGAAGCACACCGCACGACCGCCTGCGGCTCCGCGTCGTCGAACAGGGCGTTGAACGGTCTCCGGAGCTCGCGGAACGCGGGGGAGCCGGACGGCATGACCTGGCCGTCGAGGACGCGATCCAGCTCGGTCAGGTCAGGCATCACCTCAGATGCGCTCCTGCGGCTCGAAGGTTCCGGGGAAGCATAGACAGGCCCTCGCGACCCGATCGTGGCTCGCGCGTCTTGGTCGATCCCGCGGGACGATCGGGCGACCAGAAGGGCAGAGGCCTGTTTCGAAGAGCGTTCCGGTGAGTTCGCTCGGCCTCTGGCCCTTGCGCTACCTGGGGGTATCCTCTGTCGCCGGAGGTGACCCCGCTTGACCAAGTTCCTTATCGACCGGAATTTCTCGAAGATCACGGAGGACGAGCTCGCGGGATTCGCGAGGGACTCGAAACGGATCGCACGGGAACGGTTCCACGACGTGACCTGGCATCACAGCCACGTCGTGATCGATCCCGACGGAGTCGTGCACACCTTCTGCATATACTCGGCGCCCGACGAAGCCCGGATCCGCGAGCACGCGGCCGCGTTCGGTGGTCACAGCATCGACTGGATCTCCGTGATCGCCGACGAGGTGGATCCCGAGGAGATCGCGGTCTAGAGCTGCTCCGCGTCGCGCTGCCAGCGCACGCCTTCCTCGAACACCGCGTGTGACAGCCGTGAGAACGCGATCGCTCGCCGCACCGTGATGTCGGTGTGGCGGGGGTCGCCCTCGGGCATCAGCTCCAGGGCCGACCCGTAGAGCTGGATCGCGTGGTGGAACGCCAGCTGCTCGTGGGCGAGCTCCGCCGCCGTGATGAGGTACGGCAGCGATCGATCGGCCTCGCCGGCCTCGCGCCAGTGATGAGCGAGGACCCAGGCCATGCTCGGATTCCGCTCACCGGACACCTCCTCGACGTAGCGAGCGATCGCCCCGTGGCGCTCCCTCCGCTCCGCTCGGGGCAGCGTCGCGTACGCGATCTCCCGGATCAGGATGTGCTTGAAGGCGAACTCGGCGTCTCCCGATACGCGGCTGATGGGTTCGCGTCGGATCAGGTCCCTCGATTCGAGCGCGACCAATGCCTCGTCCACCGCGTCCAGATCGGGGAGCGAGCGGAGGACGCCGCGCCAGAAGTTCTTCCCGACCACCGACGCCGCCAGGAGGGCTGCTCGGGGCCCGGGGGGGAGCGCGTCGATCCGCGACGCGATCGCGGCCCGGACCGTCATCGGCAGCTCGTCCGACGGCCCCCGCTCCAGGAGCGAGGCGGCGAGCTCCTCGATGAACAGCGGGTTCCCCTCCGCCACCGTCACGAGCCGCTCGACCGACGACAGGTCCCCTCCGCCCGACAGGAGGTAGCTGGCGATCGAAGCGGCATCGACCGGCGACAGCGGCTCCAACGGGATCGTCGTGTGCCCGAGTACGCCGCTGCCCCAGCTGGGGTGGACCTCGAGGAGCTCGGAGCGTGCGAGCGCGAGGAACACCGCGGGCGCGCCGCGGACGTGGGTGGCCAGGTACTCCAGGAGATCCAGCTGCGCGTTGTCGGCCCAGTGGATGTCCTCGAAGACGAACAGGGTCGGTTGCTCGAGCGCGACCTGCTCGACGAGCCGCCGAGCCGCGAAGAAGAGCTGAACGGGCTCCTGGGCTCGCTCCTCGCCCGACCCGAGTCCCACGAGCGCCCGCAGGAGCGGATCGATGTCGTCGGCCTCGTCCGGCCCCATCAGCTCGCGGAGTCGCGCACCCAGCTTCCCCGACGCCTCGTCCGTGGCGTCCGATTCGAAGATCCCCGCCACTGCGTGCACCTGCTCGGTGAATGCGCGGTAGCCCGTCTGGCCGTACGGCAGGCATCGGCCCCGGATCGCGCGTCCACCAACGGCCTCGATCCGTTCGACGATCTCCGCCGTGATCCGCGACTTGCCGATTCCGGTCGGTCCGACGACCGTGACCAGGTGGGGCCGGAGCTCGGCCACGGCGCGCTCCCAGATCGAATCCAAGAGGCTCAGCTCGCGGCCGCGGCCGACCAGGGGCGCCGTCGTCGCCGGCCGTTCCGCCGGCGCGCCGATCGGCGCGATCGCGAGCCACGCCTCGACAGGGTCGCGCTTGCCCTTGGCCTGGACGGGCTCGAGGTCGCGGTAGCGGATCATCTGTCGCGTCGCGCGGTACGTCTCCTCGCCGACCACCAGCCCGCCGGCCGGCGCAGACGTCTGCAGCCGAGAGGCGGTGTTCACGACGTCGCCCAGCGCGAGCGCCGTGCCCGTCTCCGGTCGGGATCCGATGGCGACCACGGCCTCGCCCGTGTTGACGGCCGCGCGCACCGCGATCGGATCGTCGGGTCGCTCGCGGCTCAGCCCCTCGACCGCGTCGATGACGCGAAGTCCCGCGCGGACCGCGCGCTCCGCGTCGTCGCCGTGCGCCACAGGCGCGCCGAAGACGGCCATGACGGCGTCGCCGATGAACTTCTCGACGGTGCCCTCGAAGCGCTCGATCTCCCGCCTGGCGCGGGAGTGGAACTCCTGGAGCGTGTCGCGGACGTCCTCGGGATCGGCTCGATCCGACCGGGCCGTGAACCCCACCATGTCGACGAACAGCACCGAGACCAACTTCCGCTCTTCCCGGGGTCGCTCCTTAGGAGCGAGCGACGTGCCGCAGGTCGGGCAGAACGCCGCCCCGACGGGCGTCTCGGATCCGCAGTTCGGGCACGCCGCCATGCCCGCATCCTAGGTCCGGCCGGACAGGTGCGTGGACAGGCTCGAGCGGATGCTCGCCTGCGTCGGCGACGCGATGGCACGGGGGATTCCGGCTAGCTGGAACGGAAGACGGGCACTGGCAGGGACGACACCGGCGACGTCCGCTGCCAGCCTCGAAGCATCGAACTGCCGTCGAGGAAAGGAGACACCGATGGCGAACGTCGAGAGAACCGCCGAGGTCGTCTGGAGCGGGACCATCGCTCGAGGCACGGGGATGGCCTCCGGAGGAAGCGGTGCCCTCCGAGAGCTTCCGATCACACTCGCGTCACGATTTGGCGCCCCCGAGGTAAGACCAGCCCGGAGGAGCTGATCGCCGCGGCACACGCGGGATGCTTCACCATGGCGCTGGGGTCGGTTCTCGCTCGCCGGGGAACACCACCGGAACGCCTGGAGGTCTCCGCCCGAGTGACACTGGAGACATCCGGCGCTCCCAGGATCAAGTCGAGCGAGCTCGACGTGCACGGAGTGGTTCCCGGCAGCGATCAGGTCGCGTTCGAGGAGGCCAGTCGAGAAGCCGGACGCAACTGCTTGGTCTCGCAAGCCCTCCAGGGCAATGTCGAGATCCGTGTGCACGCGACGCTCGACCAGCGCGCGATCTCCTCCGTCGCCTAAGGCCTAGTTCGCGTCAGAGGTCTGAACTGTTCGGGGAAGGCGTGTCGTCGGCTTCGCTGAGCCCGAGTCGTGCCATCACCTGCCCACCGAAGCGGCGGACGACCGGCAGCGGTCGCATGAGAACCGTCAGGTCCTGTATCAATCCCTCGGGATCATCTTGGACCACGACGGCAACCTGGAGCGTCTGGCCCTCAACGTCGCCGTCGAACAGCAGCACCGTAGCGCCTCCCTCGCTCAGGCGGAGCCAGTAGGAGGGCCTCCCGAAGATCCCGTGGACCGTTTCCAGCAGGTCGGCGACGAACCTGCGGCCGGTGACGGGATGAACGAAGATCGGACTGTGGAACACGACATCCTGGCTGAGGATGCCTGCGAATCCGGCTGCCGTGGAGTTCGTGCTGCTGACACGTTCAAAGGGATGCATCTTGAGCGACCTGAGAGGCTCCTTCAAGAGCGGAAGTTCGAGATCGGAAAAAGGATAAGCCAAGACGGATGCAATCTGGAGCGATGACTGCTCAGCGGGACAGGAGGGAAGCGCCGTGGGGGTCGGAAACCCAGGTCGTCTTCACTCGGCAACCGGAGCGGATCGTCGTGGCTCCGACCGAGAAGCGACGGAAGCATCTGGTTGCTGGCATCGCCCCGAAACCTCGGGCTTCGGAGTGGTAGGTCGCCGCCCTCTCGGACAGGGGCTACATCATCGCGGTGGTACGGCCTTCGTCGAGGCCACTCGCGCCTCGACTACGGGTGGTTCCCGGGTTCCTCCTCGCGCTCGGGGAAGACCCTAGAGATTCCCCGCTCCTCAGGCTCCTCCATCTCCGGCAGGAGGGACGCCGGCTGAGGCGTGGGTTCCTCTCGGATCAAGCTCGGCTCGCCGACCGGCATCACGGGCTCCGAGGGCTCCGGAGGAGGAAGAGGAGCACCCAGCTGCTCGGACTTCTTGGCGGCCGGCTTCCTGCGGGTCGCCGTCTTCTTGCGGGTCGTGGCCTTCTTGGCGGCCGGCTTCCTGCGGCCGCGGTCTTCTTCCGGGTCGTGGCCTTCTTG
>Ga0126307_10001156_pt1 | contig 17416 bp, 11 predicted proteins | sample Plot28_FD_89955 | JGI IMG/M metagenome (GOLD analysis project Ga0126307, IMG submission 89955) | Serpentine soil microbial communities from UC McLaughlin Reserve, CA, USA - Plot28 | ecosystem: Environmental > Terrestrial > Soil > Grasslands | place: USA: UC McLaughlin Reserve, Lake County... | reverse complement strand
CGATGTGTGGAGATCCAGGCCGTCGAGCCGAGCAGGACGAGCGCCATTGCCCCTGCGGCGCCGGCTGCCGCATCATCCCAATCGAATCCGTCGACAGTCGTGCTGGCCGGCGCGGCGTTCGAGATCGGGACGAACGGGACGGCCTTGGACCCGTCGCGGTGAAGCGCAATTCCGTCGTCGGCGAACCGCGTTGGGGCGGAAGTCGTCCGCTCCGTGCCCTGCTTTACGTTCGCGTTCGCAAGTGGTGCGATCGTCATCCCCAGGAGGACGGCCGCCGCCGCAGTTATCGCTGTCAAGGTACGCATCCGGTGCTCCTTCCCTCGGGCTCTGTGGTCTGGCAACGGTGCACGCCGGCGCTGAAATCCCGCTGAAGCCCGCGTCCTCGGGAGGGAACGCCCCGCGCGCTTGGAGGTCGGCCCGGCCGGTGGTAGTTTCGGCAGGAGCCGGAGATGGAGTTCCAGATCCTCGGACCGCTTGAGGTCCGCCGCGGAGGGGAGCGGCTGACGTTAGGCCGCGCGAAGCAGCGCGCCCTGCTCGGGATCCTCCTTGTGCACGCTAACGAGCTGCTCTCCAGCGACCGGTTGATCGAGGAACTCTGGCCCGAGCCACCGGAGACCGCCGCCAACACCCTGCAGGTCTACGTGGCAAGGCTGCGCAAGGTGCTGGAGCCCTCGCGCTCGCGCGGCGCTCCGGGTGAGCTCTTGGTGACCCGCCCGCCCGGGTACGCCCTTCGCGTCGATGCTGACGAGCTCGACGCGGACCGGTTCGAGCGCCTGTTGGGCGAAGGGCGGACCGCACGCGAGGCGGACGATCCGGCGACCGCACGCGGCAAGCTCCGGGACGCGCTGGGCCTGTGGCGGGGGGCGGCGCTCGCGGACTTCCCCTACGACCCCTTCGCCCAGACGGAGATCGCACGGCTGGAGGACCTGCGGCTTGACGCCGCAGAGGAGCGGATCGAGACGGAGCTTGCGCTGGGCGGTGCCGCCGAGCTCGTGCCGGAGCTCGAGGCCCTCGTCAACGACAATCCGCTGCGCGAGCGGCTGCGGGGTCAGCTCATGCTCGCGCTCTACCGGTCCGGTCGCCAGGCGGAGGCCCTGGAGGTGTACCGACAGACGGTGAAGACGTTCGACGAGGAGCTGGGCCTCGCCCCGAGCCCGTCGTTGCAGCGCCTCCAGACCGCCATCCTGCGTCAGGAACCGGCGCTCGAGGTCTGGACCGAGGCGCCGCGCCAGCCCATCGAGGCGATCCGCACGTCCGAGTCCGGCCCGTTCGTGGCGGTCGAGGCTCCGGCCCCGGCGCGAAAGACTGTGACCGCGCTGATTGCACGCAGGCCTAGCCTGCGCCTGGATCCCGAGGCACTCGGTCGCGAGGACGAGCGCTTCCGCGCAGAACTCGCCGCCATCGTAGAACGCTACGGAGGGACGATTGCCAGCACCATGGGCGGCGAGGTGATGGCCGTATTCGGCGTCCCGCGCGTGCATGAGGACGACGCCCTGCGAGCTCTCGGCGCGGCGATCGAGATCCGCGAGACCTGCGCAGCGGACGCGACCGGTCCGGGGTTCGCAGTCCGGACCGGTATCGCGACGGGCGAGGTTCTCGCGAGCGGTTCGAACGACCGCCCACTCTCCGTCGTCGGCGATCCCGTGGCGGCCGCGCGGGACTTTGTGGACGACGCCGCGCCAGGGGAGATTCTCGTCGACCGGGAAACCGAGCAGCTCGTTCGCGATCGCGCCGAGCTCGAGGCCGCCGGGTCCGATGCCGCTCCGGCCTGGCGATTGCGGAACCTGACGCGGGAGCGGGCGGTGGTCGGATCGTTGACGACTCCGCTTGTTGGCCGTACCGCCGAGCTCGCCCTGCTTCAGCATGCATTCGACGAGGCGACGCGGACGCGCACGCTCCACCTGTTCACGGTCCTCGGAGACGCGGGAATCGGGAAGTCGAGGCTTGCGCAGGAGTTCGTGACGCGCATCAGCGACGAAGCGGCCACGCTGGTCGGTCGCTCCGTGCCATACGGCGAGGGGATCACCTTTTGGTCCCTGCGCGAGATCGTCGGTCAGCTAGTGGGGGCCGAGGCCGCGGACCGGCCCGCTGAGCGGGGTGAGGTTCGCGCGCTCGCGGACAGGCTCCGGGCGGCGATCGGCGGCAGCGCGGCGTCGCTCGACCGCGAGGAGATCTTCTGGGCGACCCGGAGGCTGTTCGCGACGCTCGCCCGCGAGCGCCCCCTTGTCGTTTTCTTCGAGGACCTCCACTGGGCGGAGCGAACATTCCTCGACCTCATCGAGTACTTGGCGGAGAGGAAGGAGGAGGGGACGCCAACCCTTCTTGTCTGCATCGCTCGACCGGAGCTGCTCGATCAGCGCCAGGCGTGGGCCGGGGACAACGAGAACACGACCATGCTGGTCCTAGAGGGGCTCCCGGATCGAGAGTGCGAGGCGCTGGTCGGAGAGCTCGCCCCCGGGCTGCCGCAGTTGACCAAGCTCCGCGTGTTGGAGGCGGCCGGCGGCAATCCGCTATTCATCGAACAGCTCGTCGCCATGCTCCGCGAACACGGCGGCCAGGAAGCCGAACTCGCCGTCCCGCCCACGATCAACGCCCTGCTGTCGGCGCGCCTCGACCGCTTGGGGCCCGCAGAACGGGCAATCCTTGCTCGGGCCGCGGTCGTGGGAAAAGAGTTCTCCATTGAGGCGATCGTCCACATGCTGCCCGACGACGCTCGTCCGTTCGCGGCCAGACACACCGCGGCCTTGGTCCAAAAGGGGTTCATCGAACCCGCTCCGTCGCTCGGCGGCAGGGGCATTCGCTTCCGCCACATCCTGATTCAGCAGGCCGCGTACCGAGCCGCCCCCAAAGCGCTGCGGGCGAACCTTCACGAACGCTTCGTCGCATGGGTGGAAGATCGAAACAGAGATGACGCGGCGGAGCCGTCCGAGATCGCCGGCTACCACCTCGAGCAGGCGTTCCGGCTCCGAGCAGACGTCGGCCCCGTCGGCGACGAGGAGCTCAGGCTCGCGCAACGCGCCAGCGACCGGCTCGCTGCCGCGGGAGAGCGGGCTTTCCAGCAGGGGGACATGCCGGCATCCGTCAACCTGCTCGGTCGCGCCGCAGCGCTCCCGGCCCCCCCGGGCACGTCAGGTCCCGCCGTCCTCCCGGAACTGGGCTACGCGCTATTCGAGATCGGCGAGGTGGACGAGGCCAGCGCGGTGCTCGCCGAGGCTCAGGCGAGGGCGCGCGCCGGCGGTGATCGCGGCCTCGAGTGGCGCGTCGCCGCGACCTCCCCCCGCATCGAGATGTACAGGGCGCCCGAACGTATAGACCTCGACGCACTCACCGCGCAGACCGAGACCGCGATCGAGGCGCTCGGCGAGCTCGGCGACGAGGCCGGCCTCGCGAGGGCATGGATGGTGCTTTCGGACATCCACTGGAGCAACGGGCGGCTTCGGGAGACGAGCGAGGCCGCGACCCGAGGCGCCGGATATGCCCGGCGCGCGGGCAACCGCCGTGAGGTCGGCTGGGCGCTCGGACAGAACGCACTCTGCGCGATCCACGGCCCGATGCCGGTGACCGACGGGCTGCGATGGCTCGAGCGGCTGCTCCGAGCGGAACCCGAGAATCGCACTCTCGACGCGAACCTGACTGGGTTCGTCACTCTCCTTGAGGCGATGGCCGGGCGGTTCGACGAAGCGCGTCGGCACATCGACGACAGCCGCGCGCTCGCACGCGACCTCGGCCTGATCTGGCAGGCTGGCGTGCAGGAGCTGCTCAGCGGCTACATCGAGTTGCTGGCGGGCGATCCCGTCGCCGCCGAGCGCGATATGCGGACCGCAGAGGCGACGTTCATGGAAGTCGGAGAGGGCTGGTTCCTCTCGACGGTCGCGGTCGACCTGCCGCGCGCCGTCTACGAGCAGGGCCGCTACGACGACGCCTTCGAGCTCCTGACGACGATCGAAGAGCGGTCCGCACCGACGGACCGCGAGTGGCAGATCAAGCGCACGGGCATACCCGCCCGGCTGCTCGCCAGGCGGGGCGACTTCGAGGGAGCCGAGCGGCTCGCGCGCGAGGGGGTCGCGCTCGCCGCAGCAAGCGACTTCGTCGTGTTGCATGCCGACGTCCTGCTCGACCTCGCGGACGTCTTGCAGCTGGCGGGCCGACGCGCGGACGCGGCCGCAGCCACTGCCAAGGCAGTGGCGCTCTACCAGCGCAAGGGCAACGTCGCGGCGGCGCGGAGAGCGCGGACCGGTGTTACCGGCGAGCCACACTGATCGAGAGGATCAAGCGCCGCGGGTCTCGGCTCTCTCAGCGCCCACGAACCTACGGCCCCGCTACGGCCGGCGTTGGTGTCCTGCTGTGGTGTGCGCCGTAGCGGCCCCCAAGGCGCGACCGGGCTGCTCTGGTCCCAGTTTTCTCCAGGCACAGGAGGAGCAGACGCTGCGCAGGACGAGGGTTCGCCGGTACGCCGCGAAAAAATCAGCTCTGGCGCCGTGCCGCCAGCACCAGCCGGGTCACGAGCCCGCCGATCAGCGCCAGCGGCGCGCCAATGATCATCCGCACGGGCGTAGCGACCGCCGTCGCCATCGTGGGGACGAGCCCGTGCGCCGGCGCAGGCGCGTCGCTCACATCCGTCGGCTTCGCCCGCCGCAGACGCCGGGCCAAGAGCCACCTGAAAAACCGCGCCCGACCCGGCCGCAGCGCCGTCGCCAGCCCGCCCTCACCATCGGGTCGGCCGAGCTTTGCCAGCATGTCCGCGAACGGCCAGCTCACCTCCCGCTCGAGCTCGGAATCCGCTGCCGCCGCGTTGCCGAGCCCCGCGGCGAGCTCGACCCGCGTCATCTCATAGCCGGCGGCCATCAGCGAGTACGCCTCGTCGTCGGAGAACGCGTCCAGGTCCGTTCTCAGCTCGGCGAGCGCGCGCTGCACCTCCGGATCGATTCGATACCGCGGCTCGGCGTCGGCATCGGGGGCGAGCGCATCGTCCTCGGGCCGGTAGGGCTCCTGGCAGGCGGTCCAGTCGCGCGGCGGCGCCGGCAAGCCCTTCTTCAGGTGGACGATCATCAGGCCGCGCAGGGCCTGCGCGCGCCGCAGGCTCGCGAGCTCGGTGATCTGGGCGCTGCGCACACGCGCCATCAGCACGGAGTTCGAGCGGCTCGCGACCCCAAGGAGGTCGCGCTTCGGGTGCTCGGCATCACGCATCTGCCCGCTCGCATCGCTGACCATGACCACGGTGCAGTCCTGGTCGAGGAGGCTGGCGATCCCCTGGTTGTCGTGCACGCCTCCGTCGACGAGCTCAACGTCGATCCCCTCGTAGAGTCCCTGCATCGTCACCGGCGGGAACAGGGCCGGGACGCACGCCGATGCCCCGACCGCCCTGCCGAGCGCCGGCGGCGGCTGACCGGGAGGCAGGTCGCGGTAGTAGACCCGCCGGAGGCGCCGGCTTGCGTCCACCTGGGCGCCCGCCCCGGTCGGCGGCTCGCCCATCCACGAGGCTGTGAATTGCCAGTTGTGGCCCGTGTTCAGGGTGGTCGCGTTGAGGACGAGGATCGGCACCTTCGCGTGGCGCAGCCAGTTCTCATACCGGAGCGAGAACCCGTCCTCGCGCCCGCGCGGCCGCACGTAGAGGTCGGTCATTCGCCACTCCCGCGTCGCCTTCGACCCGTCGTTCGGGATCCCGGCGAAGAACATGCGCTCGAACAGCCCGGCGGCGCGATCGGTGCGCGAGTAGCGCGACCAGAGCATCTTCCAGTTGTCGACCACGTTCGCCAGCAGCCGCCCGCGGAGGTCGCGCCTCACTCCACAGAGGAACTCCTCGGCGAGCTCGCGCACCAGGGTGACGTAGTCGGCATCCTCGATCTCGGCATCGGCCTTCGACTCCAGGAGCCGGCGGAGCTTGAGGTAGTAGTACGCGCCGAGGATCGAGCCGCCGGACACGCAGGAGAGCACCTCGACCCGGCGCAGCATCCTGCACTCCGCCAGCCTGGCAAGGGTCCCGATGTGAAACAGCGAGGCGCGGAAGCCGCCGCCGGAGAGTGCCAGGCCGACCTTGCCAGTGGAGGCGCGCAGGACCGCCCCCTGGCGCTCGCCGACGAGCGCCTCGAGCGCGGCCACGGCGCCCGGCGAGTCGAAGCGGCGCAGACGGGCGAGCGCCCCGAGCTGCATCGCCGTCGTCTCGAGTCGCCACAGCTGTCCCTCCTGCGCAGCCCGGAATCGCGCCAGGGGCTCGGCGGCTTCCTCGAATCGCCCGAGCCCGAAGAGCGCCTCGCCGAGGGTCGCGTCGCGCCATCCGCCGTCGTCGCCGGACGTCGTCTCGACGATCCGGCTGCGGATCTCATCGGCGCGCTCGCGCAGTGCGGCCGCCTCGCTGGAGACTCCCGGCGTGCGCTCCTCCAGCTCCGCCAGCTGATCGCAGACGAAGGCCGCGTTTACCCCCGCGTAGTCGTGGTTTGGATCATCGCGCTGCTCGTAGCCGCGCTGGTAGCACCACGCGGCGCTCTCGAGATCCGAGGACTTGGCGTCGAGCTCCCACTTGTGCTTGTAGATCGCCCCCGCGATCCCGAGTGTCTCGGCGCCAGTGCTGTCCTCGAGCGAGCCCTCCGCGGTGAGAATCTCGAGTGCGCGGTCCAGCCTCCGGGCCGCGGGCAGCTCCATGTCCTTATAGGTGCAAAGCGCGTCCTGCTGGCGCAGCTCCTCGCTGTCCTCTCCCCGGGCCCGTACCCGGCCGAGCACCCGGCGCGCGTACCCGAACTGCTGATGGTCGCGCAGCAGCCACGCCAGCGGGACGAGATTTCCCTGCTCCCAGTCGTCGTAGAGTGCCCGGCGCGCGACCTCGACCAGCATCGGCGCGATCGGGTGCACGGGACCATGGCGGCGCAGTTCCTCGGCGATCTGCCCGACCTCGGCGACCCCGGTCTCGCCGCCCCCGATGATCGCCTCGGCGCGCTGCTCGCCGTCCATCGCCCCCCTCATCTCCTGTCCGCCGCCTTGCGCAGCTCGGCCTCGAGCGCGTCGGCCCAGTCGACCGTCTCCCCACGCGCCGCGCGCGCCTCGCGGATCAGCGACAGGTTGTACGCGGTGCTCTCGGGCTCCCACGGCTCCCGGACCGACGCCAGCGCGGCGCGGGCACCGGCCGTCGCCTCCTCGCGATCGCGACCGACGACGCCGAGCTCCAGCCTCGTCGCCTGATCCCAGTAGTCGGCCCCGCGTCCCTCGATCCGGCGCCGATTCGCGTAGCGAACGGTCGGCAGCAGCGCCTGCTGCGCCGCGCCGCCCGGGTCGCGGATTTCCATCAGGGTGACCGCGTTGATCCCGGGATATGCGTCGCGCCAGTCGGCCTCGAAGCCGCGGCGGTAGGCGTCGATTGCCTGCTCCAGGCAGCCTTCGGCGCGCAGCACGGAGCCGCGGCGCTCGGCCTCCCATCGGTCCTTGTAGACCCGGCCGAGCAACCCGAGGGTCTCGCTGCTCGGGCCGCGGTTTTCGAGCACGTCGAGCAGCACTCGCTCGGCGTCGGCGCCGCGCCCGGCTCGGTTGAGGGCGAAGCCGTACTGCTCGCGCACGAGCACCGTTCGACGCACGGGCTCCGGCATCGCCTCGACCAGGTCGATCATCTCCTGCCAGCCCTTGGCCGCCCGGTAGGAGAGCAGCAGGTCGACGAGCACGCCCGCCTCCACGTCGTCGAGCCGACCGAGCTCGCGCTCGATCCCGCGCAGCGACTCGACCCCCTCGGCTCGGGCGCCCGCGAGGCGCTCCTTGAGCTCGGCCGAGTAGGCCGCCTGGTCGCGGAAGACGTCGGTCTTCAGCCGGTCGATCTGCGGCGCCGGCAGCTCGTCGATGAGCTGGAACACGGGGCTGTCGGTCGCCGCGGCGCGGGCGGCGCGCAAAGCCGTGGCGAGCGCGACGCGATCGGCCTCGGCATGCGCCGGGCCTCCGTGCTCGTCGAGCGCGTAGGGCAGGACGCGGTCGGGGGCGAGGTCGAAGGGCGCTCGCTTGATGTCGGCGCTGACGAGCACGGTCGAGTACGGGCGCGCGGCGTGGCGGACGCCGAGCTCGTAGAAGACGTTGGCGTTCGCGGTCGTGAGATCGGCGACCGCGTAGTCGGCGAGGATCAGCCGCTCGAACATCGGCTTGTGGATCATCCCCCCGACCAGGTCCTGGTCGGCGCGCAGCGGCTCGAGCTCGGCCTCGCGGATCGCGGGCGCGAGTAGGTCCGTATATACGGCGTCGAAGTCGACCGAGCCGCCGCGCCCGTCGGGCTTGAGCCCGAACGGCATGACGACGAAGCAAAGCGGCGGTCGACCCGAGCCGGCGGAGCTCTCGGTGTCAGGCTCGGGAGACACGACCAACCCTATGCCTCATTGCTCGAGGAACTCGCGCCGCTCCGCCGGGCTCAGCCCCCGCGTGACCCCGGTCCGCGCCGTGCGCAGGAGGTCCGGGAGCGAGCCGCAGACATCGCAGTCGTAGACGCGTGCGAGGCCGAGGTAGGTCGCGATCACGATTCGCCGCCCAGCGGGGTCGAAGCCGGCGTCGGCCAGCGACGCTCGACTCGCGCGCAGTACCAGGAGCTGCTCACCCGTGGCGACATCCCATACGCGCGCCGTGCCGTCCCAGCTGGCGGTGACCACGAAGCGACCGTTGGGGCTGAAGCGCGCGGCAACGACCAGGCCCCGGTGGCCCTCGAGGACGCGGCGGGTCCGGCCCCTCGCGACGTCCCAGATCCGCGCGGAGTTGTCCGAGGAGCCGGTGACGACGAGCTCACCGTCGGGGCTGAAGGCGGCCGTGTTGACGGGACCCGAATGGCCGCGGAGCACAGCCAGCTCGGCCCCGCTGGCGGCGTCCCAGACGCGCGCGGTGCGGTCCCTTCCCCCGGCCGTCACCACCTGCGTGCCGTCCGGGCTGAAGGCGGCGCTCGTGACGTTGGCTGAGTGCCCCTCGAGCCTCAGGGCGCGCCCGGTGGCTAGATCCCAGATCCGGGCGGTCCCGTCATCGCTCGCGGTGACGACCGCGTCGCCGTCGGGGCTGAAGGCGGCGGCGTTGAGCTTCTCGGAGTGACCCTTGAGCTCGTTCTCGAGCTCGCCCTCCCGCGTCCACAACCGCGCGACGCCGTCCTGGTGAGCGGTGACTAGGAGGCGCCCGTCGGGGCTGATGTCGGCGTCGTTGACGAGCGCGTCCCCGAGCGGCAGCGCGAGCTCGGGCGAGCCGGAGGGCAGGCTCCACAGCCTTGTCTCCGAGGCGCCACCCGTGAGCACGTAGTCGCCCTGCGGCGCGAAGGATGCCGTCGTAAGCAGCGATCCCGTCTGCAGGTCGGTGCTGCTCTGGCCCGCGGTCGCATCCCAGATCCGCGCGGTGGCGTCCTGGCTTGCCGTGAGGATAGTCCGTCCATCGGGGGCGAACGCCGCGGTCGACACCCAGCCGTCATGGCCGCGGAGGTCCTCGATCCTCCGTCCGGTGACCAGATCCCAGAGTCGGGCGGTGCCATCGCCACTGGCGCTCACCAACCGGGCTCCGGTCCCGTCGAAGGCGAGGTCGCTGATCGCCCCCGTGTGCCCCGTGAGCACTGACAGCAGGTCACCGTCGGCGGCGCTCCAGATGCGCACCTTCCCGTTCAAGTCTCCGGTCGCGAGCAGCTTGCCGTTCGCGGAGAAGGTCGCCGCCGTCGTCACGCTGCCGACGCGCAGCCGGTGAAGCTCACGGCCGGTCTCAGAGTCCCAGAGGACCGGGACGTCCCGGCTGCCGTAGCTGTCGGCGAAGACGCGCCGCCCCGACGGGCTCATCGCCAGGGCCGAGATCGGGCCAGAACCCGGCCGCATGACCCGCTCGGGCGCGCCGGAGGCCGCGTTCCACGTCCTGACGGTCCCATCGTCGCTCGCGGTGACGATCGTGCGACCGCCGGCAGTGAAGTCCGCTCGGGTCACCCACCTCCGGTGGCCCTCGAGGGTGGTGAGCGTCTTGCCGGTGGCGACGCTCCAGACCCGTGCCGTCGCGTCCTTGCTCGCGGTGACCACGCGCCTTCCATTCGGGCTGAACGCGACCCTCGTCACGTAGTCGGTGTGGCCGTCGAGCTCCGCCCGCACGTGGCCCGTGTCCGCGTCCCAGACGCGCGCCGTGCCGTCCCGGCTGGCGGTGGCGACGAGCCGGCCGTCGGGGCTGAAGACCGCCCACGAGACACGGTCGCGGTGTCCTTTGAGCCACGCGCCCCTGGCGCCGGTCGAGGCGTCCCACAGCGCTGCTCGCCCATCACGGCTCGCGGTGACGACGCGCTTCCCGTCCGGGCTGAAGGCGGCGTGAGCGATCCATCCGGTGTGCCCTCGCAGAGCGACCTCGACGTGCGATAGCGCCAGCGCCCGGCGTAACGCTCGATCGGCCTCGATCGTTGGATCGATCGAGGCGGCACGCTCGGCGAGCAGGACGCTCAGCTCGGGATCGACGTTGAGCTGCGAGATGGCCGCCGAGGCGAGCTCCCGCGACTGCGCGATATGCGCCTGCCGCACGGCCTCGTCTCGCTGTTCCTGCGCTTCATTGCGCTGTAACAGCGCGACGATCGCGAGCACGACCGCGACGCCGAGCGCCCCGAGGACGGCTGCGATCGTAATCCGCTGACGCCGCGTCGCGGCCTTGCGGCTGGCGAGGACGTACTCGGTCTGTAGCGGTGTCGGCTGCGGCTCCGTGTGCTTGCCCTGCTCGGCCAGCCAGGATTCGGCCTCCCCCAGGTCGCGGCCGCGGAGCAGAAAGCTGCCGTCACGACCGTGGTGGTTCCACTGCTCCGCTCGTTCGAGCAGTCGCGTGTGTTCGCGCGCCCACTCCGGCAGGTTGTCGATCGCGGCGAGCAGAGAGGTGAGGCCGGGCGCGAACTCCTGGTCGGTGCGAAAGAAGATGTAATTGCGGCTCATGAGCTCGCCGGGGACCGCAACCCCGTTGGGCTCGCGGCGAAGCAGCGGCACGATCCGCTTGTTCTGGGCGAGCGCGTATTCGCGCTCGCGGCGGCAGGGCTCGGAGCCAAGCGCCTCCGGAGTGATGACGAAGGCGAAGATGTCCGACCCCTCGATTCCGAGCTCGATCTCGCGCCGCCACTCGACCGCCGGGCCGATGTCCTCGCGGTCTACCCAGACGTCCTTGTCGCACTCGGCGAGCGATTCGCGCAGTCGACCCACGAAGGCCTCATCGCGGCGCGAGTAGGAGATGAAGACGTCGGCCATCGCGGTTCAGGACGACGCGCGCGCGGATCGTGCGATCTGCGCGTCGGCCCACAGCAGAGCACCGAGTGTGGCGCCGATGATGATCACGGCGCGCACGGCGACCAGCAGGGTCGGCACGTCGGAGCCGACCGGAACGACGAGGCCGACCAAGACTCCAGCGGCGATCCCCGCGGCGAGTCCGGTCCCGGGCCGCCGGGGCACCCAGAGTAAGCCCATGAGCCCGCCCATCCCGGCGCCGAGGACGGCGTACGCAGGCACCGTGATCGCCAGGTCGGAGGCCTCTTGCTCCGGGTAATACGAGATCACCCCGGCGAGCGCGGACGCGATTGCGCCGATCCCGAGCGCGAGCAGCAGATTGCGGGCGATCGACCGTTGGCCGAACCGGACGGTGAGCCAGATCGCGATCCCGAGCGCCACCGGCATCCAGGTTGCCATCCGCTTGAGCACCTGATCCGGGTTGGAGAGCCTGTCGGGCAGCGCATTCGCCAGCCCGCCGGCGACCAGTCCGATCACGGCCGCGACCATAATTCCCTCGACCACGATCCGGACGGGACTGACCGCGGACACCGGCGCCTGCTGCGAGCCGACGGGCGACTCGGCGTCAACGCCGCGGTTGCGGCGCGGCTCGGCGGCCGGATGGATCGCCGTCGTCCCCGCGAGCAGTTCCTCGAGCCGATTCGTCAGTCGCCGGACGTCGTCGCGCCAGCGCCCGTCGCTGAGCTCGAGCGCGTTGCGACGGCTGAGCGTCCGCACATCGGGCGGCAGGTCATCGGCGTCGGGCATCCGCGCACCCGAGACCAGGACCGGGATCACGGTCACGTCCGACCGCCGCAGCCCCGTGCTGACCTCGAGCCGGACGAAGTCCTCGGCATCGGCGATCCGCACCGCGCCGGCCTCGTCGGTGAGCGTCGCCCAGCGCGGTCCCATGACGACGATCAGCACGCGGCACGCCGAGACCGCGTTCGTGATCCGTTCGACAAAGTCGATCCCAGGGGCGAGGTCGACGTCCATGAACACGTTGCCGTCGCCGAACTCGGCGGCCATCGAGTCGTAGAGGCGCCCTGCGTAGGCGGAGGTCTCCTCGCGGCGGTAGCTGATGAACACCTTCGGCTCCGGCAACTCGGATCTCGAGGTGGTTTCGGCTGTCATCCGTTGGCGTCCGTCCGGTCGCTCGCGTCCTCGCGGTGGGCGACCCATGCGGCGTTCTCCTGTGAGACCAGTCCCTCCACCCGCGCCGCGAGCAGCGCCTCGCCGCCGCCGGGTGCGTAAGGGCCAGCTCGGCTGAGGTAGAGAAAATGCTCCGCTCGCAGCCGCTCGCAGGTCGACCGGTAGGTGATCCAGTTCTCCTGGTACTGCTGCAACTGCTGCAGGCCCTCGAGCACGACGATCAGCGCGCCACCGGCCCCTAGCAGCGCCAGCGGCGCCGAGGCGGCGGCCGCGACCGGGATCGCGGCGGCGGTGACGATCTGAACCACCTTCAGCCCCTTGAACCAGTGCTGGTTCCGGGTGCTCTCGCGGTCATACCAGGCGATCTGGTCCTCGAGGCGGGCCCACGTCGGCGAGTCGGGGTGGGCGACCTCCGCCTCCGACTTGGTGGCGGGGCCGGTCGCGGGGCCGGCGTCGAGTTCGCTCATCACCGCCACCCTGCTCGCAGGACTCGAAGCGCGTTACCGGCGCAGATCCGCTCTGCGTCCTCCGCCCCGTAACGGTCGCGCACAGCCTGCTCCAGTCGGGGCATGTCGGTCATGGACTCGAGCCCGCCCAACGTCGGTTTGATGAACCCGTCGAAGTCGGAGCCGATCGCGGCGTGGGCATGCGAGCCCGTGATCTCGGCGATCCGGTCAAGATGCCGGCGGATCACCTCGAACGAGTCCTCGAACGTCTTGGTGCGACCGCGGCGCACGCCATCATTGAGCTGGTGCTGGGCAAAGATCAGGCCGACGACACCGTCGCGGGCGGCGATGCGCTGCACAGTGTGCTGCTCGACCCCGTACTCCTGGCGGCCGAAACGGAAGGCACTGTGCGACGCGATCACGGGCACTCGCCGGTCCGGATCGAGCTCATCGAGCAGTTCGAATGTCTCTTCGACCGCTCGCGTGCTCATGTGCGACAGGTCGATCACGACTCCTTCGCGAACCATGGCCTTGACGGCGGCGGTCCCGAGCTCAGAGAGGCCGAGCTTCGGCTGAGGAAACACCACGCGGTAGAGCCAGTCCGGAAGAAAGGGCAGCGCCGGCGAGTTGGTCGCCACCCCGCGCCAGAGGAGGTGGGGCAGGACTATGTAGGCGACTCCGCGGCCCGCCAGAGTCGCCACTGCGCGGTCGACCGCTTCCGGCGTTTGGCCGAGATGAAAGCCCCCCTCCACGCAGTGGATGAGGGCGACCCGTCCGTTGGCGACCTCCTCGTCGAGCGCCGCGCGGTCCCGCACGACGACCGCCTCAGCCGGGTGGTGCTCCTCGATGTCGGTCTCGACCATGTCTAGCTGCCTGATGAGCCGAGGCAGGTAGCCCGGCTCGGGCGGCGCGCCGTAGGGGGCGTCGAGGTCGAGCTCGTCGAAGAACGAGTAGACAACCGACAGCGCGACGCCGACGCGGCCCTCGCGCAGCTTCGAGACGGTCACCCGGGGCCCACTCTCGAAGGAGCGATAGTTGGCGAACCGACTGGCGAGGCCGATCAGGCGGGCACGGACTCGGTCGCGCAGGCGCCCGCGCCCCTTCGTGGTGGAGAAAATGCCGATCGGGGTGCCCGCGGCCTCCGGGACCAGATGCATGGCGTAGTGGGCGTGCAGGTCGACGATCACGCCTGCGCGGCCTCCGCCAAGTCGCTCCGTTGGCGCACCCTGTTCCAGGTACTGCCCAGCACCTCGAGCGAACCGGGAACCGGTGAGAGGTGGAGGACCTCAGTACCGGAGTCACCCGCGCATCGCACCGCGCGGCTGGCGATGACGCGCTCGCCGTCGTGCACGGTCAAGTAGAGGTGACGCGAGCGCCGCAGGCGCGTGTTCACCAATCGGTAGCTGATGATGCAGTGCCTTTCCTCGAGCCGCGCCCTCAGCTCGGGCGGGTTTGGGTAGAAGCGTTTTCCGAGGCGATGGAGGAGCCGGCCGAGGACAGCGCGGAACTTGCGCCGGCCCATCTTCCGTTGAAAGGCGTCCGGGCTCTTCCACTTGGAGCTCTGGCGCGACGGGCTCGGGGGTCCGTTTCCGATCCGGCCCGCTATCACCCTCTCGCTGTTTCCCCACCGCCCGGGCCAGTGGACCCAGTCGCCAAACGGCTCGACCGTTGGCCAGGACTCGGGCCCGTCGCCGTACGGGTGGTCGATCCCGACTGGGTAGGGATGGGTGCCCGCTTCGAAGTAGGAGGCGTGCGAGAGCGGGGATACGTATACGACGGGATGGCGTCCGCCGTCTCGCTCCACCCACTCGACGTCATCGGCAGCCCGCGCCTCCCCCGAGTCGTGCTGAGCGTAAGCGAGCACCTCCGGTTGCCTGGCTTCCCCGAGGCCGAGCTGGATCATCTCCCAGTCGCCTTCGTGCTTACCGAAGCCGAACAGGTTCTTCGGGTTGTAATAGAGCCAGAACCAGTACTGGAGCCAGTCGCGCGCGCCGTCCCCGCGAACTACGCGGCCGTAGAACGGCCCCACGAACCGTGGATCACCCTCCATCCGCCGCGCATCCCCGAGCACGTCGGGGGACTGACAGAAGCAGTCGTCGGACCTGGACCCCCCGCCTTCCGGGTAGGCGGTCAAGAGGTCCAGGGTCAGAGCCGGGTTGCCGCCGACGCGCGCGATCACCTCGCCGTCCGCTGTCCGCAGCAGGTTGCCCGCGTTCTCGACCATCCCCAGGACCGACGCGAGCTGGTAGTCGTACTGACGGTCGAAGCGCAGCAGCGGCTTGTGGCGCTCGAGAAGTGCGAGATCCTCACTCGGGTCGGTGCCGGGCTCGCTTTCCTGAGTCCGGGCGACTGGCGTCTGCCGCGTCTCGGCCCGTGTCGTCACCCTGCGTTCGCCTCCTCGTTCGCCGCGAGCGTACACCCGCCATTTGTGTACGCAAAACCCCTTGCCTATTCGCCCAAGGACCGGCCAAGGTGATGCGCACGAACTTGCCGGTCTCGAGCGCCCTTGACTGGGGGCCGCTCTTCTACCGCGGCCGCCTGGACAGCTCGGCCCGCGTCCTCTGCGTCGCCTCAGATCCGGGACCGACCGAGAGAGTCGCGGCACGGTCGCCGGAACGAACGTGGCGACGCTCCTGGACGCGTCTACACCTACTGCCTGTCGAAGGGCCGAGCGCTCGCTGGATCGAAAGTCCTGCTTGTGGGCGCGGCCCTGGACACTTCTTGATCAGGCTTCGAGGCGCATCAACGAGCGTGCGTCGTAGCGAGAAACGAATCGGGCCCCCGCTATAGCAGAGAAAGCCCCGCAACTGCGCGGCTTATTCTTCGCAGAACGCGATGAGCGTCGATGCGTGCGCTGCCGGTCGCCAGACGGCATGGAGGTTCACCACGTCGTCGCCGCCGCGCTGGCGGTGCGAACTCGCTCTCGAACCTGATCACGTTATGTCGTGACTGCCAATCGGACGCCACAGTGAGCCGCCGCCTCCGGCCGCGTGACGCTCATCTGTCTCTCAGGCGCGTGCGGTACCCGGTTAGCCGGAGGACGGCGGAGACTCGCCGCCGCCTCGAGGCTCGTCGGGATGGGGTTCCTCAGGTGGCTTGGGCGCCTGCGCCGGGTCGGGTGAGGGCACGGAAGCTTCCGGCGTTGCTTCCTTCTCCGCCGCCCGCTGCCGGGCGTCACTCGCCATCTCGTCCAAGCGTCGGGCGATGCTCTCCGCGGTCGCCGCCAACTTCTCGAGGACTTCAGGAGTCTGCCGCTCCATGCCCTCCCGGGCAGACGCCATCAGTTCCTCAAGGCGCTGTTGATACTCCTGAAGGCGCGGTCCGCGCGAAGACTGATCGTCGCTGTGCTCGGCCATCCGCGAGCAGCCTATACCCGGTGGACGTCCTTCGACGGATCAGTTCCTTACTGCTCGGTTACACGCTGAGCGTAGGAAGCGGCCGCGACGGAACGGCGGATTGCGGGCGTTTAGCCAGCTCCTCCGCTCCCCGGCACGCTGGCCGGGGGGGTGGCGGATTTGACCGCATCCCCCGCTCCGCCGGCCGCCTCCGCGGCACCGCTGCGCACGTCCGCGACCGCCTTCATCACGGCGGCAGCCACGCCGAGGCGCTTCGCCGCGACGTAGGTCAGGCCGAGGAAAGTCGCCGCGCCGACCACGCGCTTAGGAGCGCGGCGATCACGTTGCGAGTCGTCGTCAAGGGCACTAGCGACCCCCTCGGCGACGGTGGCGATGTCGCGCGCCGTCTCGGCGACGGTCTGTTCGAACGAGCGCTTGCTGCGTCTGAAGGGATTCATCACCGTTCGATGCGCCTCCGGGGTCGTGGGGGTCTCACTGGAGGTATTTTCGCGCAGGGGCGACGAAAACCTGCGCTCGCTGAGCACAGTGAACGCAGGGCCGCTGCAAAAAAAGGCGACCCGCCCTGTACCCGACACGCCCCCACAGTGCGGGCGTTTCAGTTTGGGGCTTGTCGTGCGGTTTCGGGCCTCGTCTGCCGAGCGTCCATCGGCCTCGTTTCAAGTGGTGCGATCTCAGCGCGTGCGCCGATTCGGCAGAGGCGCTCGCCGCCCTGAGGGTGTGACGAGTGGAGACGCGCCCGACTGGGGTCCGGCGCCTGGGCGTGAGGCCTTCGCGCCGGAGGTCGCGGGGTCCGCGGCGGCTTGGGGAGGCGAAGGGACCTCGTCGGTCGCCTCCAATGCTCTCGAAGTCAGGTAGTTGATCGCCGCGTCCTTGACGAAGGGGACTCCTTTCGTCGCTGCGAGCGCGCCAAGCCCCACCCCGATGGCTACGCAGCGCACACCAGAGAGCGCCCGCTTGGACCGCTTGAAGGAGGGTTCGTCAGTCGGCTCGGATGCCTCGTGCAAGGCGATCCCTATCGCCCTCCCTACCTTTTCTACGGCGCTGTCGCCCATCCCGGTCCTCCTTTGACTGCGGAGTATCTACGCGCCCAGGCTAACCGTGTCATCGGCGGCCCGGCTCGAGCCCGATGCGAGCTACGTGTTCCGCCAAGCGTTGATTGACATTGCCGCGGTGGCCGAGCTGCCGGCGGCGGAGGTGCCGGCGCCAAGCGCTGCCGAGCAGTCCAGAGGCCGGGGAGGGCGGGGTAGCGTCCCCTTCGAGGTCACCT
>Ga0126307_10001155_pt1 | contig 17419 bp, 13 predicted proteins | sample Plot28_FD_89955 | JGI IMG/M metagenome (GOLD analysis project Ga0126307, IMG submission 89955) | Serpentine soil microbial communities from UC McLaughlin Reserve, CA, USA - Plot28 | ecosystem: Environmental > Terrestrial > Soil > Grasslands | place: USA: UC McLaughlin Reserve, Lake County... | reverse complement strand
CGGAGAGGGCCGTACCGACGGAGCGGGCCGTACCGACGGAGGGGGCCGTACCGACGGAGGGGGCCGTACCGACGGAGGGCGCCGTACCGACGGAGGGCGCCGTACCGACGGAGGGGGCCGTACCGACGGAGGGCGCCGTACCGACGCACAGCTCGGCGCCGGGGCCGATCGTGGCGATCGGCGAGCACCGGACCGGGGATGGCCCACCGGCCTGCCGACCGCGCCCACCGACCGCGGCTTGCCAACCGGCCTGCCATCCGAGCCCGCCGATCCAGGCTGGCCCACCGGCCCGCCATCCAAGCCGGCCGATCGGGGCTGGCCCACCGGCCTGCCGACCACGCCGACGACCCAGGCGCCGGCGCGCCTCCGAGGTGGACCGGCGCAGTCGCCGGCGGGCGCGGCTTGGCACATGGGGTACGCCCCGCCGGCCTACCGGGCGCCGACGCCCGCCGGCGAGACCACGCGGGTCGATGTCGAACGGTTCTGGGGTGCGGGACGGGACGACGGCCCGACGACGGCGCCGGAGAGGTCCACCGCGACGTCCCGCACGAGGACGGCGACGGCCGCGCCCCCGCCGCGGACCGGCACCGCCCCGGGGGCCGTCCGACCCGACGGACCCGTGGCGGACCGGCCGGCCCAGCGGCCCCGCTTCCGGCTCGGGCACCGGCCGGCACTCGACGGGCTCCGCGGGGTGGCCATCGTGATCGTCGTCATCTACCACATGGGCGTCGTCCTGACCCCGGAGGCGGACTCGTGGCTGCTGCTGCCCGGCGGCTTCCTCGGGGTCGACCTGTTCTTCGCCCTCAGCGGCTTCCTGATCACCACCCTGCTGCTCGGCGAGCTGGGTGACACGGGCCGCATCGACATGCTCGGCTTCGCCCGTCGCCGGGGCCGGCGCCTCGTGCCCGCCCTCGCCGGACTGCTGGTCGTGGCCGCGATCGTCGCGGCCACCACCGAGATGTACGTCCTCCACGAGGTGGCGATCACCTCGGTCTGGTCGCTCACGTTCACCGTGAACTGGGCGGTGCCCCACAACGTGCCGGTCGCGATCGGCCACCTGTGGTCCCTGGCGATCGAGGTGCAGTTCTACCTGTTGTGGAGCGCGGTCATGACGGTCGTCGCCCTCCTGGTGCCCGTCCGCCGGATCCGGGCCGTGCTGGCGGTCATCGCCCTGGCCGGCATCGCCGCGGTCGCCCTGAACCGGGCGCTCGCGATCGGCCGGGGCGAGAACTTCTTCTTCCTCTACCTCGGCACGTTCGACCGGCTCGACGCCCCGCTCGTCGGTGCTCTCGCCGGCCTCGCCGTCGGCTCGGGCTGGGTGTCCCGCATGAGCCGGCGGACGGCCACGCTCCTCTCGCTGCTCGGCCTCTCCGGCCTGCTCGCCGGCGCCATGGTGTTGAGATACAGCGACGCCGTCCTCTACGAGGGCCTCTTCACGGTGCTGGCCGTGTGCGCCGCCCTGACGGTCCTCGGCGCCGTCGCCCACGACGGCACCTGGCTGGCGCGCGTGCTCGGCAGCCCGCCGCTCGTCGGGGTGGGGGCCTGGTCGTATTCGCTGTACCTGTGGCACCTCCCGGTCTTCGAGGCCCTCGCCCGCTGGACCCCGGGCTACCTGGGCTCCTTCCGGGCCGCCATGGGCCTCGTCACCTCGGGCGTCATCGCCTGGCTGTCGTACCAGTGCGTCGAGCGGCCGTTCCTCAGCCGGCGCCGGTCGGCATCGGGGGCGGTGCGCGACCGCGGCCCCGTAGGCTCCGCCACCGGATGACCACGCCCGCCGAGGCCCCGACCGACGCCGGTCCCGCCGCACCGGCCGAGGCCCCCGCCGACCCCCGTCCCGCGCCGCCCACTCCGGAGCCCCGGGCGCCCCGGCACGACCGACGACGAGCCGCCGGCCGGCGCGGGCGGCGACGGTGGCGGCGTCGCCCCTGGGACCGACCAGGACGAGCGCACGCGCTGCCCGGGCACTACCCGCCCTACGTCGTCGACGAGCGCTGGCAGGTCATGCCCGACGACGTGTTCGACGGGCGGCTCGCCGTCATCGGCGACTGCGACGGCACGTACATGCGGTACCGGGGGCGCTGGCTGGGCGTCGAGCGCGGCCCCGAGGTGGGCGTCTACGACCTGCGCCTCGACCTGGAGGACCTGCCCGAGGACGGCTCCCGCGTGCCGCTCATCACGCTCGGCCGTGACAAGTGGCGCACGATCGTGGCGATCCGACAGCTCGACGACGGCGAGGTCCGGGTCGACGTGACCGAGCCGGCCCGCAAGGGCTGGGACTGGCAGCTCGGCGAGCCGATCGAGCTGTCGGGCGAGGTGACGTTGCGGGTGGACGCGGACCGCCCTGCGCCACCGTCGATGGTCACCGACGGGCGCACCGTGCTGAACGGCGCCCTCCTCGAGTCCGACGACGGCCCGCGGCCGAGTGGCCTCCGCGCCGGGCGGCCATGGCGTGGCGACGACGTTCCCCGGCGAGATCGTGGTCGATCCCGTCGAGCCGGTGGCCTGCGAGCGGGCGCTCGACCTGCTCGACGACTGACCGGGGGCGCTGCGGACCGCGGCGGGGCCCGCCGGGCGCCCGCCTGCCGGCCTCAGGCGGGCCGGCGGCCGTGTGGGACGAGCTGGTACAGCAACTGGTAGGCGAACAGGCTGGGCCGCGCCCGCACCGCGGTGGCGTCGAGCTTGCGCAGGGCCCGGCGGACGCCGCTCTCGGCCTTCGCATCGGCACCGCCGCGCTCGACCACCTCGAGCGGCAGGCCGGTGACGCCCTTGCGGGCGACCCGCCACCCGCTCTCCCGTGCCAGGCGCTCGAAGCTGCGGTGCGTGAAGAACCGCAGGTGGGTGTTGTCGAGAATGCCGCGCCGGTCGTAGTCGAACCGCCCCGACAGCACGCGCAGTCGCGGGTACCAGTGGGCGAAGTTCGGGATCGACGCCACCAGCACACCGCCCGGGGCGAGGATGCCGTGCAGCTCGTCCAGCAACCGTTCGGGGGCCCGCACGTGCTCGATCACGTCCGCGGCCACGATCACGTCGAACGGGCCGTCGAGGCCCGGGGGCAGGCCGGCGTCGAGGTCGGCCTCGACGAAGCGGTCGACCCGGTCCTTCACGCCTTCGGACGGCGCAACGTCGACGCCGACCACCTGGTGCCCCACGGCCCGCAGCTGCTCGGCCACGAAGCCGTCGCCACAGCCGAGATCGAGCACCCGGGACGCGGGCCGGTCGCGCAGCCAGTCGACGATGCGGCCGTGCGAGCTGGCGTCGGATTCCTTCGACTCGTACGCCTCACTGGCGAAGGCGAGCTCGCCGGTGCCGAAGCCCATCTTGTGGGCCCGGTAGCGCACGACGTCCCGCGTCACCTGGCGGGCGTAGCGCAGGCCGTCGACGTAGCAGATCTCGTCGCCGTAGAACGTGGGGATCGGGATCTCGGTGATCTTCCGGCCCGCCTCCAGCAGTTGCACGATGATCTGGGAGTCGAAGTTGAAGTCGTCGTCGTTGCGCTCGAAAGGCAGAGTGGCCAGCGCCTCGACCGAGTAGGCCCGGTAGCCGGAGTGCCACTCGGACAGGTCCGCCCCGGCGAGCGCGTTCTCGAACCGGGTCAGCACCTTGTTGCCGACGTACTTGTAGAGCGGCATGCCCCCGCTGCGGGCGGCGCCCGGCATCAGCATGCGCGACCCGAACACGGCGTCGGCCTCACCCCGCTCGAGCGGTCCGACCATGTCGGGCAGCTTCTCGGGGGCGTACTGCCCATCACCGTGCAGCATCACGATGATGTCGAGGCCGCGCTCGATGGCCCAGCGGTACCCCACCTTCTGGTTGCCGCCGTAGCCGAGGTTGCGCGGGTTGCGCACCACCTCGAGCGGCAGCGAGGGGTCGATCTGCTGGTAGCCGAGGCCGACCAGGTACGTCGAGTCCGCGCTGTGGTCGTCGCTGACGAGGATGCCCGAGATCCGCGGGCGGAACTCGGTCGGGATGCGCTCCAGCACCCGGGCCAGCGTGCCGGCGGCGTTGTACGCCACCACGAGGATCCCGATGCGGGGCTGCACGGGCGCATCATAGGGGTCCGGGTTCGCCTCGTTCACCTCGGCACTGACGGCCCGGAGGACGTCGACGACCAGCCGCGACGACGATGGCGACGGCCTGGCGTGGGCTCGCCGGGCCGAGCAGAATCGGCGCCATGCCGGGCAGGGTCCACGCCGACCGCACCCATCCGACGCCACATCCAGGGACCGGTCCGACGGTCATCGCCGCGGCGCTCATCGTGCTCGTGATCGGCCTCGGGTGGTTGAACAACGGCAACCAGCCGGCCCAGGGCGGCTTCGTCACGCCCGTCGCCAGCGGCTCGAACGCGGATGCCGCCGTGGCGGCCTCCGCCGCGATCCCGGCCGCCGAGGCGGCGACGCCCGAGGCCCTCGAGGACCGCCGCAGCACCTCCCGGCGCTCGGCGCGCTCCAGCCTGGGGCTCGGCTCGTTCCTCACGGTCGCGGTCGAGCTGCCGGTGACCACCGGCGCCGTGTCGGCCGGCATGCTCGAGGCGGCGACCGGCCTCGACGTCGACGGCCCATCGGGCGCGGTCACGACGATCGGTGGTTCTGGGTCGGTGACCACCGTGCCCGGGCCCACGACCACCCGGGCGGCGTCGACGCCGACCACCGTCACACAGACGTCCACGACCGTGGCCCCGACGACGACGGTCGCGCCCACCACGACTCCGACGGCGCCGCCCACCTCCGAGACGCCCACCTCGACCGAGTCGCCGACGACCACCGACCCGACGGCGACCACGGCCCCGACCGGTGCCACCGGCGTCGTCGACCCGACGGCCGGGCTGCTCGGCGACGTGCTCGACGTGCTCGCCTAGCCCCCGCCGTCACCTCCCCGGGCCGCCCGGGGAAGACGTCAGGCGGGCCGCTGGCCGCCCGAGCGCCGCAGCTCGCGCTTCTGCTCGATGAAGTCGACGAGCACGTAGTCGCCCAGCGTCTCGGGCGTTGTGAAGAAGGCGCGGCCCCGGTTGAGCCGGGTCAGCTTCTCGACGAAGGACCGCAGGTGGGCCGTGGGATCGAGCATGAACGTGTTGATCCGGATGCCCTCGCGCGTGCACCGCACGACCTCGCGCAGCGTGGCATCGACGGTCTCGCGCACCGGCGGGTACGAGAAGTACGGCTCGCTCATGCCCGGCTCGAAGTGGGCCGTCGGCTCACCGTCGGTGATCATGATGATCTGCTTGGTGCCGCTCTGGCGGGCGAGCAGGCGCCGGCTGATCTGGAACGCGTGCTGCATGTTCGTGCCGTACACGAAGTCCCACGACACCTCCGGCAGGTCCTGCGGCCGGATCTCGCGCGCCACCTCGCTGAAGCCGACGATTCCGAGGAAGTCACGCGGGAACTGCGTGGAGATGAGCGAGTGCAGCGCCATCGCCACCTTCTTGGCGGCGAGGAAGTTGTCCCGCATCGGCATCGACAGCGAGAGGTCGAGCATGAGCACGGTCGACGAGCGCACGACGTTCTCGGTGCGCTCGACCTCGAAGTCGTCGGGGGCCAGGCGGACCGGCGTACCACCGCCCGACCGGGCGATGGCGTTGCGCACCGTGCGCTGGATGTCGAGGTTGAACGGGTCGCCGAACTCGTAGGGCTTCGTCTCGTAGGTGCGCTCGTGGCCGACGCCCGACCGTTCCTGTTCGTGGCGGCCGAGCTTGTCGCGGGCGAGGCGCTGGAACAGGTCGTGCAGGGCGTTGCGGCCGATGGCGCGCAGGCCCTTCGGGGTCAGCTCGAGGCGGCCCTCGCGCTGGTCGATCAGGCCGGCGTCCTGCAGCATGCGGGTGAGGCGGGCCAGCTCGTCGAGGCTGCGGGCCGCGTCGTCGCCCAGCAGGTCGCGCGCCCGGTCGACGTCGGCCTCGGCCAGCGCCCCGGGGTTCGAGGCGCTGCGCAGCAGCTGCTCCAGCCGGTCGAGGTCGCCCAGGTCCTCGAGCGCCGAGGCGGCCTCGGCCAGGCCGAGCGGGTCCTGGCCGGTGAAGTCGTAGCGGCGGTCCCAGCCCATCTCGGGGAACGCCCCGCGCAGCTGGGCGCCGAGCTGGTCGACCTGCCAGCGGAGGTCCATGTCGTCGAGCAGCTGCTCGGCCAGCTGGCCGATCTGCGCCCGCTGCTCGGGCGTCATCGACGCGAGCAGCGACTGCATGGCCGCCATCCGCCGGGCCAGCACCTCGAGCAGCTCGTCGAGGGTCTGGGGGTCCTCGGGGAAGAAGTCGCCGTAGCGCTCCATGAAGCCGTCGAAGTCGGGCTCTCGACCCTCGGCACGCTGCTCGAGCATCTGGTTGAGCTCGGCCAGCATGTCCTTCATGCGCGCCATGTCCTCGGGCGTCATGCTCTCGACGGCGCCGGTCATGCGGTTCACATAGGAGTCGAGCACCTGCTGGCGTAGCCGCTCGACGAGCTCCTCGAAGCGCTGGGCGGCCTCGGCCGAGGTGAAGTCGTAGCGCTGAAGCTCTCGGACCATGCCGGCCAGGTCGGACGGCAGCATCTCGAGCTCCATGTTGCGCTCGTCGGCCGCCGAGCGGGCCGTTTCCTCCCGACGGGGATCGCCACTGGCCGCGGCCTCGGCCACCTGCCGGTCGAGCGCGTCGCGCTCGGTCTGCACGACCTCGCGCAGCTCCTCGGCGATCTCGTCGTAGACGCCGCCCAGGTCGAACCGGTCGAGCCGCTCCTGGCGCTCGCGGCGCAGCCGGTCGAGCAGGTCGCGGACGCCCTCGACGTTCTGGCCCTGCCGGTCCTTGAAGCCCGACTGCAGCAGCCGCCGCAAGGCGGCGTTGAGGTCGCCGTGGTAGAGCAGGTCGTCGGTGATCTGCTCGAGGACGGCGTCGGCGTCGAGGTCGAAGCCCACCTGCGTCCCGTCCCATCGGCTGTACCGGAACCGCGAGCGCGCCATGCCGCCACGGTACCGGCGATGCCGGGCCAGCGGACCGGCCCAGGGTGGACAACCCGGCTCTGACGACAGGTGGCGCCCGCACGACCACGAAAGGACGGCGGGCGCCGTCATCGGTCCTCGTCCGGCCGTCCGGCGCGACCTGCGAAGATCGCCGCGTGACCGACACCGCACCGATCTGGTGGGGCACGGGTGCCGCCGCGACGCAGTGCGAGGGAGCCGCTCCCAGCGCCGATTGGGCGCGGTGGGAGGCCGAGGGACGCGTGCCCACCTCCCGCGACGGCAACGGCTTCGCCACCCGCTACGCCGAGGATCTGGCGCTCTTCGCCGAGCACGGCCTGCCGCGCTACCGGCTCACGATCGAGTGGGCGCGCCTCGAGCCCTCACCGGACCGCTGGGATCCGATCGCCGCCGCGCGGCTCACCGACGTGCTGCGGGGCGCCGGCGAGGCGGGCGTCGAGGTGTGGGCGTGCCTGCTGCACGGCTCCGCGCCCGGCTGGTTCACCGACGACGAGCGGGGATGGCGGGCCGGCCGGGAGGCGGTGCTGCGGTGGGCACGCCACGTCGACAGGGTGGCCGAGGCCGTCGGCGACCTGGTCGCAGGGTGGATCCCGATCCACGAGCCCGACGCGCTGGCTCGGCTGGGCTACGGCGAAGGCACGTTCCCGCCGGGCCGCAGCGACGAGGACGACCAGCGGGACGCCGCCGCCGCCCTCCGGGCCGCCGAGGCCGAGGCCGCCCGGTTGCTGCGCGGCGGGGGCCGCCCCGTGGCCGTGACGGCCCGGCCCGACGCCCGGGGTGGACGCACCGACGCCGACGAACTCGCGGTCGTCTCCGCACCGGTCACGGGCCTCGAACGGGCGCTGGAGCGGGCCGTCGACGCGGGAGGCGGCGCGGAGCTGCTGGTCGTCACCGGTGACCCCGGGTCCGGCGACGACGCGGGCGAGCGGGCACGGCGCCTGGCCGCGGCCGTCAACGTGGTCGAGGGGGCTGCGACCGGGGGCGCCCGGGTGCGCGGGTCGTTCGTGCTGCCGGCGGTCGACGGCTACGAGTGGCACCGCGGCTTCGACGCGAAGCTCGGCCTGTTCGACCGCGACCGCAACCCCCGCCCGGCGCTCGACGCGCTGCCTCGCCCGCCGGAGCGAACAGGACGTCAGGAACGCGAGCGGTAGGTCGCGCGGCCGTCGACAGCGTCCTTGTTCAGGCGCTTCGACAGGTGGAGGCCCTCGAGCACTAGTTCGACCGCGCTCGCCACGACGGCCGGGTTCTCGTCGCCCCCGGCGAGGCCGGCGACCGGCTCGCGCATGGCGGGCACGTCCTCGACCAGACGGGCCAGGTCGCTCGAGGCGACGTCGTCGCCGGTGTGGACGACCGCGCCCTCGTCGAAGGCCGTCACGATGTCGCGCAGCTGCAGGGGCGACACGTGCTCCTTGAACACGGTGAGGACGGCCGCGCGCACGAGGTGCTCGGCCACCTGGCCGTCGCGGCCGTCGTCGAGCGTCTCGATCTCGATCTTCCCCATCGTCGAGGCGGGGAGCGCCTCGAGGTCGCTGACCCGGGGGCACACCGCCCGCTCGCCGTGGCGTAGGGCCCGGCGGGTGGCGTTGGCCAGCAGGATCTCCTGGTTCGCCACCGTCACGCGGACCGACACGCCGGAGCGCTGGTTCACGTGGGCGCTCTCGCGGGCGAGCTGGGTGAGGGTGGCGACGATCTCGCTCATGTAGGCAGGGAGGTGGACCGGCAGGCCCTCGACGTCGAGCGGGCGGGCCTCCTGCGCGGCGATCGCCACCTCGGTCTCGACGTCGAGCGGGTAGTGCGTGCGGATCTGGCTGCCGAACCGGTCCTTCAGCGGGGTGATGATGCGACCGCGGTTCGTGTAGTCCTCGGGGTTGGCCGACGCCACGAGCAGCAAATCGAGCGGCAGGCGCAGCTTGTAGCCCCGCACCTGCACGTCGCGCTCCTCGAGGACGTTCAGCAGACCGACCTGGATGCGCTCGGCGAGGTCGGGCAGCTCGTTGATGGCGAAGATGCCCCGGTTCGTGCGGGGCACGAGCCCGTAGTGGATCGTGAGCTCGTCGGACAGGTAGCGGCCCTCGGCCACCTTGATGGGGTCGACCTCGCCGATGAGGTCGGCGATCGAGGTGTCAGGGGTGGCCAGCTTCTCGCCGAAGCGCATGTCGCGGTGCACCCAGTCGATCGGCGTGCCCTCGCCGCGCTCGGCGACCAGGTCGCGTGCGTAGCGCGACACGGGGTGCTCGGGATCGTCGTTGATCTCGGTGCCGGCCACCACGGGCAGCCACTCGTCGAGCAGCTCGAAGAGCGAACGGATCATGCGGGTCTTCGCCTGGCCGCGCTCGCCGAGGAAGATGATGTCGTGGCCGGCGACCAGCGCGTTCTCGAGCTGGGGGAGGACGGTGTCCTCGTAGCCCTGCACGCCGTCGACGAGGGACCGCCCAGCGGAGATGCGGGCGACAGCGTTGCGGCGGATCTCATCCTTGACCGACGAGGAGCGCCAGCCCGACGAACGCAGCTCGCCGAGGGTCGTGGGGCGCGGCGACTCGGACATGACCGCCAACCTATCGCCGGTCACCGATCCGCGGGCGGGCGCGTTCACACCAGGTCGCGGGCGACCTCACGCATCACGGCGCAGGACTCATCGGGCGCCAGCGCCAGGTCGCAGAGCTTGCGGAACGCCAGTCGCTGATCCGCGATCTCGCGGGGCTGCTCGAAGTAGACGCCCACCGACCAGGCGCCCTCGAGGAAGCCGAGGCCCGCATCGGTATCCCACGGGAAGCTCATGATCGTGAACCCGCCGGCCATGCAGGCGTGCGCGCCCCGGTCGAACGGCAGGACCTGGAGCGTCACGTTGGGCAGGTCGGACGCCGCCAGGAGGTGGTCGATCTGATCGCGCATGGCCGCGGGGCCCCCGACGACCCGGCGCAGCACGGCCTCGTCGAGCACGACGTGCAGTTGGAGCGGCTGCTCGGCCCGGGTGAGGGCCTGCTGGCGCCGCATGCGCAGCCCGACGCGCCGGGCCACGTGGTCCTCGGACGAGTCGATCGACGCGCTGCGGATGAGCGCATCGCTGTAATCGCGGGTCTGCAGCAGGCCAGGCACGTACTGCGGCTCGTAGATGGCCAACTCGGACGCGCCCTGCTCGAGGCCCACGAAGCGGGAGAACCACTCGGGCATGACATCGACGTCGTAGTCCTCCCACCAGCCTTTCTCGCGCGCCCGGTGTGCGGCCTCGAGGTACTCGGGCCACAGGTGCTGGGGCACGTCGTAGAGCGGCAGCAGCACCTCGTCGAGGTCGCGGGGCACGACCGGCCGCTGGGCGTTCTCGAAGTACGACACCTTGGTGACCGTGCACCGCAGCGCCTTGGCGACCTGCTTCTGCTCGAGCCCCGCCGCGGCCCGCAGGCGCTGGAGCTCGGCTGCCAGCCAGCGGCGCCAGACCGTGGGGCTGGCCGTCACCACGTTTCCCCCGCTCGGCGAGGTATCCGTGGCTCCCGGCACGGCATCGACCGGCGTCGTCACGGCTGTCTCGCTGTCAGGCGCTGACATGCGTCCCTGGCCATCTCCCCGACCTCTTGCGTCGGCAGATTTGTTCATGTACTAATGTTTATGCGGCAATTGTTAAGTCAAACACTAAGCATTCGTCGCGGCTCTGCCAAGCGGCCGTGAGCGGGGAGTTCCCTTTGGTTGCCGCACCCGTCGTCGACCGGCGCCGCAACCCATCTTCCTCGGAAGGCGGGCGCCGGCGCGCGATCGGGTGTCCGACAGCGAGAGCCCCGGCCCCGAGCGGCCGGTACGGCGCACGACGTCACGGAGGGGGTCGGGTTGGGCCACCATGAGCTGCACGGGCACGACGCCCGCGACCGCCGGTCGGCCACCCCGGAGGGCCCATGATGAGCGACGACGCCCCGCCTGACGACGCGTCCGAGGCCGAAGGGCCCGAGGCGGAGGCGACGCCCGAGGCGGAGGCGACGCCCGAGGCGGAGACGACGTCGGATGAGGAGGCGACGGCCGAGGCCGACGCGCACGCCGAGGCGCCCGAGGGCGACGCGGAGGCCGACCCGGCCGGGCCAGCGGCCGGCCCGTCCGGCGCAGAGGGCGATGCTCCCCCGGTCCCCGACCCACCGGCGGGCCTCGCCCGGGCCGCCGGCGGCCTGCTGGGCGCCGCCGCCGGCGAGGCGCTGGCGCGCCGCACGCCGCCGGGCACGATCGAGGCTGGTCCCGTCACCAATGCCGTCGTCGACCTGGCTCATGCGTACGTGGCCAGCGGCGGCCACGGCACGCCCCTCGGCCTGGCCGCCCAGCTCGGCGGCGTCCCCGCACCGGCGTGGCTGCTGGCCGTAGCCGTCGTGCGCCCCTACAGCAGCGCCCTCACCGCCGACGCGCTCCGCCTGGCCAACGCGGCCGGCGTGCCCGGTCACGCCTTGTCGCACTGCGTGACCTACGTCGAGCTGGCCGCCGGTCTGTTCGGCGGCCGCACCGCCGCCGAGGCCATCGAGGCCGCCACCGACGCCCCCACGAGGCGGGTCAGCTCGGTGCTCACGCTGTGCGGCGAGCCCCACCTCGACGCCCTCACCGCGGGCGTGTGGGCCCTGACCCAACCCGACCCGGCCGAGCACATGGTCCAGGAGCTCGCACGGCTCACTCCGCCGCCCGTGTGCGCGGCGGCCGCCGGCCTGCTCGGCCTCCGCGACGGCGCCGACGTGCTGCCGGCCGCATGGCGCGACGACGTGCCCGGCGCCGCAACGTGCCTCGCGCTGGCAGGCGCGCTGCTGCGGGTGCGCCGGAACGCGTACCTGCACCGGAGCCCGCCGCCCCGTCCCCGGCCCACCACGGGACCGGCACGCCCGGCGCCCGAGCCCTCCGGGGCGCCGGCCGCCGGGCCGCCCGGGCCGGGGAACCGCTGGGGCCGGTCGGCTCGCCGTTGATCCCGGCGGCCGGAGTGGCCGCCGCACCCGATAGCCTCCGCGCTCCATGGAGCTGACGGAGGGGTGGTTGGCGACACCGGCCGACGACGACCTCCGCCGCTCCTACCAGGACGGTGACTTCGACGATGCCGCGTGGCTGCCGATCACCGTGCCCGGCCACTGGCGGTCGGCCCCGGCGTTCGCCGACGCCGACGGGCCGCTGCTCGCCCGCTGCCGCTTCGACGCCCCCCGCCCGGCTCCGCGCCGGCGGGCCTGGCTGACGTTCGACGGCATCTTCTACCAGGGCGACGTCTGGTTCGACGGCAGCTACCTCGGCGACACCGAGGGCTACTTCGTCCCCCACACCTTCGAGGTGACCGACGCCCTGCGGACCCGGTCCGGCCACACACTGGCCGTCGAGGTCACGTGCCACCCCGAGCGGGACCCCACGGCCAAGCGCAACCTCACCGGGGCATTCCAGCACGGCAGGCACCTCGACCCCGCGTGGAACCCGGGCGGCCTGTGGCGGCCCGTGCGGGTGACCGAAACGGGGCCGGTCCGGGTGGCCCAACTGCGCGTCCTCTGCCGGTCGGCCACCCCCGAGCGGGCCATCGTGGCGCTGCGGGCCACGCTCGACAGCGACGACGCCCGCACCGCCCGCATCCGGACCGAGCTGGGCGGGGTCGACCACGAGCTGGACCAGCCGATCGCTGCCGGCACGAACGAGGTCACCTGGACGGTCACCGTCGAGCACCCCGCGCTGTGGTGGCCGCACGCCCTCGGCGAGGCGGTGCTCCACGACGTCCGGGTGGCCGTGTCCGTGGACGACGAGGTCAGCGACGAACGACGGCTGCGCACCGGCCTGCGCTCCGTGCGGATGCGCCGGTGGGTGTGCTCGGTCAACGGCGAGCGCCTGTTCCTGAAGGGGGCGAACCAGGGACCGAGCCGCATGGCGCTGGCCGACGCCCCCGCGGAGCAGCTGCGTGGCGACGTCGACCTCGCCGTCTACGCCGGCCTCGACCTGCTGCGGCTGCACACCCACGTGGCCCGGCCGGAGACCTACGACGCAGCGGACGAGCGCGGCCTGCTGCTGTGGCAGGACATGCCGCTGCACCGCGGCTACGCCCGGGGCGTGCGCCACCAGGCCACCCGGCAGGCGCGGGCGCTGGTCGACCTGCTGGGCCACCACCCGTCGATCGCGCTGTGGTGCGGCCACGACGATCCGGTCGCCGTGGCGGAGGACCCCGAGCTGGTCGACGACCCGAAGGAGCGGCGCCGGGTCGCCCGACGGGCGGTGCGCACCCAGCAGCTGCCGACCTGGAACAGGACGGTGCTCGACGCCGCCGTGAAGCGGGCCCTCGAGCGGGCCGACGGCACCCGGCCGGTCGTGGCCCACTCGGGCGTGCCGCCGCACGCGCCGCAGCTCGACGGCACCGACAGCCACCTCTACCTGGGCTGGTACCGGCGCGACCTCCGTGACCTCTCGGGTCTCGCGCGGGCCCTGCCCCGCCTCGTGCGATTCGTGTCCGAGCTCGGCGCGCAGGCCGTGCCCGCGGGCGACGCCGCCGTGTGCGAACCGGCCCGCTGGCCTGATCTCGAGTGGGACCGGCTCGAGGCCCACCACGGCCTGCAGCGCGCCGTGCTCGACGCCCGGGTGCCGGCCGCCGCGCACGCGACGTTCGCCGGGTGGCAGGAGGCCACGCAGCGCTACCAGGCCGAGCTGATCCGCCGGCAGATCGAGGTGCTGCGCCGGCTGAAGTACCGCCCTACCGGGGGCTTCGCCGTCTTCAGCCTGGCTGACGGCCACCCGGCCGTGTCCTTCGCGGTGCTCGACGACGAGCGGCGTCCCAAGCTCGCCTACGAGGCGCTCCGCCGGGCCTGCCGGCCGGTGGTCGTGGTGGCCGACCGGCTGCCGCCGACGCCGGCCGCGGGTGCGGCGCTGGCTCTGGACGTGCACGTCGTGTCGGACCGGCGGGACCCGATCGAGGGCGTCACGGTGTCGGCCCGCCTCGGATGGCCCGGCGGCGAGCACGGCTGGCGCTGGTCCGGCGACGTGCCGGCCGACGCCTGCGTGCGGGTCGGGACGATGCAGCTCGTCGTGCCCGGCGTCATCGGGTGGATCACCCTCGACCTCGAGCTGCGCCTGCCGGGCGGCGAGGTCGTCACCAACCACGACGAGGCCGAGGTGCGGGCCGCCGAGCGCTCCCGCTCGGCCGGGCCCGCCGGCCCCACCGTGCCCTTCGGACGCTCCGGGCCGCCGGATGGACCCGCCCGGGGCTGATCCCCGCCGACCTGGCCGGCCCGGCGAGTCCGGGCGCACGGCCGAGCCCCGGCGGACGGCCGAACCCGGGCGGGCGCCCCCCGACCGGGAGGCGAGCCGGTCCCCACGCCCGCCGGAGCGCATCGTGCGCGGCGACCTGGTCATGCGCCGGTGGCGCCGCTCGGACGTCCCGGCGTTGTCGGCCGCCGTCGCCGAGAGCATCGACCACCTGCGGCCCTGGATGCCCTGGGCCGCCGCCGAGCCGTTGGCGCCGGCGGACCGCGAGGCCCTCATCGCCCGCTGGGAGCGGAGCTGGGAGACGGGGGACGAGTTCAACTACGGCCTGTTCGTGGGCGGTCGCGTGGCCGGCTCGGCGGGGCTGATGCGCCGCATCGGTCCCGGCGGGCTGGAGATCGGGTACTGGGTGCACGTCGCGCACGTGCGGCGGGGCCTGGCCACGACCGCCTCGACGGCGCTGACCGACGTGGCGTTCACGCAGCCGGAGGTCACCCACGTCGAGATCCACCACGACCTCGCGAACGTGGCGAGCGGCCGGGTGCCCGCCCGGCTGGGCTTCCGGCTGGTGGGCGACGAGCCCGACGAACCCACGGCCCCGTCCGAGGTGGGCGTGGCACGCATCTGGCGCATGGAGCGCGCCGCCTGGCCGCGCCACCGCCCGCCCACGCCACCGGACCGGTCCGATGGGCCCGGCCGGGAGGTCAGGGCGTGGGGTGGCGGGTGAGGGCGTCGTCGAGCACGTGGGCCATGAAGTCGAGGGCGTCGCGGCGTCGAGCCAGCGGACGGCGGCGGTACTCCTCGGACTGGGTCCCGCCCCGGCGCAGGCGCAGCGCCTCCCTGACGATGGGCGCCCAGTCGTCGCCGAACGTGGCGAGCGCGTACTCGGCGGCGAGCGACTTGGAGCCGACCTCACCCGTGGCGAGCGTGCGGTGCAGGCGGGGAATGCTGAGCACGCCCCACATCACGGCGCCGTCCGCCAGCTTCATCGTCCCCCGCCCGACGAGCGTCTGCTGCCGCTCGACCCAGGGCCGCCAGTAGGTCTCGAGGTCGGCGCGGGCCCAGCGCGCCACCGCGTCCTCGTCGACCCACACCTCGGGACCGTCAGGCCCCCGGACGGCCACCGGGCGGGTCCGCAGCGTGAGCCACACGAGCGGCGTGGCCCCCGTGCCACCGGCCGGGTGGAACAGCTCGTCGTCGTGGTGGGGCACGACCTTGATCGCCGCCGGGTCGCGGGCCAGGTCGTCCCAGGTCACGTAGATGCCGTCGAACGCGGGCTCGGGCCGGGCCTGGCGCAGCAGATGGTGGACGCCGGCGATCGCCCCCAGGTCCTCGGGGGTCAGCGCGTCCTTCGTGACGGCCACGAAATCGATGTCGCTCACGCCCGGCTGGAAGTCGTCGAGCGCGACCGAGCCGACGAGGTACAGGCCCTCGACCCGTTCCGGCAGCAACTCGTCGACGAGTCTGAGGTAGCGGCGCGTGACCTCCCCGACCGTCTCGTGCACGCCGCCAAGGTTGCCTCATGCCAACCCTGCACGGCGAGAACCCCACGCATCGCGCGAAGAGATCTCACGTGACGCATGGCACCACACGGGGCATACGGATCGGCGATGGGCGAGGCACGATGGTCGCTGAACGGCAGGTGTCGCGCCGAGATCGACCACCCCGGTCGCCGACCTGGTGAGATTCCCACCCCGTCGAGGTCAAGGAGTACGGTCTCGCCCCGACAGATCGAAGCCCGTTCAGGAGGCTGATCGAGCGATGCAGACGATGGAGCGACGACCCGTCGCCCCGGTGCACCCGCACAGCCGAAGGCCTGCTCCCTGGCCCGTCGAGTTCTACCGCTCGGCCGTGGGCAAGAAGTGGGTCATGGCGCTGACCGGGATCGTGCTCATGGGCTACGTGTTCGCCCACATGATCGGGAACCTCAAGCTCTACCTCGGCGCCGAGGACATCAACCACTACGGCGAGTTCCTGCGGGAGCTGCTGGTGCCGCTGCTGCCCCGCACGGTCACGCTCTGGCTGATGCGGATCGGCCTGACGTTGGCGTTCGTCTTCCACATCCACGCCGCGGCATCGCTCACCCTGATGAACCGCCGGGCCCACGCCGCCGGCGGCTACATCTCGCGCCGTGACTGGCAGGCCGCCAACGCCGCCAGCCGCTCGATGCGGTTGACCGGCACGGTCATCCTGCTGTTCGTCATCTGGCACCTGGCCGACCTGACGTGGGGGACGGTCAATCCCGACTACGTGCGGGGCGACGTCTACCGGAACCTCGTCGCCAGCTTCGAGAGGCCGGCGGTCTCGGCGATCTACATCGTCGCCAACGTCGCCCTGGGCGTGCACCTGTTCCATGGGGCATGGTCGATGTTCCAGAGCCTGGGGCTGAACAACCCGAAGTGGAACGCGTGGCGGCGCAGCTTCGCCGCCGGCTTCGCCGGCATCGTGATGGTGGGCAACCTCAGCTTCCCGATCGCCGTGCTGACCGGCGCGGTCAGCGCGGACGACAACCCGGACTGCCGGGTGGTGGGCGACCGGGTCGAGACCTGCGAGCTCTACGAGGAGGCCGCCGATGATCGGTGACCTGGTCAGCCACGTGCCCGACGGCCCCATCGAGGACCGCTGGACGCAGCACAAGTTCGACATGAAGCTCGTGGCACCCAACAACCGCCGCAAGTTCGACGTGATCATCGTGGGGAGCGGCCTGGCCGGCGCCTCGGCTGCGGCCACGCTGGGCGAGCAGGGCTACAACGTCAAGGTCTTCACGTACCACGACAGCCCGCGCCGGGCGCACTCGATCGCCGCCCAGGGCGGCATCAACGCCGCCAAGAACTACAAGAGCGACGGCGACTCGGTCTTCCGGCTGTTCTACGACACGGTCAAGGGCGGCGACTTCCGCAGCCGCGAGTCGAACGTGTACCGCCTCGCCGAGGTCTCGGTCGACATCATCGATCAGTCGGTCGCTCAGGGCGTGCCCTTCGCCCGCGAGTACGGCGGCCTGCTCGACAACCGGAGCTTCGGCGGCGCCCAGGTGTCACGGACGTTCTACGCCCGGGGCCAGACCGGCCAGCAGCTGCTGCTCGGCGCCTACCAGCAGATGATGCACCAGGTCGGCCTGGGGACGGTCTCGCTCCACACCCGCACCGAGATGCTCGACCTGGTCGTGAAGGACGGCGTCGCCTGCGGCATCGTCGTGCGCGACATGGTCACCGGGGCGGTCACGTCGCACTCGGCGCACGCCGTCCTGCTCTGCACCGGCGGCTACGGCAACGTCTTCTACCTGTCGACGAACGCCAAGTACTCCAACGCG
>Ga0126307_10001154_pt1 | contig 17425 bp, 13 predicted proteins | sample Plot28_FD_89955 | JGI IMG/M metagenome (GOLD analysis project Ga0126307, IMG submission 89955) | Serpentine soil microbial communities from UC McLaughlin Reserve, CA, USA - Plot28 | ecosystem: Environmental > Terrestrial > Soil > Grasslands | place: USA: UC McLaughlin Reserve, Lake County... | reverse complement strand
TCAGAGGTACTCCGCCCCAGCGATCCCGAGGACAACGAGTACAAGATCATCTTCCGGTTCGACCACGCGAGCAACCTGCACGCCTGGGAGAACTCTGAGGAACGTCAGCGCTGGCTCCGCCAGTCTAGGCCCCTCTTGCAGGAAGAGGAGAAGGTCGACGTCCTCACCGGCTTGGAGACTTGGTTCACGCTCCCCTCAAAGTCGGGAGAGCCAGCGCCGCCTCGCTACAAGATGGCCATCGTCACCTGGCTCGCGGTCTTTCCGGTCGTGGCCGTCATCTTCTCGCTCTTTGGCCAGTGGCTGACCCTGCTCCCCACGCTGCTGCGCACGCTAGTCTTTACGGTAGTGATGGTCACCCTGATGACCTATGTGATCATGCCCCGCATGACGCGCCTGTTTTCCTTCTGGCTCTACCCAGATCACGAGTAGCGTCCGCACGGTTGCAGAGTACTAAGGCAGACAGACGCGAATCGCTACGCTTCCGACCACACCCAGCTGGAAGCAGAGCCCTGTATTAGGGAAGTGCCAATCTATCCGTGGGCAGAAACTACCGAGCCCTCGATCATCTTTTGTACGAACACAAGGCCTTGTTCATCTAGGTCTCCACTTACGGAGAAAGCCAAGCTACGCACCCGAATGTCGCCCACCTTTGTGTCTATAGGTGCGGTCAGTGGACCTGGATATACAAGGATAGCTTCGTTGCAACCTTTCGCTTCCGCGTAGGCCACAACTTGAGCAAGATCGTCTGACGTAGGCATTGAAGCCGCTTTGTACTTTGTATCCAGCACGCACAGCGCCTCGGTCTTCGTAGCATCGTAGAGCACAATGTCGATATCGAAGTGGGGAGTGCCACTACTCTCGAAATGCACTGGTTCTTGAGCTACGAGGTACAGCTCTCGTGGAGGGGTTATCTCCATCCGAGGAAGGTTTGACTTGAGCCACTCCGCGACAAAGAGTTCATACAAACGGGCTGTATCAACTAAGAATGGCAGCATCGTATGGTGGCCCATCTCATGACTCGGCCCACTATGCTCCAAGAAAAACCGGCATAGGGCGTGTAATGGCCTGTAGTCCTCATTCAGCCGGTTGTAGAGTCGTCCCATGCAGGCCTTCGGCCCGAATGGCTTCAGCGTCACGGACCCCTGCAAGGCACGATATGCTCGCCGAACCGTGGGTAATACGCGTTCTGTCAGTAAGCCGCTGTGAGCAACGACGTAGAGTGTCCAAGCAAGGATCTGGTTATCCTCGAGGTCGGCGGTATGTTCATGGTAGTGACTCTCGAGCTGCACGTCCCAAGGTGCCCGCACTAGCTGCCTTACGTTCAGACGTCCACGCACGAAAGGCAAACGCTCCGTTCTGGCTAAGTAGGCGCGGTATAACCCTTTGCGGCTCCGGTCCACGATCCGACGAGCCAAAACGTTGGCTAACCGCTCATAGAACTCCTCCAGAGACTTGCTCTCGAACAAGTCATCGAGGAACCTAAAGCTTTCGAGTCGGTAGGCGTACTCCAGCATCCGAAACAGGTTGCTTAAGTGAATCTTCGGCCGCAGAGCAATACCCAATTCTTTCGACACCGGTATGTATCCGACCCATCCCTGAGCCGTCAGCCGCCAATGGTCACCAGTCTTAGGAGAAGGGAAATCCACGGCTACCTGGCCACCGTAGTTTCGCCACAACTCTTCTCCCACGTCCAAGCCGATCTCATCGCGAGCCAGCTGCCTGGCTTCATACTCGGCCAGCTCGATAATTTTCGGCTGGGTTTTATTCGCCAATTATCGTCCCCTTGACCTTCCCCCAGCGAAACTGATCTACCTTGTCCGGTTGGTCGAAGAAATACTCCTCTAGGTAAGGCTCGATTTCCATTTGCCAGATGTCCTCGATGTGATCGCCGAGGTCCTTCTGGAGGAAGAAGGTTATCCCTACTTCGTAGTGCCGATCTCCGATTTGGTTGTTTAGCTTTTTCAACGTTTCGATCAGTCCGTCGACCGCGAAGCCGGTTTCCTCGTAATCGTGATATCGACGCAGAACCTTGTAATCCGGGTAAAGCGCAAGAAACGCAAAACGTCTCCGTAACGCGTGGTCTACCAAAGCGATGGAGCGATCGGCGGTGTTCATGGTCCCGATGACGCGCACGTTGGCAGGGATGCTGAACGAGCCACCGCCGGCCAAAGGTACTTCGCGGCCGCGGTACTCTAGGAGATACATCAGCTCGCCGAACACCCTAGATAGGTTGGCCCGATTTATCTCATCTATGATGAGGACACAGCGATCTTCGCGGAACCGTGCCTCTCGGCAAAACGTGAGGAAGCGACCTGGGACCACAGGATATTTCAATGCGCCGTCTGAGTCGACTTGCGGGCGTATACCCTGGATAAAATCTTCATAAGCGTACTCCGGGTGGAACTGGACGATCTCCACGAGACCGTCTCCGCCCCCGATAAGGTGCTGGGCCAGCCGTTCTGCTATGTACGTCTTGCCAGTTCCTGGCGGTCCGTACACGATGGCCTGACCCTTACGCTTCACGGCCCCTACCCACCGTTCTAACGTCGCTTTATCAAAACCCGTCTCCTCCGACACTTGATCCAGGCTGTATGCCGGATTTCTGGGGGGTGGCTCGACAGGCCCCAAGTATTCACCGATCATCGGCATAGGGTCGTCAGAAATCGTGAGCAGAATTAAGGGGAAGAGGCGCTCGAAGGTACGCGTGATGCACTCGATCAACTGATCTTCGGAACTGTCGAGAACCTTTTCTTTGGGTAGCGTGACGGCGACCCGCAAATCCCCTTTTTCGGGTTCCTTCAGCCAATCCTCCCAGCTAAGGCTATGTCGGTCACTTGTAGGGTCTTTGGACCCACCAACGAAGTCTTCTACGCGACCGTAGACCAATTCGTCGTCGGCTAAGCTGCTCTGGAGAACATTCAGCAGTTCCTTTCGGTTTTCCTTGCAGTTGCGGACGAACCGTTCTCGTTGATTCGTCCCATACTCGCCGACGTAGAAGCCGAAGTCCAGGCGTTCCTGGTTGATCCATGAGAACAACTGGGCATCTTCTATGCGCTTTCCCCCCTTCGGGTAGAAAGCGCCCCAGTAGAAATCCCAGGCACCGTGTTGTACGAATTGTTTAAGGATTCGAGCAAAGATTCTCTTTTGAGTCTCCATCGTCTCGAGAATCGGACCAGGTAGGCGTGCCGCCACCTGGCGGAATAGCCGCTGAAACGGCTCCTCAAGATGTTTACTGAGTTCTTCCTTATGTGCTTTGTAGAAATCGACAGTCGGGTTCTTGTGTAGTTCGGCAAGAAGCCCGAAGGTCGTGGCCGAGAAAGGGTGCTCTCCTTGCGTTGAGGGCTGCTCGGTTAGCGGCGGAGCTCCACTTACAGACTCGAACCTTTCCCGATCGAGTTCAATTAACGTTCTGCGCCAGCCCCCTTCGTCCACCTGACGGGAGGTGAGATCATCCCACGACACCGCTAGTCGGTGACCGTGTCTCGCATCTGAAATGAACTCGTACGGTCCGGTGACCGTGCCTATGCCTAACACCTCGCTAGTTCCGCGATTGGCCACGATACGGTCGCCTTCTTTGATGGTGCGCGCAAAAGTCCATACCTGATTCACCCTTGCTTTGTTCCAGTCGGTGTGTTCGGCGATCAACTCGTCCCGTCGGGCGTCGAATTCGGCGCGACTCAAGCTGGATACGTCGCCCATCTCCTCCCAACCGATGGCGATGAAGCCGTTCTTGCGGCATTCCTCCCATTGCCAGGCACCTGCGCCCGGTGCGATCTTCCAGTAGCGTGTATTCGGAAACCTGTACTTCTTAACGGCCACCAGCCAGTGGGAGAACATGTCGAAGCGATCGGTATCCCGCATCTCAGGCACATCGGCTTGGCGCAGCTGCTCGGCCATCTCTTCGGCCACTTCCGCGATAAGCTCGCGCCCTACGGCATTTAATGCTGGGTACTCTGCTAAGCTTGAGCCGTACGACTTGCCGGCAAAATAGTTGATGGTCTGCTGAGGCTTGCTGTTGATGATCAAGAAATCGTCAGGCCTCAGCGCGTGGAGTATCGGCGTGAGCATGCCGGTTTGGAAGCCGCTGGCGTAGGGAGATTGAGAGAACTCTTCGCAAGCCTTTGCCAGTTGACTTGAGTCTTCTTCGCAGCTACGAATGAAACGTAGGATAGCTAGGGCTCTTTGCGGCCAGTCTTCAGGTCTCATGCTCTTGATGCGGGCTTTGTGATCGCCTGGAGCAGGGGCAATATGTATCCAAGCCCCCTTCTCTCGGTAGGCGGGGGAATCTCTATAGGGCAGCAGTGTCAGGAGCACCTGATCGGCCACATCTTCTCCACGATCGTCCGCCTCAACGATCGCTTCGAAATTCTGACGGCCCTGCGCTCGTTGCTCCTCATAAGCCTCTACGTGATGCATCCCATCGGGTGTAGAGGGATACGAGCTCGCAAACTCGCGAAAAAGATCTACAAACTCAGTTCTCTTGCTTTCCATCATGAGGTCCCCTAAATTCTCCCAGCTCCTGCTCACAGGCTGTACCAGCCGATAAGATCATCGTACACCAAGCCATGGAGCGCTCTCCATCGCTAAATGGGTGTTCGTCTCCTCGCGGTAGGGTTACTCCAGTCGAGGCACCATCCGATACAGCTTCGTCAGCATCAGAGGGGTAGGCTTTCGTTTACCCTGTACAAGAGCCGAAACGTCGCGCAGCGACATCCTTACCGACTTCGCCACCGCTCGCTGCCCCAACTGGTCACATGCCACTCGCAGGGTGCTGAGTACTCGTTCGCTATCTTCGGGCGCGAGGCCATAGTCCGTTTGCGCTTCGTGATCAAGTCCTACGTAGAACTGCTCTTCCCATCGATTGGCCTCCTTGCCGATGTGCTCGACCGCCGTAGCAACTATGTGCCGCCTGTGCGTTATGCCACGGTCGAGGTAGTCGCCGTTGTGGAATTTTGCTTCGGGGTGCAGGTGATACTGGGCCAGCGCCTCCTGGTAGGTTTTGAGCGCTTGAGGTTCAACCGGTTCGCCGGACTGGCGATCAAAACAACCAGTCACGGCTCTATCCAGGTTTTTGTCGTAGGCGGACACAGGTTTCGATCCTGTTTTGGCAAAGCTCAGCGGATTTGGGTGATAGGCGAGCAAGAAGCCAAAGGGCTTGACCTGCTCCTGATAGGGCTTGTCGCGGTTGTGCTCCTTGAACCACCTTAGCAGGTTTGGTGTAGTGGCAGCGTATCGGCTTACGGCTGGTTTCTGGAATCCCGGCAAGTCGTCGAGGCGTACCTGTTCGGGCGTATCGCCGAGCGCTGCCTCTACGATGCGGTACCAAAGGTCGTGCTGCCATCTCTCTGCTTCGAGTTCTGAGAGCAGCACAACCGGCTTAGGAATATTCCGAGGCGCTTCCTTATCTTCGTATGGCGGGAGAAGGTGACCCAGCCCGTGCGCCGAGACCTTGCGAAGCGCCGAGTGGCCTCGCTTGTCGACGTTGAACAGAGCGTAGCGCTTTGCCGAGATGGCGAGGCAGTACAAAGGTCCTAGCTGATCCACCAGCTTGCCACCCTCGACGCGGTAGTTGGCGTCCTCGAGCTTGAACAAGGATCCCTTGTGCTCGTAAGGGTTGAGGGGCGTAAACCACTCGCGCACTCGCTTGGCACGCTCTAGGAACTCGGCCTCGTCCATCTCCTCGGGCTTGGCCAAAGCCATGCTGTCGGTGTCGCAGAAGGCCCAACTTATTCCGGATTGTTCTGCAAGGTGCTCGGTTATCGCCAGCATCAGCCTCGCACCGCCGGTTATGAGGGTGGCCAGCAATGGGTGGAAGTAGGGACCTGGCCTCTCCAGGTTGCGCACGCGGGTTTTGAATCCTTGTCCGCTCGGGCCGAAGCAGGTTACCTCTTGGGGCTTATCCTGCTCAGTGACGTTGAGCTCCACAAAGATGCCGTAGCTAGTAGCGTTGGCGCAGAGCTTAAGGGCTCGCTGCTCCGCCTCGAGCCGTGCTGCGAGTGCTTCGTCGCCTGCTTTCTTTGCGGCTTTAAGCTTCGCTTTGACCTCTGACCGCAAGTCAATCAGCCGCTTGTAGAAGTCGTCTTGGTAGGGATCGACTCGGTAATCGGAATTGCACGCGATGTTGATGGGCTTAAGATCGTCCTGCACTCCTACCGGCTCGAAGCGCAGGGCCTTGAGCACCTTGGGCGTCTTGCCCGCAAGAAGTTTGTCGGCCACGCAGTCAGCCAGCGTGTACCAGAGCGGCTCATCGTGTGTCAGGGGATTTGTCCCAATGCTGTACTGGCTCTCTTCTCGGTAATGGCCGCGAACCGGCACGATGTCGCCCTCGGGTCGTATCCGCACGAGCGCGCAGAGCATCCGCCAAGTCTCGGGGCTCTGCAGGTCTTCCAGGGTTACATCCTCTAGGAACCGCTGCACCTCCTCGGTGGCATCCCGCCATTTAATCCCCTCGGCTATCACGAAAGGCCACAGCTTCATCAGTGTGCACGCGGTCGGGTACATCGAGAGGAAGTCACAGTAGAGCACCTGGCTGACTTCTCTTCGGATGTGGACCTCCGAGCGGCCACCGTAGTAGGTGCTCATGATGATCCCAAGAAGCTCTGGCGGGAAGTTTGGCTGGAGCTCTCGCCACGGCCTAACGCCCATCTGCCGCAGGTACGCCTTGCCGAGGCTAGCCTCGCTGTATATCTTCTCCACCGGCGTTTCCGTGAGCTCGTAGCTCTCGTACTGTTTCCGCAGCTGCTCGAAGCACTCCCAGGTGACCTGCACGTCCCGAGTGGCGTATTGCAGGTACTCCTCAGTTACAGGACCTCCGTGCTCTTCCGTGCCCAGCTTCTTGTGCTCGGTATCCAGATTCTCAGCCAATCTCTCCAGCGACCACGAACCACCTAGCAGTGCCCCGGCGAGTGTCCGCACGTCCACGAAGTGTCCACGCCGCGCCGGAACTTTGCGGCCGCGTTTACGCCTCGTGCGCGAAGTCCTCTGGCCGTGCGGCACCGTGAACCTAATCAAGGCGGAACGGTTGTTCAGGTGTTTGATCTGAATCCGTGGCCGCCATTTGTGCTTGCTCAGTTCGAGCGAGAAACCGCCGCGCATACTTCCACGTGCCGAATTGTGGTCGATCGCGATGCGTGAGAGATCAAACGGTAAATTGAAGCCGACGCAGTAAGCGCCAAGCTCGTACGCGTACGGAAAGAAGACCCCTTCCACAAAGTCCTTGACGGTGAGCACCTCAAGGTCGTGGGCGTCAGCGTAAGCACGCAACGTCGCCAGTTCCGAATCGTCTAGGGATGGATCGTAAATGAACCCAGCCTCCCTCAACTTGCCCGACTTGCGTGCCTGGTAGGCGCCGAACTTAGGCTGCTGCAGCGCATTAGTGGTCGTCTCAATGTCGAAGATCAATACCCGATCGGAGGGACCGATGGGTTGCCGACCATGCTGCCGAGTTCGTTTGTGCTTCTTGGGTTTGTGGGCATAGGCTCGAACGGCGATGGGAAGGGATTCGGGCGACGCCATCAGGTTCACGGCTTCACTCCTTCCAAGCCCAGCTCCTCCCACCACCGATCGCCCCATTCCTCCTGTAGCCTCTGATCCAGCAGTTCGAGGAAGGCCGGGATGTAGTCCACCGTCCGCTCGATGATGATCAGCATCACGTCCATCCAACCCCGCAGCGCCGCCGCAGCAGCCAACAGCGGGCTGCCGTCGGGGTTACGCAGCGTTTGCTCAGGCCAGTCCCGCTGCATGTCGCTCAGCACCCGATGGTCGTTGCTCGGTACTGCTACGGTGGTGGGGTCGTTGTGCCGCCCCGCGGGGTGGTGGCCTTCGGTCCAGGAACGCCCAGACTCCTTTAACAGGCACTCGTAGCAGACTATGTTGGGAGCCGTGCCCGTGAGTGCTGCCGGGTGCCTCTCGTTGCCGCAGCGTTGGCAGCGCGGATTTCTGGTTCTAAGCCGCTCTAAATGGGCTTCCTCGCGTATCTCTCGTCCAAGATCGTCTTTCATCTCTCTCCTTTCGCTAGCCGACGAGCCGGTACACTTCCTCGAATGGTTCGATCCCCGAGGCGTGCAGGCGGTAGAGCGCGTTGGGATGCGTCTCGAACGGGTAGACCCTGCCGTTCACGTCGGTAACCCACTCCCCGATAAACGGGATCAGGTTGGCCCGGTCGTTGGTACGCAAGAATTCCCTCACGGCCGCCATGTAGCGGCCAACCAGCGCCGATGACTCGTAGCCCGGCACGACGATCGTGTGGGCTTGCCCGCCGCTGAAGGTCTGTACCTGCCTGGGACGATGATCTTCAGTCACCACCCACCGCCTTCGCTCCTTCTTAACGACGCCCGTTTGCTGGACGTAGTTGCGCAATCTCTCGGGAGAGACGTGAACCGACCTTGCAGCCGCCTTGAGCGACTTGCCTCTGCGCATCTCCTTGAGCCCCATCTCCAGCTTGCGGTCGTAGCGAGGGGTGGAGGTGCGTACAGAGGCGTGCTTCTCGCCCGAGCGTGGGTGTCCCCTGGCCTGGCTCTTAGAGAACCCCTTGGCGAGGCCTTTCTCGATACGGCGGCGGTACTCGGCCTTGTAGTCGCGTTTCCTCTTGGCCATGGTCGCCTACCCCTCCACCTCGTCGTAGCCGAGGGCGATGGCCACCTGGAGCACGTTGTGGGCACCGCTCCCCAGCTCCTGCGCCAGCTCCGCCACTCGCTCATCGTCCAGGGTGGCCCGGCAGGCCTCGGCCGCGTCCTCGTGGGTTTCCCAACCCTTGAGCTTGTGCTGGTCGTCCAGAGCGACGGCGAGCTGCTCGAGGTAGCGTGCGATGCGCCTCTGTTGCCTGCGCTCTCGCTTGACGAGATAGTCTCCGAGAGCTTCAACGGGATCGGGTTCGGGCAGCTCCCCGGCCTCGCGCCGAGGTTTGTAGACGTATCCTCCATACCCCACCCGCTCGGCGGTCTGCTCAATTTGCGCACTTTCCTCCAGGCGTCCGCGGATAGAGCCCACCGTGTTTGCCGCGAGCCCGCAGCGCCTAGCAATCTCCCGATCTGCAAGATGCGGCTGAGCGCGAAGCAGCCTATCTGCGAAGGCTCGCCTGTCGGCTAGTGAGAGAGGCCTGCCATGAGCGGCATTCAGCGCGAAGGCCAGCGCGTGCAGATCCCCGTCCGAGGGCGCGTCTACTACCTCAACCCTGATTGACTCAAGCCCTAGGTTCTGGGCTGCTTCCAAGCGATGGTAGCCATCGACTAGCAAATACTGCCCGTCCTGCCGCACCACCTTCAGTGGAGGCCACGTTTCGGGCGTCTCCTCGAGCGCTCGCACGTGATTGGCATCCAACCCATCGACGCGGGGCTGCACGGACGGGTCAACCCCTAGTTCCTCGATCTGTATCCTCACGCTGCCCTCCATAGCCAAACTCCTTTCTCTGTAAAGTACCTTTCATATGCTGTACACTTCCATTCGCGCGTTCAGTATAGGCGCGCGGTCCTCAGCTTCGTGCAGTAGTTCGCGTAGGGCTGTATAATCCAAGCATGTGCGGTGGGGCAGGCGAAACTCGCGAGGAACTCCTCGACCTCGCTAAGGCTCGAGGCTATGAGGTTACCGAGCACCAGCTAGCACGCTGGCACCGGGCGGGTTTACTTCTTCGCCCGAAGCAGCGCTCCCTGGGCAAGGGGCACGGCACCCAGACGGTCTATCCGCCTGGCACCGGCAAGCAGCTACTCAGGCTCTGTGAGATCCATTTCGATGACGAAGAGAAGCGCCTTCTTCATGTCGGTTGGCGGCTGTGGTGGGAAGGCTACAAGGTTTCCTTCCAACTCATTCGGTCCTTTTTGGACCGCTTGGCAGTTAGGTTGGACAAAGAGCGAAGTCTCCTGGCAGATCCTGAGTCGGAGGAACTGTCCGACGTGGGATGGAAATGGGTGGAGGATAGCCGCAAGTCGAGGTTGGGTCCTCCTTTGGGAGGTGTACGCAGACGGACGAGCCGAAAGCTCTTCCCAACAGTAATGAAGATGCTGGTCGAAGTATTAGCAGGGCTGTACGCTGGATACCAAGTGGAGCACACAGAGGACCACCCAGAAGGCACCACGGATAGAGATCGACAGATCATAGAAGGGAGCTTCGGGCTCGATCAGGGTCGTACCGACCAGCGCTCGAAGGATCCGGAGCAGCCGAACAAACCCTTGGAGACAACGCTTAAGGAAATAAGCTCGATGTTCCGCGACCACTCCCTACAGGATGTGGTGGCTGCAGCAACAGATGAGGAACTTGCGGAAGTTCGCAACCAGTTGCGTTTAATGTTCGCAGTGGGGCGGCTGATCGCCGCGCTCGCCGAGCAGATACCAGACCCTGAGGCTTTGGTGCTGCGCGAGAGGGACAAAGATCTCCAACAGATGGGGCCTCCCGAGCAGGCATTCATGGTGTTGGTGTTGACGATGTGGCGCCTGTGGGGGCCGCCGGGCGCCAGGGAGAGAATGGACTCCCACTACGAGGAGCTACAGCAGCGCCACCTTGAGGCACAGCAAGCAATAGCTCAACTGCGAAAACTGGGCTGGGATATAGCTGACATCTAAGAGTAAAAGCAGCCCCCGTGACGGGTGCGACCGTCCGGGGGAGTGGCATGCAGAAAGTGAGGTTCCGCATGCACGACGAGTCTACACCAACGCCCGAGTCCGGGGCGCAAAGGGAGCAGCCTGCTCAAGGCCGCAGGCGCGGCCGGCCCAGGGGCAAGAAGGATAGCAAGCCGCGCAAAAGGCGCCACGATCTGCCCCCTGCTCCAGATCCCGCAACCGCAGCGGCTGAGAGAGAGGCCCGCGAGGAAGCCGCCTGGGCAGAACGAGGACGTCTATGGGAGAGCTCAGCGGCCGAGACACCAAGCCCTCCGAGGGCCTACAGGTGGCGCAAGGCAGAACGCAAGCCCCTGGTGCTCGTTGGTCACGGTGTGCGCCTGCGAGTCCACCAGGGAACGCTGTTGGTCCAGAACGGCTTCACCCACTACCCGCAGGAGCGAGAAGAGCTAAGGCTGTTCCCGGGGGACCGGAGGCTGCCGTCGCGCATCATCGCGCTCGAAGGCGACGGATCGATCTCGCTGGACGTCATCAAGTGGCTTTCCCAACAGGGCATCCCACTAGTTCTGCTGAGCTGGCAAGGCGAGGTGGTCAGCATGGTCGGCGACGGTGCGGTTTACGATCCGGCGCTGCGCGAGGCTCAACTGGCGGCACTGAAAAGCGGCACAGGGCTTGAGATCGCCACCAATCTCATCCTGCAGAAGATCGCTAACTCCTGCGGCACGCTAGGAACCCTGCCTCCTTCACCAGCGATAGACGCAGCGGTCGACAAGCTGGAGGCCATGCTGGGCGAGTTGCGCTCGACGCCCCCGGAGACCATCGAGGCACTGTTGCTGATGGAAGCTCAGGCGGCCTACGCTTACTTCGCTGCTTGGCAGATGCTGCCGCTGCGCTGGAAGGGAACAGGGAGAAAGCCCATCCCGCCCGAGTGGCGTCATGTCGTGGCGCGGCCGTCAATGGTCAGCGGGCGCAACCGCCACGCCACCCACCCCGTGAACGCGATGCTCAATTACGCCTACGCGGTGTTGGAGAGCCAGGTGCGCATCGCTACTGTTTCCCAGGGGCTAGACCCGACTATCGGCTACCTGCACTCTTGCAGACCCGGGCGAGCGGCGTTGGTGTACGACCTGATGGAACCCCTGCGGCCGCGGGTGGACCGTCTGGTCTTGGGCTTAGTGCTATCGCATGCCTTCGCCCCAAGCGATTTTATCTTAGGGACGAAAGGCGTTTGTCGGCTACATCCCCAGCTCGCCCGGCAAGTCGCGCGGCTAGGCCTGAGCGATACGTCCGTGCAGGAGACAGCTTCTCGATTGGTGGTGCAATTAGGATAAGTAAATCAGGATAGTAAAGTGAGCTTGAAAGGTGCTTACCCGAATGGAGGACTTACCGAAGGCGTATCAACCAGGAGAGGGAGAATGATCTAATGGATCCTGTAACCATCGCCACTGTAGTGGCAATCGGCTTTATCGCTAAGGGCGCTGGCCAAGCAGCTGGCGAGAAGTTGGCCAACGATGCCTACGAAAAGCTCAAGACCATTCTCAAGCGGAAGTTCGGTGAGGACAGCGAAGTCGTCAAGTCAGTCGAGAACCTGGAGGCGAGGCCTGAGTCCTGGGGCCGCAAACAGACGCTCGAGGAAGAGGTTGAGGCTTCCGGGGCTGATCAGGATCCCGAAGTGCGTGAAGCGGCCCAGCAGCTGCTCGACCAACTCAGAGCGCAACCGGGCGGCGAGCAGCACATCCAGAATGCCGTGGGCAGCTACATTGCCCAAGCCGACCGCGGCAGCACGGCCGAGGTGAGGGTACCAGCCCGAGGGATAAAGCCTTGAACCAGGAACGGGACGCCAACCAGTCAGCGAGCGGCAACTTCATCGCCCAAGCCGACCGTGGTGGCACTGCCAGCGTCAACGTAATCAACTACGGGGACATCTCGTCCCGAAGCGTGGAACCTGCCCGCCTAGAAGCGGCAAGACGGGTGTTGTCGGAGATGCCGCTGGAGGAGGTGCCCGAGCCCGTGCGCCGAGACCTTGCGCAGCACCGGACGCCCCGCTTATCGATGTTGAACAGCGCGTAACGCTTTGCCGAGATGGGAAAGCAGTAGAGAGGTCCGAGTTGGTCGGTGACCACATAGCGCATAAAGATAGGTAGCAGCTTTGCATTGGTAGGTTGTGCTCAATATGCACATTAAGGGGCTGACATCGCCGTGGGAGCGGAAGCTGTTTGACTAACGATACACGTAACAACTCATCGGAGTCTAACGGCAACTTAGCCTTGCGGATTGCTGAATTGGCCACCGGCTACTTCACCGCCATAGCGGTTTTGTTCTACCCAATCGGCTTGCTCACGCTGGCGCTAGTAATTTCAGGGGGTATTCGCAAAGCGCTTCGTCAACATCGATTATGCGCCTGTTGCCCACGTTACAGGGATATCAGCTCACTCACGCTCTTGACAAGCGTTTTGCAGTGGTCTGCTGTCAACCCTTGCTTTCTACCCTTGTGCATTAGGTCGTTACGATGGGTAAAGAGCTGTTCCAGCTTCGGCTTGAGGGTACGGTAGCGTTTCTTCTGCTGCGCATTTAGGCGTGCAGGGAAGAACTTATCGCGCACTTGGCTTATGTTTGCTCTTTCAACGTACGCCCGCACTGTATCTTCCAAGTCGGGGGGCAGACCATCGTAGACGATTGTCCTTATGTAAGTTTCTGCGGCCACTGCTGTATCCACTATGGTCCGCTGTAAGTCTCCCCGTTCAAGGTCAGCCCAAGCGCTAAATAGAAGATCGTAATAGATAGGGGGAGACTCCCCGGCACTTAGGGCCGCCCCAACCTTGTCCCAAACTTCTATCTTAACGGGCGCTGGCATATAAGCTTTGATGGACAGTGCGCTATTCCAGAACCTATTGAGGGTGTCCTTCTCCCTGATTTCGGTTCGCTCTACCAGTGTTTCTGTCTCCCTTACATCCGGTAAACCTATGCGGTAGTTACCAGTTTTCCAGCGCAATGTTCTGATCCAAAGATCGGAAGCCCTGCTAGCCACGTTGCCATAATCAGACACAAGTTTGTCTAGATGCGCCTTCTGCTCTTCTGAATACAATTTATGGGTTATTGCTGTTGTGCGGGCCTCTTCTGGTACTAAGGTTGTGCCGGGGATACTAATGATCACATCAACATCGTAAACGCCGATCGCTAGCAGCTCAGGCCACCCATTCTGATTACGCCAACCCCTGATAACAACCCTGTCGTCGCTGAATTTCTCAATGCCGTGCTCAGATAGTCCCGCCACCCTGTCGGCGCTAGGAAGCGAAACAGATATGTCGTGTCCTTCAAAGGTGAACACATGCGGCTGTCCCAATAGCTCAGGCACTACTTCTAGGTTTGGCGTGTCTACCCTAGTCCACGCTACAAGCTCAACGTTTGCTTGCTCTGCCATGGCTACCGCCCTATGTCCGCCTACTCAGCGCTTAGTAATTCCTTCGGTGTATGGGTTATGTGATGGCACTCGTATACTAACGGATCGCATCATCTAAGAGCTAGGGCGGCGCACGGAAGCGAAGTATACATACACCAAAGTGGGCTATTGCGCTTCACAGCTATGTGCCGCAAGCTGATCCTCTGAAGAGCCTGTGCGCCTCTCTGAGCGCCACGGCTGGCTTAGTTAATGGTGATGTACAGTGTGGATGCACGTGCAGAATCCATGCTAAGACGCCAACTCTAGCTCAACTTCAGGCTCTTCGGCTGTCAGCCGGGCGCGGAATCGGAGCGTGGACACGGTTCGGCACTACTCATAGTTCGTCTTTGTTACACTTTCCTACGCTATTGTGGCTGCGGATCTACACGGATATTTACTGAATTGCTTCATCGGCGGAGAAACTGCCACCACCCAGTCGGACGGTAGCCCGATCAGGAACAGAATTGATCTTGAGTTCGGTGGGCGCGACATCACTATCATCCAACGGCCCGAAATCATTCGCGCGAAACCAAGTGACCACCGGGGTCAAGCTGTCCCCACCACTACCGTTGTAGTCTGCAATGTAGAAGTTGAAGAGCGAGAAACTGTCCTAGACTTATTGCGAGGACTTTCTTCTCTCCTCTCATTCGCTACCTACTCCGATGTTGCTCTCTATGAATGGGAGCACCCAGGCGCTGAAGTGTTGGGGGGAGGCTGGAGCGTCGTAGCTCACATGGGTTACTTTCGGCCCTCATTCGCTATCCGTGATGGGAAAGAAATTCGAACCTATTTGGAACTTGTCTGGCGGGAATACTTTAGGCTTGAGCACACGAGGCAATTGCGGGTGGCTATCCACATGCTTGTTCTAGCTGAAACACGGAGCCTTCCATTGGAACTCAAGTTGGCAACGATGTTCATCCTTCTTGAGAACCTGAAGTCTTCATTTGCCAAGGAACAAGGTTATGCTTTCAGGAAGGGCTACTATAGGAAGTCGTCGGGAGATGTATGGTCCTTTGAGGCTTTACTGTCCGAGATGTTTGGCCGAGTTGGTATGTCTTCGCTTGACCTAAGCGCCATCGTAGACCTCCGCAACGAGATCATTCATTCGGGGATAAGTCAAACTTCCTTCGAGCACCAGTTTGATATTTACGAGAACTGCCAGGATCTCATACGTGAGTACTTACTTCGGTTGCTAGGCTACACTGGCGAGTTCCTTCTCTACTCGGGTAGCGGAATGACACCGAAGCGGATTTAGATTTAGCCTTAGTATTCGCCGGAAGCGTTACCAATTTGGGGTATCTCTATACCCCGCTTTCTAAGCTGAGCGGAATAGTTTTGTTGCGCCATAAGAACAAACTGCGATGAATTCCCGATGATTTGGAGGTAAGAAAAGGCTGGTCTGGGTACTGCAGCTTTGAACCTTCGAGGTCATTGCCGACCCTACCTCCCTATTGGTGCAAGCTCTTAGAGAGAAGAGCTCAAATTTTACTCCCAAAGAGGTTAGGTCAGCGGTTCGAGTCCGCTCACCGGCTATTTGTTTTGCCCTTAGATAAGCCGAATGTGCCGAAAAAGCGAGATCCCTAGGCTACTGAGTGAACGAGGTTGGTTAGTATGTCATGCACCTGATCCTAAGAACAACGGTTTAGGAGGTGAACTATGAGGATCGCAGACGGTGTATACGTCCTGCCCATACCAAGGAGCCCACAGGAACGTGAGAGCTTCCTCAACCTTACCTTGATCGTGGATGAGCACAACGGCACCACACTGGTCGATGCCGGCCTCCCGGATCAGACGGAGACGATCGGCTCTGCCCTGGTCGAGGCCGACATCGGAGTGCGTGACCTGAGACGCATAATCTTTACCCATCAGGACCTCGACCACATCGGTTCGGGGGCTGCTCTCGTACGTGAGAGCGGTGCACGGGTGCTCGCACATCCTGCAGATGCCCCCCACATAGAAGGAAAGCAAAGACCGCTCAAGTTTACGCCCGAGATGCTCGAACGAAGGCCACAGATGCGGGAGGTCTTGGAGCGCCTCGAACCCGTCGGGGTGGACGAGTACTTGGAGGACGGAGAACGCCTCGACCTCGCGGGCGGCACGAGGGTGATCTTCACCCCGGGCCACACGCCGGGTCACCTAAGCCTCTACCTAGAGCGACCGAAGGTTTTGGTAGCAGGAGACGCGCTGACGGCGGAGGGCGGTAATCTTAAGGGCCCGAACCCTCCGCTCACCCTAGATGTAGGTGAGGCCGTGCGGTCCGTAAGAAGGCTAGCGGAGTTGGATGTGGAGACCATCGTCTGCTACCACGGCGGCGTGGTCAGCGAAGATGCCAACGGACAGCTACAACGGGTCTTACAGGAAGCCTCTCGTAACCGCGATGATTGAGAGAAGGCCTTGATCTTCGTATAGCACGACCATCTATGGAGGAGCACGCGGAGTCTGCTTTGTCCAGCAGAGCGAACGGAAAAGCGGCCAAAAACCGGTCGCTTCAAAGCCTTTTGCGAACAGGGACGGTGGTAGCGTCGACGTGTGATCCACAGAGGCCTGACACCACTCTGACACCACCGTGAGCGCAATACGGTGCATCACGCAGCAACTCAGTGCAGGGAAAGCCCCTTAGGAATGCGTCATTTGCAACCTCCTGCAAACCCCTGCAACGTATGACCGATCACTCGTAATGAGGTTAGGTCAGCGGTTCGAGTCCGCTCGTCGGCTCTCCCTAATCGGCTTAAATACACGGAATTCTCGAAGATTCAGGTAGGCGCCGCACTATCGCTAGGAGCTCTTGACACCACTGAGCTATTAGGCGAGCGGCTTGCCCATACCATTGGCACTTTTTCTGCCCATCGAGGTCGTCTGTTGCTCCTCTGATCCTCAACCTGGCACTGATCTCACTGCTGATCGGGTGGCGTGATAGGGCGCGATAAGCAATCAGACCTACTTGCCAGGCGTCGCGATATCGAAGACCTCGGCGAGCCGTTCGTAGGAACGTAGCCGCTCGGCGTGGTCGTAGATATTGGTGGTGACCATGACCTCGTCGGCCGCCGTGTGTTCGGCGAGCTCCTCCAGGCGTGCCCTCACTGTTTGCGGGTCACCAACGACCTGCATGAAGCGGTAGGCCTCGGCCAGTTGGCGTTCCACCGGCGTGTAGGGGTAGGCCATAGCTTCCTCGGGGCTCGGCAATGGCCCTGGTTTGCCGCTGCGCATTCGGACCCAGGCTAGCTCCATAGAAGAGGCAAGTATCCCCGCGTGCTCGTCGGTCTCCCCGCAGACGACGGCGACCGCGAGGATCGCCGAGGGACGCTCGAAGTCCCCCGAGGAGAACTCGAAGCTTTCCCGGTAGGCGCGCATGGCGGGGGCCGGGTCCGCAGGGCTGAAGTGCGAGGCGAAGGCATAGCCAAGGCCCATCTGTCCCGCCGCCCGTGCCGAGTAGCCGCTG
>Ga0126307_10001153_pt1 | contig 17428 bp, 17 predicted proteins | sample Plot28_FD_89955 | JGI IMG/M metagenome (GOLD analysis project Ga0126307, IMG submission 89955) | Serpentine soil microbial communities from UC McLaughlin Reserve, CA, USA - Plot28 | ecosystem: Environmental > Terrestrial > Soil > Grasslands | place: USA: UC McLaughlin Reserve, Lake County... | reverse complement strand
TCGGACGGCGCGGGCCCCGAACGCGCGGTGATCGATTCGCGCGAGGCCGGGCCCGGCGACCTGTTCGTCGGCCTCGTCGGCGAGCACGCCGACGGCGGGTCGTTCGCGGACGGCGCGCTCGCCGCCGGCGCCTGGGGCGTGCTCGTCGCGCCGCAGTGGGCGGACGGGCTCGACCGGCCGGGCGCCGTGCTGACGGCCGACGCGCCGCTCGCGGCGCTCGGCATGCTCGCGCGGGCGTGGCGGCGGGCGCTCGCCGCGCAGGCGATCGTCGTCACCGGCTCGGTGGGCAAGACCTCGACCAAGGAGGTCATCCGGGCGCTGCTGGCGCCGCAGCGCGCCGTCGTCGCGTCGCGCGCGAACTTCAACACCGACATCGGGATGCCGCTGGAGATCCTGGCGGCGCCCGAAGGGACGGAGGTGCTCGTGCTCGAGGCGGCGATGCGGGGCTTCGGTCAGATCGCCGACCTGGCGCGGATCGCCGAGCCCGACGTGGGCGTGATCACCAACATCGGGCCCGTGCACCTCGAGCAGGTCGGGACGGTCGAGGGCGTCGCGCGCGCCAAGGCCGAGCTGCTCGCGGGCATGCCCGACGGCGGGGTGGCCGTCGTGCCCGCGGGCGAGGCGCTGCTCGACCCCTACCTGCGGCCCGGGCTGCGCGTGGTGACCTTCGGCCTGGGGGGCGACGTCGCCGAGCCGCCGCCGGGGCTGGCCGCCGAGGTGACGGCCGCGCACCAGCGGCTCAACCTGCTCGCTGCGGTGGCGGCCGCGCGCGCCGTGGGCGTCGAGCCGGCCGGGCGCGTCGAGCTCGCGCCGGCGGCGCTGCGCGGCGAGCGGATCGAGCTGCCCGGCGGCGCGACCGTCGTCAACGACTGCTACAACGCCAGCCCGCTGTCCATGCGCGCCGCCCTGGAGGACCTCGCGTCGAACGAGCCCGCCGGGCGGCGGATCGCCGTGCTCGGGGACATGCTGGAGCTCGGCTCGCGGGAGCTCGAGCTGCACCGCGAGGTGGGCGAGGAGGCCGGGCGCGCCGGGGTCGACGTGCTGGTCACCGTCGGGCCGCGGGCGGCGGCGATGCGCGAGACGTTCGGCGGCGAGTCGCACGCCGTGGAGGACGCGGCGGGCGCCGCCGCGCTGGTCGGGGAGCTGGTCGGCCCAGGTGACCTGATCCTCGTCAAGGGGTCGCGCGGCGTCGGCCTCGAGGTCGTGGCCGAGGCGCTGGAGGCGGTGCGCTGATGGGCGAGGTCCTGATCGCCGGCACGGCGTCGCTGCTGATCTGCGTCTTCCTGTCGCCGAAGTTCATCGACTTCCTACGCGCCCGCGAGTTCGGCCAGCAGATCCGCGAGGAGGGGCCGCACGGGCACCACGCCAAGGCCGGCACGCCGACCATGGGCGGGATCATCATCTTCACGGCGATCGCCGTCCCGTTCCTGCTGCTGACCGAGTTGGACTGGCGCTCGATCGGGGTGTTCGCCGTGGCGCTGGCGTGCGCGCTGCTCGGGTTCGCCGACGACTACGCGAAGCTGGTGAAGCGACGGTCGCTCGGGCTGCGCGGGCGGACGAAGCTCGTCGTCACGGCGCTGATCGCGCTCGGGCTGTGGCTGGCGGCCACGGAGGGGGCGGACCTGCCGGGGACGCTGGACCTGCGCATCGTCGACGCGCGGATCGACCTCGGCTACTTCTACCCGGTGCTGATCTACCTCGTGGTGGCGAGCACGACGTCGGCGGTGAACCTGACCGACGGGCTCGACGGCCTGGCCGCGGGCTGCGCCGCCATCGTGCTGCTCGCCTACATCGCGATCACGTTCACGACGCGCCAGACCGACCTCGCGCTCGTCGCCGGCTGCCTGGTCGGCGCCTGCGTCGGCTTCCTGTGGTTCAACTCGTTCCCGGCGTCGATCTTCATGGGCGACACCGGCTCTTTGGGCCTGGGCGGTGCGATAGCCGCGTTGGCGGTGATGACCAAGACGGAGATCCTGCTGATCATCCTCGGCGGGATCTTCGTCATCGTGGCGCTGTCCGTGCTGATCCAGGTCTTCTCGTTCCAGATCTTCCGCAAGCGGGTGTTCCTCATGGCGCCGATCCACCACCACTTCGAGCTGCTGGGCTGGTCGGAGACGAAGATCATCCTGCGCTTCTGGATCGTCGCGGCCGTGTGCGCGGCGATCGGCTTCACGCTCTACCAGCAGTCGGTCACGTAGGATTCGCCGGCGATGGTTGGCGACGCGGTGGCCCCGGAGACACTCGGCCGGCGGCGCCACGGCGTGCTGCTGATGCGGTCCGAGGACACGCTGCGCTGGACGCCCACGCGCACCCGCCGTGGCGCGCGGCGCAAGTTCGCCGAGACCGCCGACTGGCTGCCGCTCGACCCCGCCCGGGCCGGCGTGCACCCCGGCAACGAGGTCACCGTGATCCGCGTCGAGCGGGGCCGGGAGGCCGGCCGGCTCTACGTCCGCCCGCTCGGCGAGCCGCCGCCCGAGGCCGGCGTACGCGAGCCGCGGCGGCCGCTGCCGCGCGGGGGGCGAGGCACCGCCGCTCTCGACTAAGAGCGGCATGGACACAGAGAGGCTGCGGGAGGTCGTCGCCGGCATCCCGCCGGGATCGTGGATGAGCTACGGCGACGTGGCGCGCGCCGCGGGCGGCTCCGACCGCCACGCCCGCGCGCTCAACCAGCGCTTCCTGCGCTCCGAGCACGAAGGCGCGCACCGCGTCCTGAAGTCCGACGGCACGATCGGCGGCACCGCCCTCGGCGACCCCGCCGAGGTTCGCCGCCGCCTGGAGGCCGAGGGCGTGGAGTTCGATCGCGGCCGCGCCTCCCTCGCCGCTCGCGTGCGTCCGCCGCAGCAGGAGTGATGGTCGTGCTCTTCAATGGCGGGCGTGATCGCTCGTCCTCCGCTGCCCGCCGGGCCGTTCCTCGTCGTCGGGCTGGCGCGCTCGGGCGTCGCGGTGGCGCGGGCGCTGGCGGCGCGCGGGGAGGTGGTGGTCGGGTGTGACGCCGGCGCGGTCGGCGACGACGTGCGGCTGGAGCTCGAGGCCGCCGGGGTGCGGGTGGCCGCGCCGGACGAGGGCGTGGAACTGCTGGGGGACGCGGCCACGGTGGTCAAGAGCCCGGGCGTCCCGCAGGAGGCCCCCGTGGTGGCGCTGGCGCGGCGGACCGGCGTGCCGGTGGTCGGGGAGCTCGAGATCGGCTGGCGGATGCTGCCGAACCCGTTCGTCGTCGTGACCGGGTCCAACGGCAAGACGACGACGGCGGAGCTCATCGGCCACATCCACCGCTGGGCCGGGGTGCCGGGCGTCGTGGCCGGCAACGTCGGGACGGCGCTCAGCGGGCTGGAGGTCGACGCCGCCGACGTCATCGTCTGCGAGGCGTCGTCGTTCCAGCTCGAGGACACCGTGGCCATGGCGCCGGAGGCGGCGCTGCTGCTCAACCTGGTCGAGGACCACCTGGACCGCCATGGGACCTTCGAGGCCTACCGCGACGCCAAGCTCCAGGCCTTCGCGCGCCAGCCGGCCCGCGCGATCGCCGTCGCCCCGCCGGAGTGGCTGGCCGCGTTGCCGGGTGACGCCGCTCGGGTGAGCTTCGGGGGGCCGGAGGCCGACCTGGCCGAGCGCGACGGCGCGCTGTGGTGGCGTGGCGAGCGCCTGCTCGCCGCCGGCGGGCTGCGCCTGCGCGGCGCGCACAACGTCCTGAACGCCGCCGCGGCGGCGGCCGTGACGCTCGCGCGCGGCGTGCCGGCGGACGCGGTGCGCGAGGCGCTGCGGACCTTCGCGGGCGTGCCGCACCGCCTGGAGGAGGTCGCGACCGTGGACGGCGTCCTCTACGTCAACGACTCCAAGGCCACGAACGTGGCGTCCGCCGTCGCCGCCATCGAGTCCTTCGCAGGCGGCGTCCACGTGATCCTCGGCGGGCGCGGCAAGGGCTCCGACTACACGCCGCTGGCCGCGCCGGTGCGCCGGCGGGCGAAGGCGGCCTACCTCATCGGCGAGACCGCCGCGGCGATCCACGCCGCGCTGGAGCCGGCCGGCGTGCCGCTGGACGACTGCGGCGATCTGGAGCGCGCCGTCGGCGCCGCGCGCGCCGCCGCGCGGCCGGGCGACGTGGTCCTGCTCTCGCCCGCCTGCGCCTCCTACGACCAGTACCGCTCGTTCGAGGCGCGGGGTGATCACTTCCGGAGACTGGTTTCGCGCTCCGGTCACCAGTGACCTCGCGCGACGTGACATGGGAGGCGTCCGATAGAGCCTGTCGAATGGCTCCTGGATGCCCCTGCTCCCGCGAAGGACCCGCGAGGCGCGCGAGCGCGCCGCGGCGCGGAAGCGGGCGCAGCCGCTCGAGCACCGGCTGCTGCTGACGGCGACGTTCTGCCTGCTCGCCGGCGGCGCGGTCATGGTCTACTCGGCGTCCTCGGCGCGGACGCTGCTCGAGGGCCAGGGCGACGGCACCGCGTACCTGCTCAAGTACCTCGCCTACGGCGGCGCGGGGCTGGTCGCGATGCACCTGATCTCGCGCCGCGGCCTCGCCGCCGCGCGCCGGTACACGCCGCTGCTGCTGCTCGTCGCCTTCGTGATGCTGCTGCTCGTCCTGATCCCCGGGTTCGGGGTGAAGATCAACGGCGCCCGCCGCTGGCTGGGCGCCGGGCCGCTCCAGTTCCAGCCCGCGGAGGTGATGAAGCTCGCGCTGGTCCTGCACAGCGCCGCGGTCCTCTCCGCGCGCCCGAAGATTGCCCGCAGCCTCCGCGGCGTCGCCGGGCCGGTGCTCGGCGTCGGCGGCGCGGCGCTGCTCCTCATCGCCGCCCAGCCCGACCTCGGCACGGCGCTGGTCATCTCCTTCACGCTCGCGGCGATGCTCGTGGCGGCGGGGCTGCCGCTGCGCCAGCTCGGGCTCGTGGCCGCCGTAGGGGCCTTCCTGGTGCTCGTGTTCGCGATCCTCGAGCCCTATCGCCGCGCGCGACTGACGGCGTTCCTGAACCCGTGGGCCGACGCCGGCGGCAGCGGCTTCCAGGCCGTGCAGGGCCAGATCGCCATCGGGTCGGGCGGCCTCTTCGGCCTCGGCCCCGGGCAGTCCGTGCAGAAGATCTTCTACCTGCCCGAGGCGCACACGGACTTCATCCTCGCCGTGATCGGCGAGGAGCTCGGCCTGGCGGGGATCGTCGGCCTGCTCGGCCTGTACGGCATGATCGGGTACGCCGGGCTGCAGACCGCCCGCAAGGCGCCCGGCGCCTACGCCAAGCTGCTCGCCGGCGGACTGACCTCCCTGATCCTGTGCCAAGCGCTGCTGAACGTCTACGCCGTCCTCGGGCTCGCGCCGCTCACCGGCGTGCCGCTGCCGTTCGTCTCCTCCGGCTCGACCTCGCTCGTCGTGCTGCTGTGCGCCATGGGGCTGCTCCTCAACATCGCCTCGGGCGGCGCCAAGCGGCTGCGCGTGGTCACGGAACCCAAGTCGCGTGACGCGCGTCCTCATCGCAGCGGGCGGGACGGCGGGGCACGTCGTGCCGGCGATCGCGGTCGCCGACGCGCTACGGGCTGACGGCGCCGACGTCGTCTTCGCCGGCGGCGAGCGGGCCGAGGCCGAGCTCGTCCCGGCGGCCGGCTACCCGCTCGAGCCGCTGCGCGTCGAGGGCCTGAGCCGCCGCAACCCGCTCAAGGCCGCGCGCGCCCTCGTACGCGCGGCCGGCGCGCTGCGCGCCGCCCGCGTGATCATCGCCCGCCAGCGGCCGGACGCCGTGCTCGGCGGCGGCGGCTACGTGGCCGGGCCGGTCGGCCTCGCCGCCGTCACCCGCGGCGTCCCGCTGGTGCTCGCCGAGGCCGACTCCCACCTCGGCCTCAGCAACCGCGCGCTCGCGCGCTGGGCGCGCCGGGTCTGCCTCGCCTTCCCGATCCCCGGCCGCGACGGCGAGCGCTACATGGTCACCGGGCGGCCCGTCCCGCCGCGCGTGGCCACGCGCGCGGCGGCGCGCGAGCGGCTCGGCGTCCCGGCCGGCGCCATCTGCGTCCTGGTCTTCGGCGGGTCGCTCGGCGCGCGCTCGATCAACCTCGCCGCGCCGGAGGCGTTCGCCGACGCGCCGTACCGCGTCCTGCACGTCGCAGGCACGCGTGACCTGCCGGACCTGCGCTCGCCGGGCCCGCACTACGACCTGCGCGGCTACCTGACGCCGTTCGGGCTCGCGCTGGCGGCGGCCGACCTCGCCGTCGCCCGCGCCGGGGGATCGGTGTTCGAGCTGGCGCAGTACGGGCTGCCGGCGGTCCTGATCCCGTATCCGCACGCCTCGGCCGACCACCAGAGCGCCAACGCGCGCTGGATGGAGCGCCACGGCGCCGCCGTGGTGCTGCCCGACGCCGAGCTCACCCCGGCGCGCCTGCGCCGCGAGGTGGACGCGCTGCTCGATGACCGGGAGCACCTGAACCGCATGGCGGAGGCGTCCGCGGCCCTCGCGCGGCCCGACGCCGCGGCTGTCGTGGCGCGCGAGGTGCTCTCGGCGGCGCGATAGGACGAAGATCGGATGATCGGCCACCGCCCCCACAAGAAATGGGGTCTTCAGCCGATGGAGACCCATGCGCCGCCGTCCGACAGATGAGCGCGGCTTCACGCTCGTGGAGCTGCTGGTCGTCATCCTGGTCCTGGCGATCCTCATGGCGATCGCCCTTCCCGCCCTGCTCGGCCAGCGGGCACGGGCACAGGACGGCGAGGCCAAGGCGCACGCCGCCACCGCCGCCAAGGCGCTGATGGTCTACGACTTCGAGCACGACTCCTTCGCCGGCGTCACGGTCGCCGACCTCGTCGATGTGGAGCCGTCGCTGGTGCAGGCGCGCAACCTGCGCGTGACGTCGACCGCCCGCACGTACGACCTCTCGGTGGACTCCCGCTCGGCCGACGGCGGCGTGACCTTCACGATCGAGTGGCGGCTCAACGGCACGCGGCACGTCTGCGCGGTGCCCGGCCGCGGCGGCTGCTCGCTGGCCGGGACCTGGTAGCTCAGGCGGGCTCGAGCAGCTCGCGCTCGCGCACGACCTCGAGCGCGAGCGCCTTGTAGCCGACGTCGTCGAAGAGCACGACCATCGCCGCCTCCTCGTAGCGCTGGACGACGCCGGCGCCCCACTGCGGATGCGCCACCCGGTCGCCGACCGCGAACGGGACGTCGTCGGGCGGCGCCGCCGCCTCGCCGCGGCCGCGCTCGCAGTTGTCGCAGTGCCCGCACGGCGGCTCGAACGGCTCCCCGAAGTAGGAGAGGACGAACGCGCGCCGGCAGCCCTCGGCCTCGGCGTAGGCCCGCATCATCTCCACGCGCGAGCGGTCGAAGTCACGGCGGTTCTCCTCGGCGGCCGCCGCGGCCTCCACCGCCTCCTTGGGCGCGGGCGCGCCGTCCGGCGTGGCCACCTCGCCGCTCGGCAGCACCTCGACGGCGCCGGCCTCCTCCAGGCGCGAGACGGCGGTCGACAGCTTGGTCTGCGAGAGCTCGGTCTCCGCCTGCAGCTCCGCGGGCTCCACCGGCTCGTCGTGAGCGCGGACGGCTTCGAGCACCTGCGCGATCTCGCCGACGTCGACCTGCCCGGTGCCGGAGAAGAAGCGGCGCAGCCCGAGGTCCTCGGGACGGTAGAAGAGCACCGCCTCGGCGGGCTCGCCGTCGCGGCCCGAGCGCCCGATCTCCTGGTAGTAGGAGTCGACGCTCTCGGAGACCTCGCCGTGGAAGACCCAGCGGACGTCCGGCTTGTCGATGCCCATCCCGAACGCCGTGGTCGCCACCACGGCGTCGAGCCCGTCCTGCATGAACGCCGTCTGCACCTCCTCGCGCTCGCCCGTCTTGAGCCCGGCGTGGTAGGCGGCGGCGCGGACGCCGCGCTCGCGCAGCTCCTCGGCCAGCGTCTCGGTCTCGCGCCGGGTCGCGACGTAGACGATGCCCGGCGGCGGCGCGGCCGCGACGCGGTGGAGCAGCGCGCGGCGCTTGCGCTCCTCGGCGAAGTCGCCGCGGAAGGCCTCCCCGGCCAGCCGGATGTTCGGGCGGTCGAAGCCGCGGATGACCACCACGGGATCGCGCAGGGCCAGGCGCTCCACGATCTCGTCGCGGACGGGCGGCGCCGCCGTCGCGGTCAGGGCGACGATCGGCGGCCGGCCGAGCGCCTGCGCGGCCGCGCCGAGGCGCAGGTACTCGGGCCGGAAGTCGTGGCCCCACTCGGAGATGCAGTGCGCCTCGTCGACCACCAACAGCGACGGCTTCGCCACGGCGAGCTCGTCGAGGACGTCGGGGTTCGCGAGCTGCTCCGGGGCGAGGAACAGGAACTCGAGCGCGTCCTCGGCCAGCTCAGCGAGTGCCCGCTCGCGCTCGGACGCCGGCAGTCGCGAGTTGAGCTCGGCGGCCCCGCCCGCGGCGCGCTCGGCGAGCGCCTGGACCTGGTCGCGTTGGAGCGCGATCAGCGGGGAGACGACGACGGTCGCGCCCGGGACCAGCAGCGCGGCGACTTGGTAGATCGCCGACTTCCCCGAGCCCGTCGACATGACGACGAGCGTGTCGCGGCCCTCGAGCACCGCCTCGATCGCCTCGCGCTGGCCGGCTCGAAGGGCGTCGAAGCCGAAGGCCTCGCGGGCCACGCGCTCGATCCGGTCGGGCATCGGATGCGAGGCCTCCCCGGGGCGGCGTTGCGAGAAACGCGCGCGGCCTTACGATCCGCCGATGGCGCATGACGCCGACCTGCCGGCCTGGAGCCTCGACCGGGAGGCCGCGCTCCGGTCGATGCTGCGCTCGCCGTTCCCGCTGGCGGACGCGCGCGCGTGGGCCTGGGACGGGTCCACCGGGCGCGGGGTGCGCGTGTGCATCGTGGACAGCGGCGTCGACGGGACCCACCCGAGCGTCGGCGGGGTCCAGCGCGCGATCGTCGTGGACCGCGGCGACGACGACGACATCCGGATCGAGGAAGACGACGAGGGCGACCTCTTCGGGCACGGCACGGCCTGCGCGGCGATCGTGCGCTCGCTGGCTCCCGAGTGCGAGGTCCACAGTGTGCGCACGCTCGGCCGCGCGCTGACGGGGCAGGGGGCCATCCTGATCGCCGGCCTGGCCTGGGCGATCGACGAGGGCTACGACATCATCAACCTGAGCCTGTCGACGACGAAGAACCAGTTCGTGGCCGAGCTGCACGAGCTGGCCGACCGCGCGTACTTCCGCAACACCGTGCTCGTCTCGTCCGCGCACAACATGCCGGTCGCGAGCTACCCGTGGCGCTTCCCGGCCGTGATCTCGGTCGGCAGCCACGCGGGCACCGACCCGCTCGAGTACTACTCGTCGCCCGACCCCCCGGTCGAGTTCGCGGCGCGCGGGGTCGACGTCGAGCTGGCGTGGCTCGACCACACCACGATCCGCGCCACGGGGAACAGCTTCGCCACGCCACACATCGCCGGGATCGCGACGCTCGTGCGCGCGAAGCACCCGGGGCTCACGCCGTTCGAGCTCAAGACCCTCCTGCGCGCCGCGGCGAGCAACGTCCGGAGCGCGGCGTGAGCGCGGGCGGCGACGACCGGCTCGTGACGGCGGTCGCCGCCGGCGTGATCGGGGCCGATGAGGCCCACCGCGAGCTGCTCCAGTCGATCGTCCAGAACGCCCGCGGGATCTTCGGGGCGCGCGCCGCCTCGATCATGCTCTACGAGCCCGACTCGCACGAGCTGGTCTTCGAGGCGGTGTCGGGCGAGGGGCAGGAGACGATCATCGGGAACCGCATCACGGGCGGGACCGGCATCGCGGGGTGGGTGCTGACGGCGGGCGAGGCCGTGATCGTCGAGGACGTCGCGCGCGACCCCCGCTTCGCCCGCGAGGTGGCCGAGCGCACGGGCTACGTCCCCGCGACGCTCATGTCGGCCCCGCTGCTGCACCACGAGGAGACGCTCGGCGTCCTGAACGTGCTCGACCCGTCGGTGCGCCGGCATTCGATCGGCGAGCTCGACCTGCTCGGCCGGTTCGCCAACCACGCCGCGATCGCGCTCTCCGTGGTGCGCACGGCGCGCCGGGCGAAGGCGATCGTCGAGCAGGGCGACCGCGACGGCCTGCTCGTCGCCCGGCTCGCGGGTGGCCTCGTCGGCCTCGAGGGGCCGCGGCGCGAGGCCGGCCTGCGGCTCCTCGCCGCGCTGGACGAGCTGCTGCGGGATTGACCCGGGCCCTCGCCTGTGGGAGGTTCGGCACCGGTGCATCTCGCGGAGTACATCTCCCTGCGACCAGTGCCGGCCGCCGGGGTCTCCCTGGCCCTGACACGTCGCTGCCCCCTGCACTGCGCGCACTGCGCGACGAACTCCACGTCGACGAGCGAGGAGGCGCCCGCGGAGCTGTTCACGCGCTTCGTCGAGAGCTTCGAGCCCGGCGATCGCCCCGACGTGATGGTGATCTCGGGCGGCGAGGCCTTCCTGCGCCCAGCGCTCGTGCGCGAGCTCGCCGAGCGGGCGAGCGCGGTCGGCTGCCGCTCGGCGGCGCTCTCTGGGATGTTCTGGGCCAAGGCCCACCGCATCCCGCCGCCGATCAAGCGGGCCATCGACGCGCTCGACCACTTCTCGGTCAGCCTCGACGTCTTCCACGAGCAGGAGGTCGAGCGCGAGGACGTCTACCGCGTCCTCGAGACGCTGCTCGGCGAGGGCAAGGACGTGAGCATCCACATCGTCGGGCTGAACGCCGCCGACCCCTACATCGCCGAGCGCACCGAGGAAGTGCGCGGCCTGTTCGGCGACCGGGTGCCGATGCTCGTCAACGACGTCAACTTCGTCGGGCGCGCGCGTGAGTGGCTCGACGCGGCCGGCGTCGGGCCGCTGCCGTCGACGGAGGCCAACCCGTGCACGCTCTCCGCGTGGCCGGTCGTCGCGTTCGACGGCACCGTCGTCTCGTGCGGCAACGACGACGTGGTCGATGGGCCTGCGCCGCCCCACCTGCGCCTCGGCCACGCCGCGACCGACACCTGGCCGGTGATCCGCGCGCGCTGCCTCGCGTCGAGCCTGCTGCGCGCGATCCGCACCTACGGGCCCGAGCACCTCGCGCACCGCCAGGGCAGCGGCATCATCGCCTGCGACGGCTACTGCTCGACCTGCCAGCAGATGTCCGCGGACGTGGGCCTCGAGGCGCGCGTGGAGGAGCTCATGTCCCGCCCGGCCGCGGAGGTGATCGAGCAGCACGTGCTCGCCGCGCAGCGCAACGGCGGCGCGCGCTCGTTCATCCGCCGCTACGGCGTGCGCGAGTTCGCCGACCTCGCGTTCCTCGGGGCGCCGGAATGAGCGCGCGACTGACCTACGCCGACGTCGAGGCGCTGCGGCGCGAGCGCGGGCGCTCGACGCTGCTGTTCATCACCGACCGCTGCCCGGTGGGCTGCGCGCACTGCTCGGTCGACTCGCGGCGCGACAGCCCGACGATCACCGACTTCGAGCTCTTCGAAGAGATCCTCGCCTGGCTGTGCGGCCGGGACGGGCTCGACGTCGTGGGGATCTCGGGCGGCGAGCCGTTCGTCGAACGGCGCGGCCTGAGCCTCGCCGCGCGGCGCCTGACCGAGGCCGGCAAGCAGCTCGTCGTCTACACGAGCGGGGTCTGGGCGACGCGAGCGCGGCCTCCGGCGTGGATCGCCGACGTCCTCGACCGCTCGACGACCGTGTTCCTGAGTACCGACGCGTTCCATGCCGAGGGCATCCGCGACGAGCACTACGTCAACGCCGCCCGCGCGGTGGCCGCGGCCGGCGCCTGGATCGTCGTGCAGGTCATCGACACCGAGGCGATGGTCGGCCGCGCGCGCGGGCTCCTGCACGCGGCGTTCGGCGCGGGCTGGGAGGACTTCGCGGAGCTGCATCCGACCGCTCCGCTCACCGCCGGCCGGGGCGGGAACGTGTTCACGCGCTCGGAGCGCGTGCCCGGCCACGCCTTCGGCCCGTGCGCCCTGGTCACCTCGCCCATGGTCCGCTACGACGGCGTCGTCACGGCCTGCTGCAACGAGAGCGTGATCATGGGCTGGGGGCCGGAGCGCCTCCGGCGCCGGGCGCGCACCCGCGCCGAGGTGGAGGGGGTGGTGGAGGCCTTCGCCGCCGACCCGATGCTGCGCGCCATCGGCGGCGTGGGGCCGGGCGCGCTCACCGCCCATCCGCGCTTCGCCGAGCTCGGCGGCGAGGAGTTCACGAGCATCTGCGACCTGTGCTGGAAGATGCTCGACCGCAGCCCGGCCGAGGCGGATGCCGACCCACTCGTCGAGGCGATCAGCACCGTCCTGGTGGCCGGCCGATGACTACCGCGAGCGAACGGCTGCGCGTGAAGCTCGAGCTCGCGGCGCCGGCGGTGGAGGCGGCGGCCGGGCGGATCTGGGGCAGCCCGCGCGTGCGCGAGCTCTATCCCGCGTGGCTGGCGACGATGCACGGGGTGGTGCGGACGGCCGTGCCGCTGATGGAGGCCGCGCTGGAGCGCGCCCGCGCGCTTGCGGCCGAGGACACGGTGGCCCGCGAGCTGGTGCCCTATCTCGAGCACCACGCGCCGGAGGAGCGCGGCCACGACGGCTGGCTGCTCGAGGATCTCGAGGCGCTGGGCGGCGACCCGGTCGAGGCGGCGAGCCGCATCCCGTCGCCGCGCGTCGCGACCCTCGCCGGCGCCCAGTACTACTGGCTGCGCCACTGCCATCCCGTCTCGCTGCTCGGCCACATGGCCGTCATGGAGGGCTACTCGCCGCGGATCGGCCTCGCGGAGCGGCTCCAGGCGCTCACCGGGCATCCGCCCGCGGCGTTCCGCGCCATCCGCCGGCACGAGCGGCTCGACGTCCGCCACAAGCGCGAGCTCTACACGGCGATCGACGCGCTCCCGCTGCGCGCCGAGCACGAGGCGCTGATGGGCATCAGCGGGCTGCACACGATGGAGTCGGCGATCGCCGTGTTCCAGGAGATCGCGGCGAGCGCGCCGGCGGCGCTGGAGGCGGTGTGAACGCGGGCGAGGGCATGACCGCGCCGCTGCGCCAGCGCGAATTCCGCCTGCTGTTCTCGGCGCAGCTCGTCTCGAACCTCGGCGACTGGCTGGACTACCTGGCGCTGGCGGTCCTGGTCGCGTACGTGTGGGAGTACGGGCCGGCGGCGCTGGCGGCGCTGGCGGTCGTGATCGCGGTCCCGTACATCTTCGTCGCGCCGCTCGCCGGCGTGTTCGTCGACCGCTGGCCGAAGCGCGCGGTGATGATTGGCGCCGACCTGGCGCGGGCGGCGGCGGTGCTTGGCCTCGTGTTCGCGCCGAACCTCGGCGTGCTGCTCGTGCTCGTGGCGCTCAAGACGACCTTCGCCACGCTGTTCAACCCGGCCGAGCAGACGGCGATCCGGCTGCTCGTGCCGGAATCGCAGCTGCACGCGGCGAACGCGCTCTCCCAGCTCGTCGTCCAGTCCACGAAGGTCATCGGCCCGGCGATCGGCGGCCTGCTCGTCGCCGCGACGGGCCCGCGCACCGCGTTCGCGGTCGACGCCGGGACGTTCGTGGCCTCCGCGGCGATCCTCACCCGGCTGCGGCCGCTGCACGTCCCCGCGGTGGAGGCCGAGCCGGGCGAGGAGCTCGAGGAGGCCGCCGGCGGCTACCGGCGCGAGCTGCGCGAGGGCTTCGCGTACATCCTCGGCCGGCGTGCCCTCGTGGTGGCGATCGGCAGCTTCTCGGCGGCGGTCTTCCTGCTCCTGGCGTTCGACGCGCTGTCGCCGCTCGCGTTCAAGGAGCTCGGGGTCGGGCGCGCCGTGTTCGGCCTGGCCATCGGCGCGATCGGCCTCGGCGGCGTGCTCGGCGCCGTCGCCGTGGGGCGCTACGGCGGCGGGGTGAACCCGTTCATCGTGATGGGCGGCGCCAAGATCGTGATCGGAGGACTGGTGGCGCTGCTGGGCGGCGCGCTGCTCGGCGATCTCGACGCGCCCCCGGCGGTCTGGGTGCCCGTGCTGCTTGTCATCGGCCTCGCCTCGGCCGGCGTGCTCGTCTCGGCGCCGACGATCATCCAGCTCGAGACGCCGCCGCGGCTCATGGGGCGGGTGAGCACGACGGCGACGTCGATCCCCACGGGCTTCCAGATGTTCGCGCCCATCGCCGGCGCCGCGCTCGCCGAGTGGCAGAGCGTCGGGTTCGTCTTCGCCGTGGCGGGCGGCGGACTGGCGGTCCTCGGCCTGATCGTCCTCGTCCTGCGCCCGCCGGTCGGCGTCGGCGTGAGCGGCGGGGGCGTCGCGGCCGACGAGGTGTTCGTGGCCGGGGCAGAGGCTCCGGCCGAAACAACCGCAGTAAGGAGGTAGCGGATGGCAGATCTCAGCGCCCTGCGCGATTCCGGCATGGAGGTCGACACCCTTCCGGACGAAGGGAAGGCGGCGCTCGACCGGCTGAGCCAGGACGAGGTCGACACGCTGGCCTCGATCCGCAGCAAGCTCAACGAGGAGCCCGAGGTCGGCGGCCACCTGGCGAGCAGCCGGGCGATGGCCGGCGACGGCGGCATCATCTGGTAGCGCAGACCTGACGCGTGGCGCCGCGGCCCCCGGGCCGCGGCGCCCGCGCCGGTCGCCGTCACGACTAGGGTCCGCCGCCATGGACGGACCCTGGAGCGGCCGGCGGCTGCACTTCGTGGGCATCGGCGGCGCGGGCATGAGCGGGCTCGCGCTCGTGGCGCGGCGGCTGGGCGCCGAGGTGACCGGATCCGACCGCGCCGCCGACTCGCCGTACCTGCGTCCGCTCCGCGCGCTCGGCGTTGCCCCGGCCATGGGACACGACGCGGCGAACGTGCCGGCCGGCGCGGAGGTCGTCTACTCGACGGCGGTCGGGCCGGAGAACCCCGAGCGCGCGGCGGCCGAGCGCGAGCTGCACCGCGCCGACCTGCTCGGCGAGCTGACGCGCCTGAAGCCGACGATCGCCGTCTCCGGGACGCACGGCAAGACGACGACGTCGAGCATGGTCGTGCACGCGCTGCGCGAGTGCGGGCTCGACCCCAGCTACCTCGTCGGCGGCGAGGTGCGCTCCACGGGCGCGAACGCGGCGTGGGGCGAGGGGGAGTGGCTCGTCGTCGAGGCCGACGAGTCCGACCGCTCGCTGCTGAAGCTGTCCCCGCGCATCGCCGTCGTCACGAACGCCGAGCTCGACCACCACGCCACGTATGCGTCGCGGCGCGACGTCGACGTGACGTTCGCCGCCTTCATCGGCCTGGCTCAGGAGGCGGTCGTGGGGGAGACCGTCGCGTACCTCACGCCGGTCATGGGCCCGGCCGGAGCGCCGGACGTCGTGCTGGCGCGGCCGCGCGGCATCGAGCTCACGCCCGGCGGGTCGCGCTTCGTGCTCGACGGCGTGCCGGTGGAGCTCGGCGTGCCCGGCCTGCACAACGCCCACAACGCCGCCGCGGCGCTCGAGGCGTGCCGGCTCGCCGGCACCGACGTCGCGGCCGCCTCGGCGGCGCTCGCCACGTTCGCCGGGGCCGGCCGGCGGTTCGAGCGCGTCGGGACGACGGACGCCGGCGCGCTCGTGGTCGACGACTACGCCCACCACCCGACGGAGGTCGCCGCGACGATCGCCGCCGCGCGGACCTTCGCGCCCCGCCGCGTCGTCGCCGCCTTCCAGCCGCACCTGTTCTCGCGCACCGCCCACGAGGCGCGGGAGTTCGGCGCCGCGCTGGCGACGGCCGACGCGGCCGTCGTGCTCGAGATCTACCCGGCGCGCGAGCGCGCCGAGGACCATCCCGGCGTCAGCGGCCTGCTGGTCGCCGAGGCCGCCGCCGACCACGCCGGCGGTCGGCCGGTCGCGTGGCTGCCGGGCTTCGACGACGCGGAGCGGTTCCTGGGCGCGTTCCTGCGCGACGGCGACCTGCTGCTGACCCTGGGGGCGGGGGACGTCGACTCGCTGGGGCGCCGGCTCGTCGCAGGGGAGGCGCCACCGGCGCCGAACCCCTAGCCCGTGGGCCTGAAACGGACGACAGCGCTCGCGCTCGTCGGCACGCTCGCGGTCGCCGGGCTGCTCGGCGGCGGCTGGCTGTGGCTGCGCGACTCGTCGCTCGTCGAGGTCGAGCAGGTCACGGTCCGCGGCGCGACCTCCAGCCAGGAGGCGCTCGTGCGCGGCGCGCTCGAGGCCGCCGCGCAGCGCATGACCACGCTGCACGTCCGCGAGGACGCGCTGCGCCGCGCCGTCGCGCCGTACCCGTCGATCGCCGGCCTCCGCGTCAGCACCGACCTCCCGCACGCCATGACCATCGACGTGATCGAGAACCGGCCGGCCGCCGCGCTCGAGGTCGGCGAGCGGCGCGTGCCCGCCACCGGCGGCGGGCTGGTGCTGGCCGGCGTGGCCGCCGACGACGACCTGCCCGGCATCCGCGTCGAGCGCGTCCCGGTCCAGCGGGTCACCGATCGGCGCACGCAGACCGCCCTGATCGTCGCCGCCGCCGCGCCCGAGCCGCTGCGCGAGCGCTCCGAGCGCCTGTGGTGGGGGCCGAACGGGCTGACCGTCGAGCTGCGCGACGGCCCGCCGCTCATCTTCGGCGACCGCAGCGACGCGCGGGCCAAGTGGGCGAGCGCCGCCCGCGTCCTCGCGGAGCCCACCGCGGCCGGCGCGACCTACCTCGACCTGCGCGTGCCCGGCCGGGTCGCCGCCGGCGGCCTCGGGCCGCTCACGCCCGAGACGGCGGAGCAGCCCGAGGCGGCTCCCGCGACCGTGCCGGAGGCCACGACGACACCGGTCCCGACTCCGGAACCAGGGGCCTCGACCATAGGTTGAGAATCACTGAACTCTCGACTGGGAGTGTAGAGTTCTCCGCTCTGCAACGTCCCTTGCCGCGGTTCGGTCGCGTTGACACGGGGAAGGAAAGCCGCGTACCGTGCCGGAATCCGCACCGTGACCGGGCGCCTGAAGACGCTCGACTATAAGTAGAGGTTCGGACGGAACCCATGGAAGCTGGCAGCTATCTCGCAGTCATAAAGGTCGTCGGCGTCGGCGGCGGCGGCACCAATGCCGTGAACCGCATGATCGATGCGGGTCTCTCCGGCGTGGAGTTCATCGCCTGCAACACCGACGCCCAGGCGCTCCAGATGACCGACGCCGACGTGAAGCTCAACATCGGCGGGCAGCTGACCAAGGGCCTCGGCGCCGGCGCCAACCCGCAGATCGGCCAGGGCGCCGCCGCCGAGTCGCGCGACGACATCAAGGAGTCGCTGAAGGGCGCGGACATGGTCTTCGTCACCGCCGGCGAGGGCGGCGGCACGGGCAGCGGCGCGGCGCCGGTGATCGCGGAGATCGCCAAGAACGAGATCGGGGCGCTCACCGTGGGCGTGGTGACCCGGCCGTTCGAGTTCGAGGGCGCCCAGCGCGCGCGCCAGGCGCAGGAGGGCATCGACCGCCTGCGCGAGATGGTCGACACGCTGATCGTGATCCCGAACGAGAAGCTGCTCTCGATCGTCGAGCGCCGCACCAGCATCCTCGACGCCTTCCGCGAGGCCGACAACGTCCTGCGCCAAGGCGTCCAG
>Ga0126307_10001152_pt1 | contig 17435 bp, 21 predicted proteins | sample Plot28_FD_89955 | JGI IMG/M metagenome (GOLD analysis project Ga0126307, IMG submission 89955) | Serpentine soil microbial communities from UC McLaughlin Reserve, CA, USA - Plot28 | ecosystem: Environmental > Terrestrial > Soil > Grasslands | place: USA: UC McLaughlin Reserve, Lake County... | reverse complement strand
TCACCGGAAGGGAAAGGTGTTCGGCTACATCTTAGGAGGTGAGATGCAAACCGAGCGCGAAGCACAGGAGAACGCGGCGCGGTCGTTGCCGGAGGATACCCTGTGGGTCCGGTTCGTCTTCGTAGATCACGCGGGCATACCCAAGTCCAAGGCCGTCTACCAGGGTGCTTTCGAGAGGAGGGCGAAGGCGGGGGTGGGGCTCGCCAAGGGAGTCTTGGCGCTAGACCCTAGCGGGGCGTTGCATCCGGCATCGGGGCTGAGCCCTGTTGGAGAGTGTCGCCTTGTCCCGGATCTCTCGACCCTCACCTCGCTCCCGTTCGCCCGCGGCCAGGCGATGGTCGCCTGCGACATGACGGAGCCGGACGCTACTACGCCCTGGGACGGGTGCCCGCGCGGCGCCCTGAGAAGGGTGCTCGGGCGGCTCGCAGAGAGGGGGTACAGGTCCGTCGCCTCTTACGAGGCCGAGTTCTACGTGCGCGGCCCCGACGGTCCCCTGGACAGGACCCCATACGGGGCCAACTTCGCCCTGACCCCGGCGGCGGAGTTCGTCGCCGAGCTGACGGAGACGCTGGAGGAGATGGACATCCGGCCGGAGCAATGCCACGCCGAGGTGGGGCACGGGAACCTGGAGCTCTCGGTGGGGGAGACGGAGGTGTTGGCTGCGGCGGACCGGCGCGTGCTTGTCTTGGAGGTGATCCGAGGCGTGGCGCATCGGATGGGCCTTGAGACCACGATGGCTCCTAAACCGTTCCTAGATCAGGCCGGCAACGGCCATCACCTGCACCTGAGCCTCTACGCCCTGGAGGACGATACGCCGGCGCTCTTCGACGGCTCAGGGATGCTGAATGGTCAGGGCTCGGGTTTCGTGGCTGGTATCCTGGAGCACCTGCCCGCCGTCATGGCGTTCACCGCCGCGAGCCCCAACTCCTACCAACGCATCGCCCCCGGCATGTGGGCCTCGGCCTTTGCCGCTTACGGACCTGACAACCGAGAGGCCGCCATCAGGCTCGCCTCCCCCGTGGCCGGGGCGGAGTCCGCGACGGCGAACATAGAGTTCAAGCCGGTAGACGTCACGGCGAACCCCTACCTGGCGCTGGCCGCGGTCCTGGTCGCCGGGATGGACGGGATGGAGCGCGGCCTGGATCCTGGGGAGCCGACGATGGTAGACCCGGCCACGTTGAGCAAAGAGGAGCGCATATCCCAAGGCATCTACCCGCTCCCCGCCTCACTGGACGAATCGCTGGACGCGCTGGAGAACGACGAGGTCCTCATCGAGGCGCTGGGCGAGCCGCTCGTGCGCACCCACGTTGCCGTGGCCCGCGGCCAGGCCGAAATCGCCAGAGAACACTCGCCGGAGGAGGTAGCGGCAGCAGCGGCGACCCTCTACTGATGCTCCGCATTCAGCTCACGCAAAGATGATGCGCGTGGAGGCCGTAGATCTTCGGCACGTGCCCATAGTGGACAACCACTGCCACGGCATCCTGCGCTCCCAGAACTTCGACGACCGCGTGAGCTGGCGGCGAGCCTTCACCGAGTCTGCGGACCCTGGTATGCCGCGCGAGCACGTCGCCACCACGGCCTTCTACAGCCGCCTGATTCGTGCGCTCGCCGGCTTCTTCGGCTGCGAACCCGAGGAGGAGCCCGTGCTCGCGGCTCGTACGGAGAGAAACGGACCAGAGCTCTCCGGTGAGCTGCTCCGGTCCGCGAACGTTGAGACCCTCCTGATAGACACTGGCTATCCGCCGCCCGAAGCTGTGTTTCCGGTGGCCGAGCTGGCAGAGTTGGGAAGCTGCCGCGCCGAGCCGATGCTGCGCCTCGAGACGCTGATGGAACGCCTGTTGAACGAGCACGACTCTCTCGAAGACGTGAAAGAGGCGCTCGTGGCGGCGCTGGACGACGTGCGGGGCCAGGGGTACGTGGCGCTCAAGAGCATCGTCGCCTACCGCACGGGCCTGACCATACTGGAGTGGACGAGAGAAGAGGCGGAGGCTTCGGTACGCGAGTTCCGGCGGGCTACCAGAGAAGGCTCGGCACGGCTAGCCCACAAGCCGCTGCTGGATAGCCTGTTGCACGTCGCCTTCGCGGAGGCGGCCCAGCAGGAGGTTCCGGTCCAGTTCCACGTCGGCTATGGCGACACTGATACCGATCTCTTACTCGGCAACCCGTTGCACCTGCGCGCTGTACTGGAGCGGCCGAACTATCGCGGCATGCCCGTGGTTTTGCTGCACGGGTGCTACCCGTACACCCGGAAAGGTGGCTACCTCGCCGCCGTTTACGAGAACGTCTATTTGGATCTCTCCTACGGCATCCCGCTTCTCGGCTACGGTGAGATGCTCTCCTTCACGCGGGAGGCGCTTGGCGTGGCCCCGATTTCCAAGCTACTGTACAGTTCCGACGGCATAGGTGTGCCGGAGCTTCACTGGATGGGCGCTACCGGCGGGCGGCGCGTGCTTGGCCAGGCGCTGGAGGAGATGGTGGCATACGGGGAGTTGAGCATCCCCGAAGCCGAGGCTGCCGGCGAGACCGTCCTGCGCGGGAACGCGACACGTCTGTACCGGTTGGCTTCCGATTAGATCAGTACGGTTCGCTTCCCTTCGAGCAGAGCATTCTAACGACCACGCTAACGTGCTCTAAGGGACGTAGCGCCTCTTGGACCCGGGTCCAGCGGTTCGTCGTACTGGGCAGGTCTTGCAGGCACCGCTGCGGCAGTCGTAGGAGGAGCCAGAGAGACCGACTCCTCCCCTTCGAGGGTGCCCAGAGGTAATTGTTAGGTCATGGGCCCTTCGTCGGAGCGGATATCCGCCTCCGAGATGGTACCGACGAGGTGCATGTCCTACTCGACGACCAGGATACAGTCCAGCTGATACTGCGCCATCAGCCGGCGCGCCTCTTCTATGTCCGCATCGGGCCTGATGGTCACGAGGTCGTGTATGTCGATATCCCCAACCCTCACCGAACGTGGGTCGCGGCCCGCAGCCACCACCCGGGCGACGAGGTCGCGGTCGGTCATCATGCCGACAACCTGCCCCGCATCGACGACCGGTAGCGGCCCCTTCTCCTCCTCGATCATCCGCTGGGCCGCGGTGACGATGGTATCCTGAGGTTCGATCGTCACTACCTCGGAAGAACACCGACCGGTGGGAAGGCCTCGAGGAGGCGTTCTCCCGGGATAAGGGAGTCTCTCGCGAGCGGGCCCACGAGCTTGCGATGGGGAGCATCCCGTTCGGGCGGATCTGCGAACCGGAGGAGGTGGCCGACCTCGTCGCCTTCCTCGTTTCCCCGAAGGCGAGCTTCGTGCACGGCGCCCATGTGCCGATCGACGGCGGGCAGCGTAAGGCCCTGATGGACATCTAAGCTGGAGAAAAGAGGATGAAGGTCCAGAACGAGATCGAGGTGGCCGCACCCCCCGACGAGCTCTTCGACGTCCTCGCCGACGTAGAACGCGTGGCACCGTTGCTGCCGGGGGCGAGCCTGGAGGGCAAAGAGGACGACGACACCTACGCGGGCACCGTCAAGGTCAAGGTCGGCCCGATCACCGCCTCTTACCAGGGCACCCTCCGTTTCGTTGAGCTCGACCACGACAGCCGCCGGGCGGTGATGGCGGCATCCGCGGACGAGAAGGAGGGACAGGGCAACCTAGAGGCCAGGATCACCGCGTCCGTCTCGGGCTCGGACTCCCAGAGCATCTTGAGCCTGGACACCGACCTAGACGTGCGCGGGAAGGCCGCGCACGTCTAGGCCGGGGCGCCATGGGCAACGTCTCGCAACGTATCCTCGACCAGTTCGCCCGCAACCTCGAATCCGAGGTGCTTTCCGGAGGGGGACAAACGGAAGAGACGCCATCCGAAGGAGTGGAGGCGGCCCGAGCTTCGGCGGCCGCCACGGCTGGGGAGGAATCGCTCGACTTGCTGTCGGTCGTCGGGACGCCGGCGCTGCGTCACGTGGCGCCCGCGGTAGCCGGGCTCGTGTTGGGACTCCTGATCGGCAACTACGTCTCCTCCCGAAAGACGTTGCGTGCCTACCAGGAGGCCATGAGGCTGATGAGCTACGGACAGCTCTACGGGCCTCCTACTAGCAAGTGGTGGCGAAGGCCCGGGCACTAAACATAGGAGGACCACTATGGCTGACACGAGAGCGATAACCGTCCAGGAAGCCGTCGATCGGATAGGCTTCGGGAGGTTCCAGAAACGACTGCTGGCCGTCTGCGGGGTGACGTGGGCGGCGGATGCCGCAGAGGTGCTCGTGCTAGGTTTCGCGCTGCCGTCGATCATCGGCGAGTTCGGGATAACAACGACCCAGGGCGGCCTGACCGTCACAGCGACTTTCGCCGGGATGCTGGTTGGCGCCTGGTTCTGGGGCACTATCTCGGACTACATAGGCCGGCGCACAGGCTTCCAGCTGACGGTGCTGATCTTCGCCCTGTTCGGCCTGTTGTCCGCTTTTGCGCCGAGCTGGGAATTGCTCCTGATACTACGCTTCGTCACGGGTTTCGGCCTTGGCGGCGCGCTCCCGCTGGACTTTTCGCTCTACTCCGAATTCCTGCCGACCGAGAACCGGGGACGCAACCTGGTCATACTCGAAAGCTTCTGGGCTTTGGGCACGATCATAGCCGCGGGGCTCGCGTGGCTCCTCGTGCCGAGCTTCGGCTGGCGGCCGCTGCTCGCGTCGTCGGCGGTGGCGGCGGCCCTAGTGCTGTGGATCCGGAGGAGCATCCCGGAATCCCCGCGCTACCTGGCGATCTCCGGAAAGAGAGATGAGGCCAGGGAGATCCTCGCCGGCGTAGCAACGGAGAACGGCCAGCCCGCGCCCGAGCAGGAATTGGTCGCCGGCGAGCGGCAGAGCGGGACCACCGTCGCCAAGTTGTGGAAGCCCGGGCTGCGGCGGATGACTCTAATGCTGTGGATCACCTGGTTCTGCATCTCCCTCGCCTACTACGGCATCTTCACGTGGCTGCCACAAGCCTTCGTCGCGCAGGGCTTCTCGTCCTTGCAGACGTACCAGAACACCTTCATCCTCGCCCTGGCGCAGGTGCCGGGTTACTTCTCCGCTGCGTACCTGATCGAACGCTGGGGCCGGCGTTACACCCTCGGTATTTATCTCATAGCGAGCGGCGTGTTCACGTTCCTCTTCGCCACCGTGACCGGCTTCGGGGGGTTGCTAGCTTCCGCAATACTGATGAGCTTCTTCGCCCTGGGCGCTTGGGCTGCGCTGTACGCCTGGACGCCCGAGTCTTACCCGACCGAGGTACGCACCACCGGCATGGGATGGGCGAGCGGTATGGCGAGGGTGGCCGGCGTCATCACCCCAACCTTCGGCGGGATCTTGTTCGGCGTCGCCCTCCTGAGCGCCCTGTCCACGTGGGCCGCCGCCTTCGTCGTAGGAGGAATCGTGGTGTTCCTGCTCGGCGTCGAAACGAGGCGTCGTGCCCTGTCCGACACCGTGTCCGGCTCCGAGGAAGGATGAACGAGAGCGAAAACTTACCTCGCTCGCTCGCCGCTCTCGCCGGCGCCCTGCGGGAGCGGCGTCTCTCCCCCGTCGAGGTCGTGGACACGCTCCTCGAAAGCATCGAGACCGTCGACGAAGAGCTAAACGTCTTTGTCACCGTGTTGCGGGCTGAGGCACTTGAGGAGGCGGTGCGGGCGGAGAGGGAGATACTCACCGGGAAATACCGCGGACCGCTGCACGGCGTCCCCATCGCGCTCAAAGACCTCATCTACACGAGGGGCGTCCGCACCACGATGGGCTCCGCCTTCTTCGAAGACCACATCCCCGATGACAACGCCACGGTCGCCTCGAAGCTCGAAGAGGCCGGGGCGATCTTCATCGGCAAGACGAACACCCACGAGTTCGCCTACGGTCCTACTGGCGATCGCTCTCACTTCGGCCCGACGAGAAACCCCCACGACCTAAACAGGATCCCCGGTGGCTCGAGCGGCGGCTCGGGCGCAGCCGTCGCAGCGGGGCTCTGCTACGCGGCACTAGGTTCTGACACCGCCGCCTCCGTACGGGTTCCCGCCGCCCTCTGCGGCGTCGTCGGCATGAAGCCGACCTTCGGAAGGGTGAGCAAGAAGGGTGTCTTTCCGCTCGCCTGGACCCTAGATCACGTCGGACCGCTGACGCGGACCGTGGAGGACAACGCGCTCCTCCTGAACGCGCTCGCTGGCCATGACCCCAAGGATCCTTACTCCGTCGACAGGCCCGCCGAGGACTTCACACGAGACCTGGGACGCCCCATCCGAAGCGGTGTGGTCGGCGTACCGGCAAGTTTCTATTTCGAGCACGTCGAGGACGAAGTTGGACAGAGAGTAAGGGAGGCGATCGAGGTTCTCCGATCCCTGGGGACGGAGGTGCGAGAGGTAGAGATCCCGAACCTCCAGGAGGCGCTCAAGGCACAGCGGTACATCCTCGCCACCGAGGCCTACGCCATCCACAAGGAGCGGGTGGAGAGCGAGCCGGAGAGGTTCGGCGACGAGATCCGCCAACGCCTCCTCGACGGTGAGAACCTGAAGGCCCACCGCTACGCGACAGCGCAGCAGGTAACGAAGCGGCGTTCGTTAGAAGAGTTCGAGCACGCCCTGAGTGAGGCGGACGTACTCCTGACACCGACCGTCTCCATAGTGGCGACGGAGATAGGACAACGGAAGGTGAACATAGGCGGCTACGAAGAATACGTATTCTCGGCCCTGACCCGCCTGACCGGGCCGACCAACCTCAACGGCCTCCCGAGCCTCTCCGTCCCATGCGGCCTTACCCGTTCGGGGCTGCCGGTCGGGTTGCAGCTCATCGGGCGTCCGTTCGACGAGGCGACGCTCTACCGCTACGGACACGCTTGCGAAGCGGCCGCTCTCATGGAGGCCGAGACGCCCCAAGAAGAGCCTCTCGCTTAGGACCGTCTCGACCCTGGGCACGACTCTTCGTACTCTGCGCAGTCTACCCAACGGACAAACACTCCTCGCAAACAGCCGGTGACGACTCGAAACCTTGAGCCGCAGACGAGTCTTACGAAAAAGGCCCTTCGCTACGACGCGAGGCTCCTCCTTCTTGCCCAAAAGCGGTCCTTCGAAATTGGATAAAGTATTTGCTCATTGGTAAGATTGTGCCATGGGAGTTGCGGGGCATCGTGGGGCAAGCACCGGCACGAAAGCGGCTGCCGAGTTCGGCCCAGGGGCTATGGACTTCCTCGCGCTGAGTGTCCTGACCTACGGGGGGGCCGAGGAGGTGCAGACCCCAATCCTGGGACGGGCCATGACGCTCGCTCAGGTTTTTTAGGTAGTCCGTGGATTCGTCTAACGATAGTGCTGACGGATCGCGCCGGCCCAGTGAAGGGATGTTCGTCGGAGAAGCTAGCAGGAGATACAGCAGGCCCCCAACCTCCCAAGAGGCGGTTCTGAGGGAGATCCGGCGAGCCATCATGGCCCGCGAGCTCAAGCCGGGGGAGCGGGTGCGCCAGCAAAAGCTTGCAGAACTCCTCAACGTCAGCCGAGTGCCGGTTCGAGAGGCACTCAAGGTCTTGGAGGCCGAGGGGCAGGTAACCTATCAGCCCCACCGCGGCTATACGGTGGTCGCGCTCTCCTCGGAGGAGTTAGAGGAGATCTACCTCATAAGGCGCCTCCTGGAGACGGAGGCGAGCCGCCGGGCCGTACCGAGGGTCGATGCGGAGCTTATAGAGCGTCTCGAAGCTCTGATGGGCCAGATGGAGGAGCTCGTGGAGGCCGGCGATGTTTTGCGGTACACCGAGGCAAATCGTGACTTCCACCTTGTGCTGTTCGAGCGCGCCGGGCTACCCAGGCTCTACCACATGATCGAGGTTCTCTGGCGAATCTCTGAGGCGTACCGTGGTGCGATCTTAGATTACACCTGGAGCAAGCGGGCTCAAAAATACCACCGGGCGATCATCGTAGCTTGCAAGGCCGGGGACGTTGGCGGGACTATCGCTGCTCAAGACGAACACAGGTCCGACGCCATAGCGAGCATTACCGCTCTCCTAAAAGGTAGCGGACCACGACCGTAAAAGGGATCGCGGAGAAGAATAGACGAGTTTGACCAAACTCGTACAACTTGTAGAGGCTCCTATTCGGAAGTTCGACGGTTGGGAAGACGCTTATCCGGCCTCGTTTTAGGAGCTTTACGACGTGCTTCTCCGCCCCTGCGTAAGGGAGCTGTCCGAGAGGTTCTCCCTCGAAGACCACGTGCCTGCTGAACAAATAGTCTTGCCTTTGTAAAGCCCTCATTCAAGCGTCCAGCACCACGTCCGAGAGGGGGCTGCCGATGCAGATGAGGCGGTAGCCTTTCTCTAGTTCTTCATCTGAGATGGCGAAGGCGAGGTCTTGATCCATCTCGCCTTCTAAGCACTTCTGTATGCAGGTGGTGCAGGTGCCGCTGCGGCAGTCGTAAGGAAGGCGTAGTCCGGCATCTTCTGCCTCTTCGAGGATGTACTCGTCCTCGGTGACGTCTATGGTGATGTCGCTCTTTTTGAAGGTCACTTTGTGCGTCTTTGCCATTTTTCTCCTATGAAGAAGGCCCCGGCCCCGACTCGCGGGACCGGGGCCTCTTTAAGCTCTCTTGCCTTTACAGCTCTTTAGCCTCGAAGTCCTCGGGTGGGGCGCCGCAGACGGGACATTCTTCGGGGGGCTGGACGCCTTCAATCTCCTCGCCGCAGGCGGTGCACGTCATGGTTACGGTCATCGGCGGGTGCGGGGCCTCGCCGTCTTCGGCCTCTATCTTCTCGCCGGTGTCGCGCGCGAGGTCGGCGATGGAAATCTTGCCGGTAATGACGTCCTCCATCGTGTTGCGCGCTCCCGATAAAGAGTCCTCGACGAGCGCGAGATCTATGTGCGTGACGGCCCGATCGCGCGCCAAGTTCTCGGTCATGTTGCGCGAGATGTTCCGCATGAAGCCTTTGGGCGCCCGCTCCAGACGCGCTATGGCGTCCTCGGTCCAGGTGAAATCCTTGGAGCCGCCCTCCGGGACCATGGCGCCCGCCTTCTTGAAGGCGGAGTGGTCTATGGGGCACTTGGCGCCGGTCTCGCGATCGACCTTCATCTTCGCGTGGTCGACGGGGCAGCCGCCGCTCCTGACCTCCGGGGCCTCGCGGCCGGTCTCCTCGCGGTACTGTTGCTCGGCGTACTCGCGGGTGATGGTGGTGTAGCCCTTCTTGAGCGCACTCTTCTCGACGCGCGCCCTCACGCGCCGCTTCTCCTGCCACTCTTCGAGCGAATCGAGGAAGGCCTTTGCGTCGTCGGTCCAGTGCAGCTCGCGGCCGTCGTAGACCTGCGCGAGGTTCAGGTCGCCCTCGGACGCTTCGGCCTGAGCTATCCCGGCGTCCACCGGGTGGAAATGGGTCGGGCCGGAGCCGCAGACGGGGCAGCGGGCGGGCTTACCCTTCGCCACGTAGCGGCAAACGTCGCACTCGAAGCGGTCGCGCCCCTGGGCGGCGCGCCAGATCTCGCCCTGCACCTCCTCGGAGACGCCCTCGACGTCGCCTTGATCCTCGGACTTACCGAAGCCGCCGGTGCCGGATTCGAAGATCTCCTCCTTCGTCGCCTCGGCGGCGCCGTTGGTCTTGCCGTTGGCTTTGTGGCCGTTGGCGGCTTGACTCTGGGTGCGCTCGTCAAAGTCTTTGAAGAGGGAGTCTATGGGCTTGTCCTCGCCCATCTTCTCGGCTTCACGGATCTGGTCGCCTATGGCGCGCATAGACTCCATCGCCCCGGGCGGGAGGATGTTCTTGATGACCTCGTCTATGACGCCCGCCGTGATGACCGTGTAGCCCTTCTCGATGGCGTAGCGCAGGATGGCCCCGGTCGCCATACCGACCACGAAGCCCGGCACCCGGTCCATCCTTTCGAGGGCCTCTTTGGTCCACGTCATGTGCTCCTCGGCGGTGTACAGGTCCGGGGCCTGGTACTCGTAGTTGGTGACGAGGACGTTCGTGGGCAAGTAGCGCATCATGTTCTCGGTGTTCCCGCCGATGTCCATCTCGTCGTCGGAGTGGTAGCCGATGCGGCCCATCACCACGAGCGTCGGGTTGACCTCTTTCACATACTTCATCGTCTGCTCGAAGGGCTTGCCAGCAAGCAGGGTCGTCTTCAGCTCGACGCCCTCGTCGGCGGCTATCTTCTTGGCGATCTCGAGGTGGGCGGTGTAGATCTTGGCGAGCCCGGAGTCGATGATCTCCTCGTGCAGCTTCTCTTGCTCCTTAAAGCGGAAGACCTTCTGCGCCTTCGTGCTCAGGACACCCGCGATCGAGTGGAACATCGCGTAGTGGAAGTATGGGTCGAAGACCGAGATGGCCTCGACGGTGCCGCCGAACTCCCGCGCGAGCTCTATGGCCTGCTTCAAGCCGCCGAGCGACTTGGCCGAGCCGTCCACCGCGACGACGATATGCTCGAACGGGTTGCGGTCGAGATCCTTGACGATGAGGGTGTCGGCCTTCGTGAGGCGCCGGACGACGCGCTCGGTGACGGTGCCGAGGATGGTGTCCTTCACGGCGGCCATGCCCATCGCGCCTATGACGACGAGGTCGTAGTCGCCGGCGTTCACGTCTTCCACGATGACCTTGAAGTTCTTGCCTTCGAGGGAGCGGCGTACCAGTTCTACGTCGTACTTCTCGCAGAGCGGTTCGAGAACGTCGATGTAGGAATCGGTGATTATTTCGAGGCCCTTGGTGATGAGCTGGTCGTGGATCTTGCGCTGTCGCTTCATCTCGTCCTCGTCGCGGAACTCCTCGGGGAGCCCGCTCTCCATCTGTCTGAAGCGCACGTCGTGCATCTTCGCAGCGTAGGCATGACAACCCGCAACCCTGCCCCCGAACTTACGTGCGACGTCGACTCCGATGACGCACGCCTGGTTCGAGTAGTCCGAGTTGTCGACCGGGACGTAGACTTCTTTGTACATATAACCCGCTCTCCCTAGCCCATAGGACGCCGAAGTTGATCCGCTAATTTAGGCTTCACGGAGGCCCGCTCCACGCCCGTGTAATGTACCGTTTATTGGGGTACGCCGCAAATTAAAGCGTTCACAAAAAGGGCACAGTCTTGGAAGCGTCTCGGGGTAGCCTGCCGCGCGGTTGTCCCGCGGGGCTTCTCGGAGAGGCTAATAGGGATAGGGTTCTTGAGAATACAAACAAGCGTACAGAACTTTCGAGGGTAGAGTACCGTCGGCCGTCGGCTACGCACTCAACCGGGTAGGTCTTTGACAAGAACCGGCCAGAAGCCGAAGGCGACTACGCGAGCGGGGATGTCGCGCAGTATCGGTACGTGGGGCAAGAGGTACAGAAAGAGGGGCGGGGCGAAGGTCGCGTTCGAGCGTAGCGCGGGGGCAAGGATCCGCTGCTGGATCAAGGCCTGGACCCTCTGGATCAGGCGCGTCGGCAACTCGCGCCGACGCTGCACCGCTGCTAAGTACCTCTCGTCCAGGTCCATAAGCCTCTCCTGGCTCTCTTTTAGCGGCTCCGCGAGCACGTTCGCTGCGGTGACCGCGTCCTGAATAGCGTAGTTGATGCCGACCCCGCCCACCGGGCTCATCACGTGCGCGGCATCCCCGATCAGGAGCAACCCTGGCCTGTACCACCGCGGACAGCGGCTCGACTCGACCGAGAGCAGCGAGGCTTGCCTCCAGTCCTCCAGGTGCCCGACGCGGTCGGCGAATTCCGGTATGAGCTCGGCGAAGGATCTCCTGAGCGACTCGATCCCTTCGGCCCTGAGCTCGGGGTAGGCGCCCTTGGGAATGACGTAACCGGCCTGCCAGTAGTCGAAGCGGTCGAGCAGGATCGCGATGTGACCCCTGCTAAAGCGGAGTATCGCGTCCTCTGGGTCTTCCTGCTCGCGAGGCAAGCGGAACCAGAGGACGTCCATCGGTGGCGAGGTCTTGATCGGCTCGAAGCCCGCTAGGCGCCTCACGCGGCTCCCGCGCCCGTCCGCGCCGACGGTGAGCACCGCTCGCACCTCGTGTCTGCCGTCGTGCCCCTCGTAGCGGGCGCCCCGGATCATGCCGTCCTCCTCGACGAGCTCCCGTACCCGCGCGCCCATCACGAGCCGGAAGTTCGAGTACCGCTTCGCCTCTTCGGTGATGAACTCGAGGAAGCTCGTCTGGGGCAGCATCGTGATGTATGGGAACCTCGTCTTCAGACGGCCAAAGTCCACGGGCCTGAACGGGCCGGCAGAGGTCTGGAGCGTCAGGCTGCGGACCTCAGTATGACGAAGCTCCAGGAGCCTCTCGGCGAGGCCCAGTTGGTCCATGACCTCCATCACCGAAGGGTGAAGGGTGTCGCCGCGGAACTCGCGGTCGAAGTCCTGGTGCGCCTCCAGCAGCGTGACGTCTACGCCCTTTCGCGCCAAAAGCAGCGCCAGGACGGTTCCTCCAGGGCCACCGCCCACGACAACGCACGTCGTGCGCGCTACGTCGCGTACCTCATCGGGCCTCTGCGAGGCGCCTCTATCGGCCGTTTTCATCATCTTAGACCCCCTTACCTTCTATTCGACCTCGCGGAGTGTGAGCGAGGCGAGGAGCAACAGCGCCACGCCGTAGCCTGCGAGCACGACGAGGTTGCCCCACACGTCTTCAAGGATCCCGGTCGGTTGTATGACCTCCTGGATCACGTTGTTCGCGTAGAAGAGCGGGAAGATGTGCCCCAGCCACTCGGCCCACGTCGGCAAGAGGTCCACATCCACGAGCAGCCCCGACAGAAAAACCGATGGCAACGCGATAAGCGGTATGAATGGGAAAACCTGGCTTTCCCGGCGGGCAAACGTCGAGACGAAGATGCCGAGCATCACCGAGGCTATCGCCAGGAGCCACACGACCAAGAACAGCGTCGCGAGCGTCTGTGCCTCGTAGTCCAGCTCGAAAAGCCATATCACCTCGGTGAGCACGACCGCTGCCTGAAAAGTCGCGAGGCCCAGGTAGCCGAGCACATAGCCGCCGATGATCTCGGTTCGCCGGAAACCATTCACGAACATCCGCTCCAACGTGCCCGCCGTCCTCTCCTGCACCAGCGCGATGGCGCACAGCAGAAAAGCCAGGAAGTGGACGATGAACGCCGCCACGGGCACCGCGTATCGGGCGACGTCGAAAGTGGGGGGCAGGGTATCGAAGAACACCTTGAGGAAGTATACGATCACTAGCGGCCCGACTATCGAAAGCACCAGAAACCGCGGGTTGTGCAAGAGCTGCTTCACGACCCGCTGGGCGACGACGAAGGTGCGCATCAGGCGACCTCCTTCCCGATGAGAGACAGGATCACGGTTTCCAGCGAGTCGGCCTCCACGCTCACGGCAGTGACCTCCGGAGAGAGGCTGTAGGAGCGGAGCGCGGCGGCCAGATCCTCGGGATGCCCGCCGATTATCTTCTCTTCCTCTTCGCCGTTTCTGCCGACGAGCAGTCGGGTCTTCCCCTTTTGCAGGATGCGGCGGGGCGTGTCGGAAGCGATGATCCGTCCCTCCCGCAGTATCGCGACCCGGTTGCACAGCATCGCCTCGTCCATCAGGTGCGTGCTGATAAACAGCGTCACACCGCCTTTTGCCAGCTTTCGGAAGGTTTCCCAGAGTCGGCTCCTGAGTTGCGGATCTACCGCGGCCGTCGGCTCGTCTAGGAACAGCATCTTCGGCCGGTGGACGAGCGCGCCGGCTAAAGAAACGCGACGCTTCATGCCGCCGGAGAGGGTGTGGACCGGATCTTTGGCTCGGGCCGTCAGCTCGGTGAGCCGGAGGACATCCTCGACCTTTTCCCGGAGATCGGGCGCGCGGTGGGGCGCGCCGAAGAACTCGATGTTATCCCGTGCCGACAGGTCTTCGTAAAGAGCCGGGAACTGCGGCATGTACCCGATGCATTGGCGGAGCTCCGACCTGTCCTTGAGGTGCTCCAACCCCAGCACTCGAACTTCGCCGTCCGATGGGCGCAGTGCTCCGACGAGCGTCTTGATGAGCGTCGTCTTCCCGGCGCCGTTGGGACCGACAAGACCGAAGACCACACCTTCGGGCACGGCGAGATCCACGCCCCTTAGAGCCTCGATCTTCCCATACCGCTTGGCCAGCCCGGCAACCTCTATCGCGTACATCGCTCCTACCTTTCGGGCTTGAGCCCTTTCAGAAAGATTCTGATCGCCGTCTCCAGATGCCCTTCGTCGGTCAGCCCATCTTCTGTAAGCGTCGGGAAGAACACCCTGCCCATAATCTGTGGTATGAGCATCCCCAGGAAAGCTCGAGAGCTGGAGCGGGTGTCGTGGGGCCGCAGCCTGCCTAGCTCGATCTGGCGCTCCAGGTAGGTATTGAGAAAACCGAACACTCTTCCCGGGCCTATCCTGACGAACATCTCGGCGAGCTCTTGGTTTCGGAGAACCTCTCCTAAGACAAGCTGAATCGTTCGGCGGTCGAACTGCTCAAAGCCGAAATAGGCCCTCCCCAGCTTCTTCAAAACCTCCTCCGGTGGAAGATCTATCATCGGAGCAGGATCCGAGACCGCCTGTAGCAACGGAGCCTTGAGAGCCCGCAACTCCAGCACCTCCCTAAAAAGAGCTCCCTTATCTTCGAAGTACCAATAGATCAAAGCCGGCGACTGCAAACCCGCCGCCCGCGCGATGCTCTTGATCGTCGCTCCCTTAAACCCCTTCGCCGCGAACTCCTCAAATGCCGCCTCCAGGATCTGCGCCCGCCGATCCAACTCCTCAGCCATCGCATCCCTCTTGATTGATTGTTCAATAACATATTGTGCTCTTGATTGAACATTCTGTCAAGAAAGACCGTTTTGTGTAGATCGTTCGCCCGCGAGGAAGCCCGTGCTGAAGGTCGAATAGCGCCTTGCGAGGCGCAAGCTAGACGAGGTGGATGCCGATGAGGAGTCCGATTTTAGCGGCGGTGCTGAGCCTTATTGTTGCGGGGCTTGGCCAGATCTACAACGGGGAGGTGACGAAGGGCGTGCACTTAATCGTGGCGCAGCTGATCAACACAGCCTTGACGGTGGTCTTGATCGGCTGGATCTTGATGCCAATCGTCGGCTTCTGTATACGTGCTTGACCTACCTGGGGGTGGTTGCGGCGGTGATCGTGATAGCGGGGATCTTCGTGCCCCTTCTGATCAACAAAATCAGCAATCTGATCAGCTTCATCGTCAGCGTGGTTTAGGCCCCGACAGCGGTGATGGAATACCTCAGAGATAACTTAGAGCAGTTCGGGCTTGGTTCTCTGGTTGATACGCTCAGCGCGCGGCTGGCCGAGCTGCCCAGTCAGCTCGGCGAATGGGCCAGAAGCATCCTGTTGTCCGCCGGAGGACTGGCCATCAGTGCGGCCGGGGTCGTCGCCACGCTCGTGACCATCCTGACGCTCACGTTCTTCCTGCTCCTGAACCCCGAGCGCTTCGTGAACCTCGGGCTTAGGCTCTTCGCTGAGCCACAGCGACCGCGAGTGCGGCGCCTCCTCGCCCAGTCATCCGGGGCGGTTTTCGGCTATATAAGCGGGAATCTCGTCATCAGCTTGATCTGTGGTGTAACCACCTTCATCGTGCTGGTGGTCTTGGGCATGCCCTATCCTGCCGCGCTAGCGGTGTTAGTAGCGCTGCTCGACCTGATCCCGCTGGTCGGGGCCACGATTGGGGGGGCGTTGCTCGTGATCGTGGGCTTGTTCGTCAGCCCGTTGATCGCCCTGATCCTGCTCGTCTACGTCCTCATCTACCAGCAGGTGGAGGGCAACGTCCTCCAACCCATGATCTACAGCCGCACCGTCCAGCTGGACCCGCTTTTGATCTTCGTCGCTCTGCTGATCGGCGGGCTGCTGATGGGCATCCCCGGGGCGTTGCTGGCCATCCCGGTGGCCGAGATCATCCGCATAGTCGTGACCGATTTGGTAGAACACCGATCGCGGCGCGCCGAGGAAGAGGCAGCGCGTAGCACGATACAGAACGAACCTGACGTCCCAGCTCCCCCGCAGACCCCTTAAATCGAAGCTAAGATCCAAGGAGGAAGTTATAGAGAGGGAACAGGACAATATCAGCAGGGTGGCCTTCCCGACCTCGGACATCCACAAAGCCTGCGGCGCGGCGAGGACGAGCGCGGGAGCATGGTGAATACGGTCGCTAAGAGGCACGGAAGGCTCCGGCGGGCGCTCTTTCGCGTCGCCCCGTTCACCTCGTTAGCAGGCCTTTCGGCCCTGACCGCGGTCGATGGCACATACTTCCTGGCGGTGTTGTTCGGCATCGGGGCCCTGGTTGCTGGCAAGCGTCTTCTGGACCGCCGGGGAAACGAGCGAAGGGAGCTCAAGCGGCGGGCGCGGGTGAACGCGACAGAGCTGGGCAAGGTTGCGCGCGAGGACGGGATCGCCGCTGCGCAGATGAAGCGGCTCGCGGCGTTGCAGGAGGGGGTCCTGGAGAGCTTTGAGCTTCTGCCGGAGGAGCATAGACCGCTACTCTTTGAGGACTTGCGCGCGGTCGTGGACGAGGTCGAGGCTTCGGTCCTGCTCGCGCGGCGCAGGAGCGCCTTGAGGTGGCACCTCGAGGCCGTGGACCGACGAGCCATCATGCAGCGCATACGCGGGCTCGAGGAGGAGCTCAAGGAGATCGAGGAGGGGAGCGCGCTCAGGGCGTCGTTCGAGGCGGCGCTCGAAAGCAGGCGTGGGGAGCTCGGCGTCTACGACGAGATACCAGGGGTGATAGGCTTGATCAACGCGCAGCTCGAGGGCATAGAGAGCCTCCTCGGCAACCTGCGTGGGGAGCTTCTGGCCGTGGACCAGAGCATCACTCCCCCCGCGCTCGAGTCCGGGCTCGTGAGCATCAAGCACAGGGTCGCCTACTTCCGCCGCAGCCTCGAGGAGGTGAACCGGAGCACGGAGCGGCTGGCGGCCGATAGCCCGGAGGTGTTCGCAAGCGAGCGTACTACGCGGAGGCTGCCTAGAGTTGCCTCTAGACCATAGGAAGTGAGCCTGGTGCTCTCGTATTAGGAGAGGGGGTGGGGAAAGGAGGAACTCTATACCGCGAAGGTGCGCCAGATAGAGGAGGAATGCCGTCTCTACGGGCGCGCCGAGAAGCCGCCGCTGGGGCAACCGCCCGCCTACACAAGCAACGCTTTCGAAAGCGTTCCGGGCCTCTCTAGAACGGACAGCCAAATCCTCAAGATCCTCGGTGACCTCGCGGTGGAGCAGGGAGAGGCACAGCTACTGATTGACCCCGAGCCGATTAGTTCGGATGAGGGACCGTGACAAGGGACGGGTTGCCACTATGAACCGAATTGCCGAGAAGGCATCTTCTCAGAAACTCGCTTCCTATCAGCGTCGGCTCTTGGGATACAAAAGCGTGTCTAACTGCCTAGTCTCCTTTTTATTCTCTGATCACACTCTGCTGGTGCCAGTTCTCTGCTGTCCCCGCACTCTGAAAGCGTAGAAGATTAGTATGATCCCAACTGCCAGCGCGAAGAGGCCAATGAGCCAGGTGTACGCTAGCAGGCCCGCGCCCGGT
>Ga0126307_10001151_pt1 | contig 17440 bp, 16 predicted proteins | sample Plot28_FD_89955 | JGI IMG/M metagenome (GOLD analysis project Ga0126307, IMG submission 89955) | Serpentine soil microbial communities from UC McLaughlin Reserve, CA, USA - Plot28 | ecosystem: Environmental > Terrestrial > Soil > Grasslands | place: USA: UC McLaughlin Reserve, Lake County... | reverse complement strand
GACCTGCACACGCACACGCACTGGTCCGCCGACGGCAAGAACACCCTCGAGCAGATGGTTCGCTCGGCCGAAGCGCGAGGCTACGACTACTACGCCGTCACCGACCACTCGCACTATCTCCGCGAGACGCGGCTCGAGGCGCAGTGGGACGAGATCGAAGCCGTCCAGGAGCGCGTCGGCATCAGGATCCTCCGCGGGGTCGAGGTCAACATCAGGGCGGACGCGACGCTCGACATGGCGGACGAGCTGCTCGCGCAGCTGGACTGGGTCGTCGCGTCTGTTCACGCCGTGCGCGAGAAGAACCCGACGGAGCGTGCGCTCGCGGCGATGGACAACCCCTACGTGGACTGCATCGGGCATCTCACCGGCCGCCGGCTCAACAAGCGGCCGCCGGTCGAGATCGATCTCGAGCGTGTGATCGAGAAGGCGCTCGAGACGAAGACCGTCCTCGAGATCAACTCGCAACCCGACCGGCTCGATCTCCGCGACGTACACGCGCGCGCGGCGCGGGAGGCCGGGCTCGTGCTCGCCGTCAACTCGGACGGGCACGAGCTCGGGGCGCAGAACTACGTCGAGTTCGGGATCGGGCAGGCGCGGCGCGCGTGGCTGACGAAGGCGGACGTCCTCAACACGCGGACGTGGAAGCAGATCGAGCGGATCAGGAAACGGCGTCCGTCGACCTGAGGCGCGACGGCGCCGCCGCGCTCGAATGGGCGGCGTCGTATCTGGAGCGCGTCGGTGACTTGCCGGTGCTCCCGAGCGTCTCGCCGGGCGACGTCCGCGCGCGCCTGCCGGACGCGCCGCCGGAGCGCGCGGAGCCGTTCTCCGACGTGCTGCGCGACCTCGACGAGGTGCTGCTGGACGGCGTCACGCACTGGCAGTCGCCGCGCTTCTTCGCGTATTTCGCAACGACCGGCTCCGAGCCGGGGATCCTCGCGGAGCTCCTGATCGCGGCGCTGAACAACGTCGGGTTCCTCTGGCGCACGTCGCCGGCGCTCGCCGAGCTCGAGGAGGTGGCGCTCTCATGGCTGGCGCAGCTGCTCGGGCTGCCGCGGGAATGGCACGGCCACATCGAGGACACGGCGTCGACGGTGACGCTGGCGGCGCTGTGCGCGGCGCGCGAGGCCACGGGCCGACGCGTCGTCGTCGCGTCCGAGCAGGCGCACTCGTCTGTCGACAAGGCGTGCCGGATCCTCGGGCTCGAGTTGCGCAAGGCGCCGACGGACGGGGAGCTCCGCCTGCGGCCCGAAGCGCTCGAGCTGTCGGACGCCTGCGCCCTCGTCGCGACCGTCGGGACGACGTCGAGTGCCGCGGTCGATCCCGTCCCTGCGATGGCGGACGGGTGCGAGCGCGCAGGCGTGTGGCTCCACGTCGACGCGGCGTACGCCGGCTCGGCCTGGTCGTGCGAGGAGCTGCGCTGGTCGGTCGTGGGCGTCGAGCGCGCCGACTCGCTCGTCGTCAACCCGCACAAGTGGCTGTTCGTGCCGATGGATTGCAGCGCATTCTGGTGCGCGCGCCCCGACGACCTTCGCAACGCATTCTCGCTCGTGCCCGAATACCTGCGCGTGTCGGAGGAGGTCGCCTCGCTCTCGGAGTACGGACCCGCGCTGGGGCGGCGTTTCCGCGCGCTGAAGCTCTGGGCCGTCCTCCGCTGCCTCGGCGCGGAGGGGATCCGGGCGCGCATCCGTGAGGCGGTGCGGCTCGCGGACCTGTTCGCGTCGTGGGTACGCGAGGAGCCGGGCTGGGAGCTGCTGTCTCGCAACTTCTCGCTCGCGGTCTTTCGACTCGACGGGGACGACGTTCGGAACGAGCAGCTGCTCGAGCGCGCGAACGCGACCGGCGAGATCTTCATCTCGCACACGCGGCTGCACGACCGCTACTGGCTGCGGCTCGCCGTCGGCAGCGCGCGCACGACGGAGGAGGACGTGTGCCGCGCGTGGGAGGTGCTGCGCGAATGCGCGCGGTGATCTTCGACCTCTGGGACACGCTCGTGCTGTGGTCGTCGGAGGGGCACACCGAGCAGATGGCACAGGCGGCCGCGCACGTGGGCGTGGAGGCGGAGGCGCTGCGGCGGGCGTTCGAGGCGACGCACCACGAGCGCTCCGTCGGCCCGCTGCTCGACAACGTCCGCGCCGTCCTCGAGACGCTCGGAGTCGACGGCGCTCAGGCCGAGGCGGTCGCAGCCGTTCGCCGCGACCACACGCGCACCGTTCTCGTCCCGCGCGACGGGGCGATCGAGACGCTCGAGGAGCTCGGCCGTCGCGGTTTCGCGCGCGGGCTGATCTCGGTGTGCTCGAGCGACGTCGAGGACGTCTGGGAGGAGACGCCGCTCGCGCGTGAGCTCGACGACGTCGTCCTCTCGTGCACCGTCGGCATCCGCAAGCCGGATCCTGCGGTCTACCTCCTCTCATGCGAGCGCCTCGGCGTCGAACCGCACGAGTGCCTCTTCGTCGGCGACGGCGCGAACGACGAGCTCGCGGGCGCGGAGCGAGTCGGCATGCGATCCGCATGCATCCTCAGGCCGGGCGCCGAGGAGGCTCTGTGGCCCGAGGCGCGGGGCTGGGAGCCGACGATCCGCGACCTCCGCGAGGTTCTAGACCTGGTCTGAGGCTTCGGCGCGGTCCTCCGGCGCGGCGAGATCCGGCGGGAAGCGCTCCAGGATCCAGTCCGTATCGAGTGGCTCGAGCGGATAGCCGTGACCGGTCTTCGGCCGCGCGTAGTCGCCGGTGCGGGGGTCCATCGGCAGCCGGGCCTCGATCGGGTAGTAGTGGTTGTGCTTCTCGATCAGGCCGTTGACGTGCGCGAAGTTCCACCCGGCGGCGACGGCGCGCCAGCGCTCGGAGAAGTCGCCGGGGCATTCGGCCGCAAGCGCGGCCCGGGCCGCTCCGAGCGCGAGCTGGTGGCGCGCGATCTCCTGCTCGATCTCGTGGAGCCGGCGCATGTAGACGAGCGGCCCGCCCGCCGCGGTGAGGTAGCGATCGACGGTCTCGGGCGTGAGCCGGAACCGCGCCGGGAGCGGCTTGCCCTTGAGCGGGCTGTCCTCGACGGCCCGGGCAAGTGCTTCGCGCTCAGCGGCACCGCGGGGCGACTCGGGCTCCTTCACAGCCGCTTCAGCAGCTCGAGGAACGCGGGCGGACCGCTGACGAGGATGTCCGCGTTTGCACGGAGTGCAGGCGGCGCCTCAGGCGAGTCGACTGCAACGCGGACCCCGATCTCCAGCTCGGCGACGGCCCCGAAGGCGTCGAGGTCGGTCGTGTCGTCGCCCGCATAGAGGGCGCGCGACAGGCCGGCGCGCGCAAGCAGCCGCCGGAGCGCCGTCCCCTTGTTCGCATCGACGGGCGGCAGCAGCTCGAGCACCTTGCGGCCGAAGCGAGCGTGCAGCCCGGCCTCGCGGGCACGCGCCGCGACCACCTCGAGCTCCGCGAGCGCCGCGTACTCGTCGTCCGCGTCGCGGTAGTGGATCGCAAGGGCGACGCCCTTGTCCTCGACGCGCCAGCGCACGCCGCCCGCAGCCTCGTGCATCGCGCGCACCCACACGGCCGGAACGGTCTCGAGCTCGAGGCCGTGCGTCCCGGCGACCTGAATCCCCGGCACTCCCACCAGCCGCGTCGCGTCCGCAGTCGTCCGGCCGCTGACCGCGCCGACGAGCGCGTAACGGGCGACCAGCCCGTGCAGCACCTCTCGCGTCTCGCCGGGGACGGCGGAGTCCTCGGGGCGCGGCGCGATCGGTGCGAGCACGCCGTCGACGTCGAGCACGATCGCGGCGCGATCCGGTTCGGCACAGAGCCGCTCGAGCAGATCCATCGCGGCAGGATACGAGTGGCGGGGCACGCGAAATCCGGAGGAGAAGCCGTATCCTTGGGCGGCGTGAGCGGCCGCGAAGAAATCTGGATCCCGCTCGTCGACGAGCCCATCGGATCGATCGTCGCCCGGATCCAGCAGGAGGAGCCGGACGTCGACGCGTTGGTTGCGACGCCGAGGCGCGTGCTCGCGTTCCGCACGTTCGCGTACATCCGCGTCGGGATCGTCCTCGGGCAGCTCCTCTTCGACAACGACCTCCCGCCGTACGACGGCTCCGAGACGTGGGTCGAGACGCTGCTACGCGACCCTGCGCATCATGCGGCGCTGACGGCCGAGGTACGGGCGGTCGCGCGGGAGATCGCAGACGATCCACGATACGCGGAGGATGAGCCGCTCGGCCCCGACGACGCCGCCCGCGAGCGTTTCAAGGAGTTCGCGCGCCGGCGCCTCGCCGGCGACGCCGAGGCACGTTGACGCCCTAGTCGACCGCGATCCGCGCGAGCAGCCACGTCGCGACGAACCCCGCGACCGTCAGCGCGACGCGCTTCGCGGACGGATGCGTGTGCGCCTCGGGGAGCAGGTCCGTTGCGCCCATGTAGATGAAGAAGCCCGCGTAGACCGCGAGCAGGTGCCCGAGCGTGTCGTGCGACACGGAGAGCGACGCGCCGACGACGGCGCCGACGATGGGCGCGACCGCATCGACGAGAAGCCACTTGAGCGCGCGCCTGCGCTCGCCGCCCTGTCGCAGGATGAAGCCGACCGTGTTGAGGCCGTCGGCGAAGTCGTGCGTGACGACGGCGAGGAACACGAGGAGCCCCGTCGCGGTATCGAGCCCGAACGCGAGCCCGATCCCGAGCCCGTCGACGAAGCTGTGTGCAGAGAGGCCCGCGGCCCCGAGCGCCCCGACCTGCGCGTGCGCCTTCGCCTCCTCTTCCTCGTCGCGGTGGTGAAGGACGAGGACACGCTCGACGAGGAAGAACGAGAGGAAGCCGACGCCTACGAGCGTCATCACGCGCTGCGGATCACCGACGGCGTCGAGGGCCTCGGGCAGGACTTCGAACAGCGCGACCGCCAGCACGACGCCGCCGCTCAGCGCGATCAACGTCGTGAGCTCGCGATGCAGGCGAAGTGCGAGCAGACCGCCCAGCAGGGTCGACAGGAACGTCAACGCTCCGAACGGAAGGGCGAGCCAGGTCAACGCTCGGCGATCCCAGCAGGTCTGGGCGGGGAACTCTCGCCGACATACTCGCGAACCACCTCGGAGAACGCTCCGTCGACCGTGACGGCACCGCCGCCGAGGAGTAGCGCGCGTCTGCAGATGTGCTCGAGCAGGGAGTGGTCGTGTCCCGTGGCAACCACGATTCCGCCGCGCGCGACGAGGGTGCGTGCGAACTCCTCGACGATGGCGCGGAAGTCGTGGTCGAGCGCCTCGTGCACCTCGTCGAGGAGCAGGAGATCGGGGTAGCTGCGCACTGCGACGGCAAAGCCGAGACGCGCCCGCATCCCCTGCGAGTAGCTCGAGACGGGATGCTCGAACGCCTCGCCGAGGTTGGTGCGCTCGCGGATGTCGTCGAGAGCGGCGCGAGCCTCATGCCGAGTAAGGCCCGCGAGCACGCCGAGGAGAACGGCGTTCTCGCGGCCGGTGAGGACGGGAGTCAGTCCGGCGTCGACCGACAGGAGCGACGCGACTCGCCCGCGGACGCGGAGTGAGCCCTCGTCCGGCGGGAGGATGCCCCCGAGCGCGCGGAGCAGCGTCGTCTTGCCGGCGCCACTCGGCCCGACGAGCGCCACGCTGTCGCCGGGGTCGATCGACAGCGTGACGCCCCGGATCCCCCACGACTCGTCGCCGCGCCGTCGGAGTCGCGCGAGCTGCGGCGAGACCACCCGGTTCTGCCGGTCGAAGAGGAAGCGGACGCCGAGGCCCGTGCACGTGATCGAAGCGCCGGTCACACGACCTTCGCAAAGTGGAGCTGCTCGCGGCGGTACACCGGCAGCAGCGCGACGAGCAGGAGCAGGGCGATGACGGTCGGGTACACAAGCTCCCACGCCGCCGGCCGGTGGCCCTCCAGCAGCACCGCGCGGAACGCCTCGAACAAGCCGGTCAACGGGTTCAGCCGGATCAGGTCGTACGCCCGGCCGCCGATCTCCGACAGCGGGACGAGCCCCGGGGCGAGGAAGAACAGCGTGCGGACGAAGCTGATCATGAACGCGCGAAGCTCGCGGAACCACAGGCCGACGATCGAGGCGAGGTACGCGACCGAGATCGCGAAGAGGACGTTGACCGCGACGACGACGGGCAGCCACAGGATCGCTGCGGTCGGCTCGACTCCGTAGACGACCATCATCAGCGCGGGCAGCAGGAGGCTTGCGGCGAAGGCGACGGTCTCGGTCAGCGCGCCCGCGAGCGGGATCAGGACTCGCGGGAACGCGGTGTTGAGGACGATCGACTCGCGCGACTGCACCGAACCCATCCCGTTCGTCACGGCCATCATCACGAGCTGAAACGGGATCACAGCGCAGGCGAGGCTGAGGCCGGGCGCGGGGCCCGGCCGCTCGAGCACGAACGTCACGAGCAGCAGGTAGACGCCGACGAGCGCGAACGGGTCGAGTAGCCACTTGACGAGCCGGAGCCGGCCGCGGCCGTACCGCGCGCGCAGGTCGGATGCGACGAGCGCGGCGAGGACTTCCCAGGCTTGCGAGCCCGCGTCGCGACGCGGGCTCGCGGGTGCCGAAACGTCTGTGGCGGCCGCGACTATCCTTCTGGGACGAGCGTGCCGCGCCGGACGAGGCGGTCATACTCGTCGCTCCAGCGCTTCTCGTCCGCGGTGATCGCCTTCGCGTCGAGGACGATCTGCTCGAAGCCGGGCGCGGACTCGGCCGCGCGCCGCACGGGCACCCAGCCGTCCGCGGCGTAAAGATCCTGCACCTCCGTCAACGCCCACTGGATATAGAGCGCGGCGCCGGCCGGCCGCGTCGTGCCCTTCACGATTCCCATCCCCTGGGGGCGCAGGAACGCGGGCTCGACCACGGGCTTCCAGGTGAGCGGCGCGCCCTCCTTCGCGGCGCGGTCGATCAGGTGGCTGTAGTTCGACGCGGCGACGCTGATCTCGCCGGACGCCTCGAGCTGCTCGGTCAGCGAGTGGCCCTTGATCACCTTCGCGCCGGTCGCGATCGCGCCGAACAGCCGGTCGATCTCGGCCTCGGACTTCCCGTGGTCCGCCCAGTACCCGCGGAGCCCGGCATACCAGTCGAAGTCGCCGAGCTCCATGCCGAGCTTGCCGTCCCAGCGCGGGTCGGCGAGGTCCTCCCACCGCCTCGGATGCGCGTCCCCGACCAGCTTCGAGTTCCACGAGAGGGCGAAGCGGATGAATTCATGCGCGACCCACCCGTGACCGAGCAGCTTGTCGTCGAGCCCTTCCGTATCCACCGGCACGCGGTCGGCGAGCAGCCCCTCCCGCTCGAGCGCGATCAGGACGGGCACGTTCACCTCCGCAAGATCGGCTCCGCGGTGATTCGCCGACGCCTCCTCCGACATCCGCTGCGCGATGTCGTCCGCGCTCGCGGCATAGACGGCGACCTTGATGCCGAACTTTTGCTCGAACCGCTCCGCGAGCTCGTCCGACAGCTCGTCCGTGAGCGAGGTGTAGAGGCTCAGCGGCCCCTCCTCGTCCTGCGCGAGCTCCGCGAGCTTCGAGGTCATCTCCTCGCCTCGGAGGCCGTCCACCTCTGCGGCGACGTCCCGGAGCGTCCTGCGGTCGGCCGTTTTCTCGCCCCCGGCTCCGCCTCCACAGCCGGCTGCGCAAAGCGCCAGCGCGACGGCGGCCGCGGCGAGCGAGGCACGTGCCAAGGGGGGTCCGAGCATCGTGCGATTATCGTCGCTTCGTCGGGCGGCGGGTTCGTCCGGCCTTCGATGAGCGATCACGCGACACCGCTTCGCGCGTCAGCCCTCCGCGCCCCCGCGCTCGGCCGTCTCAAGGCGCACGCTCCCGTCGCGGCGGTGCTCGTCGTCGTCGGTGCGCTCGTGCTCGTGCCGCTCGGCTACCTCGTCTGGCGCACGTTCTTCGACGACGGCACGCTCACTCTGCGCTTCATGCGGGAGGCGTATGCGGCCGACGGGCTCGTGGGCATGGCGGCTTCGTCACTGGTGTTCGCGGCCGGTGCGACCGCCGTCGCGCTGCTGACCGGCGTGCCGCTCGCATGGCTGCTCGTCCGCACCGACCTGCCCCTTCGCCGGACGTTCCTCGTCGTCGCGCTGCTCCCCCTCGTCGTGCCCGGCGTGCTGTACACGATCGCGTGGATCTTCCTCGCGAGCCCGAACGCCGGCCTGATCAACACCTTCGTCGGAGCGCACGTCGTCGACGTTTTCGGCCTCGGCGGGATGATCGTCGTCGAGGGGCTCCACCTGACGCCGCTCGTCCTGATCCTGACCGCCGCCGCTCTGCGCTCGCTCGACACCTCGCTCGAGGAAACGGCGCTCTGCTCCGGCGCCTCGCTCGGGACGCTCCTTCGCCGCATCACCCTGCCGCTGCTTCGGCCGGCCTTGCTCGCGGCCGCGCTCCTGTCGCTGATTCGCGCGCTGGAGAGCTTCGAGGTTCCCGCGCTGATCGGGATCCCCGGGGGCACCTGGGTCTTCACCTCTCGCGTCTACGCCGCTCTCCAGACGTTCCCGGACGGGATCGCACTGGCGGGCGCATACGCGCTGCCGCTGATCGCGCTGACGTGCTGCGGCGCGGCGGTGCTCGCTGCGCTGACGCGCCGACGCCGCGCGTACGAGATCGTCACCGGGCGCGGCGCGAGCCGCCGCCCTCTACCGCTCGGCCGGTGGCGGGCACCGGCGGCGGCCGCTGTGGGTGCCTACCTGGCGCTCTTCGTTGCGCTCCCCGTGCTCGCGCTGGTCTGGATCTCGACGCAGCCGTACCTCGACGTCCCGTCACGCGAGAGCTTCGCGCGAGCCTCGCTCGTCGGCTACTCGGACGTCCTCTCCAGCGAGCGGACGCTGCACGCGTTCTGGAACTCGGCCGTGCTCGGGACGGGTGCGGCAACCGTGACGCTCATGCTCGGCGCCGTGATCGGCTGGCTGGCCGTGCGGTCGCGTCTCCGCGGCCGTCGCCTCGCCGATGCCGCGGCCTTCCTGCCGCTTGCACTTCCCGGCGTCGTGCTCGGCGCCGCGCTGCTCGCGTTCTGGCTGCGCATTCCGTGGTCCGTCTACGGCACCCTCTGGATCCTCCTGATCGCGTACGTGACGGCGCACCTCCCCTACGGCGTCCGGACTGCGACCGTGGCGATCGGGCAGCTGGGTCGCGAGCTCGAGGAGGCGGCGCAGGTGAGCGGCGCGTCATGGCTGCAGGGCTTTCGCCGCGTGATTCTGCCGCTCGCCGGCCCAGGGCTCCTCGCGGGGTGGATCACCGTCGTCGTGTTCACGATGCGGGAGCTCTCTGCCTCGATCGTCCTCTACACACCGGGCAACGACGTCCTCGCCGTGCGGATCTGGCAGGAGTACGAGAACGGCGACTTCCGCGCGGTCGCCGCGCTCGGAGTGATCGTCACAGCCGTGTCGGTCGTGCTCGTGGGCGCGGCCGCGCTGCTCGCGAGACAGCTTGCAGGACAGGTGAGGCGTGCTCGAGGTTGAGGGCCTCGTCAAGCGGTTCAACGACGGTCGCGTCGTGGCTCTCGACGGCGTCTCGTTCGACGTCGCGGAGGGACGGCTGTTCAGCCTCCTCGGCCCGTCCGGGTGCGGGAAGACGACAGCGCTTCGCTGCATCGCCGGCCTCGAGCAGCCGGACGCCGGCCGCATCGTCGTGGACGGCAGGACACTGTTCTCCGCGGCGGAGGGGCGATCCGTGCCGACGAACCGCCGCGCGCTCGGGATGGTCTTCCAGTCGCACGCGATCTGGCCCCATCTGTCCGTGTTCGGCAACGCCGCGTTTCCGCTCGTCTCGGCACCGCGCCGCCGCCGGCCGTCCAAGCGCGAGGTTGCGGTGCGCGTCGGCCGAATCCTCGACGCGGTGCACCTCGGCGGGCTTGCCGGCCGCCCCGCGAGCGATCTCTCCGGCGGCCAGCAGCAACGCCTTGCGCTGGCGCGCGCGTTGGTGACGGAGCCGCGGCTGCTGCTGCTCGACGAGCCGCTGTCGAGCCTCGACCTGCAGCTCCGCGAGGAGATGCGCCTCGAGCTCAAACGTCTTCAGCGCGAGCTCGGCGTCACGACGGTGTACGTCACGCACGACCAGCTCGAGGCACTTGCGCTCTCGAGCCTCGTGGGCGTGATGCGCGACGGGCGGCTGGAGCAGGTCGGTCGGCCGCGAGAGGTCTACCAGCGACCGGCCACGCGGTTCGTCGCCCGCTTCGTCGGCGCGTCGAACCTGATCGAGGGGCTGCTCGAACGCCAGGAAGGCGACGGGACGGTCCTCGTCCGGACGCCGCATGGAGTGTTGCGCGCCCGGTCGCACAGCGCGAGACCGGCGGGTGCGCGGGTGTTCGTCGTCGTGCGACCCGAGCATGTTGCGCTCGAGGTCGGCTCGGAGAACGGTGCGTCGGACGCCTGGTCCGGCACCGTTGTCACGCGCGCCTTTCTCGGCAGTGCGGTGGACCACGTCGTCTCTCTCGGCGACACCGAGCTTCGCGCCCGCGTCCCCGCGGGCGTGTCGATCCGTCCGGGGACACAGGTGCGGATCAGCTTTGCTTCCGGGGCGTGCGCGTTGGTCGACGGTGACGCACGCGATGCTGGCTGAGGCACGGCGCTACCGAGTCTTCGCGGGCGACCTCTGGCGGTACCTCGCCCGGGATTTCCCGCCCGAGGAGTGCCGCCGGATCCTCGCGGACGAGCTCGGAAACCGCGAGACGGTCTTCCTGGAGCTCCTCGACCGAGCGGTCTACCGGCGTCCCGCCAGCCCGTACCGCGCGCTGCTCGCGCACGCGGCGATCGAGCACGGCGATGTCGCGGGGCTCGTGCGCGAGGGCGGGATCGAGCACGCGCTCGACCGCCTGCACGCGGCGGGTGTGTACCTGACGCTCGACGAGTTCAAGAGCCGGCGGCCGATAGTTCGTGCGGGCGGACTCGAGTTCCACGCCGCCGATCGCGACTTCGACAACCCGGTGCTGCGCCGCGGCTACGAGGGCTGGAGCGGGGGCTCGAGCGGCGCGCCGCGCCGCACGATGGTGAACTTCGCCCAGTACGTCCACCAGACGGCGACGCAGCGCCTCCTGCTCGAGGCGTTCGGAATCTTCGGACGGCCACTCGTGATCTGGCGTCCTGCACCGCCGGGACGGACGGGGTTCTCGAACGCGCTTCGCGCGCTGCGTCTGCAGATTCCCGTCGAGTGGTATTCGCAAAGCCCGCTCGGCTTCCGCGACGTGGAGATCCAGGACTGGCTCGCACTCCGCACCGCCTTCGTCGCGACGCGCCTGCGCAGGCCCCCGCTCCCCCTGCCGCGGTACGTGCCGCTTCGCCGTGCGAGCGTTATCGCGTCGCGCGTCGCGGAGCTGGTCGCCCGCGGCATGCCGCCGATCCTCGATAGCACCGCCGGCGCCGGCGTCCGCGTAGCTCTCGCGGCCGAGGCCGACGGCCTCGACCTCGCCGAAACCTTCTTCCGGCTCGGCGGCGAGCCCCTGACGCGCGCCAGGGTCGAGGCGATCGCGCGCGTTGGCGGCCGCGCCCGCGCGAATTACGCGCTCTCCGAGCTCGGTCGCGCGGGCATCGCGTGCGCCGCTCCCGACCGCCTCGCAGTGGACGACGTGCACGTCCTGAGCGGCAGGGTCGGGATGCTGCTTCGCCCGCCGGCCGAGCGGCGCTTCGACGGCCCCGCGCTCGTGCTCACGACGCTCCACCCCATCGCGCCGAAGCTGATGCTGAACGTTGAAATCGGCGACACGGGCGTCCTCGTCGAGCGCGACTGTGGCTGCGCGATCGGCGAAGCCGGGTTCCGGCTGCACCTCCACACGATCCGCAGCTACGAGAAGCTGACGAGTGAGGGCATGAACTTCTTCGGCGCCGATCTCGTCGACCTCGTCGAGAACGTTCTCCCGGCGCGCTTCGGCGGCGGCCCAACCGACTACCAGTTCGTCGAGGACGAGCTCGGCGGCCTCCCACGCGTCCGGCTCCTGGTCAGCCCGCGTGTCGGAGACGTCGACGAGGCGGCGGTGCTCGAGCAATCGCTCGCCGCGCTCGCCGACGGGCCGGGATACCGGCAGATGATGGCGGGGATCTGGCGCGACGGCGGGACGCTGACGGTCGAGCGCGCGGAGCCAATCGCAACGCCCTCCGCGAAGGTGCCCGCGTTCCACGTCCTCCCGCGCGCTTGAGCGAGTGGGACGAGATGGCGGCTGTGTGGCTCGCGCGGCCGACCGACGGCCTGTGGCGACGGCACAGCGACGCCGTGAACCGCGCGCTGCTCGAGCGCTGGCTCCCGGGCCCGCTCGAGCGCGTGCTGAAGACCGACCTCTTCGACGAGGCGGTCGGCGACGGTCTCGCACCGGCGCTCGCCGCGCGGGCCGACCGCGTGATCGGCATCGACCTGAACGTCGCGATCGTCGAGGCGGCGCTCCGTCGGCATCCCTCGACGGAGGGCGTGGTCGCGGACGTCAGGGCGTTGCCGTTCGACGACGGCTCGTTCGACGCCGTCGTGTCGAATTCGACGCTCGACCACTTTGACGACGAGAGCCAGATCTCGCGTGCGATCGGCGAGCTGGGTCGCGTCCTGCGCCCGGGAGGCCGGCTCGTGCTGACGCTCGACAACCCGGCGAACCCGGTCCTCGCGCTCGCGAAGGCATTGCCGCGGCAGCGCCTCAACCGCGTCTGGCGTGTCGCCGGCCGCGGCACCGCGCGCGTGGGCCTGGTTCCGTACTACGTCGGTGCGACGCTCGGCCGCGCCGCGATGCGCGAGCGGGCGCGAGCGGCGGGCCTCGAGCCGCGCGCGGAGACGACGCTCGTCCACGTCCCGCGCGTCCTCGCCGTGATGGCCGCGTCGCTCCTCGAGGGGCGCGCGCCCGGGGCGCAGGAGCGGTTCCTCCGCCTGCTCGCGGCGTTCGAGCGGCTCGCGGCGACGCCCGCAGCGCGGTTCACGGCGCACCTGAACGCCCTGCTCGCGGTCAAGCCCGAGCGCGGGACGAACGGCAGCGGCCCGCCGAGATCGACCGCATAATGGTTCCGAGGTGGCCGGCCGGATCCCGCTTGTCCTCGGCGTGCTCGTCGCCGCGCTGACCCTCGGCTCGCCCGGGTCGTCGACGCCTGCCGCCAACGTCGCCACCGCGCAGGCATTCGCCGTTCGCGTCACCGTGCCCGGCGCCGGCGGGGAGACGACGGGCTATGTCGCGGCGCCGAAGGACTCCGTCGCGTTCGGCGGCGGCTACTCATATCCGAGCGACGGCTCGCTCCTGACGACCGGCTCCGTCACGTCGAGCGCGGGCGCCGATCCGTCGCAGACGGCGACGGCGACCGCGTCGGCCGAAGTCTCGAACGTCTCCCTTTTCGGCGGCGAGATCGCGATCGCACAGGTCACGGCGAAGCTTCGCGTGTCCGCCGGCGCCGCCGGCTCGACCGGCGACTTCGCGGGCACGGGCATCTCGGGGATCGGCGGCACGGCTGTCGCCGCGAACACCGCCTCCGAGTGGGCGAGCTTCGGCGTCGGGGGGACGAGCGGCGGCCCTGTTCAGACGGATTCCGCGACGGGCTGGCGCGGCAGCGGCACCGGCTTCGTCGTCCGCTTGACCGCCGAGCACAACGGCTACCCGGCCGGGACGACGGTCGAGTTCGCCTACGTGGAGGCGAACGTCTCGGCCTCGACGGTCGCGACACCCGCGACACCCGCGCCCGAAGCCCCGCCCGCCGCGCCGACGAACAACGGCGCGGCCGAGCCGAAGGCGACGCCGACAGGGAAGCCGAAGACGCCGAAGCCGCCCGAGCCGGGCGCGTTTCCGCGCCGAACGAAGGTGCCGGACATCGACGTCGTGCTCACGCCCCGCGGCTACGTCTTCCCGGTCTACGGCCAAACCTCGTACGGCAACACGTTCGGCGCCGGCCGCGCCGACGTCGGCTGGCACCACGGGGAGGACATCTTCGCGCCGCTCGGAGCACCGGTCCTCGCCGTCGCCGACGGGATGGTGTTCTCGGTCGGCTGGAACCGGTTAGGCGGGTGGCGGCTCTGGCTCGTCGACCGCCGCGGCAACCAGTTCTATTACGCCCACCTCTCGGCATTCGCGCCGGCCGCGTTCAACGGCAACCGCGTCAAGGCCGGCGCGGTGCTCGGGTTCATCGGCAACAGCGGCGACGCCCAGGGCACGCCGTACCACCTGCACTTCGAGATCCACCCCGTGGAGCTCCTGTCCCAGGGCTACGACGGCGTGATCGTCCCGTTTTCGTGGCTCGAGGCCGTGCGGCGGCTGCAGGACGTCCGCTTCTCGAACTCCGGCGCGTGGGTGCCCGGGCGGCGTGACCGAGGCCGGATCTTCGCGCCGCAGCCCGGCGCGATCCTGCTTCAGATGTCGGACATCTCGACGGCGAGCGGGCTCGACCCGAGCTCGCTGCGGCGCGCGCTCGCGCCGCTCGCGCACGAAGGCGACGGGCTGCTCGTCGGCGGCTTCGCGCCACCGACGAGCGAAGCACCCGTTCTAGACAGAAGCTGACGTCGAGTTGCCGCCCGAGTCGGGCGTGCTCGAGCCGCTGCCCGCGTACGTGAAGTCGTCGTCGCCGCCGAAGACGACGTCGGAGAGCCACTTGCGCGTCGACGGCCCGGTGATCGGGTTGAAGAGGATGCCGAGCGCGATGCCCGTGATCAGCAGCGTCGTGTTTCGTCCGCCGTGGTCCTTCTTCCCCTGGAAGCGGTCGGCCGCCTCGCGGAGCTCGTCGACCACGTCCCGCATGCGCTCCTGAATCTCCCTGTCGGTCGCCACGCGCGCCGCGACCGTCGTGACGCCACGCTGGCCGATCAGCTCGTCGTAGACCTCGCGAGCGGTCTGGAATGCCGCCTTCACGTTGTCGCGAAGATCGTCGTCGTGCATCGCGCGCTCGACGTACGGTCTCACCGTGCCGGCAGCGTCAGTGACCTTGTCCTTCGTCTTCGCCATCCTGCAAACGTCCTTTCCTTCGTCGGTTCGCTGCTCGTTCCCGCGCTCCGCTGGAGGCAAACAGGGGCTGTGCCTGGGCGCGTCCAGCCTAGCTGCGCTGGTGATTCTCGCAGCCTGCGGCGGCTCCGGCGGCGGCGAGACGCAGGTCGTCCAGGGCCGCGGCTTCACGTTCGAGGCGCCGGCGGAGTGGAAGCTCGTGCGCACGCCTCGTGCGCTCGGTGCGCAGGGCGACCCCGTCGAGCTCGTGCAGGTGACCCGGCTTCCGCTGGCGCGGGCGTACTCGCCGAAGCTCTTCGAGCGCGTGATCCCGGAGCTCGACGCCGCCGCAGGCGCAGTCGCGCAGGAGGTCGGGGCGAAGGTACAGAGACGGACGGTCGACGTACTCGGCGAGCGCGTGCGGCAGTACGACCTCACCTTCGACGGGAAGCTCGAGCAGCTTACGTTCGTGCTGCGTGACAAGTCGAACTTCCAGCTCCTCTGCCGCCGCGAGGTCGACGCTGACGACGAGCCGTGCACGACGCTCTTGAACTCGTTCCGCCTGGGCTAGGAGCTGACGCGTGCGGACGCTGCTTGGCGTTCGGCCGCAGGCGTGCGACGAGGGCCTCGCGCATCCTTGGCGTCGAACGCGGCAGTGAAGACGTCCTCGATCGAGTCCGCGAGGACGAACTCGAGCGCCTCCCGCGTGTCGGCCGGGAGCTCGGCGAGATCCGGCTCGTTCTCGCGCGGCATGATCACGCGCTTGAGGCCGGCGCGCTGCGCGGCGAGCGTCTTCTCGCGGATGCCGCCGATCGGGAGCACCTGCCCCGTGAGGGTGATCTCGCCCGTCATGCCGACCTCGTCCGAGACGGGCACGTTCCGGACGAGCGACGCGATCGCGGTCGCCATCGTCACCCCGGCCGAGGGCCCGTCCTTCGGCACCGCGCCCGCGGGTACGTGGATGTGGATGTCGTGCTCCGCGAACCACGACTCGTCGACGCCGAGCAGAGACGCGTGCGCACGGACCCACGAAAGCGCCGCCTGTGCCGACTCCTGCATGACGTCGCCGAGCTGGCCGGTGATCGTCAGCCTCCCCTTGCCGGGGTAGGCGGCCGCCTCGACGAAGAGCACGTCGCCGCCCACCTCGGTGTAGGCGAGGCCGGTGGCGACGCCCGGATCGGCCGTCCGCTTCCGCACCTCGCCGCTGAAGCGCCTCGGTCCGAGCCACTCGCGCACCCTCTCGTCGTCCGCGACAACCTGCTCCGCGTTGCCCGTCGCCACCTGGGTCGCCGCTTTACGGCAGAGGTCGGCGATCCGACGTTCGAGCCCGCGGACGCCCGCCTCTCGGGTGTATTCGCGGATCACGCTCCTCAGCACGTCGTCCGGAAGCTCGAGTTGCCCGTCCGAGAGGCCGTGCGCCTCGAGCTGCTTCGGGACGAGGTACCGCTTCGCGATCCCGAGCTTCTCGTCCTCGGTGTAGCCCGAGAGCGAGATCATGTCCATCCGGTCGAGGAGCGGCCGCGGGATCGTGTCGATCGTGTTCGCGGTGCAGATGAACAGCACCTTCGAGAGGTCGAACGGCAGGTCGAGGTAATGGTCGCGGAAGGTGCGGTTCTGCTCGGGATCGAGCACCTCGAGCATGGCGCTCGCGGGGTCGCCACGATAGTCGCCGCCCATCTTGTCGAGCTCGTCGATCAGGAGCACCGGGTTCAGCGATTCAGCGTCGCGCAGCGAGCGGATGATCGTCCCGGGCATCGCGCCGATGTAGGTGCGGCGGTGGCCGCGAATCTCCGCCTCGTCGCGCACGCCGCCGACGGACAGCCGCACGAACTTGCGGCCGAGCGCGCGCGCGATCGACTGGCCGAGAGACGTCTTGCCGACGCCGGGCGGGCCGACGAAGCAGAGGATCTGGCCCGAGATCTCGTTGCGGAGCTTCGCGACGGCGAGGTGCTCCACGATCCGGTCCTTGACCTTCTCGAGGTCGAAGTGGTCCTCGTCGAGGATCGTGCGCGCGTGCGCGAGGTCGAGATTGTCCTCGGTGAGCGCACCCCAGGGCAGCGTCAGGATCCATTCGAGATAGGTCCGGATGACGCCGTACTCGGCGGCTGCCGACGGGAGCCGCTCGAGCCGTGAAAGCTCCCGATTGGCCGCCTTCGCCACGTCCTCCGGAAGCTCGCCCAGCGCTTCGAGCTGCTCGCGCAGCTCGTTGATCTCAGCCTGCTCCGCGTCGCCCTCGCCGAGCTCCTCATGGATCGCCTTGAGCTGCTGGCGGAGGAAGAACTCGCGCTGGCCCTTCTCCATCTCCGACTGAACCTGGGACTGGATCTTCGTCCCCAGCTCGACCACCTCGAGCTCGCGACTCAGGATCCGCGTCACCTCCCGCAGCCGCTCCTCGACGTTGACGAGCTCGAGGAGCCGCTGCTTCTCCTCGGTCCGCAGGCGGAGCGTCGACGCGACGAGGTGACAGAGGGCGCTCGGGTCTTCGACGTTGGCGGCCGCGATCTGGAGCTCCTCGGGGAGGTACGGCACGAGGCCGATCACGTGCGCGAACTGCGACTGCACGTTCCGCGTCAGCGCCTCGACCTCCTTCGACTCGACGAGCTCG
>Ga0126307_10001149_pt1 | contig 17460 bp, 19 predicted proteins | sample Plot28_FD_89955 | JGI IMG/M metagenome (GOLD analysis project Ga0126307, IMG submission 89955) | Serpentine soil microbial communities from UC McLaughlin Reserve, CA, USA - Plot28 | ecosystem: Environmental > Terrestrial > Soil > Grasslands | place: USA: UC McLaughlin Reserve, Lake County... | reverse complement strand
CGCGCGTCTCCCGGCCGGGCATCCACGCCGACCAGTTGAGGATCGAGAAGCGCAAGGCGCCGGTCACCGAGGCGGCCGATGCCGCTTCAGTATTCCGGAAGTTGCATGTCGCCGTCGCTCCATCGACCATCTTGGGATCCGGGCTATGGACGCTGTTGCAATCGCTTGTCGATTTCATCCTCGAGCGCGTGCACCCGCTCGTTGTACTCGCGGTGGACGACGCCGCCGCTCTGGGACAGGTTGGCCGCTCCATCAAAATAGATCGAGTAGGTCCTGCCGTCGGTGGTGATGATGACCGTCGCCGAATGGCTGCGCCATTTCTGCGTGGCGCGCACTTGCATCGGGTTGATCGGGTCGATCGTCCAACCCTTCGACCGTGCGGTGCTGACGATGAGTTGCATGACCTGATCCGGCGCCAAGTTCGCCGAAGCCGCCGGCACCGGGTGTCCCTGGACGCTATAGATCGGCTGTATCTTCTGGCACGCGCCCACTGTGAGCGCGACCAAGAGAATCACGAAACGATGGATAGCTTCCTCCCTCTTTCTGCCCCACCGCCATGCTAGTTGTATGCGCCCAGGTTCTCAATCGCGATGTGATCGATGCGGCGATTCCCGCATGACGATAGTCTCGGTTGGGAACTACCTCGCGCCGGCAAATTCGCTCGATTTATGCGAAAGATTGGGCCGATAGGGACGATGGCCGACGGACTTTCCATCCTTTGGGCGACCGCGCCCGCTCTCTCGCCGGACCGATCCGGACGCACGGCAACCGGGCGGGCGCTGGCTGGGCAACTACTGATGGCATTGGGCGGCACAGGCTGGACCATAGAGCCTGATGCGCAGGGGAAGCCCATCGCGTGTGGGCCCTTCGCCCGCCACGTTTCGATCGCCCATAGCCGAAACATCGTTGCGGCTGCCGCGAGCGCGGTGGGTCCTGTCGGCATCGACATCGAATATCGGGATCCCGCACGCGATCTGGATCGCCTGGCGCAGGCCGCCTATGGCGCTGAGGAATGCCGGGCCGTCGCCTCGGATGGCCATTCCGCCTTCTACAGGATCTGGACGGTTCGGGAGGCCATCAGCAAGGCGACCGGCGACGGCATGACGCTCGTGACGGATCGCACGGATCGGGTGCCGGCCGCGATGGCAGACGGGACGTTTGTGGCGGCGCGCGGCGACTGGGTGCTCGCCCACGACGTGATCGCGCAGGATTTCAGCCTGGCACTGGCGGCCCATGTGGCCTCGCCGCGGGACAGGCGCGCGCTCCAGGCCCGCACTTTGGCCGGCTTGCGCGCTGCTTAGCGCTCTTTCGACCGGCCGGCATCGACGATCGGCGCGCGGCATGACGCGCCCTGACAAACGCAGAGCGCAGGTTTGCCCTCGACCAGGCCGGCAGCGGCTGGGTCATAGCCTGCAAGGATCACTGCTCCAGTTCCCGAGCGTCAGGCTCGTTGCAGATTCGCATTGATCGCGTCAACCAGCGCTTTTACCTGTTTGTTGTAGGTTGGATGAATGATCGGTCCGCTTGCACCTTGTACGTAGTTCAGGTTGCTGCTGTCTCGGTAGACAACGCTGAACTCTGTTCCGCTATAGCGGATTTCCACTGTGAGGCTGTGCTTGTTCCGAATGGAGAAGGTGGTGACGATGCGCCCTGGTGCATCCTCCAAGATCGTCCACTTGTACTTGCCCTGCTGCGTCGCACCGACGATCGCCTGACGCACGCGTGCACTTGTGAGTAGTGCACTGTCTGCTCTTACGATCGGAACATTGTCGTAGTTTTGCAGGGCCACGCCACTGCGCGCAGTGGCTTCGCTACCAAGCGTCAGCATCAGAGCCAGCGCCGTCGCGGCAAGAATTATTGATCTCATCGTTCCCTGTTTCCTGCTGCCGAACGAGTGGGAACATACTGGCGCAGACGCATCAGCGCCAACCGCACGGCGGTCGTCTTGCAAAACAGCTTCAACTGGGCGCCAAGGCAGTCGGGATTTCAGTCTGGCGCTGGCGACCAAGTGGCCTCTCCGCAGGACTGGCGCCGTCCGGGCGCGCCGCTTGGCCAGCCTACGGGCAGCCTAGCGCACCCTGAACCTCGCCGGCGTCGACGATGGGCGCACGGCACGACATGCCGTGGCAGACGTAGAGGGCGGCTTTCCTCCCGACCAGGCCCTTGCCGGCGGCGGGATGATGGGTGGGGAGCGCTGTGTCTGGCGCAAGCCGGCGAACGATCTTGTTGGGAAGGCTTTGCAGATAGACTGCGCGACGCAGCGCCTCGGTGTCGGGAGAGGCCATGTCGCCCACGATCACAAGCTCAGTCGCGCGCTGCAGCGTCTCGTAGCCGTTCAGCAGGGTCATCAGCGGGAAGAAATTGCCTTCCAGCTCGCCGGCGAAGGCCGCGAACTGGCGCTCTGCCTTGTCGTGCCAGGTCTCGTCGCCGTCCAGCACCCACAGGCGCGCGAACACGCCGAGCAACGTGCCGTTGCCGGCGGGTGACGCATTGTCGTGGCAATGCTTGGTACGCACGATCAGGTCGGCGGCGTCGTCCGCGGTGATGAAATAGCCGCCGGCCGCATCGTCGGCGAAATGACGGTCGAGCACGCTCACCAGGGATTTCGCCTCGTCCAGGTAGCGCCCCTCGCCCGTGGCCTCGAACAGGGCGATGCCGGCGCGCGCCAAGTTGGCATAGTCATCGAGCGTGCCGCGGTGCAGGCGCTTGCCGATCCGCCAGGAATGGAACAGCCGGCCGCGCTCGTCGCGCATCTGCTCCATCACGAAGCGCCAGGCGCGCGCGGCGGCGGCGAGCCAGTCATCGCGCTGGAAGACTACGGCGGCATTGGCCAGGGCCGCGATCATGAGCCCGTTCCAGTCGGCCAGGACCTTGTCGTCCCAGCCCGGCCACACGCGCTTGTCGCGCACCGCCTTCAGCTTGGCGCGCAAGCCCGCCAGTCGCCGCTCCTCGGCCTCGCTCAGCAGCGCCGGCGCGCGATTGCGGTGTAGGATGGTGTGATGCTCCCAGTTGCCCTGCGCCGTGACGTCATAGACCTGCTTGAAGAAAGTCGCCTCGTCGCCCAGCACGGCATCGATCTCGGCCTCGGCCCAGACGTAGAACTTGCCTTCGACGCCCTCTGAGTCGGCGTCGTAGGTCGCGGCGAAGCCACCGCCCTCCGCCACCATCTCGCGCAGCACCCAGTCGCAGGTCTCGGCGATCCGCGTGGCGTACAGGGGATTCTTGGTCTCCTGCCAGACCACGGTGAGAAGATCGACGAGCTGGGCGTTGTCGTAGAGCATCTTCTCGAAATGCGGGATCAGCCATTCGTTGTCGGTGGCGTAGCGCGCGAAGCCGCCGCCGAGATGATCGTAGATGCCGCCCTGGCACATGCGATCGAGCGTGACGGTGACGGATTGGAACAGGCGCTCGTTCTTGCGGTCGCGCAGCCAGCCGCGCCACAGCATCTCGAAAAGATAGGGCGAGGGGAACTTCGGCGCTTGTCCGAGGCCGCCCCACACCGGATCGCATTCCTCGGCGATGCGCTGGGCGATCTGGTCCAATAGCGCGAGCGGGACGGGCGGGCCATCGCCCTTGAACGCGACGGCCTTGCTGGTTGCCTTGGCACGCAGCGCCTGCAGCAGGCCCGCGCGGTTGGTCTCGACCTCGTCCGGCTTGTCATGGAAGGCCTGCGAGACGCCGCGCAGCACGTCCAAGAAGCCTGGCCGGCCGTAGCGCGCGGGATGGGGGAAATAGGTGCCGCCCCAGAACGGCTCGCCCGCCGGCGTGCAGAACATGGTGAGCGGCCAGCCGCCCGGCTCGCCCAGCACCTGCAGCGCCTGCATGTAGATTGCGTCGACATCGGGCCTCTCCTCGCGGTCGACCTTGATGTTGACGAACAGCTCGTTCATGAGCGCCGCCACTTCCGGCGCCTCGAAGCTCTCGTGCGCCATGACATGGCACCAGTGGCAGGCGGCATAGCCGACCGAGAGCAGGATCGGCCGGTTGGTGCGCTTGGCCTCGGCGAGCGCCGCCTCGCCCCACGGCCACCAATGCACGGGGTTGTCGGCATGCTGCAGCAGGTAGGGACTGGTCTCGGTGGCCAGGCGATTGCGGCTCTCTGCCATGGGGCTGCTCTTTCTATCGACCGTCGTAGCGGTAAAGCGTCATCGAGCCCTTGGTTGCAACGGGCGACCATCCTGACTTCGCGGGATCGGGCCCCAGATATTCGTGGACCAGGAACGGCCAGTCCGCGAACCAGCGGATATCCTTTTCACGCAGATACTGCGCCATGTCGTGGCGGCGACCCAATGCCTCGAAGTTGACGCGACCGTCGAGATTGACGACGCGATCGCGCAAGAAGCCGAGCGTCCCGGACTGCACGGCGCCCACCAGGTCGTTCGGCGGGACGCGATCGCCGACCAACGGGACCTGCTCGCCAATCATCGCGGGCTGGTGGTAGCTCGCGTCCGAATGGAGGACCACAAGAACGGGAATCTGGGCCGCGATCAGGGCCAATCCGGCAGTCACCAGATTTCGATCAACGCGTTGAACGAATTTGAGGACGACGAAAGTCCAGAACCAGACGCCGATGATCGATGCCGGGGCAAAATACCGGGAATAGAAGAAACTGGCCCACGACGATGACGGGTACCACACGGCAAGCACGGCGACGAAGAGGGCAAGAGCGATCAGGATTTCAGCGAGCGACCGATCGAGTCCTCTGAAAAGCGCGCGCAGGTCGGGCCATGTCCACCAGATTGCCAGTCCCAGGAGAGGCGCGCGTGCGATCGCGCGCGGCCAGGTATCGCTATTCAGGAAATCGACCATGGGCGTGAGGGCGCGAACCAACGCCGCGACGCTGGTCATGTACCTGGACCCGGTCGGCGCCCAGTCCTGCAGGGCAAGGCCGCTTGACGGGGTGAGATGGCCAAAGGCGATCACATTGTATGCCCACCAGGGCGACGAAACGAGGAAGGCCGGCCCCGCGAGGCAGAGGGCGCTGACGATCCGCTCCTGCCAGCCGACGCTTCCGCGCACCAGCTGTATGGCGCTGAACAGGATGACGAAGAACACCGCATCGACGCGCGCCAGCACGACAACGCCGAGCAGGGCACCGCAGCCGGCAAGGTGAAGCCGGTTCTTTCGGTCAATCGACACGTAGCAAAGGATGGCGGCCAGCAGACAGACGATCGACAGCGACGTCTCGAGGCCATTGAAGCCGTTGGTCCATATGAACGAGCTGGACAGGAAGACCAATGCAGCGATGAGTGCCGCCGACCGCGGGCGATCGGTCGATTTGGCAAAGAGCCGTTCGGCCAGCGCTGCTGCCAGAAGGGCGCCGAGCGCATAGAGCAGCCAATGAAGGACGAGGACGTAGCGAATGCCGCTGATGCGGTCGCCGTCGCTCAACCAGAAAAGCGGAGCGCACAGGAAGACCCAAAGCGGTTGAAAGCCGTTGGACAGAGCCGTTCCGTCGTAGGTAACGCCTTGGCCCAGGCCAATCCGGCGGGCGATCGTCAACACGTAGTAGCCGTCGTCGAGCAGAGGCTCGTTGAAAAAGGCGTTGGGTGGCCGGGCTGCGATGGCCAGGGCGGCGCACAGGACAAGGATGGCCAGAGCGACGACCAGACGGTCGAAGCGGTCGAGACGTGCCTTCGCGGCGCTCATGAGTGTCGCCTCAAGCCGGCTCTTCTCCCAGGTTGCCTTCGCTGTTGATCAACAGCACGCGGGAACGGCGGTCGAGTTTCAGCGCCTTGAAAGCGGCCTCCTCGGTGCAGGCGCGCGCGAGGCCAGCCAAGCCGGCGCAGCCGGAGGGGCCTGACGCGATCGCGGGATCGCCATCGAGCGGATGGGCGAGCAGCCGGCGCGCCGGCATGACCTGGTCTTCCTCGATGGTCATGAACCAGTCCGTCGCCTCACCCACGACCGGCCAGGTTACCGGCGAGATCTCGCGGCAGGCGAGCCCGCCCATGACCGTGTCGGCATTGCCGCTGGCCAGCGTCGGCTTGCCTGAAAGGTTGCTCTGGAACCAGCAGTCGGCACTCTCGGGCTCGACGACGATGAAGGTCGGCCGGTGCGGCAACGCCGCCCACAGATAGCCGATCACCGCGGCGGCCAGCCCGCCGACGCCGGCCTGCACGAAGACGTGCGTCGGTCCCTCTGGCCATTGCACGATCGCCTCGTGCACCAGCACGCAATAGCCGCGCATGACGCTGCGCGGCACCGAATCGTAGCCTTCCCACGAGGTGTCGGAGATGATCGTCCAGCCGTTCTCCTGCGAGCGGCGCTTGCACTCGGCGACGGCGGTGTCGTAGTCGCCGTCGATACGGATCACCTCGGCGCCGCGCGCGCGGATCGCGGCTTCCTTTTCGGCCGACGTGAACTTGGGCAGGAAGATCACACAGCGGTTGCCGAACAGCTTGGCGCCGGCGGCGACCGAGCGGCCGTGGTTGCCCGAGCTCGCGGTCGAGAACACGAACGGGCTGGTGACCTCCTTGTGCTTGCCGTTCATGACGTCGGCGAAGCTCGTGCTGAAATGGTAAGCCTCGCCGACCGCGCCCGAGAGGACGTTGTAGACGGCGATCACCCCGCCCAGCGCCTTGAAGGCGCCGAAGCCGAAGCGCTGGCTCTCGTCCTTGACGCGGATCTCGCCCAGGCCCAGTCGTTCGGCCAGCGCCGGCAGGGCAACGAGCGGCGTGGCTGAGTGCCGGGGGCACTGCTTCAAATCCTCGCACAGCTCGGCAATGCCGTTGGGGTTGACGACGAATTGCTGATCGCGCCCGAATTTCAGGGCTTTTGCGGCGCGCGGGTTCTTTTCCAGCCAGGGCGTGACCATGGCCGGTCATAGCATGGCCGGCCGGCCCGAGATCGCCTAAGGTGGCGCAAAACGGAGAGAAAGCATGAAGGTCAATGTCGAAGTGTCCTGCACGCCCGAGGAGGCGCGCGCCTTCTTCGGCCTGCCCGACATCAAGCCGATGCAGGATCGCATCATGGGCGAGATTGAGGAGCGCCTGCGCTCCAGCCTGGGCGCCATGAACCCCGAGACGGTCTTCAAGACCTGGCTGCCCGCCTCCATGCAGGGCATGGAGCAGATGCAGCAGATGCAACAGGCGTTCTGGTCCCAGCTCGCCAACATCGCCACCAGCGGCGGCAAGAAGGAATGAGTGATGAGCGAGCGTGAGAAGCCAGGTGATCCCAAGCCATACTACGAAGCTCACGTCTTCTGCTGCACCAACCGCCGGCCGGCCGGCCATCCGCGCGGCTGCTGCGCGGAGAAGAACGGCGAGGCGCTGCGCGACCACATGAAGGCCCGCGCCAAGGCGCTGGGGCTGAAGAACGTGCGCATCAACAACGCCGGCTGCCTCGATCGCTGCGAACTCGGGCCGACGATGGTGATCTATCCCGAAGGCGTCTGGTACGCCTGCCCGACCAAGGAAGACGTCGACGAGGTGCTCGAGAAGCACCTGGTGCAGGGCGGCCGCGTCGATCGCCTGATGCTGCAGACCGCGGACAAGCTGCCGTCCGACAGGGCGGGGCGGTAGCTCCTTCTTTCTCTCTCCTCCCCCGTCTTACGGGGGAGGGTAGGGAGGGGGCGAGCCACACTCGTGCTGTCGCTGATTTCAGATCGGATTCTGATCTTCGTCTTTTCGAGATTCTTCGCGGGGCCTTCCCCCTCCCTTACCCTCCCCCGTATGACGGGGGAGGGAATAAGAGAGAGGGGCGTTGGAGTTGAGCCTTACTCCACCAGCTCAGCCAGCCGCTTGATCACCCGCGTCGGCTTGGCCGTCGCGGTCGCCGGCACGCCGGCGTCGAACGGGTCGTACCAGATGCCGCACATGCCGAGCTTCTGCGGCGCCACCACTTCCCATTCGTAGTTGTCGCCGACCATCCAGGCGTCGCAGGCCTCGCAGCCGATCTTCTCCAGCGCGTGCCGGTAGACCGCAAGCTCGGGCTTGCCCTGGCCGAATTCGCCCTCGATCTGGATATGGTCGAAACGATGGGCGAGATCGAAACGGGTGATCTTGTCGCGCTGCGTCGCCGAGGCGCCGTTGGTGACCAGGGCGAGCTTCACGCCGGCCTGGCGCAGCGCATCGACCGTCGTGTGGGCGTCGGGATAGAGCCGGTATTCCTGGCGACGCATCTCGGTGAAGGCATCGGCGATCCTGTCGGCCAGCGCTTCGTCGTCATAGCCCAGCCGGGCCAGCCCGCGCCGCGTCGCCAGGCGCCGCGCGCCGGGAATGTCGAGTCGCCATTTGGCGGCGATCGTCTGGTCGGACCACAGGCTGCGGGCCTCGTCCATCACCGCCACGCGCACGCGCTCGATTGCCGGCGCATCAGGCGCCTCGAGCGGCTCGGCGAAGGTGTCGAGCAGGCGACGCCACGCCTCCTCGGGCTGGGCGTAGGCCCGGATCAGCGTGTCGTCGAGATCGAACAGGATCGCGCGGGGCAGAGCCATGCCAGTCAGCTAGCCATTCTCAGTTCACCGGCTTGGTGAAGCTCGTGGGCGCGGGGCTCACCACCGTGCCGGGGCCGGCTTGCACGGCGATCACCGCCAGCGCGCGCTCCGACCGCCCATTGGGCAGGAAGCGGAGGATGCCGTCGACGCCCGACCAGCCGTTGGGGTTGGTGATGGCCTCGGCCGAGAAATCGCCGCCCTGCTTCAGCCGCGCCAGGTGGCCGGCCAGCGACACGCCGTCGTAGGCGAGCGTTGCCAGGCGGTGCGGCGGCCGGCCGTAGGTCGACAGGAAGCGCCGTTCGAAATCGGCCCGCTTGGCCGGGTCGGGCGCGGCATACCAGGCGCCGCGCAGCATGACCTCCGAGCCGATGTTGGGCACGTCCCACACGCCCGTGCCGATCAGCTGCACCGACTTGTTGTCGATTCCCGCCGCCGCCAGCGCGGCCAGCGCCGCGGCGAGCCGCGGCGGCGCCACCGGCACCAGCACGGCGAGCTTGTCCTCGCCCCGGGAGGCCTCGGCCAGCCGCCGCGCCGGCGTGTTGAGATCGGCGCTGTTGGCGTCGAACAGCTCGATCGCCGCCACCTTGCCGCCGCGGATCGTGACTTGGCTCTCCAGGGCCTGCACCATCTGCTGGCCGTAGGACGTCTGCGGCGCGAAGACGGCGAAGCGCTTGATGCCGGCATCGACGGCATGGTCGACGACGCGGCGCACCTGGGGCGGGGCGGCGATGCCCATGATCCAGACGCCGCGCTGGGCCGCCTGCTCGTCGTTGGAGAACGACACGACGTTGGCGCCGCCTTGGCCCACCAGGGGCGCCAGCGCCGTAGCCGAGGTGCCGAACAACGGCCCCAGCACCAGGGCGGCGCCGTCGATGCGGGCCTTGCGGTAGGCCTCGACGGCGGTATCGGCGGTCTCGCCGCTGTCATAGGCGGCCAGCGCCAGCTCCTTGGCGCCGGTGTCGAACAGGGCCATTTCGGCGGCCTGCTGCAGGGATTGGCCGACCGGCGCGGACCGGCCGCTGAGCGGCAGCAGGAGCGCAATGCGCGTCTTGCCCGAGGCCGTGACGGGCGAGCCGACGGACGCCGTCACGGTCGTGGACTGCGTGCCCGGCGTGCTAGTCTTGGGTGACCCGCCACAGGCCGCCAACAGGAAGGCCGCGGTGGCAAGCGCGAATAGAGACTGGCGCATCGGCGCGAAACTCCGGCGAACGGCTGCAGATGGACGGGGACGAACGGTCACAAGCTAGCGATGGGCAGGCGCCGCGTAAACCGCCGCTGGCGGCCGGCCTGCATATTGTTGCCACGCCGATCGGCAATATGCGTGACATCACGCTGCGTGCGCTCGATGTGCTGCAGGCGGCCGACCTGATTGCCTGCGAGGACACCCGCGTGTTCGCCAAGCTTGCCGGCCACTACGGCATCTCCGCCCCCACCGTGGCCTACAGCGACGCCACCCAGGACGCCAACGAGCCGAAGATCGTGCGCGCCCTGGAGGCGGGCAAGCGGGTGGCGCTGGTATCGGATGCCGGCATGCCGCTGATCTCCGATCCCGGTTATCGCCTGGTCCGTGCAGCTCTGGCCCGCGGCCTTGCCGTCACAGCCGCGCCGGGCGCCTCCGCCGTGCCGATGGCCTTGGCGCTCTCCGGCCTGCCGACCGACCGCTTCTTCTTCGGCGGCTTCCTGCCGGCCAAGGCGAGCGAACGGCGTCGCGCGATCGGCGCGGTGGCGTCGCTGCCATCAACGCTGGTGTTCTTCGAGGCGCCGCACCGGCTTGCCGCGTCATTGGTCGACCTCGCCGAGCTTTTAGGAGCGCGGCCGGCCGCGGTGGCGCGCGAGCTCACCAAGCTGTTCGAGGAAGTGCGCCGCGAGTCCCTGAGCGAGCTTGCCGCGCATTACGCCCGCCATCCCGACGTCAAGGGCGAGATCGCCATCGTGATCGGCGCGCCCGCCGAGGAGGCGGCGCCGCAGGCCGGCGTGCTCGACGAGGCACTGCGCACGGCATTGGCGGGCGCCTCGGTCAAGGACGCAGCGGCCGAGGTTGCCGCCCGCTACGGGCTGAAGCGCCGCGACGTCTATGCCCGCGCGCTCGAGCTGAGACGCGAGGCCCAGTCATGAGGGTGACGTCATGACGATCCAGGCGCGCCAGGCGGCCCATCGGCTGGGCCATGTCGCCGAATGGCGCGCCGTGTGGCGCCTGCGGCTCGCCGGCTATTCGGTGCTGGCGCGGCGCTACAAGACCAAGCTCGGCGAGATCGACATCGTGGTGCGGCGCGGCGGCATCCTGGCTTTCGTCGAGGTCAAGGCGCGCGCCGATTTCCTCACCGCGACCGACGCGCTCGGCAGCCGCCAGTTCGGGCGCGTGGCCCGCGCGGCCAGCCTCTACCTGGCGCGTCATCCGCACTATGCTGCCCACTCGGTGCGTTTCGACGCCGTGCTGGTGGGCGGGCTCTGGCCGCGCCATCTGCCCGATGTCTGGCGGGCGCCGGAGTGATGCCAGGAGCGATGCCAGGAGCGATGCCAGGAGCGATGATTGGCCCCGTCTGAAGGCAAGCTCTCCCGGCTCAGCGATCTCTGCGCCGGCGACGGACAGCGTCTCGACCTTCTCGAGGCGGCGCTGACGCTGAGCGTGCTGCGTCGCGGCGAGCCGATCGATCTCGCGCCGTTCCGCCAGCATGTCGCGTCGATGGCGTCCGATCTCGCCGACCTCGTGCGCCGCCGCGGCGCCGTACCCGAGGCGCTCGCCGAGGTGATCGCGCGCTCCTACGGCTACCGCGGCGACACCGACTCCTACGACGACCTGCAGAACGCCGACCTCGTGCGCGTCATCGAGCGGCGCAAGGGCCTGCCGGTGGCGCTGTCGATCCTCTACCTCGACGTCGCCCGCCGCCAGGGTTGGGAAGCCGAGGGCCTGGCCTTCCCCGCGCATTTCCTGATCCGCATCGGCATCGACGGCGCGCGCCACGTGGTCGATCCCTTCAATGACGGAACAGTGCGCGACGCCGCCGATCTGCGCGCCCTGCTGCGCCAGGTGCTGGGGCCCGAGGCCGAGCTCAGTCCGCAGCATTTCGATCCGGTGTCGGACCGCGACGTGCTGCTGCGGCTGGAGAACAACGTCCGTCTGCGGCTGGCCAACCGCGAGGACTGGCCGACCGCGGCGCAGTCGCTCGACCGCATGCTGGCGATCGCGCCGGACCGGCCGGAACTGCTGTTCGAGGCCGGCCAGCTCAATGCCCGGCTGGACAAGCGGCGGGCGGCCATTGCGGCGTTCGAGCGTTTCCTCGATATCGAGGGCGCCGCGGGTGACCCGGCGGTGCGCGAGCGTGTGTCGAGCCTGTTGCAGGAACTGCGGCGGGGGCTTAACTGAATCCCGAGCGCCTGACGGAGCTTGCCTCCCCTTCGCGGAATCCGCGAAGGGGAGGTGCCCCGTCATACGGGGCGGAGGGGTCATGAGCACCACGACTGATGCTCATGACCCCTCCGTCGGCGTAAGACGCCGACACCTCCCCAGCGAAGCTGGGGAGGAAGTGACCACTCGGTATCCGTTCTAGGAATCACCAGCCATGAAGCTGAACGTCGCCATCCAGATGGACCATGTGTCGAGCATCGACATCGATGGCGATTCGACCTTCGTGCTGGGCCTCGAGGCCGAGCGGCGCGGCTATGCGGTCTGGCACTACACGCCGCCCGACCTGATCTTCCGCGACCGCAAGGTGCTGGCCCGTGCCCAGCCGATGAAGCTCAGGCGCGAGAAGGGCAACCACTTCACCCTGGGTGCGCCGGAGATGATCGATCTCGCGACGCTCGACGTGGTGCTGCTGCGCCAGGACCCGCCGTTCGACATGTCCTACATCACGACCACCCACATCCTGGAGCACATCCATCCCAAGACCCTGGTGGTGAACGACCCGGCGAGCGTGCGCAATGCGCCGGAGAAGCTGTTCGTCACTCATTTCGACCACGTCATGCCGCCGACCCTGATCTGCTCGGATGCCCGCGCCATCCGCGCGTTCCGCGACGAGCACAAGGACATCATCCTGAAGCCATTGTTCGGCAACGGCGGCGCCGGCGTGTTCCGCGTGCGGCCGGACGACGAGAACTTCAATTCGCTGCTCGAGATGTTCTCCCAGCGCAGCCGCGAGCCGGTGATCGCCCAGCGCTACCTGCCCGAGGTGCGCAAGGGCGACAAGCGCATCATCCTGATCGACGGCAAGGCCGTCGGCGTCATCAACCGCGTGCCGGCCGAGGGCGAGGCGCGGTCGAACATGCATGTCGGCGGCGTGGCGGTGAAGGACATCTTGACCAAGCGCGACCAGGAACTGTGCGACATCATCGGTCCCGAGCTTGCCAAGCGCGGCCTGCTGTTCGTCGGCATCGACGTGATCGGCAACTATCTCACCGAGATCAACGTCACCTCGCCGACCGGCCTGCAACAGATCAACCGCTTTGACGGTGTGGCACTCGAGGCGCAGATCTGGGACGCCATCGAAGCACGCTATCAGGCAACGCGGAGGGGCGGATGAAACGCCGAGACGTCCTGGCGCTGGCTGTCGTCCCGCCGGCAATCCTGGTCGGCACGAATCCGGCGCTGGCGCAGATCGAAGGGCTCACGCTCAAGCCCATCGTCAAGGCGGTGCGCGAGGGCGACGAAGAGAAGGTGCGCAGTGCCCTGCTGAAAGGCGAAAGCCCCAATCAGACAGATAACAACGGCCAGCCGTTGCTGATGGTCGCGGTGGTCGCGGGGCAGATCCCTGTCGTCGAGACCCTGCTCAAGGGCGGCGCGGCCGTCGACGGCGCGGACAGGGAGGGCTACACGTCGCTGATCCGGGCGTCCGAACGCGGCGATGTCGACATCGTCGAGATGCTGCTGTCGAAGAATGCGAGGCCCGACACGCAGACCCGCCAGGGTGCCACGGCGCTCTCCATTGCCGCCCGCCGCGGCTATGCCGAGGTGGTGCGCGCGCTGCTGGCCAAGAAGGCCGATCCCAACAAGGCCGACTTCACCGGCCGTACGCCGCTCGCCTATGCCCGCCAGGCCAGCAAGCCCGCCATCGAGGCCATGCTGCGCAAGGCCGGCGGACGCGAGTGATGTCGGGCGCGGCCGGGTCTCACAAGGCCGCGCCGATCTGGATATCGGGTGCGCTCACGATCGATCCGGCCGAGATCGAAGAAAGCTTCGTGCGCGCCACCGGTCCGGGCGGCCAGCACGTCAACAAGACCTCGACGGCGGTGCAGCTGCGCTTCGACGTGCGCCATTCGCCGTCGCTGCCCGACGATGTGCGCCAGCGCCTGGAGCGGCTGGCCGGCCGGCGGCTGACGCGCGAGGGCGTGCTGGTGCTGGTGGCGCAGGGCGAGCGCAGCCAGAAGCGCAACCGCGAGGAGGCGCTGGCCCGCCTGATCGAGCTGGTGCGGACCGCCGCCCGCCCGCCGATACCGCGCAAGAAGACCAGGCCCCCCAAGGCGAGCAAGCGCCGGCGGCTGGACGACAAGAAGAAGCACGGGACGCTGAAGTCGCTCAGGGCCAGGCCGACCAACGACTAGGGAATTACATTGCCCTTCTTCCTTTCATGTTCCTCTCCCCCGCTAGGGGGAGAGGCTAGGCGAGGGGGCTTCGAAGGCTCTCTGTAACCCCCTCACCCAGCCTCTCCCCCTAGCGGGGGAGAGGAGGAAGACGTACTTAAGACATTGGCCATCACAGGAGCGCCCCGTGGCAGACGTACGCAAGGAGACCGACAGCCTCGGTGAAGTGAGCGTGCCGGCCGACAAGTTGTGGGGCGCGCAGACCCAGCGCTCGCTCGAGCATTTCAGCATCGGCAAGGATCTCATCCCGCGCGAGATGGTCACCGGCTACGCCATCCTCAAGAAGGCGGCGGCCAACGCCAACCATGCCGGCAAGCGGCTCGACGACAAGGTGCACGGCCTGATCGTCCAGGTCTGTGACGAGATCCTGGCCGGCCAGCACCACGACATGTTCCCGCTGCACGTCTGGATGACGGGCTCCGGCACGCAGTTCAACATGAACGTCAACGAGGTGATCTCCAACCGCTGCTGCCAGATCGCCGGCACGCCGCTGGGATCGAAGACGCCGGTCCATCCCAACGACCACGTCAACATGTCCCAGTCGTCGAACGACAGCTTCCCGTCGGTGATGTACATCGCCGCGGCGCTCAACACGGTCGAGCGGCTCTTGCCGGCGCTCAAGGCGCTGCACGGCGCGATCGATGCCAAGGCCAAGGCGTGGGACGGCATCGTCAAGATCGGCCGCACCCACATGCAGGACGCCACGCCGATCACGCTCGGCCAGGAATGGTCGGGCTACGCCGGCATGCTGTCGGACAATATCGAGCGCCTCCAGGACGCGCTGAAGGGCGTCTACCATCTCGCCCTGGGCGGCACGGCGGTCGGCACCGGCATCAATGCCGCGCCGGGCTTCGCCGAGGCGTCGGCGGCGGAGATCGCCAAGCTCACCAAGCTGCCGTTCATCACCGCGCCCAACAAGTTCACGGTGCAGGGCGCGCACGATGCGCTGGTGCAGCTTTCAGGCACCTTCCGCACGCTCGCCGCCTCGCTCTACAAGATCGCCAACGACATCCGCCTGATGTCGTGCGGCCCGCGCGCCGGCTTCGCCGAGCTGGAAATCCCCGAGAACGAGCCCGGCTCGTCGATCATGCCGGGCAAGGTCAACCCGACCCAGTGCGAGGCGCTCAGCATGATCGCGGTCCAGGTGATGGCCAACGACGTCGCGGTGGGCATGGGCGGCGCCGGCGGCTATCTCGAGATGAACGTCTACAAGCCGCTGATGATCTACAACATCACGCACTCGATCACGATCATGGCCGACGGCTGCACCAACTTCCGCAAGTTCCTGGTCGAGGGCACCAAGCCCAACCTCAAGAAGATCAAGGAATATGTCGACCGCTCGCTGATGCTGGTGACGGCGCTGGCCCCGGTGATCGGCTACGACAAGGCGTCGAAGATCGCCCACTACGCGATGGACAACGACTTGACCCTGAAGCAAGCAGCATTGAAGCTCGCCTATGTCACCGAGGCCGAGTTCGACCGCGTCGTCGATCCGGCGAAGATGGTAAAGCCATACGTCGCGACGGAGTGACTGGGGCGAACTGATCCGGATGGGAGTGACCACCATGAAGCTGCATGCCTTTCTTGCCTGTGCGACCGCAGGTGTCGTCTGGCTTGGCCCGGCTCAGTCGCAGGCCCAGACGTCCCAGCCCCCGGCAGCGTCTCCGCAGCTTTGCCAGAGCCAGTGCGAGCAGAGGGTCGGCAGCAGCTGCAAGTCCCTTCCCGACGGCCCCAACAAGCTGCAATGCAATCGCGATCTAAGCGCCTGCGTCGTCAATTGCATCGCCAAGTAGATCGCTGATGCGGGGGGGCGCTTACCGCTCGAACCGCCAGCGCCGCTCCGTGACGAACCGGGCGGCGATCAGGCCCATGGCCATGGCGCCGACGGCGAAGCAGCAGACGGCCCCCGCGGCGATGGCGTCGGTCACCTTGCCCTGGTTGAGGAACACGATGGTCTGGAAGGCGTAGAGGCCGGGCGTCATCATGATGATGCTGGGCACCGTGAGCGCGATGCGCGGCACGTGCAGCGGCTCGCGCACCAGCGACGCGCCCAGCCCGACGGCGAGCGCGCCGAAGAACGTGGCGCTCGGCAGGCCGAAGCCGAGGTCATGCAGCGCCAGCCTGATCTCGTTGCCCACCAGCGTCAGAAGGGCGACGACCAGCACGGTGCGCAGCGGATTGTTGAACAGGATGCCGTAGCCGCAGCCGCCGGCGAAGCAGGCGAGGGCGCGCCACAGCAGGGCCATCGGCTCGATGCCGAGGCCGGCTGCTCCCGGCGGTGCCGGGGTGAGACCTGCGAGAGCGGCGACTATGGACAGGCCGACGGCGGCTGCCAAGGTCAGTAGCACGGCATAGAACAGCCGGGCGATGCCGGCCGTCGTCTGGTGCTGCACGAGGTCCAGCAGGGCCGCGACCAGCGGGAAGCCCGGCACCAGGAACAGCGCCGACGAGATGAAGCCCACCGCATGGGCGAGCTCGAAGGTGCGCACGCCGAAGCCCAGCACGATCAGGCAATAGACGCCCGACGCGAGCACGGCGCAGAGCGCGGTCATGGCGTACTGGTTGAAGCCCTTGCGTGACAACAGGGTGCGCGCCGTCTGGCCGAGGCCGCCGCCGACGGCGGCCGCCCCGGTCGCCAGCAGGTCGCCCCCATTGAGATAGGAAAAGCAGGCCGAGGCGACCGCCATCGAGAGCGCGATCGGCAGCAGGGAATGCAATGCGGGCGTTGCCTCGATGGCGTCGATCTCGGCGGCCAGCGCCTCGGCCGTCAGGCCGGGCTTGCTCGTCCGCGCGAGCTGCTCGAGTGCCGCAATGCGCGAGGCATCGACACCGAGCGGTGCCATCTCGCGCGCCAGCGTCACGGTCTCAGCCCCGGCCTGCGCCGTCGCCGTCATGCCGCCGATGGTGATGTGCACGGCGAGGTTCTCGATGCCGAGCGCCTTGGCCACAAGGCCCATGGCGTCGCGCACGCGGAAGGCAGTGTCGCCCGACCGCAGCATCGCCGCGCCGAAGCGCAGGGTGACGTCGAGGGAGTCGGCGAGTGGACTCATGGCTGGGAGCGCGGCACTCCAGTGCCGCTCATGGCTGGGTAAACCGTGAAGAAGATGCGCCACTGGAGTGGCGCGCCCCCAGCGAAAACATCAGGCCGTCTTCAGCCCCAGCACCTCGGCGGTGTCCTTGCGGACCCGCTCGACCAGTGCAGCATCGGTCTTCAGATCGCCGCCGTAGGACGGGATCATCTCCTTGATCTTGGGCACCCAGTGGCCGACGAGCTGCTCGTGGAAGCAGTTCTCCAGCATGTGCACCATGATCCAGACCGCCGTCGAGGCGCCGGGCGAGGCGCCGAGCAGGGCCACGATCGAGGAATCGGCCGAGGACACGATCTCGGTGCCGAACTCCAACGTGCCGGTGTGCAACTTGTCCTTTTTGATGATCTGGACTCGCTG
>Ga0126307_10001148_pt1 | contig 17462 bp, 18 predicted proteins | sample Plot28_FD_89955 | JGI IMG/M metagenome (GOLD analysis project Ga0126307, IMG submission 89955) | Serpentine soil microbial communities from UC McLaughlin Reserve, CA, USA - Plot28 | ecosystem: Environmental > Terrestrial > Soil > Grasslands | place: USA: UC McLaughlin Reserve, Lake County... | reverse complement strand
TGCACCGCTTCTCGGCGCCACCAGCGCCGCGCGGTGATCCGCGCCCCGGTTTTCGAGCGGTCGTTACGGCAGCTGCAAGGTGCCGGTGTACACCACGTCCAGTGACTGGTTCTGGAAGTCGCGAATACCCGATTCGTGTCCCTGGCCGAGCAGCCCGGCATAGTCGCCGGAGCCCTCGATCACGGTCCACTCGCCCTCCTCCTGGAACAGCGAGGGATCGTCGGTGCCGAAGAGACGGGTCTGCAGACGAATGGTGAACGTGCCCGCCGCGCCGTGGAACGTTCGCACGTACTGCGCCGTACCAGTCACCGGCGAGCCGACGGCGGCGGCGTGCACCAGCACGGTCGTCACGAAGCCAGAGTCGGTGATCGCCCCGGCCGCGACGAAGGTGCACGAGACCAGCTCGGGGCACCCTCGGACGGTGTGCGACGCGATCGACACCGCAGCGGGTTGCGCCGCTGCCGCGCCAGCGACTGATCCGGCCGAGATCATTCCCAGCAAGAGCCCGACGACGAGGAGGAGACGACGAAGCCTGGTCATTCCGACACGCAACCTCTCGTGAGGCCGCGGCGGTCAGAAACGGGACGCTCGGGCGCCGCATCGGTGCCCTCTTCGTCGGGCCCCCGCAGCGGACAACGGAAGGCTACTCGCGGGACACCGGCCGGAGGCATGTTTTGGTAGCGCCCGTCTGCGCGGAATGCTGCGGCTTCGTCGCCGAACGGATCAGACAAGGCGGTTGGACTTCCGCCGCATGCGCACGGTCTCCTGCGTCAGCTCGACGTAGTCCAGGCCGCCGGGCCAGCCGTGCTCCTTGTGCCACTCCATCCGGGCACGGCTCCACACGCGCCACGCGCGGTTCAGGCGCCAATCTGCGGATGAAAGCCGCACCGGGCCGACCGGCTCCCAGTTCATGCGGTCGCGGTAGTCGTCTGGGTCGTACTCGTCCGGGTCGACCAGCGGCAGCCACTCGTCGGGATAGAAAGCGCGAAGCCGGGCGGGAGGCTCGTCGGCCGGATCGACCGGCGGCGGGTGGCGCCGCACAGCAGCTCCGGCTTCCACGGCTCGTCCGGGACCATCGGCGGCTGCCCGAACCGATCCCACCGCTCCTCGAACTCGACACCGTTCTCGTCCATCCACTCGGACCATGCGGCGAAGTAGCGCCGCTCCGCCTCGTAGTCGCCGAGGACCAAGTGACCCTCGTCGTAGTGCGGGCCGTCCCAGCCCCACTCCGCAGCCACGAACCGGCGGATGCGCAGGGGAGGCTCGGGGACCAAGGCAGGCCGCGGACGGCGCCGCCTCACGCCACACCGCCGACGCCGTAGACGCCCCGCACACCCATGCGCCGCTGCGGACGACGGTCGCCGGCTTCCTCCTCGCCCGCGGGCAGCCGCAGCGCCGCCAGCAGCCGCGCCAACGCGATCCGCTGCTGTCGTGCCTCCACAAGCGCCGGGTGCGCCCGCCTCCCCCTGCGACGAGCCCAGCAGCGGACCGTCAGTGGCCACCCGCTCCTCCCCTCGCAGCGACCACCGCGCATGGCGGTCACTCCTGACCGAGGCCCACGTGCCGCAGGCACGCCTGCACGACGCCCGCCACACCGCAGCCACCCTGCTGCTACAGCAGGGGGTGCCTGCCCGGGTCGCGATGGAGATGCTCGGCCACTCGCAGATCAGCCTGACCCGCGGCACGTACTCGCACGTCGTCCTCGAGCTGGCCGAAGACGCCGCCCGGCGCATGGGAAAGGCGCTGTGGGGATGAACTGGCAACCACAGAGGCACCGTCAGGTGCGGACTTTTCCACAGCTGACCGCAAAGGCGCAGGTCAACGCTGTGGGCCCCGTGGGGATCGAACCCACAACCCGCGGATGTAAAGCACTCCCGGCCTGAACGCTGTGCTGAGCAGCTAATACGCCGGTCACTCTAGAGCGCGCGACGGCCAATCCTCGGCTGTACGCAAGCGGCCCCGCCCGGTGCTCGTAACACCGTGCGGGGCCTCGATCCCTCACCGCTCGGAGGCGAGAGACCGTGCCGCACGCTACCTCCACCCACCCCCAGGACCGGACGTCGTGAGCGTCGCCTGCATGTCGTCGGTGTTCGACGTCGGGCAGCGGAACCTGCAGCTCGAAGGCGAGCCGACTACACAGGTGCAGCCGATCTACCTTGTTGGCCCGCAGTCGCACCGGAGATCGTCAGTTGGAGACGGCCTTTCCTGACGTTGAGTAGCGACCCAGAGACCCCCTGTCCCCCACTGGTGTCAGTTGCCTGCGCGTCTTGCCCGGATCACTTCCGAATCGGACCCAACCGGTCCAGGCTGAGACCCCCTCAGCGCCTGGCACGGGGAGTCATCGAGTGGAGCGACAGAAGGCCATCGCGCTTCGCGACCGACACGGCGCGATGGTGAACGTCTTCCCTGCGTCCCGGAGGATGACATGGCCGACAAGCCACGCTCGAAGGTCCCCAGCCAAGGCGAAGCCACAGTGCTGCTGCTCTCTGCCGCAGGTCTGACCTGGTTGGCGAAGCAGATGAAGCGCCGAGGGAGCCGGACGACCCACACCGCCAAGCCACGGGCGGTGCGCCGGTCCCGCCTCCGGTCGACCACGCGACAGGTGAAATCGTCACGGCGGGCACAGCCCCGCAGCTAGTTCCGATACGCCCGCAGGGCGGCGATCTCCAGCAGCGACGGTCCGGTGTGGTGCGGACTGCGGCCGAGCGCCACGATGCGCGGGTGAGCAAGGACGTCGACGTGCTGACCGAGACGGTGATCCGCCGTCCGGTGGCCGAGGTGGCGGCGTTCGCCGGCGACCCGACGAACGCCCCCGAGTGGTACGTCAACATCGACTCGGTCGAGTGGCAGACACCTCCGCCGGTGGGCTCCCGCATGGCCTTCGTCGCCCGGTTCCTCGGCCGCCGGCTCGCCTACACCTACGAGGTATCGCGAACCAGCTTGTCCAGCTCCTCCGCGATACCCAGCGCCATCAGCTGCCCACGTGGGCGCCGGCTCAAAGTCTTGGAAGCCCTTGAGTCGGCAGGTCGAGAGCGCCGACGGCTTCCTCGGCCCGGCGCGCAGCATCGACGACGACCCGGCGGCTGTGCAGATCAGTGATGGCTCGTGCAGCGGGATGGCCAGCTCGCAGACCTCCTCGCAGGTGACCACGCGCTCGCGCGCGGGGATGGCCGCGCTGAGGCAGTTCAGCAGCGACGTCTATGCGTGCCGACATAAGGCGTGCCCGAGCAAGGGACTGTGGCGGCCTGTCAGGACCCGGCGGCCTGCGCCTGTCGGAGCCGGTGCATGGCGTCGAAAATTAGTCGCGGCACCTTCGTACTTCCGACCGCGATCAAATGATCTAACGGCACAGCAAGCGAGCTGAAGTCCACGTCAAGCAGCTCTGTCCAGATGATGGGATAGTAGCGCGCCAACATTGACAGACAGTAGAGCAGCAACCACCACGTCACGAGCGGGTGCTGCACCTCGGTATTCCCTTCCAGTGACGGCAATACGACTCCGTTAGCAACCTGCGGTTGATCGGAATAAGTGACATCGAGCTGCTGGAGGGTCCACTTGGTCTGAGTAACGCCGTGGATGCGGTCGTCCCCGCCCCACGCCAAGCGGATAGCCCAGTCGCCTCGGCGGAGGCGTCCGATCGAGGGCTCAGGACTCTGAACGTCCGTCGGCTCGCCCAAGGCGCGGAGTCGGGGGTATGCCGAGAGCCACGCGGCCACATCGGCCGGCGAGGGCGGCACGATGCGCGTATGCGCGAGATTGTTCGGTCCGGCAGGGACGTTCTCGCGATTGCTCACCATGTGGTCCGGGACGGGCCCAAGGAAGAGTGCCGGGCGTGCCGTATTTGCGGGCCCCGGTTTTAATCCCCAAGTCTCATAAACTTCAAGCGGTCGTGGGATCGAATAGTGGCGGTCGTCGAAATAGAGCTCTGAGTCGATACTCGAAATCAGGTCACTCAGACTCGCCCTCTCCGAAAGCACAGGAGACCCGATAACCTCTGCAACCTGATGGACGAGTCCAAGGCCGCGAGTTTGGACCGTGACCTCCGATAGGTCCAGAAGCGACCCAGCCGCAGGCTCGGTGAGTTGGAACTGGAGCCCGTGCTGCTGAGCGCCCTGCCATCCCGTGCCGGCGATCCCCGCAGCGCACAGCGCACGCCCGGCCTGTGTGAGGCCGTAGAACAGTAGTAGCGGGCTGGCGATCGAACCGACGTTCTGGCTTGCCAGCCATAGTTGCTCGCCCTGCTCAAGCCCAGCGCCAAAGGCCCTGGCGCGCGCTCCACGGGCGGCAAGGCGCGGTCGGTCAGACCTCAGAGAGCGCATCGCTACCCAAGCGCCAAGTTCGAGATAGTCCATCCGCACCGATGAATGCTAATCGCGCAGCGTGGTCTACCCGCCGACTGCCGTGAATGCGTCCGCCGCGCCACGCACCAGCGCATAGTTGAACGATCTTGGTTCTTCTGCAGCTTTCCGCTCACGTTCCGTGACCAATAACTCTGCGGGGAGAAAAAGTGTTCACGGGCGGGTCGGGAAGGTGGTCATTCCTAGAAAACGGGCCTCTGACCTGCGGTTATCAGAAGGCAGGCGCCTGCAACCCGTTCGACGCGACCGTGTCGGCGGCACCGACGCGGGCCGACGCCTGCGGGTACCGGCCCGCCGTGAACGCGGAGTACGCGTACGAGACGAGCTTGATCGTCAGGTTGCCGCCGAGCGGCTCGTCAAAGCGGAGGAACCGCGGCAGGGGGTCGTCCTCGAACAGGAGCAGCTCGTCGGCGTCGAGCACGAGCACCACGTCTTCGGTGCCGGTCGTTCCGAGGTTCGTCGGGATCTGAGACGAGGTGATGACGGGCAGCCCGTGCAGCTTGCCGACGGCGACGACGGTGGTGAGGTCGTCCCCGTCGCCCGAGTAGCCCCCGGGCACGCTGACGGAGGCGATGGACGTGGGCCCGTCGCCGCTGGGGGAGACGAGCGGGCGGCCGGTGGTGTCCACCTGCGCGAGCATCCAGGCCCACCGCCGCGGGTGCATGGCGATGATCTTCGGTGCGATGGCGGTGCCGGGGCTGCTGACCGCCGCCACGGCGCCGGCGACCTTGACGGTGAAGTTGGTCGCGGTGACGGCCGCGCCGAACGCGGTGGCGGTGGAGATGCCGGCGGTGTTGAGCACCCCGAGGTGCTGGTTGGACGCGCCGCTGCCGGTGATGATCTGCCGCTCGAGCTCGGCCGCGTAGGCGCCGGCGAGGTCGCGGAACACGATCTGGTCGAGGCCGGGGGTGCCGCGTTCGATGGACTGCCGGGAGACGTCCTGCTGCCCGCCGACGGTGACGACCGGCACGCTCAGGTTCGCCCACACCTCGTCGGTGTTCTGCAGCGCGCTGTTCTCGGTGGCCTGCGAGCCGACCGCGGCGCCCGTCGTCCCCCGCGGGATCGTGAGGATCATGCCCTGTTCGGGCAGCGGCTGCCGGTTGAGGCTGTTCGCGATGGGTCGCCCGGCCCGCAGCACCGGCGCGACGGCGCCGACGAGGTACTGCGGCACGACGAGCCCGGCGTAGCCGCTGGACGCGACGGCCCGCTGTTGCATGTCGGCGCGGGCCTCGTTCTGGGCCCGGTTGAGCCGCTCGGCGGCGGCGCCGTCGCCGAGGAAGCGGGACGCGAACATGTCCCGGATGAAGGACTGCCCCGACCTTTCGCCGTAGGTGGTGGGTTCGCCGGTGACGCGGGCGCCGCCGACCCCAAGCTCCCGGCGGAACGTTGCGGCCCGCTGCGCCCGCTGCGCCTGGTCGAGGTCGTCGTCGACGGTGAGGATTCCGTCGCGCGCGGCCCGCAGCTGGGTTGCCTGCTCGGCGGTCGGCGATCCGTTGCCGACGGCGGCGAGGATGCGCGCGACGGTCTGCTCGTGCTCGGCCCGCCGGGCGAGCAGCTGCTGAATGGTCATGCGGGGTGTCTCCTGAGGTGCTGTCGCGCGGCCTGGCCCGGCCGCGCGGGAACGGGAGCCCGGCGCCCGGACGGGGCGGGGCGTGGCATCGGCATCCAGGCCGGGGGCCAGTCCGTGGAGCAGCCCACATGCGGCGCGGCGTGAGTCGGTGTCGTCCAGGCCCCGGGACCAGGCCGCGGCGCGGTCCCGGCGGGGCAGCGTGCACCGACCGCCGACGGGAATTGTCACATGGGTTATTCGAGCCCGGCGAGGTCGTCGGGCACCTCGGGCCCGATGAGGTCGGCGAGGAACGGCCATTCGGGCCAGCCGCGGGCGGCGGCGGAGGCCCGGGCCAGCTCGTCGAGGAGCAGGCGTCGGCGGGCGGACACCGCCGGGGGTAGCCGCCGGTCCTCGTCGTCGGCCCAGTGGCCGCGTTTGAGTTCCTCGACGAGGACGCCGAGCCCGTCGGTGTGGAGCGCGCCGGCGTCGAGGAGCTGCCGCACGGCGCACGTCCAGCCCTGCCAGGCACTGACGGTGTACTCGTCCGGGGTCACGGATTCCACCCTTCGCCGAGGATGCGTTCCCGCAGTGCCCGGCCGTGTGCCTCGGCGGCGGCCCGCTGGGGGTCGTCCCCGGGCGTGGGCGGGTCAACTGCCCGTAACCCTGTATCGGACGAGTTAGGGGCAGCGCCTCCGCTCGGCGGTGCCGGTAAGCCTGTGGATAACGGCGAGTTAGGTCCATCGTCCCCGCTCGCGGGTGCCCCTGACTGAGGTTGCGGGGGATTCCCAGGCTCGGCATGCCCCCTAACTGTCGGGTTGGGGGGAACGTAACGTCCCCGCTCGGCATCCCGCCTAACTCGGCCCGGGCGTCGACGAGCGCCGACAGCGCGTCGGGGCCGCCGCCGCCGACGTCGAGCAGGGTGCGGACGGCCGCCGACCAGCCCTGCCAGAAGACGACGAGGTGTTCGTCGGGGGTCATCACGCGTCACCTGCCTTGCGGTCGGCTGCGCAGCCGCGGCACGGCATCGGTAAAGAGTGAGCGCGACATATCTCCTGCGGTGTCGCGCTCTCAGAGGGGGTCGTGCTTCGCACTCCGTCCCGTTCCGACCCTTCCCGTCCCGTCCCGTCCCGTCCCGGGTAACCCGTTATGTAACCCGTCAGGTAACGCGTCAGATAACGCGTTACGGGCATGGGGGCAGTACCTCGGCAGGCATTCCGAGTGATCCCCCGCCTCGTGCAGCCGGTGCCGTCGCACCCGCGTCGCGACAGCCTCGCGCCGGTGCTCGAGCACCGATGATTCGAGCTGCCAGTCGGCGAACCGCAGCCCGAGGAACCACGCTTCCCCGTCGTCGCGCCACCAATCGGCGGCGACCAGTTCTTTGACCGCCGTGTCGGGGTCCTCGGTCTCGGCGAACCGCTTGAGGTCCCGCTTTGGGATCCTCAGGTCGAGGCCGCGGCGGTTCGACCAGCCCAGAGCCTCGACATGCGTGCGCCACGCGGCGTCACTCAGGTCGCGGGCCGCGTCCGACCACTCGTCGCCTAGCTTCGTCCACATCACGACGCCGCCGCCGCGGCCTGCCGGTCCTCGCTAGAATTCGCGCTCGGTGGTTGGGTGACCGCCAACGTCTGAGGGGGCCCGGTCCGCGCTGCTGCCTGGACCGGGCCTTCTCGCGCCGTCACCGCCCGCCGCCCGCAAGTTCGGCGTCGGCGGCGTCGGCGGCCTCGGTGAGCTCACGGGCCTTGCGGCGGGCCTTCGCTGACGCGAGCGCCATGCGCTTGAAGTGGGCGACGCGGGCGTGCTCGGCGCGGCGGGCGCGCTCGGCGGGCGGCAGGACGCCGTCGGGGTCGACCTGCCGTTGGAAGCGGTCGCGGGCGGCGTCGCGGGCGGGAGCGGTGCGCGCGCTGGGGTCGGCGGTCTTCGCCCACGATTCGTGGGCGGCGATGCTGGCGGCGAGCGCGCGGTGTTCGGCTGTCTGGTTGTCGGGCACGGCGGGGCAACCTCTCAGTTGCCCAGGCGCTCATCCCCTGGCGCGATCGGTGTCGCAGCGACGGATGCGCGGGAGAGGCCGCGCTGTGCGACACCCTAGAACACTGTGCGGCTCCGGGGCAGCACGATCCTCCGGGTGCCGGCCGCGAGGTCGTCGAACACGCGCCACAGGCTCAGCTCGTGCCGCCCGTCCCTGCACCGAACGGCGGTCCGCTCATCCGCCCTCAGCTGCGCATCGCGCCACGCGGCCAGCTCGGCCAGTCGGATGACCTGCGAGCCTCCTTCCCGTGCCCGGAACCGCATGCCGCGGCGGAAGATCAGCGACGGGTCGTCGACGATCGCCGGGTCGCGCAGCCACTCGTCCTGGCCGTGCAGGACGAGCACCCGCTCCCCCACGGTCAGCACCTCGGCCAGCCGGTGCCCGCTGTGGCACGCGTAGTCGGCGAGCCGGTAGCGGGCCCGTTTGGGGGCGGCCAGCACCCGGGCCACGGCTGGCGCGTCGTCGACGTCGTACACGGCGCGGGGCAAGCCGCGCAGCGGCTCCGGTAGCGCGTCGGCGAGGTTCACAGCCGGTCGCCGAGAGCGGCACGGCGGTACGCGTCGCGGGCGCGCTCATCGGCGGCGCTGGCGGCGTAGCGGCCGACCATCTGCCGCGAGCGCCACCCGGCAAGGCGCATCAGGTCCTGCTCCTGGCCGCCCGCGGCCAGCCACGTGTGCGCGTAGGTGTGCCGGAACCGGTGCGGGTGCACGTTCTGCACCCCTGCCTCGGCCCCACGGCGCTCCAGCAGCTGCCGGACCCCGGAGTCGGTCATCCGGCCCTTCTTGCCGATCCACAGCGCCTCCAGGGCGGCCTGCGGGTGCTGCGCGCGGGCCCGCAGATACCGGCGCAGGGCGTCGGCGGTCTTGGCGCCGTAGGGGACGGCGCGGCCGCGGCGGCCCTTGCCCATGACGAACGCGACGCCGTGCTCGGAGTCCAGGTCGGCGAGGGACATGCCGACCAGCTCGCCGACGCGCATCCCGGTGTCGATCAGCATCCGCAGGAGCGCCATGTCCCGGCGGTTCTCGAACGTGTTGCCGCGGCAGGTGGCGAGCAGGGCGCGCAGTTCGTCGTCGGTGAGGATGTCGACGGGCTGCTCGGGCACCGCCGGGGGGCGCATCCGAGCCATGGGGGAGTCGGGGACCTCGCCGTCGTCGACCAGCCAGCGGAACAGCTGCTGCAGAGAGCGGTAGTGCTTGGCGACGGTCGCGGGGCTGACCCGGTCGCCGAGCGCGGCGAGGAAGGCCTCGACGTGCTCGCGGCGGACGCCGGACGCCGTCGTGGGCATGCCGGCCTCGGTCAGCCAGGCGAGCAGATTCCGGCCGACCTCGAGGTAGGACGCGATGGTGCGCGGCGCGACGTTGCGGGCGCGCAGGTGCGTGCGCCAGTCCGGCAGCAGGACCGATAGATCGTCGACCGCGACACGCGGCGGAGCTTGCTCCATGCCGCCGATTGGCACAGTCCTCTGCTGTACGAACGTTGTACGTTACCGAGTGTCGAAAAAAGTGCTGGTGTGGGCCCCGTGGGGATCGAACCCACAACCCGCGGATTAAAAGTCCGCTGCTCTGCCAATTGAGCTAGAGGCCCGGTGGGTGCAGAAAACCCTCCAGAAAACCCACGAGAAAACGCGTGAGACAGCAGTGGCGTCCGCAGCCCGGTGCGAGGCTACCGCCTCGGGACGGTGCGCTTCCGCGGCGAGCATGGTGCCCGAGATGCGCCGATCGGTCAGGTGGGACGTCGGGCCGGCGAAGTCGCGGCTCGCGTGCCGTCGATGCAGCGGCGGCGCGGGAGGAAATCCTTCGGCGCGGATTGTGTGGTCCACTGAGCCGACGCGCCGCCGTGTGCGGAGGAGCCTGTCATGACCAGCCTCTCCACGCTCTCAACCGAGTGCGCCGAACTCCTCCGCGTCGCCGCCGTCATCGGACGCAGTTTCGACATCGACGTGCTCGCGACCGTCGTCGACCGCGCACCCTTGGAATGCCTCGACCTGCTCGGCGAAGCGGGTCGGCTCTCCCTCGTCGAGCCCGACGGGGGCCCAGGGCGCCATCGCTTCGTCGAGACGACCGTGCAAGGGGGGGTTCTCCACGGTCTCGCGGCAAGTGACCGTGTGCGGCTGCACGCGCGCGTCGCGGAAGCCATCGGCACCATCCACGCCGATCAGATCGACGCCCACCTCTTCGAACTCGCCGCGCACTGGTCCGCCGCGGCCGTCGGCGACTACCGGCAGCCTGCGGCGCGATGGGTAGTGCGCGCCGCCGAGGCAGCGATGGGCACGTCCGCCTATGCCGACGCAGCCCGGCTGTTCCGCCGGGCGCTCGACATCGGTGGCAGCGCACTGAGCACCAGCGAACAGTGCAGAGCACTGCTCGGTCTGGCGACCGCGTCATACCGGTCCTCTGAGGTCGACGCGGCGCTCGGGGCCTGCTGCGAGGCGGTCGCTCTCGCCGAACGCATCGGTCGCCCCGACCTGCAGGCGGAGGCCGCGACCGTCGTCGAGCCCATGCTCCTGCCCGAGGTCAACATGCAACTTCGCCGGTTGTGCGAGGCCGCGCTCAAGGCGCTTCCCGAGACGGAGCCGGGACTGCGTGCCCGGGTCACCGCCCGGCTGGCCGACGTCTGCCACTACCTCGGCGACCTTGCGAGCGCGCATGCGGCGTGCGACCAACTCCTCGACCTCGGCCGCCGGTCCGGAGATCCCCGGGCGGTCGCCATCGGACCGCACGCCCAACAGCTCGACGTATCTGGACCGGACGGTGTCGAGGCGCGCGAGCTCCTCGCCGATCAGCTCCTGTGCGTCGGGCGCGAACTGGCCGACCCGACCGAGACGGCGGCGGCCCACCTGTGGCTCGTCGACGTCGCCCTCCAACGCGGAGACATCGCGCGGGCCGGCCGCGAGCTGCAATCGGCTCTCCTGGCCGGCACCGACAGCACTGACGTGATCACGAACTGGCAGCTGCTGCGGGCGCAGTCGACGCAGGCGCAGGCGCAGGCCAGGTACGACAACGCAAGCCGCTTCGCTGACGATGCCGCAGCGCTGCTGACCGCGACCGGAAATCCGCTCGGACGGTTGATCTGGGAAGGGCAGCAGATCAACATCCGCTACCACGTCGGCTTCGACGCCGCGTTCGGCACAACGCTCGGGCTGCGCGACGGCGCGCCGGTTCCGCCGTCCCTGGTGGCCAGTCCGATCCAGACACTCGCGACGGTCGTACTGCTCACGTCCCTGGACCGGAGAGGGGACGCGGCCGCCGCCTACCGGTCGCTCGGGCCGGCTGCGGACTGGACGACCACGCCGCATGCCGAGCTGTTCAGCTGGGTGTTCGGCATCCTCGCCGCGATCGAGCTCGACGAACGCGAAGACGTCCTCGTGCTCCGCCGGCGGCTGGAGCGCCACCGCGGCAGCCACATCGCCAGTGGCGCGGGCTGCATCGCCTACTTCGGCCCGGCCGAGCTCTGGCTCGGCATCGCGGCCGGCTACCTCGGCGCCCACGATGAGGCGATCGCGGACCTGGAGCACTCCGCCACGCTGTGCACCGCAAACGGCGCGGCCGGTTTCCTCGCCCAGGCACAGCTCGAGCTGGCACGCGTGCACGCCGCCCGGGGAGGCCCCGGCGACATGGCCCGGGTGCGCGCACTCTCCGCGGCCGTCCTCGAGCGCGCCGACCTGCTCGGGATGCCGCCGCTCGCGGCCGTCGCCCGTGCCCTGCTGGGGCGCGCCGGGTCAGCGCCGGCCGGCGGACTCACCAGGCGCGAACGGGAGGTGGCCGAGCTCGTCGCCGACGGCCTGACCAACCGGGCCATCGCGCAGCGGCTCTACCTGTCCGAGCGGACAGCCGCGAATCACGTCCAGCACATCCTGAACAAGCTCGCCCTCGCCAATCGCAGCCAGATCGCGAGCCTGGTCAGCAGTCAGAGGTCGAGTACCGCCTGAGTAGTTCTCTCGATGTATCGAGTGGGCCTCGCGCGTGGAATGTCGGTACCGAACGAACACGTCGGTACCGAACAACACGAAGGAGGCCGGCGATGCACGCAGTTGTTTTCCAGGTGGATTTCGTCCCGGGGCGCGAGCAGCAACAGGACGGGGAGCTGGACTTCATCACCGGGATGATGAAGTCGACGCCGGGATTCCTCCACGGCACGTGGTGCGGGGATGACAAGCGCGGCCTGAGCTGCATTCTCTTTGACTCCGAGCAGGCCGCACGCACCGTGGCGGAGGGCGCCGGGCTGCCGCCGGACGCCTCCGCGACATTCCGGTCCGTCGACGTCTACGCCGTCGCACGCGACATCTGACCACCACTCGCGAACGAAGGTTCGAATGATGCCTCTCACCGTTCACATCGTGAACACACCCCTGGCCGGGGCCCGCGACGCGTACCTCGACGCGTGGCGGGAGATCGACACACGCGGACTCCGGCACCCCGACGGTCGTCAGCTCCACGTCGCCTGGACGGTCGACGACGTGCTCCACGTGGTCGACGTGTGGAACGCGCCCGAGCAACATCAGGCGTTCATGCGCGACCTAGCGCCGATCCTCGACCAGTTCCGGATGGAGATCCGCGAAGCACCAGAGGTCGGAGAGTTCCTCCACGTGGTTCAGCCCCCTGGCTGAACCAGCGACGTCCGCACGGGTCAGCGACCGGCCTCGACAACCGGTCGCTGACCATGCGGAAAGACGGCGCAAGCACCGATCTCGCGGAGATGTGCTCTGTCGCGTTCCGGGAAGCCCGATGTGGCGTTCCGTCTCAGAACAGACTCCGTCCCACGAAGTGGGGACCGCACCGGTCGGCATCCGAGCAGAATTGCAGGACCATGGATTTCTGCATCCAACAGTGGCCCGAGGGTGCAGAACACCGCCCCGACGACGGGGAGCAGTCTGGGTCCTGCGGCCCGGTGCGAGGCTACAGCCGGGGATTCCCGGTGCCCGTGCAAGCGCACGTCACCCTCGGCCACCGAGCCGTGTGCGGGCGGCCTGGATGAGCGCATCGGCGACCCGGTCGAGCGGGTCGGACTCGAGTCGCCACTGCTGCCAGTACAGGAGGACGTCGACGACTCCAGCCGGGTCGAAGGGCACGATCGCGCCCTCGCCGGCCGCCTGCGGCCGCCGCCCGGCGTCCAGCTGGAGTTCCGGCAGCATGCCCCAGCCGAAACCGAGGGACACCGCGCTCAGGAAGTCCGCGGACGACGGGACGTAGTGGATCGGCACGTCCTCCGTCGACGTCAGGTGGCGGCGCAGGTAGGCGTGCTGGAGGTCGTCCCGGCGGTCGAAGACGACCACCGGCGCGCGGTGCAGGGCCGGGGCGTCGGGCCCGTGCGGGAACCAGCGGTCGGCGAATCCCGGCGCGGCGCAGGGCAGGTAGCGCATGCGCCCGAGGGGGGTCACGCGGCAGCCGGCCACGGGCTCGGCGTCGGAGGTGACGGCGCCCATGACGGTGCCGGCCCGCAGCAGCGCGCTGGTGTGCGTCTGGTCGGAGCTGTGCAGGTCGAAGCGGAGCTGGTCGGCGAGAGGAGCCAGCGCCGGCAGCGCCCAGGTGGCCAGCGAGTCGGCGTTGACCGCGATCGGCACCACGGGCGCCGGACCCGAGCCGTCCAGCTGCCGGCCGGCGTCGGCGACGAGCAGACCGACCTGGCGGGCCAGCCGGAGGACCGGCTCGCCCGCGGCGGTGACGGTCGACGGTCGCCCGCGCTGGACGAGCACCCGGCCGGCGGCCACCTCGAGGGCACGCAGGCGCTGGGACACCGCGGACGGCGTCACGTTCAGCAGCCGGGCCGCGGCCTCGAGGGTTCCCTCGTCGATCACCGCCACCAACGTCCGCAGCTGGGCCAGGTCGACGTCCATGAACAGCAATGCTAATGGCACGTAAGAAACATGAGCTGGACTGTCGACGGCACCGGTCCTAGCGTCGTCCGACGTGACCACCGGACTCCTGGCCGCCGCGGCCGGACTGGGGCTGAGCCTCTCGCTGATCGTGGCAATCGGTGCGCAGAACGCGTTCGTCCTCCGTCAGGGACTGCGCCTCGAGTACGTGAGCGCGGTCGTGGCGGTGTGCGCGGTGTCCGACGCCCTGCTGATCCTCGCGGGGGTCGCCGGCAACTCATGGCTCAGCACCCGCCTGCCCGACGCGATCACCGCCATCCGCCTGGCCGGCGCCGCCTTCCTCCTCGGCTACGCCGTCCTCGCGGCCCGCCGGGCCCTGCGCCCGTCGTCGATCGCCGTGCACGCGGATGGAACCCGCAACGGCCTGCTCGCGACCGTCGCGGCCTGCCTCGCACTGACCTGGCTCAACCCGCACGTCTACCTGGACACGGTGCTGCTGCTGGGCTCGGTGGCCGACAGCCACGGGCTCCGGCGGTGGTGGTTCGCCGCCGGGGCCGCCGTCGGCAGCGTGCTCTGGTTCTGCGCCCTCGGCTACGGCGCGCGTCTGCTCCGACCGCTCTTCGCCCGCCCGGCGGCGTGGCGGGTGCTCGACGTGGCCATCGCCGCCGTCATGGCCCTCCTCGCCGTCGGCCTGCTCACGACCGCGGTCTGACCCGCCTGCGATGCAATCCCGGGAGGCGGCCCCGCCGCCCCGCGTGTCTGGAGCGACGGGACCTGACCGCTGGAGCCTCCCGGGGAGCGTCCGCGGCTGATCAGGAGTGTTCCGTTGCTCTCCGTCCCGTGCGACCAGGCGGGACGCGGGACCTCCTACGGTCCCCGTCGGATCGTTGCGCTGCTGCGGGAAGTTCGCCGGTGCGCACGAGGTGCTCCGCGATGTCGCGCACCTTCGTGTTGGCGTGCATCGACGCCTGGGCCAGCAACTGGAAGGCCTGGTCCGGCGTGAGCTTGTAGCGCTCCATGAGCACGCCCTTGGCCTGGTCGATGACCGCCCGGGACTCGAGCGCGACTTGCAGGTTGTCGGCCATGGTGCGGGCGTTCTGGTAGGCGTACATGGTGCCGGCCGCCACCGCGGCGTACGGACCGAACCTGGCTGCGGCCGTTCGACTCGCCTCGTCGAAGGCGTCGGGCTGCCGGGCGTAGATGTTGAGCGCCCCCCTGACCCCCTGGGTCTCGTCGATGGTCAGCGGGATGGACAGGGAACTCAGGTTGCCCCGCTCCACGGCCCGGCTCGCGTAGTCGCGCCACCGGCTGTCGGTGCGGGTGTCGCTCATCTCGACCATCCCCCCGGTGCGTGCGGCGTGCAGACACGGTCCGTGCCCGCGCTCGTACTGCGTCTCGTCGAGATCCAGGGCGAGCGGGCCGGTGTAGACCACGGTCGTCGGGGCGTCCTTGACCAGAAGGGTCACCGAGGTCTCGGGATTGCCGGGCAGCACCGTCTTGACCAGTTCGGCCACGGTCTGCAGCAGGCCCTCCATCGACAGCTCACGCAACGACAGCCGGCCCAGGCGGTCCAGGGCCTCGGCGGCGTTCACGGGTCGGGGCGATTTGTTGTCGGCCACGGAAGGCCTCCGGTCGCTAGGGCACCGGGGACACGTGACCTCGGCCGGGACCCCGATCTGGGGTTCCGCGCTCGCTGCGCACGCCTATGTGTGACGCACGCGCTCGACGCCGAACACACAGGCGCCTGGCCGAACACTACGCCTGGGCAGGTGCCTGCACGGCCGCCCAGCGACGGGGAATTCCGGCCTCAGTCGAAGGGGGCGGCGGAGCGCAGGAACGCCAGGAATCGGGCCGCGGCCCGCGGGTGACCGGTAGTCACGGGACCCGAACCGCCGCCGGTGTGCGTTGAGCTCCCGATCCCCTGATCGGGTCCACCCGTTCAGGGGATCGTTTGAGGATCTTCAGTTACGTACGGTCATCACGCTCCGGCCGGGTGGTCCGGGCAACGTCGCCTGCCCACCCGACCGCGGACGACTGTCCGCCCTGCCTCAGCGCCGGGCGGGTACGACCCCGGCCCGGCTGACCCGTTCCCCCCGGGCGGCCGGGCCGGCTCTTTCTTCCCCGTCAGGACGGCGTGCACACCCGCTGCACCAGGGCGGCCAGCTCGTCGCGCGCCGCCTGGTCCAGCGGCAGGTCGACCGGCACCTCGTCGTCGTCGCCCACCGTGATCGCCAGCGGGAAGACGTAGGGCTTCTTGGTCTCCGAGAGCACGTGCGGATCGCAGCTCGCCGGGGTGAACGACACCGGTGCCGACGCCGACTCCTCGTCGCCGTCCAGCTCGAGCGGCAGCTCGGCGCTCGGCTCGATCAGCACGCTCCGGCTCAGCCGCGTCGCGCGGACCGGCTCGGAGCCCGTCCGCCGCGTGAGGACGAGCGACCCGGTGGCGGCGTCGCCGTCCTGGTGCAGATCCCGCACCTCGATGCCGACCACCGCTGTCACCGCCAGGACGGCGCACTCCTCGGAGTGGATCAGCTCCAGCACGTCGGCCTCGGCCGGCACCTCGAGCTGCTCCACCGCGCCGTCCGGCCGCGACAGGGACAGGTCCGCGACCGTCGGCACCGGGGCCGCGTCGCAGACGGGGTCGCCGAACGGCACCGGGAGGTCGATGACGCGACCCGGGGCGTACGCGGCGGTGACGGCGGTCGGCGGCTCCGGGACGAATCCGGGTGACCGGAGGGCCACCGAGGTGACGGTGAACGGGGCGTCACCGGTGTCGGTGAGCCGCACTTGCACCTGCCCGCCGATGGCCTCGTCGGTGCGCAGCCGCACGATCTCCGCCTCGATCCCGGGCACCGGGGGCACGGTCGCCGTCGGTCCGGATGACGACGGTGACGGGGACGCCGACGGCTCGGCCGACGGCTCGGACCCCGGCCCCCCGCAGGCCGCCAGCAGTGCCACCCCGGCCGCCAGGGCGATCGCCGTCCGCCTCATGGCGTGCCAGCCTAGGGACCCCTCCGCTTCCCGGGCGTTGTGCGCGCTCTCCGGGTCCTGCAGGACCCCGAGAGCGTGAGAGACACCCCGACAGCGGGCCTGATCCAGCGGGCTCAGCGATGGCGCGCGGCGAGGCGGGCCAGCACACGGCCTGCCTCCATCCGGACCTCCAGCTTCTCCTGCGAGCTGGCGGCCGGCCCGCGCCGCGGGTCGCCGGTGTCGAGGTCGAAGGCAGAGCCGTGCCGTGGGCAGACCAGGCACTGGTCTCCCCGGACCTCCTCGACCGTGCCCTCGTGGAGGGGACCGGACAGGTGCATGCAGGCACCGACGAACACGTCCACCCGGACGCCCCGGCGGACCACGGCCAGCGGGACGTCGACGCCCTGCCCCCTGCCCGTGCGCAGGGTCGGGCGCCCCTCGGGCAGGTCGTCCATCGGGCCGAGGTCGATCCAGTCCGTCGTCAGCCCGCGGGCGGCCGTCACCGCGTGGGACATCCCCGACGACTGCGCGTAGGACATGTGGCCGCCGATGGCCGCCGAGCCGGCGGCGATCCGCAGACCGGCGTACGAGAGGACGCGGCCCAGACCGCCCCTGCCCTTCCCCCGCGCGACGAGCGAGCCGACGTAGAGGGCGAGGGCCGCGCTGTTGGCCAGCGCGTGCACAGCGCCCAGGCGGCGCACGCCCACCTCCTGCTCGGACCAGTCGGCCGCCCCGGCGAGCGCGGCG
>Ga0126307_10001147_pt1 | contig 17472 bp, 20 predicted proteins | sample Plot28_FD_89955 | JGI IMG/M metagenome (GOLD analysis project Ga0126307, IMG submission 89955) | Serpentine soil microbial communities from UC McLaughlin Reserve, CA, USA - Plot28 | ecosystem: Environmental > Terrestrial > Soil > Grasslands | place: USA: UC McLaughlin Reserve, Lake County... | reverse complement strand
CGCGCCTTTCGGATGCCCCTGCCATGGGATCGGTCGGCGTCGACGGCCACAACCCGAAGCTGCTCAGCGCGGATGTCGAGGGCGTGGCGTTTCCAAACTGGCGCGGGGAGTTCGGCTGGCGGCAGGACGGCATCCGCTCGGATCAGCTCGACGGCCGGACCGCACGGACCGTCTTCTACGAGCAGGGTGGGAAGCGCGTCGCATACACGATCGTTTCGGGCAAGGGAATCCGCGCACCCGGGGACTCCCGGCCGGCCACGAGAAACGGTGTCCACCTGCATGCGCTCGCCGACGCCGGCCGCCGGGTCGTCACCTGGTGGCGCGACGGCAGGACCTGCGTCCTCTCTAGCGCGGACGTTGGCGACCACCAGCTGATCAAGCTCGCCTCCTGGAAGGGCGACGGGGCGGTGCCGTTCTGAACGCGATGCTCGTTCAGGGGGAGGAACGCCGGCTTGATCCCGAGACCGCAGGCGACCACATCGACACGCTCTACCGAGCGGCGTGTGCGATGTGCGGATCCCGCCAGCTCGCCGAGGACCTGGTCCAAGAGACCTACGTCAAGGTCCTCGCCCGCCCCCGGCTCCTGCGCCGCGACGACGACCTCGGATATCTGGTCAAGGCCTTGAGGAACACCTGGTACAGCCACCTCCGGAGCGAACGCATCCGGCGAGCGTCCACGGACTCGGGTGAGCACGCACCGGACGATCTGCCGATGCGGACGTCGCAGGGCGATCCGGAGTCCTCGCTCGAGGCGGGCGCCGTGCTGGATGCCCTGGCCCAGCTGCCCCAGCCGTATCGCGAGGCGGTCGCGGCGGTGGACGTGGCGGGGCTGAGCTACGCCGAAGCGTCGCGGGCGCTCGGGGTACGCCAGGGAACGATCATGAGTCGTCTCTACCGGGGGCGCGAGCAGGTTGCTCAGGCGGTTGGTCGGGCGTGACCTCCGGCTGAGCGGGATCCACGGCCTCGATCTCGCCGGTGTCGGGATCGATCGCCGTCATCTCGCCCGTCGTGGGGTCCACGGCGCGGAAGGTGCCCGTGTCGAGCTCGTGCTGAACAGCTTCGTCGACCTCGGCCTCGTCCGGGGGAGCGGCCGTCCCTCGGAGCCCAACGAGCTGCCTCAGGCGGACGCGCCGCAGCTTGAGGATCTCGAGGACCGAGATCACGTAGACGCTCGCCGCGAGGGCGCCGGCCAGGCAGAACGCCATGAAGGCGGTCCAGACCGGGTCGAAGTTGCCGTGGTCGTCGGTGTACGGGACGAACCGAAGCGCCAGCGCCACAGCCGCCAGCACCAGCGTCCAGCCGTACAGGTAGGTGATCGTCCGGCGCTGGCTGAAGCCGATCCGCGCCATGCGGTGATGGAAGTGCTCGGTATCGGCCCGGTAGATCGGGCGCCGATACTTGAGCCGCTTGGCGACCACGAAGCTGGTGTCGAGGATGGGAACGGCCAGGATCGCCAGCGGGAAGAACAGGGCGACCACGGCGTTGGTCTTCAGCGCTCCCTGGACGGTGACCACGGCCATCAGGTAGCCGAGCAGGTTGGAGCCAGTGTCCCCCATGAAGCTGGAGGCGGGCGGGAAGCCGTGGCGCAGGAATCCGAGCGAGGCCCCGGCCGTCACCGCGGCGAGCACCCCGGCGGCGTTGCGGTCAAGCGAGAGCGCGATTGCGGCCAGCGCCCCCGCGGAGATCAGGCAAACACCCGCGGCGAGCCCGTCCACGCCGTCGATCAGGTTGATCACGTTGGCGACGGCGACGATGCCGATGACGGTCAGCAGCTGACCGAGATCGATCGCGCCGATGCCGGGCGGGTCGAAGAGCTGAACGGTCGACGGGTCGACGCGCCCTATGAACGGCAGCGTGAAGGTATCGACCGAGACCCCCGAGGCCACGGGGATGATCGCCGCCGCGGTCTGGCCGAGCAGCTTGACCCCGGCAGGCAGGTCCACGAGATCGTCGATGACGCCAACCACCGTGATCACGATCGCCCCGGCCAGGATCGAGCGGGTCTCCTGGTCCCACGGCAGGAAGATCGAGCCGCCGATCAGGACCGCCACCAGCACCGCGAGCCCGCCCAGCTTCGGGGTCGGATACTCGTGCAGGCTGCGCTCGTTCGGATAGTCGATCGCGCGGTCGCCGATCTGCCGGGCAAGCGATTCGGTCGCCGGCACCAGCGTCCAAACGGCCGCGCCGGCGAAGATGAAGGCGAAGAGGGCGTCGAGGGTGTCGGGCATCAGCCCGCCTCTCCGACTCCGGCCCCCGCGGGCTCGCGCGCGTAGCGGTCGTACCAGAGGGTGAAGTTGAGCAGGCCCCAGATCTGGCGGCTGAGGTCCTCCTTGCCCGAGGTGTGCTCGTCGAGCACGGCAGTCACCGCCTGCGGGTTGAGATAGCCCTGGCGCTCGATCGCCTCCGGCGAGAGGACCTCGCGAGCGAAGGGCTCGAGGTCGCCGCGGAGCCAGGCTGCGACCGGGATCGAGAACCCCTGCTTGCGCCCGCGGATGATCTCCTTCGGCAGGAGCGGCTCGACCGCCTGGCGCAGCAGGCGCTTCTTGGAGAAGCCGCGCACCTTCTGGCGGGTCTCGAGCGCCAGCGCCAGCTCTGCCACCACCGGGTCGAGGAACGGGACCCTGGCCTCCAGGGAGTGGGCCATGCTTGCTCGGTCGGTCTTCACCAGCAGATCGTCGACCAGGTAGATCCCGAGATCGAGGTCCTGGAGCCGGGCCAGCTCCTGGGCGCCCTCCGTCTCGGCGTAGCGGGCCCGGTAGACGTTGATCGGATCCGAGATGCGGTCGGCGTCGAGCAACTCGTCCTGGGCCTCGGGCGAGAAGATCTCCTTCCAGGCGTGATGGCGCTCGACCGGGGGCAGATGCGCCCCGCGCATGAAGCGCTTGGCCTTGTAGTCGAAGCTCACCTTCGCCGAGGAGCTCGGCAGCAGCTCGACCAGCGGCCGCAGGAACGGCGCCGCTTTGCCGACCCGCGGCGCGAGTCGGTCGGCCACGTAGGTGTAGTAGCCACCGAAGAGCTCGTCTCCGCCTTCGCCGGAGAGGACCACCTTGACCGTGTCGGCGGCCAGCTGTGAGACGAGGAAGGTCGGCAGCGCCGAGGAGTCCCCGAAGGGCTCGTCGAACGCCTCGACCAGCTTCGGCAGGAGGTCGACCGCGTCGGGCCGCAGGATCAGCTCGTGATGGTCGGTGCCGTATTGCTCGGCCACCAGCCGCGCCTGGGCGAGCTCGTCGAACGAGCTCTCCTCGAAGCCGATCGAGAACGTGCTGACCCGATAGCCGCTCTCCCCCGCCGCCATCGCGGTCAGGGCTGCGGAGTCGACGCCGCCGGAGAGGAGCACTCCGACGGGCACGTCGGAGACCAGGTGCGCCCGGACCGAGTCCCTCAGCCGCTCGCGGAGCTCCTCGGCCAGCGCCTCTTCGCTCTCGGTGCGGACCTCGCTCTCGGGTACGGGTGTGGGACGCGCGTAGCGCGAGAGCTCCACCGCTCCGGATTCCGCGACCAGGATGTGCCCCGGTGGCAGCTTGCGCGCCTCACTGAAGATGGTCAGCGGCGCCGGGATCGAGTTGAAGGCGAGGAACGCCTCGAGCGCCTCGGGGTCGATCTCCCGGGAGAAGCCCGGCTGGCGGAGCAGGGCCTTGAGCTCCGAGGCGAACGAGAGCTGCCCGCCGGCGACGCGGTAGTAGAGGGGCTTGATCCCGAACCGGTCCCGGGCGAGCACCAGTCGGCCGTGCCGCGCGTCCCAGATCGCGATCGCGAACATCCCCCGCAGCTCCTCGACGAATGACGGCCCTCGCTCTTCATATAGGTGGACCAGGACCTCGGTGTCGCTGTGCGTCGAGAACGTGTGTCCGCGCCCTCGGAGCTCGTCCATGAGCTCGCGGTAGTTGTAGATCTCACCGTTCTGGATCACCTGAATCCGCCCGTCCTCGTTGGCGATCGGCTGGTCGCCGCCGGCGAGATCGATGATCGAGAGCCGTCGCATGGCGAGGCCGCAGGGGCCGTCGATCAAGCTCCCGTCAGAGTCGGGCCCACGGTGGACCAGGGTGTCGTTCATCGCGGCGAGAGCCGCGGGATCGGGGGCCGAGGCCCCGTCGAGGCTGACGAGACCGCATATCCCGCACATGCGGGCGAGTCTAGAGAGCGGTCGGGATCACTCGGCGTCCACGTTCCCAAACCGGGCTGTGCCGCTTTGGGGCCTGTACAGGGCCCCAAGTCGGCAATCCCTCCTAGCGGTCCCTCCCGCGCAGGGTCAGGTTCACGATCCTGACCGAGGTCGCGCCCAGCACCCGCAGATAGAGCCGGATCGAGCGGTCCGCGATGTACTCGAGGTCGTGGATCAGCTTGTCTTCCCACGAGTCCTCGCGGGTGATCCTGGTCTGGGCGAACCCGGTGACTCCCGGCCGCACGACCAGCCGCTGCCAGTACTGCGGCACCTCCTCGCAGAGCCGGTTGAAGAAGGCCGGCCTGACCGGGCGCGGTCCGACCATGCTCATGTCGCCGCGGACCACGTTGAACAGCTGGGGTACCTCGTCGATGTGAGTGAGGCGGGCGGCGCGGCCGACCAGCGTCACCTCCTCCTCGGTTCGCCGGGAGAGCTCCTCCCCGTAGACGTTGCCGAGCCGGGTCTCCGCACCCGGCCGCAGCGTGCGCAACTTGTACATCGTGAAGACGTGTCCCGCGCGGCCGACGCGCTGTCCGCGGTAGAGCACCGGCCGCCCGGAGGTGAGGAGGGTGGCGAGCGCGAGCAGCCCGAGCAGCGGCGAGAGCACGAGCAGGGCACTCCCGGCGATCAACAGGTCGAGGCCGCGAAGCACGATGTCAACCGACCTCGGCGCGTAGACCTCGGACGCGACGCCCGCCGCATACTGCTCGGCGACTGCGCTGACCCCCTCCGGCGCCCGCGCAGGAGCGCTCACTTCGCTGCCTCGGCATCGGCGGCACCGAGCATCTCGTCGACGAGCAGCTGGGGATCGCGCCGGACCCGCTCCCCTTGTTCGGTCTTCTTCTCGAGCAGGAGCGCTCGGGGATCGGTCAGCGGCCTGAGCCGGTTCGTCCGGATCAACATCTCATCGACGCCACCCAGACGCCCGCCGTAGGTCGTGTAGACGGGAGTCCCAAGCGCCACCGCCTCCCTGTTCATCGTCCCGCCCGCGGAGACGACGAGGTCCGCGAGGGACACGAGGCTCTGCGCCTCGACGGCGTGATCGGGAACGATCAGGGATGGCAGGGCGAGCTCCTTGACGTAGCTCCGCTGCTCCTCGGTGCGGGGCAGGACCACCGCGTGGACACCGGGATCAGAGCCTACTCGCGCCAGGACCTGCGGGAACAGCGGATTCGACTTGCGGTGATAGAGCGAGACGTCGGGTGGCGGACGGACGACCACGACGACGCGGTCCGTGTCCACTCCAAGCATCCCGAGCGCGTCCGGGTCCGCCTCGAAGTCCGCCAGGTAGTACTCCTCCTTGATCCCGGGGTACTGAAAGAGCTTCCCGGGCCCCACGCCGAACCGCTTCAGCCTCTCGGGAGGCACCGACTCGGGGAAGATCACCCGCTTCGCCAGCCGGCAGCCGACGTTGTGCTGTGCGACCGCGAACTCGTAGTCATGCATGTTCGCCTCGGGAATGCCGAGCATTCGCGAGGCGATGGCGATGTCGTTCGAACCGTGCGCGATCGCGAGGTCGAACCGGGCCCTTTTGCCGAAGCGCCGCATTCCGCCGGTGCGTTGGATCAGCCGCAACAGCTTGCGGGTCCGCGAGGCTCCGCCGTGCTGGCCGATCAGCGTGTACTCCATGCCGTGCAGGTCGAGGAGCTCGAGGGTCTGCGTGTAGACGCGCGCCGTGATCAGCACCTCGTGGCCCTGCGCGCGGAGTCGCTCGATGATCGGCCGGAGCACGAGCACGTGCGCGGGCCCGCTCATGTCGGCCCAGATCTTCACCCCGCGCAGACTACGCGGAGGCGTGGCGCTAGACCGTCGCGGCGGAGAGCTGCGGATAGAGCGGGTAGCGCTCCATCAGGGACCGCGAGCGCTCGAGCAGCGAGTCCTTCTCGGACTCGAAGTCCGGCCCGAGTGCGCCAACGACGATCTTCGCGATCTCGCGCAGATCTTCCTCGACCAGGCCGCGCGTGGTGAGCGCCGGGGTGCCGATTCGCAGCCCGGAGGGATCGAGCGGCGGGCGCTCGTCGAACGGGATCGCGTTCCGGTTGACGGTGATCCCGACCTCCTCGAGCCTCAGCTCGGCCTCCTTGCCGAAGACGCCGGTCGGGGTCAGATCGACGAGGACCAGGTGCACGTCGGTTCCGCCGGTGAGCACGTCCACCCCGCCCGCGATCAGCTCCTCGCCGAACGCCTGCGCGTTGGCGATCGTCTGGCGCTGACGTGCGGCGAACTCCTCGCTCGCGGCGATCTTCAGGGCCACCGCCTTCGCGGCGATGATGTGCATCAGCGGGCCGCCCTGCTGGCCGGGGAACACCGAGCGGTTGATGTCCGCTGCGAGCTCTTCCTTGCAGAGGATCATCCCGCTGCGGGGGCCGCAGAGAGTCTTGTGAATCGTGGTCGTGACTACGTCGGCGTGCTCGACGGGGTTCGGGTGCTCCCCGGCCGCAACGAGGCCGGCGAAATGCGCCATGTCGACCATCAGTTTGGCGCCGACGGAATCGGCGATCTCGCGGAACGCGGCGAAGTCGAGCTGGCGCGGATAGGCCGACCAGCCGGCGACGATCACCTTGGGCTTGTGCTCGTCGGCGAGCTGCGCGACCTCGTCCATGTCGACGAGCCTGTCCTCGCGGCGCACGTGGTAGGCGACGACCTTGTAGAGCTTGCCCGACACGTTGAGCTTCATCCCGTGGGTGAGATGGCCGCCGTGATCGAGCGCCATGCCCATGATCGTGTCCCCGGGCTGGATCATCGCCATGTAGGCCGCGTTGTTGGCCTGAGCGCCGGAGTGGGGCTGGACGTTGGCGTGCTCGGCCCCGAAGAGCTCCTTGGCGCGATCGATCGCGAGCTGCTCGGCGACGTCGACCTCCTCGCAGCCGCCGTAGTAGCGCTTGCCCGGATAGCCCTCGGCGTACTTGTTGGTGAGCACCGAGCCGGCGGCATCGAGGACAGCCTGCGGCACGAAGTTCTCGGACGCGATCATCTCGAGCGTGCCCTGCTGGCGGGCGAGCTCGCGGTCGAGGACCCGGGCGATGTCGGGATCGACCTCGGTGAGGTGGGCGGTCTGGAAGTCGTCGGGAAGTTCGCTCATGAGGCCACGATACATCGGGCCGCGGCCAAGCAAATCGGCCTTGACATTTACTGACCACCTGGTAAATAATGCCCGCGCAGGCAACCCATCCGGAGGAGAGATATGACCGACGCGACCGCCACCACCAACGGAGAGCTCCATACCGAGGACGAGGCCCTTTCCGTCCTGCTGGACGGCGACATCGACAAGGTGATGTCGGGACTCGACAGGATCGTCGAGGCCGCTCCCTCCTACGAGAAGCTCTTCATGCGCTGGCAGCGGCAGCACTGGTCGACTGAGGACTTCACCTTCGAGGAGGACAAGAAGCAGTGGGCCGACCCGGACATGTTCACTGACGACGAGCGCAGGTTTCTCGAGTTCGGATTCTCGGAGTTCTTCCTGGGCGAGGAGCGCGTCACCCTGGAGTTGCTCCCCTTCGCCATCGCGGCTCCGACCCACGAGGCAAAGGTCTTCCTCACCACGCAGATCTCCGACGAGGCCAAGCACACCGTCTTCTGGAACGGCTTCTATCGCGAGGTCTTCGGTATCCAGGCCGGCAGCCTCGGCGAGATGATCGACAAGCAGCGCTACGTCGTCAACAAGGACTGGGAGACGCTCTTCAACGGGATCCTCCACGAGTGCGCCGAGGATCTGCGCAAGGACCCGAGCGATTTCCCCAAGCTCGTCCGCGGCATCACCGTCTACATGATCGTGATCGAGGGGATGCTGGCCCTCTCCGCCGCCCGCTTCATGATCAAGTCGATGCGCGAGCGGGGCTGGTTCCCGGGCTTCACCGCGGGGTTCACGGCGGTCAACCGGGACGAGTCCCGGCACGTCGGCTTCGGCGTCAAGTTCCTGGCCGACGCGATCAAGGACGACCAGGCGAACGCGAAGATCATCGAGGACACGCTGAAGGAGTGCCTACCGGTTGCAACGCTGGTCTTCGTCCCGCCGTGGGTCGAGGATCCGTACAACTTCGACACGCCCTTCTACCACTCGTCCGAGATCTTCGAGTACGCGGCCAAGTCGCTCTCGAAGAAGCTCGCGGCGATGGGCCTCGATCCGGCGATGTTGGCTTCAGTCGCGTAGCCCCCGGACGCGAAGCGGAGGAGGCGAAGCGTTGATGATGGAAGCCACAACAGTCAAGCGCGGGCGGCCCTCCACCGGCGCACGCGAGCGGATCCTCGACGCGGCGATCGAGGTTCTCAAGTCCGACGGCTACGCCGGCCTGACGATCGCCAAGGTGGCGGCAGGAGCCGGCGAGTCCAAGCCGCTCGTCGTCTACCACTACGGCTCCAAGCAGGATCTGGTGAGCGCCGCGGGCCGCTCGATCGCCGAGATGATCACGAACGAGGTCCTGGCCGAGATCGATGGGGCGACCACCGTGGAGTCCGTGATCAGGGGCGCGGACGCCGGGGTCGAGCGCGTCCTCGACGAGGACGAGCGCGTCGCGCGTCTCTACTTCGACCTCGCCGCCGTCTCGGTAATCGACCCGGAGGTGCGCCGGACGATTTCCGAGGTGAACGAGCAGTGGCGCGAGGTCCTCGTCCGCCTGATCACCCAGGCGAGCGATGGCCTCTCCCCCGCACGCGCCCGCGTCCTGACGGTGATGGTGATCGCTGGACTGCAGGGCATGACGCTGGAGCGAATCGAGCGAGGCGCGTCACCGCAGCGCAAGAGGGCACGTGAACTCTTCATTAAGAGCGCCCTCGCGGCCACATCTCACAGTCGCAGCTGATTCTCGGGTCTAGGCTGGAAGCAGTGTCAAGGGAGAACCTCGAGATCGTCCAGCGAGGCTTCGATGCGTTCAACGAAACAGGGGTCGAGGGGATCCTCCCGTTCATCGATCCGGAGTTCGAGGCGACCACTCCACCGAACCTGGCATCGGAGCCCGACACCTACCGAGGCCACGACGGCATTCGTCGCTGGTTCGACTCGTTCGACGAGGTCATGGAAGAGATCCGCTGGGACGCCCATGGCTATCAGCAGGTGGGCGATCAGGTGGTCGTCGAGTTCACCCTGCGCGCCCGCGGCAAGACCACCGGCCTCGACTTCGGCCAAGAAGCGGTGATGGTCTGGTCGCTCCGGGATGGCAAGGCGATCCGGGTGGAGCTCTTCGAGACGCTGGACGAGGCGCTCGCCGCCGCCAAGGGGGCCAAGGGCTGAGATGGCCTCGCCCTACCAGAGCCTGCTCGAGGCCTCCCGCGACGCGTTCAACGCTCGCGACCCGGACGCCTGGCTCGAAGCCTGGAACCCCGACTGCGAGTGGCATCCCTTCCTGACCGCGCGAGACGAGGGGGACCCCGGCTACCACGGGCCCAACGGGATCAGGGCCTGGTTCGAGGACGTCGACGAGCTGTTCACCGACATGCACGTCGATCTCGAGACCTTCCGCGAGGTGGGCGACCGGCTCCTCGTCCTGGGCGAGATGACCGCCAGGCGGAGGGCCGACGGCGAACAGGTGCGCAGCGACGTTGCCTGGCTCGTCGAGCCGCGGGGTGAGAAGCTCCAGCGCGGCTGGTCATACGGGAGCCACGAGGAGGCCCGGCGAGCTGCCGAGGAGGCTGCGCGCTAGCCGGCCGCGTTGGCAGTGAGACGCCGGTCGACTTCGGCGGCCGGGAGTGCCCCCTCGCGGAGCACGCGCCACTGACCTCCCGCGTCGATGCCCGTGACGTCGACCACGGTCGACGGCTCGCCGATCAGCTCGCCGGCGTCGATCGCGAGATCGACTTCCCCGACGATCCGATCGTCGATCTGATCGAACCCCGTGGGCGCCGGAGCGCTGCTGCGGTTCGCGCTCGTCTGGAAGATCGGCGTCATCGTTCCCGCGAGAGGCCCTTCGATCAGCCGCACCCCGAGCCGCTTCGGGTCCTCCCGGCAAGCGAGCGGGTAGCGGCGCTCCGGATTCGCGATGACCAGCGTTATCGGCCCGGGCAGCAGCGCTCCGAGCGCGTCGCGCGTCCTCGGGCCCAGACCGGCAACCAGTTCCCGCATCGCCAGTGGTGAGAAGTACATGACGGCCGACGGCTTGCCCTCGTCTCGGCCCTTGATGGCGTGGATCCGCTCGACCGCATCGGCGTTGAGCGGATCGCAGGCGAGGCCGTAGAGCGTGTCGGCGGGGAAGATCGCGACGCCCCCCTCCCCCACGTGGCGCTCCAAGGCGGAGCGCGCGGCGTCCGCTCCGTCGCGCTCGATCGAGACGATCTCGCTCACCTTCCGATGACCACCCGATCCAGCCCGGCCAGGTCACGGCGGGTCTCGACGTCCGCATAGCCCGCCGCGCCCACCAGCTCCGAGACGGCGGCCGCCTGTCCCACGCCGGTCTCGAGCGCGACTGCCGCCGGGCGACGGTCGAGCTCGCCCACCGCCGCGAGCAACCCCTCGATGGCCTCCAGCCCAGTCGGGCCCGGTACGAGTGCCTCGCGCGGTTCGTACTTGCGGATCTCCGGCGCGAGCCCCTCCCACTCGGCCTCGGCGACGTAGGGCAGGTTTGAGAGCAGCAGGTCGAAGGGCCCCGCCACGTCCAGCGACGCAACCCCTCGCGAGACCACATCGACGCGGTCCGTGAGCCCGAGACGCTCGGCGTTCACCTGAGCGACCCGGAGTGCGTCGAGCGAGGTGTCGATCGCCTGCACCCGCGACTCGGGCAGCTCGTCCGCGATCGCGAGCGCGATCGCGCCGCTTCCGGTGCCGACGTCGATCGCCGTCCCAGCGCCCAGCTCCACCGCGATCTCAACGAGCAGCTCCGTCTCAGGCCTGGGGATCAGGACTCGCCGGTCGACTACGAGCTCGATCCGCCGGAACCCCTTGCGTCCCAGGATGTAGGCGACCGGCTCCCGCCGCACGCGCCGCCGGACCATCGCCGCAAACTCCCGAGACGCACCCACCGGGAGCCGCAGGTCGGGGTCGGCCGCGATCTGGGCGCGATCCCAGCCCGTCGCGTGGGCGAGGAGCAGCTCGGCGTCCAGGCGGGCGGAGTCGCAGCCGGCGGCGGCGATCGCGTCGACCGCCCCCTCGAGCGCGTCGCGGACTGCCGAGGTCTGGGCGCTCAGGCGGTCTCCGCGGTCTGAGCTTCGAGGCGCCGGCGCTTCTCCTCCGACGCGAGGACGTCCGTGAACTCGTCCAGCTCCCCACCGAGGACGCGATCCACCCCGCTCGCCGTGTGCTTGACGCGGTGGTCGGTGATCCGGTCCTGGGGGAAGTTGTAGGTGCGGATCTTCTCCGAGCGCTCACCCGACCCGACCTGGGCCCGGCGCTCGGAGGCGATCTCCTTCTGCTGCTCCTCGATCTCCCGCTCCAGGAGTCGGGCGCGCAACACGCGCATCGCCTTATCCCGGTTCTGATGCTGGGACTTCTCGTCCTGCATCGCGACCATGACGCCGGACGGCTTGTGGGTGATGCGTACGGCGGAGTCCGTCGTGTTGACGGACTGACCGCCGGGGCCTGAGGAGCGATAGACGTCGATCTGGAGGTCGTTCGGATCGATCTGGACGTCGACCTCCTCGGCCTCGGGGAGGACGGCCACGGTCGCGGTCGACGTGTGGATGCGGCCCTGGGACTCGGTCTTGGGGACTCGCTGGACGCGATGCGTCCCGCCCTCGTACTTGAAGACGGAGTAGGCGGCGTCGCCCTTGATCGCGAAGGTGACCTCCTTGAAGCCTCCGACCTCTGACGCGGACTGCGAGAGGACCTCCACCGTGTAGCCGCGGCGCTCCGCGTAGCGGGTCAGCATCTTGAAGAGGTCGCCGGCGAAGAGGGCAGCCTCGTCTCCCCCGGTTCCCGCCCTGATCTCCACGATCACGTTCTTGTCGTCGTTGGGGTCGCGCTCGACCATCGCCAGCCGGATCTCCTCGCCGAGCTCCTCCAGCCGCGCGGGCGCCTCGGCCACGACCTTCCTCAGCTCGGGATCATCGCCATCCTCGGCGAGGAGCTCGCGGGCGCCCTCGAGATCGTCCTTGAGGGTCAGCCACTCGCGGGCGAGCTCGTGCGCGCCCTGCAACTCGCGGTACTCCCGTCCGACCTCGGCCGCGCGTGCGCGGTCCGAGTGCAGCTCGGGGTCCGACATCTGCCGCTCCAGCTCCGAGTAGCGGCCCTCTATCTGGCCGACCAGCTCATCGATCATTGCCTAAGTGTGACGCTCGAGCCCGAGGCTACGCGACGATCTCGATCGGCTGCTTGCCCTTCGCCTCGTAGGGATCCTCGACGGCAAGGACTCCCTTGAGCGCGCGGATTGCCACCTCGAGCTGATCGAGATCGGGCTCGCGGGTCGTGAGGTTCTGGAGCATCAGGCCTGGCCACATCACGGCGCGCACCCACCGCTTGTTGCGGTGCTTGCCGGCCCACTTGATCACCTCGTAGGAGAGGCCGGCGATCAGCGGGATGCCGAGGATGCGCGAGGCGACCAGCCAGTACCAGGCCGGTAGGCCGATCGGTGCGAAGACGAAGATCGCCAGCACCATCACGATCAGCAGAAAGCTCGTGCCGCAGCGCGGGTGGAGGCGCGAGTACTCCTGGGCGTTGGACGGCGTCAGCTCGTCCCCGGCCTCGAAGCAGGAGATCGTCTTGTGCTCCGCGCCGTGGTACTGGAAGACGCGACGCAGGTCCGGAAGCTTGCTGATCAGCGCCAGGTATCCGATGAAGATCGCCGTCCGCAGCACGCCCTCCACGAGCCAGAAGAGAAGCGCGGAGCCGAGCCAGTCCTTGATCAGGCTGGTGGCGCCGACCGGGATGACGAAAAAGAGCCCCACGGCGAGCAGCAGCGAGAAGAAAATGGTCAGTCCCCAGGTGAAGCCGCCGATCTCCTCCTCTTCCTCACCATCGGCGAGCTGGGCGTTGGCCGAGATCGCCAGTGCCTTGAACCCGATCTTCAGCGACTCGCCAAGAGCGACAACGCCGCGGATGACCGGCAGTCGCAGGATTCGGCTGCGCTTCGCCCAGGAGACGATCGGCTCGGAGGTGACCTGAATGTCCCCCTCCGGCTTGCGACAGGCGACCGACCAGGTCGAGACGCCGCGCATCATCACTCCCTCGAGCACTGCCTGGCCACCGATCGGCGCATCGCCAACCGCGACGGGCTTGCCGTCGGGCATGCGCTCTGACTGTGCGACCCCTGGCCGCGAACCGTTCAGCGATGACGCGGGTTCGGTGCTCAACGGGCGCGCTTGGCGGCCCGGCGACGGAACCGCTCGACCCTGCCGCCGGTGTCAACCAGCTTCTGCTTGCCCGTGTAGAACGGATGACACTGCGAGCAGAGCTCCACGTGAAGCTCGGGCTTCGTGGAGCGCGTATAGAAGTCGTTGCCGCACGAGCAATGGACGTGCGAGAGAACGTATTCGGGATGGATTTCGGTCTTCATCTCGTTCAAGTCTAGCCAGGCACAGAAACAGACATTGACATACAGGCTGTAGGTCAGATATACATACAGCTTGTATGCGAACCGAGGAGGTCACGAGTGACGACTAAGACGCAAGAAGGCACCGCAATCCGGATGCTCGCAGAGCGCTACGGCGAGGCCTGGAATCGCCAGGACCTCGACGCGATCATGGACCTGCACACCGACGACAGCGTCTTCGTCGCCCACGCCGCGGGCTCTCCCCCGGCTGAGGGCAAGGCGGCCGTGCGCGAGGCCTTCGCCGGCTACATCGCGACGATGCCCGACATCAACTTCGCCGAGCGCGCCCTGCATGTCGGGGATGACCACTGGGTACTCGAGTCCACGATGACCGGCACCGTCGAGCAGGCGATCCAGATTGAGGGCGATCTGTTCGGCACCGCCGGCGCCCGGGTCGAGGTCCGCTGCGTTGATGTGATCGAGGTCCGCGACGGCCTGGTCGCCAGCAAGCAGACCTATCTGGACTCGATGACCATGCAGCGGCAGCTGGGAGGCGAGTGATGACCACCGCGACCGAGAACGGAACCGCCACCAAGGCAGAGGCCGAAGCGTGGGTCGAGATGTTCACCGATGGCTGGGGCAACCCGGTCGACACAGACACCTTCTGCGACCACTTCGACCCCTGGTTCCACCCGGATGTGCGGATGATCCAGCCGTCCATGCGCCCAACGGTCGGCAAGGAGGCGTTCCGGGAGGAGTTCGCCCGGCCGCTCTTCGATCTCGTTCCCGACCTGCACGGCACGGTTGAGAACTGGGCCGCCGCCGGCGACGTCGTCTACATCGAGCTTCGCCTGGAGGGGACGATCGGACGGCGGCCTTTCACCATGCACACCTGCGACCGCATCAAGCTTCGCGACGGCAAGGCGTACGAGCGCTTCGCCTACCTCGATGCCACACCGCTCGTCAAGGCCGTGGCGCGCAGCCCGCGGTCCTGGCCTAAGTTCCTGAGGACCCAGCTCCGCAACCTGAGGAGGCCCGCATGACAGTCACGCTCCCACAGGGAACGATCCACTATCGCGAGTCGGGAGAGGGACCGCCCATCGTCTTCGTCCACGGCCTGCTCGTCGACGGGCGACTGTGGCGAAAGGTCACGCCGCTGCTGGAGGACAACTTCCGCTGCATCGTCCCGGAGCTGCCGCTCGGCTCACATCCCCAGCCGATGAACCCCGACGCGGACCTCTCTCCCCCCGGCCTGGCCCGGATCGTCGCGGGCTTCCTTGAGGCCCTCGACCTCGAGGACGTGACCCTCGTGGGGAACGACACCGGCGGCGCGATCTCGCAGATCACCGCTGCGAACCATCCCGAGCGGATCGGGCGGCTGGTGCTGACCAACTGCGACGCATTCGAGAACTTCCTGCCGCCCGCCTTCCGGCCGATGCAGTGGGCGGCGCGGGTGCCGCCGGTCCTCAACGGCCTGCTCCAGGGAATGCGACTCGCCCCGATGCGGCGCCTCCCGATCGCCTATGGCTGGCTGATCAAGCGCGACCTCGCGTCCGCCCCAACCCGCGAGTGGGTCGACCCCTTCCTCTCGGATCGGGACATTCGCCGCGACACAGCGAAGGTCCTGCGCGGGATCGACCCGAAGTACACCTTCGAGGCCGCCGAGAAGCTCCGCACCTTCGATCGCCCGACGATGCTCGCCTGGGCCGTCGAGGACCGCTTCTTCAAGCTCTCCTTCGCGGAGCGGCTGGCGAAGGCGATCCAGGGCGCAACATTGGAGAAGATCGACGACTCCTACACGTTCGTCTCGGAGGATCAGCCCGAGCGCCTCGCCGAGCTGATCGCTCGCTTTGCGCGAGAGCCTGCAGCGGTCGCGTAAGGCGACCGCCGCAGCCGGGACCGTCACCTTCCTGGTCCTGGTCCCCGGTGCCGTCGCCGGGGTCATTCCCTGGCTGCTGACGGGTTGGGAGATGAACGACTCCCCCCTGGCGATCCGGATTGCGGGCGCGGCCTTGGTGGTCGGCGGGGCCGCCTTCCTGCTTCACGCCTTCGCGCGCTTCATCATCGAGGGCATCGGAACGCCGGCACCAATCGCCCCGACCGAGCGACTCGTGGTCGGCGGCGTCTACCGCTACGTGCGAAACCCGATGTACCTGGCGGTCGGAGCGACGATCGCCGGCCAGGCGCTGCTCCTCGGCCAGTGGGGCCTGCTCGGCTACGCCGGCCTGTTCCTCGCGGTCGTCGCCACCTTTGTCGTGACCTACGAGGAGCCGACGCTGCAAAGGCAGTTCGGCGCGGACTACGACGCCTACCGAGCGGCCGTGCCGGGTTGGCTGCCCCGGCTGCACCCCTGGGACGGGGAGTGACTCAGCAGCCGCGCAGCTTCCGCGTCAGGCTGACCTTCCGCCCGTCGAGAGAGCTCGCCACCGCCTCGAGGCGGTCGCCGGAGGAGGCGTTCGGAAGCTTGACCCGAATCGGAGGCTTGGGATCGCTGCCGACCTTCTTGCCGCGCAGGTAGAACGTCGCCTCCTCCGGGCCACCCCTCCCGACCACGTTCGCGATGGAGCATTTCCCCGCCTTGAGCTTCAGCGCCGGGCGGGACCGGCACCCCTTGCCCGCGCAGTTCGCGAGCTGTCCCAGGAGGCGCTGCAACGCGGACTTCGCGCCCGCGTACACCGGGTTGTTGGCCGAGTTGTTGAGCTCGAACGGATCGAAACGCAAGTCGTAGAGCTCCTGCTCCCCGTTGCCGTACTGGGCGAACAGGTAGCGGTCAGTGCGCACACCCAGGTAATTGACCGGCGGCGCCTCAGGGTCCTCCGTCGGGTCTGCGTTGTCATAGGTCTCGAGATCCAGCCCCCGGCCGAGCCAATTGCGCTTGCGCTCCATCAGGGGCAGTAGCGAGATGCCGTCCTGCTTGCGACCGGGCTTGGCGTTTGCAAAGTCCAGGATGGTGGGCGCCAGGTCGACGTTCCCGGCCGGCTGGGCGCGATGGACACCCTTCGGCACGCCGGGCCCGCGGATCATCAGCGGCACTCGGATCGAGGGCTCGTAGACCCGGACCTTCCCCTGCCGGACGCGATGCTCGCCGTGGAAGAAGCCATTGTCGGAGGTGAAGATCAGAACGGTGTTCTTGAGCTCTCCGCTCGCCCCCAGCGTGTTGACCACGTTCTGGACGAGATCGTCCACCCCTAGGAGCGACTCGGCTCGCGCCCGGTAGCGGGCGTCGAGGGTGTTCATCTGCGCCTGCGTCATCGGCTGCAGGTTCCTGATCTCGGATGGCTTGTCGGAGAGGTCGGCCTCGTTGAAGCTCGGATCGCGCGGGGTCGTGACCCCGTTGAGCGTGCCCTCGTACCGCGGGGCGGCGCGCGGGTTGTTGTCGGGGTTGCAGTTGCACGAATCGGCTTCGGAGTGCGGGTCGCGCGGCGCGAGCGAGAGGTAGAACGGCTTGCGGCTGGGCGCCCGGCGGTTGATGAAGTCGGCGGCCTTCTGCGAGTAGACGTCGGTCTGGTAGGTGCCGGGGTCGGCCGCGTCCGGAGTGGTGCCGTAGTGGACGATCTGACCGTTCTCGTTGAGGGTGTACCCGTAGGCCGTGTAGGTCCCTCCGACGAAGCCATCCGGGCCGTCGAGCGAGCCGACCCACTCGTTCCAGCCCGGCGGCACCTCCGTGTCGGGAGAGGTCGTGCCGTAGCCATTCAGGAACTTTCCGATGTGGGCGGTGTAGTACCCCGCCCGCTGCAGCCAGACCGGCAGCGTGTTGCCCATCGTCGGCGCGAGCTTGCTGTAGCCGCCGGAGGGCAGTCGGTTGCCACGGACGCCGTGGTTGTGGGCGTACTGCCCGGTCAGCATCGTGGAGCGCGACGGGCAGCAGAGGGAGTAATTCATGAACGAGTTGTCGAAGGTGACTCCCTTGCCTCCAAT
>Ga0126307_10001145_pt1 | contig 17487 bp, 19 predicted proteins | sample Plot28_FD_89955 | JGI IMG/M metagenome (GOLD analysis project Ga0126307, IMG submission 89955) | Serpentine soil microbial communities from UC McLaughlin Reserve, CA, USA - Plot28 | ecosystem: Environmental > Terrestrial > Soil > Grasslands | place: USA: UC McLaughlin Reserve, Lake County... | reverse complement strand
TCGGCCAGTTTCTCGATGCGCTCATTGATCTCGCGAATGAGCGCCTGGTTGTGTGCGCCTTTCTCGGCATGGGAGTCCTTCATCGTCACGTGTCCTCCTTCGGTTCTGGAGCATCGGCTCCGCAGAAGAAGGGCCTCTGACGAACTCGCCGGCGTACCGGCATCGTCACAAAAGGTTGGGCGCGAGAGAAGAACTGCCGCGACGGCTACCGTCCAAGGTAGCGCCTTTCACCGGCCTGGCGAGCTCGCCAGACTCAGATACTGCCCGAATACCTCATTTGCGCCGTTGCGACGCTCCGAGTGGCGGGACTCAGCCAAGGGAGGGCCGGCTTCCGCCCGAGCAGCCGAGCGACGAAGGCGGGTTGCAAGTTACACCGCTCAAGACTCGGGGAAGTAGCGGTTCATGGCGGTGAGGCTGACGGCGGCGACTCTGCAGGTTCAAGTATCCGAATCCGCTTCGGTGGGCGATCTCAAGTCCTACCTCGAGGCGACTGAGTACGAAGTCCAGGTCGTCGATACGCACACGCTTGAGGTCTCGATCCCGCGCGTTCACTTCGCGGCGCAAGCATTGCGTGTACTCAGCCTCCACCTAGCCGGGTGGCGCGCACTGAATCCTGGCACCGACGCACTCATCGTGGACTGAAGTCCCAGCGAATCCCGCTACGTCTTGTGGAGCCGCCATTGCACGGGCTGGCGCTACTACCGCCCTCTCTGCTCCCAACAGCGACCAGGCGGCTGGGAGTCGCAGCGAGCCTCGCCCGCACGTTCCGGTGCGCTGCCCTTCCTACTTGATTGTGATGAGCCTCTGGGTTGGGGAACACGACCGCTAATCCCCCTAAACGAGCTCCTACGCGCGGTCGTCGCTCGGCTGCTCGGGCGGAAGTCTTAGATACGGAGCGATTGGCTCCCCTCCTCTACTGCGGCGGCTAGTGGCCTAGAAGCCCATAGACGTGAGGCACTCTTCTTCCGTCGTCCCGGTCGCACGCGCCGCCAAGCTGTAAATGTCTCCGGCCGGGACGAGAGCGGCGAACTCCCGGGCCAGGTCGTCCCGAAATTGGCCGGGCGTATCCGTCAAGGTCAAGATCGCCTCGCAGGCGGCCTCCAAGGTGTCTCGGTAGCGTCTCCGGGAGAGGGGCGAAGACGCCAAGCCCCATCGGTTTGGCGCGAGAACCAGGACCCCGGTCTTCAGGCCTCTTATTCGGTCGAGAGACGTTCCTAGCTTTCCGCTGCGAACGAGCCGTACTTCGGCTCTCCCGCAGGCCTGTACGTCGCTACGAGAACCCCGCTTGTCGAGGCTTTCGAGTCGAGAAGCTCGAGGCCAGCCGGGATCGTTCCCTCGCCGAAGAGGCGCTTTCCGCTCCCCAGCACGACCGGGAAGATCCAGACCCTGAACTCGTCGACCAGCTGATTGGCGAGCAACGTCTGGATGAGGTCGGAGCTGCCGTGCACCTGGATTTCGGGCCCGTCTTCGTCCTTGAGGCGAGCAACGGCCTCGGCTGCGTCACCGTCGACGAGCACTGAGTTCGCCCAGTCGACCGAATTGATCGTTCGGGAGGCGACGTACTTCGTCGCCGCGTTGAGCTCAGCCGCGCCCGGCTGGTCGCCCGCATGCGGCCAATATGCGGCGAAGATCTCGTATGTCTTGCGCCCGAGGAGCAGCGCGAACGGCTTGCCCATCGCCTCCCCCATCCAGTTGCCCATGGCGTCGTCCCAGTATCCAAACGACCAGCCGCCATGATCGAATCCGCCAGTCGTGTCCTCCTCCGGGCCGCCGGGAGCCTGCATCACGCCGTCGAGGGTGACGAACGTGTTAACAAGGAGCTTGCGCATGTCTCCTCCTCCGATCGCGAGCGCGAACGGTAACTTAACGAGACGCCCACGCCCGGGCTCAGGCGGAAGCCTCAGAAGCACGCCCGCCCTCAAGCGGGCGTTGCTTTCGTCTCAACTACTACCTAGCGATCTGACACGCGGGAGCTAGTCGAAGAGCGGTGGGACGACAATGACAAAGGTGATGAGCAGCGCCACCCCACACGCGAAGAAACACGCGATCGACAACGCCACGGTCGGGAACCACCTCCACGCGGCCCAAGAACGGGCTACGACCATCGCAGCCACCGCTGGAGCAAGAGCTGACAGTTGGCCGAGCGCGAAGCCGCCGTTGGAGTTGTAGTCGTCGGCGACGTGACCGATCGCGTAGAGCGGCACGGCGAGTAGCGGAAGCGCAACGAGGCCGAGAACGATCGTCGTGACGTCCGGGACCGGCTATGGCTGGCTGCGTCCATTTTTTCACCGTAATGCACGACACCGGCGTATACACCGGCCAAAGAAGGCGCGGATTTGCAGGAGGTTCGAATCCCGCATGCGCCTCCTCAGCTTCCTCCTCTAATCCGAGACCCGCGGGATGTGTCGCTTCGCCTCCATCGCCTTGCCAGTGCGACGCGAACGCCCTAAGCCAGGCTCGTGGCCGCGGGGTCGAATCAGATGTTTCCGATGGCTTCGTCGATGGCCTTGATCGGGCCCCACGCTGCCTGCTCGCCGACGGCCAGGACGGCGAAGGTGATGTCCTTCATCGGGTAGTGGCGGAGCATGCCGCTGACTCCGACGTTTACACCTTCCTTCCAGTAGCAGCGGACGGTGACATCCGCATCCGTCTCGAACTCGAAGCCGAAACCCTTCAGGTGCTTCCCGGCACACCGTTTGCTGTACCTCGCCTTGGGCGAGAGGAGTTCGGCGGTCAGAGCGGGCCCGAGAAGGCGTCCGTCCGACACCGACCGGTGGAAGCGCAAAGGTCGCCGACGGTGACATGGGCGCTGCCGTCCGGCCCCCCGATGGGCGGGTAGCAGTAGATGTTGCGGCGCCACCCAACGATGCCACCGTTTTCGTCCTCGAGGGCCTCGACCCCCTCGACGACATCGGGCTCCACGATGTCCATACGAAAGAACCCTGATCGGTTCATGCCGGCGCGGGCGAAGACGTGCTCGCTCACGTACTCACGGTAGGTCGAGCCGGTGGCCTGCTCGATCATCAGACCCACGAGCACATAACTGACGTTGCAATAGCGGCAGCCCCCACCGGGTGCGAAGTTGGGTGGCTTGCCGACGAACTGCGGGAGGTAGTCGGCGGTCTCCATAACCGAGTAGTTCGGCCGCTCGAGAAAGAGATCCTCGTACCGTTCGCCCGCCTCCTCGTCGGCATCATCGGCGATGCCCGAGGTATGGGTCAGGTGGTGGGGCGTAACCGCCGTCGAGATTCCGGTTTCCTCGAGCCCCAGGTATCCGATCACCGGGGTGTCCAGCGCGAATGCACCGTGCTCGACGAGCTGCAGCGTCGTCACCGCCGTGAACAGCTTGGTTATCGACGCGGTGTCGAAACGGGTCTCGACCGTGGTCGGATGCTCCAGGCGCGGCTGGCGTACCCGAAGGCTTCCAGGAACAGGTTCTGATCGCCCTGCTCGATGCCCACGACGCCCGAGAACTTTTGAGCAGCCTCAAGCTCACGCAGCAACGTCTCGACGGCTCGCACGGCCACTGCTGCAGATGGCACGCGCGTATCCTCGCAGGCCTGATCCGGCACGCGTAAGTCTAACGTTGCTCCGCCAACGCTAACCCGCCGCCGCAAACTCCCACCGCTACGACTTGGAGGTAACCGAATGACTCGTCAGAACCTGTTCTCCGGCACATGGGACGGCGCCGACGAAGAAGACGGGACTCGGCATCGAGTCTTCTGGCGGCCGGACTACGCCAGGATGGGAGCAACGCTCTACGAGCTGTCCCCCGGCGCGTCCGGGATGCGGATGCACATGCACTTCGGAGCCGAGGAGATGTTCTTCGTCCTGAGCGGCCGTCCGGTCCTCCGAAACCAAGACGGCGAAGAGGAGCTGGCCGCGGGCGACGTCGTCTTCTGCCCCGAGGGACGTGCCGGGCTACACGCGTTCAGCAACCCCACGGAAGAGCCCGCTCAGATCCTCGGCGTCAGTGCAGGGAGCTTCCCGGACGTCGTCGCCTACCCCGAGCACGGATACGCATGGGTGGCGACCCGCGACCCCGATCCCGAGCTCCTCGCGAAAGCCGACGACCCCGGCATCATCGCTCGCTTCGAGATCCCGATCGAGTAAATCGCTCGCGCTCGCCGAGCCTCCCACCGAAAGGCGCGACCGCTACATTCAGTCCATGGACGACGTCAGGGGTTTCCTCGACGCATGCCAGGCGTTCTTCGACACGATCACCTCGGTCGCGTTCTGGCCGCTCCTCCTCGCGGTCTCCCTGCACGTCCTCAAGCTGCTCCTGAGAGGCCGCGCCTGGCAGAACATCCTGCGCGCGTCGTACCCGGGCGAGCGGGTCCCGTACTGGGGCGTCTTCGGCTCCTACATGGCCGGCGTGGGCGTCAACTCGATCGCGCCCGCCCGCGGCGGCGACGTCGTGAAGCTCTATCTGGTCAAGCGGCAGGTCAAGGACTCGAGCTATCCGACCCTCGCCTCAAGTCTCGTGGTCGAGACGCTCTTCGACTTCGTCGTCGCGTCGATCCTCCTCCTCTGGGCGATCAAGCTGGGAATCCTCCCCGGAATCCCTGACCTGCCCGCGCTCCCGGCCTTCGACTGGGCGTTCGTCATTCGCCACCCCGTCATCGCCGCTTTCATCGGCTGCGTGCTCACCGGGCTTGCCATCATCGGGGCGGCCTGGGCCTCTCGCCATGTGAACCACTTCAAGGAGAAGCTCGCCCAGGGCTTCGCCATCCTCCGCGACCGCCGCGCCTTCCTTACCGGAGTGGTCACATGGCAGGCGGCGAGCTGGCTCGCGCGAGGCGCCGGGGTCTACTTCTTCCTCGAGGCGTTCCACATTCCGGCGAGCGTGCAGGCCACGGTCACCGTCCTCGTCGTCCAGGGGCTCTCGACGCTCCTCCCCTTCACGCCTGGAGGAGCGGGGACGCAGCAGGCCGTCCTCGTCTTCGCGTTCAGCGGGACCGCGGCCGCGAGTACCGTCCTCGGCTTCAGCGTCGGGATGCAGCTCGTGACGACCGCCGTGAACGTCCTGCTCGGCTTCGGCGCGATCGCCATCATGCTCCGCACCCTTCGCTGGCGCCAGCACGTCTTCGCCGACGAAGGGTTCAGGGCTGCAACGGGTTCCGAGCCGCCTGATTCCGACCCGGCCGCGCCACCTTCCCCCTCAGCCCTTCCAGGCCGGGCGAACGGCGTATGATTGCGAGGCGCATGGAACCATCCGTTCGGACCGGCGGACGGCAGGCGTACTCGGCTGCAGTCACGGATCTCTGGGAGCGCGTCGGGACGGCCTTGACCCGCCTCGAGCGCATCGCCGAGACCCCTGCCGACGTGCTCGTGGAAGAGCACTCGGACGAGCTTCCGGGCCTCCAGTACTCACTGCACGCGGGCGCCGAGCTCGCCGTGGGCATCGAGCCGCCGCCGACCGCGGAGGATCTGCACGAGGAGCTCGTGGCCGCCCTTACCGAGGCGCGCGACGCGACCGCCGAGGTCGCCTATGCCGTCGAGGTCGACGAGGCAGATGGTGTCGAGCCGCTCCTGCCCGAGTGGCGCGGCTCGCTCTTCCGCGTCCGGCTCGCCCGTCTCCGTGCGCTCGAACGGACGAACGCGCTAGCTGCCGAGGCTCCACCGGCGCAGCCGGAGTGGGGAAAGTCCGACCACGAGGGCACGTCGTGGACGGCGATCGTCGCCACCGTCCTCATCCTCGGTGGCGCCTTCCTCTTCACGGCCGGCGCCGTGCTCGTCGCCTGGCCGGTGTGGGCCGCGGGGCTCGCGCTCTTCGCGGGCGGATTCATCCTCTACAGGCCCTAGCCGGCAGCCGCGTCGAGCCGCGCAATGGTCTCTTCGTGGCCGAGGAGTTCGATCGACTCGAAGAGCCCCGGCGAGACGTTTGACCCCGTGACCGCAGCCCGGATGGGCTGGAAAGCCTGGCGCGGCTTCAGTCCCTGACGCTCGGCCAACTCCCGCAAGGCCGTCTCGATTCGCTCAGAGTCGAAGGGCTCGACCCCGGCTAGAGTTGAGCGCGCCTCGGCGAGAAGCGATGCCGAGCCGTCCAGAAGCGCCGGGTCGGGCGGGACGCGGTCGAAGAAGAAGCCGGCGAAGGCGGGAAACTCGCCGAAGGTTCCGATCTTCTCCTGGACGAGCGGCGCGGATTTGCGGACGAGCTCCTCGTCCCACTCGTAGCCTTGCTCCCGAAGCCAGGTGAGCAGCGCGTCCGCGTATTCTTCCGGGGAGAGGGCGCGCACGTAGACACCGTTCAGGTGGTTCAGCTTGTCGTAGTCGAAGACCGCCGGGCTCGCGCCGACCCGCTCCAGGGTGAAGAGCCGGATGAGGTCTTCGCGGCTGAAGATCTCGGTGCGATCGTCGTAGCTCCAGCCGAGGAGCGCGAGGTAGTTGAGGAGCGCGGGCGCATAGTAGCCGTCGTGTCGGAACTCTTCCACCGAGACGGCACCGTGGCGCTTCGAGAGCTTCTTGCCGTCGGGCCCGTAGATGTTGCCGAGGTGCGCGTAGCGGGGAGGCGCCGCGCCGAGCGCCTCGAGGACGCGGATCTGCTTCGGCGTGTTCGAGATGTGATCCTCGCCGCGGATGACGTGCGTGATCCCGTCGAGCCAGTCCTCGACGGGCGAGGCGAAGTTGTAGGTCGGCCTGCCGTCGGCCCGCACCGCGACCAGGTCCTCGAGCTTCTCGCTCGGGACCTCGATGTGGCCGCGGACGAGATCCTCCCAGGCGGTCGAGCCCTCGTCGGGCATGCGGATCCTGATCGCACCCTCGTCCTCGTAGGCCGACCCCTCGGCGACGAGTCGCTGCGCCTCCTCCCTGCACCGCTCCATGCGGTCGAGCTGGTACGTGACCTCCCCGTCCCAGTCGAGCCCGAGCCAGCGGAGCGACTCCATCATCTGCTCCGAGGCCTCGGCCACCTCGCGGCTCGTGTCCGTGTTCTCGATCCGCAGGCGGAACTCGCCGCTCTCGTGGCGGGCATAGAGCCAGTTGAAGAGCGCCGTGTGGACTCCCCCGATGTGCAGGAACCCCGTCGGGCTCGGAGCGAAGCGGACGACCGGTGGCACACGGCTATGGTAGTCGGGTGATCCCGGGCGCCCATGTCTCGACCTCCGGCGGGATCCACACTGCCATCGACCGCGCCGAGGCGATCGGGAGCGAGTCGCTCCAGATCTTCACGCAGAGCCCTCGCGCCTGGCGCCCTACGAACCACGACCCGGCGAATTTCGAGCGCTTCAAAAAGCGGCGTGTCGCGGCAGGGATCCAGGGCGTCGTCTGCCACGCCCTCTACCTCGTCAACCTCGCGACGCCCGACGAGGAGATCTACGAGAAGTCGGTGGCGACGCTCATGAACACCGTCGACGTCGCCTGCGCGATCGAGGCCGACGGCGTCGTCTTCCACGTCGGCTCACACCTCGGCGCCGGCTTCGAGGCGGGCCTCGAGCACGTCGTGCCGGCGCTCGAGCGCGCGCTCGAGCGCTGCTCCGAGACGACCTGGCTCCTGATCGAGAACTCCGCCGGAGCCGGCGGGACGATCGGCCGCTCGGTCGACGAGCTCGCAGTCCTAGTAGACCGCCTCGACCGGCACCCCCGGCTCGGCATCTGCCTCGACTCGTGCCACCTCTGGGTCTCGGGCACCGATGTCACGGATCGCGCCGCCCTGGACGCCTGCTTGGACGAGGTCGAGGAGCGCATCGGCCTCGACCGCCTGCGAGCGCTGCACGTGAACGACGCCGCTGCACCGCTCGGCTCCAACCGCGACCGCCACGCGAACCTGGGCGAGGGAGAGATTGCCGAGGGCATGAGCGTTTTCCTCGGCCACCCCAAGCTGCAGGGGCTGCCCACGATTCTGGAAGTCCCGGGCCCCGACGGCCACGGGCCGGACGCGAACGAGATCCAGAAGCTCCGCGACCTCCACAGCCGCGGGCTCGCGGACGCTAGGCCGGATCGGAAGGCTGCTGCTCGACCACGCGGAAAGACGGCTTCCCGCGCGGGAGCTCGAAGAACTCGGGGTTGACACAGCCCAGCTCGTCGGCTCGGTGCTCGTAGCACGTCGAAACTTCGGCCTTGCACATCGGCAGCGGTTGGCGGACGGTCTTCACAGCGCCGAACCCACCCTTGCGCTTCTGCGCCTCCTCGAGAGCGTCGAGATCGATCTCGACGTCGTACACCTTCTGCATGCAGCCGATGTACGTGTGCCCCCATTCCTCGTAGGCGTAGACAAAGGGACACGAGCGCCTGACGCACGCGGCCGGGTAGACGACCTTGTCGCAGTGGACTCCGCAGCGGCGACACTCGGTCTCGTCCTGTGGCCGCAAGGGGAGCTCTTGAACGATCGGCAATCGCCGTTGCATCCAGCCTGAATTGTGGGTGAGGTTCATACGTCCCGCAAGACTTGACAGCGTGTAATGGTGGGTGTAGGCCCGGGCCCGCTCAAAGCTCGCCGCTGAGGCGCCTGACGACGTTCAAGACGTCCATCGTCGTGAAAGCCTCGAAGTCCGGGGCGAGCCCGCGCTCGTCGTCGTCGGCCCGAAACCAGAAGGCCTGGACGGTCGTCATCCCGACCTCCTTCGCGCCGCGCACGTCCTCGTAGCGGCGGTCTCCGACGAAGACCGCCCGCGAGGGGTCGACGCCGAGTCGCCCCAGCGCCTCTTCGAAGATCATCGGGTGCGGCTTTCGCTTCCCGGTCTCGGATGAGAAGACCGCGACATCGAGCCGCTCGCCGAGCCCCATCTGTGCGAGATCGCGATGGAGGAGAGCCGGCGGGTCGAAGGCATTCGAGACGAGCCCGGTCTTTAGCCCGCGCTCGCGGAGAACGTCGAGGAGGGCGTGCGTCGAGTCCCCGAGGAGCCTGGCCGGATCCCAGGCCTCGTGCTCGGCCTCGAGGAAGCGCTCGAGCTCGACGTCGTCGACTTCGACATCGAGGCTCCCCAAACAGTCGCGGACGAGCTCGGGGTATTCGACCTCCTCGAGCGAGCCAGGCTGCCAGAGTAGCGGCATGTATCGCTCGCGGAACCGCTCGGCCGCGTCCGCGTGTCCGGGCAGCCCGTCGCGACCGATCGCCGCGAGGCCCGCCTCCCACCCCGCCTCGAGGAGGACGTCGTCGTATTCGAAGCGGAAGAGTGTGTCGCCCCAGTCGAAAAGAACCGCGTCGATCACGTCAAGGCGAACGTTAGGGTCCCTCGGCCGTGGTCCGCAAAATCCTCTTCGCTCTCCTCGCGCTCGGGCCGCTCGTGGTCGTCCTCGACCGCGCGGGCCTCGGCGACATCGAGCTCTTCGTCCTCGCTGCACTCGCGCTCGTCCCGCTCGCGTGGCTGATCGGGGAGGCGACCGAGCACGCGGCCCACTACACGGGCCCGGGAATCGGCGGCTTCCTCAACGCAACCTTCGGCAACGCGCCCGAGCTGATCATCGCCCTCTTCGCCGTCCACGACGGGCTGACGGAGGTCGTGCGCGGGTCGCTGACCGGTAGCGTCGTCGGCAACCTCCTCCTCGTCCTCGGCTTCTCGCTTGCCTTCGGCGGGAGCGGAGAGCTCGACCGCCGGTCGAGCATGATCTCCCTCGGGCTCGTCGGCTTCGCAGTCCTGCTCTTCCTGATCCCAGCGATCCCGGGATGGCACGGCGACCCGGACCGGCACGACCTCGCGATCATCTCGGTGCCGGTCTCGATCGTCCTGCTTCTCGTCTACGTCGGAGTCACCCTCTTCTCGCTCCGCCGCCACCGGCAGCAGCACATTTCCGACGAGTCCCCTGAGATGGCCGGGTGGTCCTTCACCACCTCCCTGCTCGTCCTCGGAGGCGCCACTGTCATCACGGCGCTCGTTGCCGAGATCCTCGTCGGCACGCTCGAGGCGTTCGCGGAGAAGGCTCACCTGAGCGACTTCTTCGTCGCGGCAGTGATCGTGGCCATCGTCGGCAACGCGGCAGAACACGGGGGAGCCGTCGTCGTGGCCGCTCGAGGCAAGATCAAGCTCGCGGCTGAGATCGCGCTCGCGTCGGGCGCGCAGGTCGCGGTCTTCCTCATCCCCGCCGTCGCGCTTCTCTCGTGGCTGATCGAGCCGCTCGCTCTCTCGTTCCGGCAGGTCGAGATCTTCGCGCTCGCCGGGGCGACGGCGTTCACGGCATTGATCCTCGCAAACGGCCGCTCGAGCAAGGCGAAGGGCATAGCCCTCATCGGCGCCTACTGCCTCGTCGCGCTCGCCTTCCTCCTCGCCGGCGACCGCTGACCTCGAGTCAATCGGCCGCTCGGCTCCGCCGGAGCGCCCCTCCCAGCGCGAGGATGATGAACCCGATACCCGCGAGAATCAGCGCTATCGCCACGACGATTCCGAAGAGCGCGGTGCTCTCGGCGAGAAACGACGTGTTGAGTGCAGTCGCGAGCGAGGTCTCCGTCACCCAGATGTTGCGAGCGCCGTTCGAGACCGGGTTTCCGTCGGCGTCCTTGGCCGCCTCTCCTTCGTCATTGGTCCCCTCCGGGTTGCTCGGGTCAGAGGCGGACTGAAACCGACCCATCTGGGCGTAGCTCAGGCCGCCGGTGCTCTCGAGCGCGTGGATCCGCATGTACTCCGCGAAGCACTTCGCCTCGGATCCGGTGTCGATCTCCTCGCCGGCGACGCTGCAGGTCGGCAGGTCGATCGAGTCGGGCAGCCCGGCCTCCTGGGCGCCCTTGGCGATCTCGTCAGGTGTCATGTCCGGCGAGCCGACGATCATCTCGCGATCCAGCTGCGAGCGAACCTCGTTGTGGCCCGCGATGCTGAGGACGAGCGAGCCGATCCCGAAGGCGATCAGGATCACTCCCGCCGCTACGCCGCCCCACTCAAGAAGCTTCCGTCTGTTCATGCCTCTTCCTTTCGTCCGACGTGGCAGCCGCAGCGCCGAGCTTACTCCGGGCGAAGAGGTGCGGTTAGCCGCACGTTAAGACTCGCGCTCCCCACCATTGACTCTCGACTCTGTTTTGACACCCTAGGGAGACCAAATCCTTGGAGGTCCGAGATGACATCGGCGATGAGCGAAGAACGGACTGCGGCGGAAGGGACGACGGGCGCGGTCGTCCAGGCAAACGAAATCACGCGGGTCTACGGCGAAGGCGACACCGCGGTCCACGCCCTGAACGGCTGCTCGCTGGCCGTATCGCGCGGAGAGCTCACCGCGGTCATGGGACCGTCCGGATCCGGCAAGTCGACGATGATGCACATCCTCGCCGGGCTCGATCGCCCGACCGAAGGAAGCGTCACGATCGAGGGCGCCGACATCACGAAGCTCAACGACAACGAGCTGACGAAGCTTCGCCGTCAGCACATCGGCTTCATCTTCCAGTTCTTCAACCTACTCCCGATGCTGACTGCGGAAGAGAACATCCGCCTTCCACTCGAGCTGGCCGGCGGCAAGATCGACACGGAGTGGTTGGACGAGGTCATCAAGCGCACCGGGCTCGACGACCGGCGCACGCACCGCCCGTCCGAGCTCTCGGGGGGCCAGCAGCAGCGTGTCGCCATCGCCCGCGCTCTCGCGTCCAGGCCGACCGTAATCTTCGCCGACGAGCCGACGGGCAACCTCGACTCGGCAACGAGCGGCGAGATCCTCGACCTCCTGCACGAGATGGTCGCCGACTTCGGGCAGACCATCGTCATGGTCACGCATGACGCCCGCGCCGCGGCGATCGCCAACCGGATCCTCTTCCTGGCCGACGGCTGCATCGTCAAGGAGCTCAAGGCCGCGAACCAGGGTGAGATCGTCGCGGCCATGGACGAGGTCGCCCAGCAATGACACGAGTCGCACTAAGGGGTCTATGGGGCCGGAAGCTCCGCACCCTCCTCACTGCGGTCGCGATCGTCCTAGGGGTCGCACTGGTGGCCGGCACGCTGGTGCTGACCGATTCGATCCAGAAGGCGTTCGACAACATCTTCACGGACTCGCGACAGGGCTCGAACGTCGTCATCAGCGGGAAGTCCGCGTTCGACCTGACCGATGACAGCGGGGCGACCGCGCCCCCACTGGACGAGTCGCTCCTCCAGACAGTCCGAGATCAGCCGGATGTCGCAGAGGCGGAGGGAAGCGTCTCGGGCGACGCCCAGATCATCGGCGACAACGGGAAGGCGATCGTGTACGGCGGGGCACCGAACCTCGGGTTCTCGATCGAGAACGGGGACAGCCGCTTCAATCCGCTCACGCTCGTCGAGGGTGAGTGGCCCACAGGGAAAGAGGTGGTCATCGACGGCGCGACCGCCGACAAGGAGGGGTTCGAGGTCGGCGACACCGTCGGCGTTCAGGGACGAGGGCCCGTCGAGGACCTACGCATCTCGGGGATCGTGAAATTCGGCTCGGTCTCGACGATCGGCGGCGCCACTCTTGCCGGCTTCGACCTTCCGACCGCCCAGCAAATCTTCGCCCGGGAGGGGAAGCTCGACGAGATCGCGGTCGCGGCGAACACCGGAGTCTCGGACACGCAGCTCGCGAACGAGCTCAGGACGGTCCTCCCCGAGGGCACCCAGGTGCGGACCGGCGCCGAGCAGGCGCAGAACGACGCACAGGACACGGACGAGTTCATCACGTTCCTCCGTACGTTTCTGCTCTCCTTCGGCGGCATCGCACTCTTCGTCGGAGCCTTCGTGATCGCGAACTCACTCTCGATCACGATCGCGCAACGCACCCGCGAGCTGGCGACCCTTCGCACCGTCGGCGCCTCTCGCCGGCAGGTCCTGAGGTCGATTCTCCTCGAGTCGGTGGTCGTAGGCGTCCTCGCCTCGATCGTCGGCCTCCTCCTCGGGCTTGCACTGGCCAAGGGGCTCTTCTGGCTCTTTGACGCGATCGGCTTCACGCTTCCGAACAGCGGCCTCGTCTTCGAGACGCGCACGATCATCATCGCGCTCGTCGTGGGCATCATCGTCACAGTCGGCGCGAGCCTCCGGCCCGCGATTCGGGCGACGAGAGTGCCGCCGATCGCGGCGGTGCGAGAAGGCGCCACGCTCCCGGAGTCGCGCTTTGCCCGCTTCCGAACGCCCGCCGCCCTGGTTCTCACAGCGATCGGCTTCGCGCTCGTCGTCTACGCCCTCTTCGGGAGCGGACTCGGAACGGCCGCGATCCTCCTGTCCATGGGCGCAGGCGCGCTGCTCGTCTTCATCGGCGTCGCGCTCTTCGCCTCGAAGCTCGTGCCCGCGCTCGCAACGGTGCTCGGCTGGCCCACGGCGCGCGTGGGCGGAGCGGCGGGCCGGCTCGCGCGTGGAAACGCGAAGCGCAACCCGCAACGCACCGCGTCTACCGCAGCGGCGCTCATGATCGGGCTCGCACTCGTCACGCTTGTCGCGGTGCTCGGGCAGGGGATTCGCTCGAGCTTCACCGGCGCGGTGGACAAGATCTTCGTCTCCGACTACGCGATCACGGCGCAGAACAACTTCTCGCCGATTCCGACCGACGCCGCCGACGCTGCGGCGAACGCGCCAGGGGCCGAGGCGGTCGCGAGCGTCCGCGCCGGACAGGCGCTCGTCTTCGGAAAGGTCGAGAACGTCACCGCCGTCACGCCGAATGCCGGCGAGGCGATCGCACTCGACTGGAGCGAAGGCTCCCAAGCCGTGTACTCGCAGCTCGGCGAGGACGGCGCTTTCATCGACGACGGATTCGCAGAAGACCACAGCCTCAGGGTCGGCTCGCCGATCAAGGTCACCGCTCCCGACGGAAGCGTCGTCCCGCTCGTGATCAAGGGGATCTTCGATCCGCCGCCGGGCGGTTCCCCCTTCGGAATCGTGACCTTCTCAGCCGCGACGTTCGACAAGAACTACGACCAGCCGGAAAACCTCTTCTCGTTCGTGAAGATGAACGGCGGCGTCACCGAAGCAAACACGGAGGCGCTCGACAACTCCCTCAAGGACTTCCCGAACGCGAAGGCGCAGACGCGCGACCAGTTCAAGGACAACCAGGTCAGCTTCCTGAACAACATCCTGAACGTCCTCTACCTCCTGCTCGCGCTATCGGTGATCGTCAGCCTCTTCGGCATCGTCAACACGCTCGTGCTCACCGTCTTCGAGCGGACTCGCGAGATCGGCACGCTGCGAGCTGTCGGGATGACGCGCAGCCAGGTTCGCAGGATGATTCGCTACGAGAGCGTCATCACGGCCCTCATCGGCGCCGCGCTCGGGATCATCCTCGGGATCGTGCTCGCGGCCCTACTCACGGTTCGCGTCGACTTCATCAAGTTCGACGTGCCGGTCGGACAGATCGTCATTTTCGCCATCGCCGCGATCATCGTCGGGATCTTCGCGGCGATCCTGCCGGCCCGACGGGCGGCGAGGCTCAACGTCCTGAACGCGCTCCAGTACGAATAGTCCAGTCCGGGGCCCGGTTTCACGACCGGGCCCCTCTCTAGGCTTGCCGTGTGAAGAAAAGCAGGCTCGAGGCGTTCTCGGACGGCGTCTTCGCGATCGCGATCACACTGCTCGTCCTTGAGATCGTCGTCCCCCACATCGAGGAGCCGGGCGAGCTCGGCCAGGCGATCCTCGACCTTTGGCCGTCGTACCTCGCCTACGCGACGAGCTTCCTCACGATTGGGATCATGTGGATCAATCACCACACCGTGTTTCGCCAACTCGGCGAGGTCGACCACCGCTTCCTCTTCATCAACCTCGGGCTCTTGATGTGCATCTCGTTCGTGCCGTTCCCGACGACGCTGCTCGCCGACTACGCCTGGGGCGGGAACGGCGAGGCTGCCGCGCTCACCTACGGGATCACGCTCACGATCACGGCGCTTTTCTTCAACCTGCTCTGGCGCTACGCGGCCTGGAACAACCGCCTGATCAGGCATGACGCCGACCCGCGGGAGGTGGACGGGATCTCGCGCGCCTACCTGCCCGGCCCCTTCATGTACGGGGGCGCCACGCTCGTCGCGCTTGTCAGCCCCGAGGCGAGCGCGGCTCTCTATCTCGCCGTGGCGGTCTTCTACGTCGGGTCGAGCTCGTTCTTCGGCCGCGAGGAAGCGGCGCTCTAGTACGGCGTCGGCGCGTCGCCGGCGAGCTCGACGGGGCGCTGCGAGCCGCTGAAGGCTCGCACGCTCGCCGCGATGGCCTCGTCAATGTCGTCGGACGAGATGTCGAGGTGCGTGACGGCGCGAAGCACGTCCTTGCGGGCAGCGAACGAGAGCAGCACGCCCTCGGCGCGCAGCCGCGCGACGGCTTCGTCGGCGGTCAGGCCGAGCCGGGCCGCGTCGAGCTGAACGAAGTTGGTCTCGACTTGGTCGGCGTCGACCGGCAGACCGGCCTCGGCCAGGCCCTCGGCGAGCCGGCGCGCGTTGGCGTGGTCTTCCGCAAGCCGGTCTACGTGGTGGTCGAGCGCGTAGACGCCTGCAGCCGCCACGACACCGGCCTGCCGCATCGCGCCTCCGAAGAGGTGCTTGTAGCGCCGGGCCTTCGCCATGCGCTCCTTCGACCCCGCGATCACCGCTCCGAGCGGGCAGCCGAGCCCTTTGGAGAGGCAGAGCGTGACCGTGTCAAACTCGAGCCCGTACTCTGCGGCCGGAGTCCCGCTCGCGACCGCGGCGTTCATCAGCCGTGCGCCATCTAGATGAACGGAGAGCTCGTGCGCCCGCGCCTCGGCGACTACCTCTTGGATTTGCGAGAGCGCCCAGACCCTGCCGCCGCCGCCGTTGTGGGTGTTCTCGATGCAGACGAGCCTGGTCGGCGCCGTGTGCAGGTCGCCCGGCGGGTTGACAGCCTCGCGAACGTCCTCCGCGGTGAAGATCCCGTGGGCGGTGGGCAGCGACTTCATCACGAGCCCGGAGTGCACCGCCGGGCCACCGAGCTCGTAGCGAAAGACGTGCGCCATCTCCTCGGCGAGCACCTCGTCGCCGGGCTCAGTGAGCGTGCGGAGCGCGATCTGGTTCGCCATCGTGGCCGTCGGGAGGAAGACCGCCTCCTCGTGGCCGAGCATTTCGGCCGTGCGCTCCTCGAGCGCGATCACGGTCGGGTCCTCGCGCTTCTGCTCGTCCCCGACCTCGGCATCGGCAATCGCCCGCCGCATCTCGGGCGTGGGCTGGGTCAGCGTATCGGAGCGGAGGTCGATCACGGGCTCAACGGTAGCTAAGCGAAAAACGTGTCGTCATCCGAGTACGGCGGCGCGCAACAGCAGAGGAAGCGCGCGCCCTGGCGGCCGGCGGTGATCGCGTGCCAGGCACCGGGCGGGATGAGAACGGCGTCGCCGGCACCGACCTCGCGCGAATCGCCCTCTACCTCCATGTGGCCGCCGCCCTCGAGAAAGACGTAGATCTCCTCCGACCTGGCGTGGTAGTGGCGCTGCGTGGACAGTCCCGGCTCCAGGGTCGCCTCTGCCAGGCTCTGGTTCGCCGCTCCGCCGAGCGCGGAGTCGAGCAGCACCCGGATTGTGGAGCCGTCGAGAGTCGTGAACGCCTCGGCGTCCCCGCGCGAACGGACCTCCATCAGCGGCGCCGCCGACTGCGCCGCTCGAAGCGCTCGCGCTGCCTGCGCTCCGCGTCCTCGATCTTCCCAAAGGTTCGCCGCAGCCAGCCGCCCTGTTCGACCCGCTGGTCGAGCGCGGCGTTCCGAGTCGCATAGTCGCGCGAGCGCTCCAGGAGAATCTCGCGCAAGTCCTCCTGCTCCTCGGGCTCGAGCTCCTTGGAGAACTCCGCGACCGCGTCCGCGAAGGCCTCGCCGTCGTAGCGCTCGCGGAGCACGTTGACGCGGTCCTCGATGTCTCGGCGGGACCAGACGCGCGCCATCAGGCTCCCTTCTGCGCCTCCACGGCCTCGCCTTCGGCCGGCCCGCCCCGGAGGTCGGGGTGCTGGTCGAAGCCGTACTTGACGATCGCCCGCTTGGCGGCCTTCACCTCGTCGAGGCGGCGGACAGGCCGACGGTGCGGCGCCTCCTTCAGGGTCTCGGGATCGCTCGCCGCCTCCTCGGCGATCTTCTCCATCGCGTCGCAGAACGCGTCGAGCGTCTCCTTCGGCTCCGTCTCGGTCGGCTCGATCATGAGCGCCTCAGGGACGATCAGCGGGAAGTAGATCGTCGGCGGATGGAAGCCATAGTCCATGAGGCGCTTGGCCACGTCGAGCGCGTTCACGCCGTGGTCGCGCTTGAGGTTCCGCGCCGAGAGCACGAACTCGTGCATGCAGAGCCGCTCGAAGGGGAGGTCGTATGTGCCCTTGAGTCGGCTGAGCATGTAGTTGGCGTTCAGGACCGCGACCTCCGACATGCGGCGCAGCTCCGGCCCGTAGGCGCGGATGAAGGCGTACGAGCGGACGAAGACGCCGAACGGCCCGGTGTAGCCGCGTATCTTCCCGATCGACTTCGGCCGGTTGTAGTCGAGCCGGAACTCGTCCCCGTCCCGTGTCACGGCCGGCGCCGGGAGGAACGGCTCGAGGACGTCCCGCACCGCGACCGGGCCGCCGCCCGGCCCGCCGCCTCCGTGCGGCTGCGAGAAGGTCTTGTGCAGGTTGATGTGGACGATGTCGAAGCCCATGTCGCCCGGCCGGGAGATCCCGCAGACCGCGTTCAG
>Ga0126307_10001143_pt1 | contig 17512 bp, 11 predicted proteins | sample Plot28_FD_89955 | JGI IMG/M metagenome (GOLD analysis project Ga0126307, IMG submission 89955) | Serpentine soil microbial communities from UC McLaughlin Reserve, CA, USA - Plot28 | ecosystem: Environmental > Terrestrial > Soil > Grasslands | place: USA: UC McLaughlin Reserve, Lake County... | reverse complement strand
TGAAGCGCAAGGCGATCGCCGAGATGTTCGCCGATCAAGTCGAGGCCATGTACCGATGACCGAATTCGTGCAGTGTCTGGTGCGGGGCCTGGGCGACGGTTCGGTGTATGCATTGCTGGCGTTCGGCTTCGTCATCATCTACAAGTCGATGGGCGTGATCAGCTTCGCCCAACCGGCATTGATGCTGTCGGGCGCGGTGCTGGTGACCTATCTCGTGACGACGCTGAACTTCTACCTCGCCGTGGTGCTGGCCGCGGCCGCCATTGCACTGCTGGCGGTGGGGGTCGAGCGGACTGTGCTGCGCCCGATGATCGGCAAGCCGGTGTTCGTCATCTCGATCATCACGCTTGGTGTCGACATCGTGATCAGAGTGGTGGTGAACGCCTACATCGGGCTGGATGTGCGGCAGGTGGGCGCCCCGTGGGGACTGACGACGTCGCGCCTGCTCGGGATTGAGGTGCAGCAGCGGCACCTCATCATGTTCGTGACGACGATGGTGCTGGTCGCCGTACTGTTCGCGTTCTTCCGCTACTCGCGGATGGGTTTGGCCATGCGGGCAGTCGCCTTCGATCAGGAAGTCGCGCTGGCCCAAGGGGTTTCGGTCGGCATGGTGTTCATGTTGTCCTGGGCGATCGCCGGCGCGCTCGCCACGATCGCCGGGGTCTTCGTGTCCACGGGTGCAGGCGTCGACCAGCAGCTGTGGATCATCGCGTTCAAGGCGTTGCCGGTGATCATCCTCGGCGGCCTCGACTCATTGGGCGGCGCGGTCATCGCAGGCCTGGCGATCGGCGTGGTCGAGTCGCTCGTCGCCACGTATGGGGCGGACATCGCACCGTGGCTGGGCGGCGAATTCTCGCTTGTCACACCGTATTTGGTCATGATGGTGGTCCTGCTGGTGCGGCCGTACGGACTATTCGGCACACGCGAGGTGATCCGAATTTGACCTCATCCCTGCGCACCAGGTTCGGCCGGCCGGAGCTGTACACCTCCTACAGCCAGGACATGGCCCTGCTGAACACCACGCCGAAGAAGGTGTTTGTCGGCGTAGTGCTGGTGGTGGCACTGGCCATGACGTTCTCGGTCGACGACGACGTGCTGCAGCTACTGGCCACGGCATGCGCGGTGGCGATCGGGGCGATCGGGCTGAACATCGTCACCGGCTACGCCGGTCAGGTGTCACTCGGCCACGCATTCTTCGTGGCGATCGGCGCGTACACCGCGGCGGTGTTGTCCGGCGACCCGAACGGGCGACTGCTCGGCTTCGGGATCACGGAGGTCCCCATCTGGCTGCTCGCGGCCGGGGCGGCGTCGGCACTCGCCGGTGCGTTGGTTGCGCCGCTGGCCGTGCGCCTGCGTGGGCTGTACCTGGCGATCGTCACGCTGGGTCTGGTCTTCATCGGGCAGTACGTATTTCGGGAGTGGACGGCGATGGCCGGCCCACCCGACATCGGCAGGCCGGCACCGGTCGCCACCCTGTTCGGCACCAGGATCGACGTCGACGGCCCGTCGCTGACCCGCGTCCAGCAGTTATACCTGCTGATGCTGGTGCTCCTGGTGATCTTCGCACTGCTCGCCCGAAACCTCGTGCGGTCGCGCACCGGCCGCGCCTTCGCCGCGATCCGCGACCGGGACATCGCCGCCGAGGTGATCGGGGTGGACCTCACCCGCTACAAGGTGATCGCGTTCGCTGTGTCGTCGTTCTACGCCGGGGTCGCGGGAGCTCTGCTGTATGTGATCCCGCAGACCTTCTCGGCGGGCAACTTCAGTCTCCTGATGTCCGTTCAGTTCATCGCGATGATCCTGATCGGCGGTGTGGCCACGATCTCCGGCGCGATCATGGGCGCACTGTTCATCACGCTGTTGCCTCGTATCACCTCTGAGCTGCCTGCGGTGCTGCCGTTCATCAGCACGGACGCGACGGGGAGTGGGATCACCGTGGTTCAGGTCGAGTCGATTCTGTACGGGCTGTTGATCATCGGCTTCCTGCTGTTCGAGCCGAAAGGCCTGTACGGGATTTGGATTCGTATCCGCAACTATTGGAAGGCGTGGCCGTTCTCATACTGAGTACGACCGGAAAGTGAGGCATCCCATGGCCATTCGACAACGCATGGTTGCGGTGTTGGCCGTCGTGGTTGCGGTCGGCGGATCGGTCGCTGGCTGTCGGTCCCAGGAGTCGACGACGGCGCAGACCGGCAAGGAGGGCACCAAGGTCGACTTCGGCGTCAAGAACGAGCCATGCCCGCAGGCGATCGACACCAGCAAGGGCTGCATCTATCTGGGGACGATCTCCGACCTCACCGAAGGCCCGTTCAAGGCGCTGGCGGTGCCAATCACCGACGCGCAGAAGGCCTTCTGGCGGCGGGTGAACGAACAGGGCGGCATCGGCGGCTACGAAATCGACGTGACCACCTACGTCAAGGACAACAAGTACAACCCACAGATCCACAACCAGGTGTATCAGGAGATCAAGTCGAACATCCTTGCGCTGGCTCAAACGCTCGGCTCGCCACAAACCGCGGCCATTCTGCCGGACTTGAAGGCCAGCAACGTCGTGGCGGCACCGGCGTCGTGGACCTCGTTGTGGGCATTCGAGGACGTCGTGCTCGAGTCGGGCGCGAATTACTGCGTCGAATCCATGAACGCCGTCGACTACGCGGCCGACAAACTGGGCGCCAAGAACATCATGGCCGTCCACCTGGCCGGGGACTACGGCGACGACGCTGCAGCCGGTGCCAGGATCGCCGCCGAGAAACGGGGACTTACGTTCACCGACGTCAAAATGGCGACGGGGCAAGACAATCAGGCAGGCGCGATCGACGCCATCGTGTCCGGCAAGCCGGACGTGGTCATCCTGACCAACGGCCCAACCGACGCAGCCGTCATCATCGGTCAGGCCGGCGCGCGTGGATTCACGGGTAAGTTCATCGGCACGAACCCGACCTGGAATCCAGGCTTGTTGGACGGCCCGGCCGCGGCGACGATCATGTCGCAGTACCTGCAGTCCGGCCCGGTGCAGCCCTTCGGTGCGGACACCCACGGCCACGAGGCGATGCGGGCGGCGCTGGGCAACGTGCCGCAGCCAAATGAGGGGCATACTGCGGGCTGGGTGTTCTCGTATCCGATGAAAGCGGCGCTCGAGAAGGCCGCGGGAAACAAGGATCTCACCCGCGCGGGTCTACTGGCCGCGGTGAAGTCACTGAGCTCCGTGAACTACGAAGGCATGCTGCCCGAGGGCTCCGGCAATTACAGCGGTAGCCCGAACGACCAGGTAGTGCGACAAAGCCGGATCGCGAAGCCGGACGCGGCGGCTCCGTCGCGTGTCACCGACATCGAGCCGATGTCCACCGGCCCGTCGGCGAAGGGTTACACGTTTGAGAAGCCTTGCTACCAATAGCTATTCGCGGGTGTCGAGGCAGCGTTGCTGCGCCTCGCGGAACGCGCGGTCGTAACCGTCGGCGTCGAGCATGCCTGAGCGAGCGAGAAGCGACTTGCACTCACGCAGCGCCGTAGCCGAGAACCCAAGCACACGTTCGGCAAGCCCGCGGGCCGCGGCATCGAGCGATTCGCGTGGCACGACTCTGTCGACCAGGCCGATGCGCAAGGCCTCATCCGCGTCCAAGTACTCGGCGAACAAACACAGGCGCCGCGCAGTGGCGGCGCCGACGATCGCCGGGAGCACCTCGGGCGCAGTGCCGGGAAGGATGCCGAGGCGCAGTGCGCCAAGCCCGATGTGGACGTCGTCACTGGCGAGCCGGTAGTCGGCCTCGAGAGTCAGCATCGTTCCGCCACCGAGGCAGTGGCCCTGAACGGCGGCGATCAGCGGCATCGGAAGGTCTCGCAGCGATCGCATCATGCGGTTCCAGCTGACGAAGAACGCGACCTCTAGTTCGCCGCGTGCGAGTTCCTTCACGTCGAGCCCCGTGCAGAACGATGGACCGTTGCCGCACAAGATCGCTACCCGGGCATGACGATCTTCGGCTACCTGACGCACTTGCTCCGCCATCAGCGCCATCATGTCCCTGTTGAAAGCGTTGTGCGCCTCCGGCCGATTCATGCGCATCCACACGATCGGCCCGTCGCGTTCGAGCAGCACCTCCCCCACGCTGTCCAGCGTAAGTTCGGCGGCGCGGGTTACGCGGTCAGTTGGCTCGACGGAATCATTCTCAGCCTGAGCGCGGCGGCGGTTGCCGGACCAACGATGCCGTCCACTTTCAGGCCGCCGGTACGGCGCTGATACGCCCGGACGGCGGCTTCGGTCTTGGGGCCAAATATTCCGTCCACCACCAAACCTGCGCCGAACTCATTGAGCCGGCGCTGGAGTTCGGCCACTTGAGGGCCCGCGGAGCCGCGATACAACAGGACGTCGGCGTACTCACCGACCGGCACCGGCGGGCGCGGTGTCGGGGCCGGGTTGGGGACACTACCGATCTGGGCCTGGATGTCGCGACGCAGGATGTCCATGTCGATGGCGCCCGGATCCCATTTACCTTGGGCCCGACCTGCGTATTCCTTATGTCCGATGGTGCGGGCGGAGGTCTGGGCCAGCCGACGATTGATCGCCGCACAGCACCGAACCAGCGCGAAATATTGTGCATCGGGCCAGTTCTGGCGGTGGGGCGCGGTGGGCCTGGTTCCGCTGTTGGCGCATTCGATGCCGATCATGTGCCAATTGCCCATGTTGGTCGGCAACCACGGGTACATGCCCACGCCCGCATGCCACGCGACGCCGACGGCCACGACGGTAACGGTGCCGTCCCGTGCGATGTGCAGCTGAGAGAGCGGGCCGGCAAGGTCGGGCCGACCCCCGGCGATCGAGGCGGCACTCGCGTTGTCCGATCCGGTGTGGTGCACCATGACGCCGCGGATATCTTTGAAGTCTCCATGACCGCGGTTGCGCCAGCCGGGATACTCGACGACGTTGAGGTCCTCGGCGCGAAGGACTTCGGCAAGCCAGACCGGATCCCCGGTCCACGGTCCGGTCTGGGCCATTCAGCGGCCTTTCTCTCATAACAGCAAACTCTTGGTGCGCGCGGTTTTGCCACTGGACGCTGGACTTCGACGTCGCAGCCCCGTCGGTACGGATCCTACGTTGATGCTGTGCCGAAAAGTTGTGATGCGATTGTGGCGATGAGACCGGCTATCCACCAATGGCTTTACTGATGAACGCACACCAAACCGCGGAACAATCGTGAGCCGTCCTCGACCTGCTACGACCGCCAGGCGCGTGGCTGTCGGAACTGCTCTGTAGTTGGCCAACGATTATGGCGGCAAACAGCGCCGTTACAACAACACCTTGGTCAGGTCGGTGCGCATCAGCCGTACCTGATAGTCATTCCACGTCGACAGATTCCAGTAGAGGTAGTGGCTATCTGACTGCGGCAGGTTGGTGGTGCCGGACCACGGATGGATCATCGGCGCGTACAGACCCGGCACGCTGGTCGACGTCACCAACGTCTTCGGCGCTGACCAGGTGCCTTGCGGCGTGGAGGATGTCCGCATCACGACATTGTTGTTCCTGTCGGCGTAGAGCATGACGTACTTGTTCAGGTACGGGTTGTACTGCACCGACATCTCGCCAACGCTCGGGTACGTCGTGGTCTTGACGAAACCGAAGAAGCTAGTGGTGGTCGTTCCGGGCAAGATCGGCTTGGCGGCGGCAGGGTTGTTGTCGACCCACGTCGACCCGTTCCAGTATTGATACTTGGTCTGGTCCAGTATCTGGTACTGGTTGACCCGCGACAGGTAGACCGTGCCGCCGCGTCCCGATGGAGTGCCATACGCATAGACCCAGCCCGCAGCCGCGTCCGGCGAACCTTCCGGCGGCTTGACGAAGGCGCCCTGCTGGAAATTCTGGTTGCCCGAGACATACGGCACCGTCGACCGCCCAGCCGCCGCCGTACGGATGGACGACGCCGGCACCAGCTCAGACCGCCAATTCTGGCCGTTGTCATCGGAATAGGCGATGCCGGAGTAGTTCGTCGTCCACCGCCCCGCTGAATCCCAGGACCTGACAGACATGAATTGGATGTACTGCCGCGTTGCGCCGTTGGCGCCTGCACCAGGAATCGAGATCGCGGCGGTCGGAATGATCGTCACTTCAGGTCCAATGGCGTATCGGGGATGGCCGATGATCTCTCTCGAGAAGTTAGGGACGGACATCGGCGAGCCGCTGTACATGCCAACGTCATGCGGTATGCCAGCCGGCACGTAGAGCCCGTTGGACAGCGTGGTGTCCGTACTGCGGAACAGCGTGTTCATCCGCCATATCCCCGAGCGCACCGGGTAGCGGTTGCTGAACGTGTCACCGAAGGCGATCAGCACCTGATGCTCATTGACCTCGGTTGTCGGATCGTCGGCAATTCCGTTGTCCCACATGATGCCGAGGTCGGTGCCGCCGATGCCGAAGCGGCTTTGCGTGTTGTTGAGGTTGCCCGGACCCGTCACGAACTCAATGAAATGCGTGTTGGTACTTACGGCTACCGGTGTGCGCGTCGTCCCTGGTTCCGCGGCCACCGCCGCGGTCGGCGCTCCGGTTAGCGCGAGGGCGGCTACCGGTGTGCTGCTAGTGGTTGTTCTGGCGACGGTAGAGAAGGTCTGCTCGGTCTCACGGCGTGCTCCCAACGCCAGCAGCGCGAGTCCGAGCGGCGACCAGCTGGGAACGCCAGGGATATGGGCGGCCAGTGCGCCAAGCCCGAAGGCGGACAAGAGATTCGTCAACAAGCGCGGGAGCGTCAGCTGCTCGGTGGCGGTCTGCGGAGCCGCCATCATGATGCGCGGGGCGGCCTGGGTGGTCGTGGTCGGCGTGGTGGCCGCGAGAGTCATCGTTTCCAGAGCGACCGTCGTGCGTTGCAAGGTGGCGGGCTGGTCGGTCGCGACCTTCTCGGCGACGCCGTCGCCGCCGCTCACATCGACACTCGACGTGGTCGCCGACAAGCGGTTCACCGACTCCTCGGCCAGTTCGTTCGCGAGCCCGTCGGACGACTTGCTCTCGACGGCGGCGTCGTTATTGGCTGTTCGTTTCTTCGACCCGCGCGCCGGCGGGGCGGCGGGTTCGTCTTCCACTGGTGCCGGGGCCTCGGCTTCGGAATCGGAAGCCGGCTCCAACTCAGCTTCGTCATCGGATTGGGCTCCGCCAGTGCTGACGACCTCCCCGGGTTCAACGGTGTTGGCCGAAGTCGACCCCGTCGAATTCGATGTTGATATCGAGGTCTCAGGCGCCGGATCAGATACAGGCGAGTCGGTGGTCGATGACCCCGACGCTGCAGCCGAACCCGAGTTCGGGTCGGAGGAAGTCGACGACTCCGATGTCGACGAATTCCCCTCGCTCGGACTAGCCCAAGCAACGCCCTGACCAGTAGCTACCGCGGCTCCCACCCCTAAGGCAACCGCCAAACCGCCGACTCGACCCACATATGCGGATGCACCCATTGCTCACCCTTTACGTTGATGCATCCCCGACCTGGCATAACTGTCCCACAACCGATGCGAACCTATGTACGAAACCGCAAGGAAAGTGTGGGCTGACGCGAGCGTTGATGCGGTACTCGATGGTCAGGAGCAAATGATCTTGACTGCCCGGGGCGACACGGCCGGCCAGGATCGCGCGACGGACTCGCCCTCCCGGCATTTCGACATCGCCTTTCGTTTGCCAATTCACGGACCTGATGCGGTTGGGTGACTAGCACGCTCATTTGCTGCCACCAATTGAACCGCGCATGAAATAGACGTTTGATACGGCAAGTAGTCCGTACGTCTGACTACTTTTTCGGCGCCGTTCGTGCGACGATTCCATTGCGCTGGATGTTGTCGCTTGTCGATGTTATGGGGCGTGAGGTGCAGGCTCGCTTGCGAACGTCCCCCCTAGACAGTTGCCGTCGGACGGTGCACGGCAGTTCGGGGGACTTGAGTGAGACACGCAGACTTCATTGGACGTATTGGGCCTCTGGCATTTGCGCTGGGCGTAGGGATCGCGGTCGTCACCTCGCCTGCGACGGCATTTGCCGAACCTGCTGATTCAGGGTCGACGACATCCACCGACACCTCGTCGTCGACCACATCGTCACCGGCGACGGCATCCACCGCTGGTTCGACGCCCGATTCGACTTCCGGCCTCCCGCCGGCGACGGACCCCCCGCCGAACTCGATAACCCCGTCCGCTGCCACCACGCCGACCTCGCCAACCGACGGTGAAATGAAAGTCGCCAGCTCCGGCGGCGCACTGACATCGAAGAGCACTAGCGCAACGAACGGTGCGCCCGATCCGCTCGAACCAGGCGAACCAGCGGGCGTCGAACCCGAAAAACCCACTAGCGAGGAGACACCCGGGCCCAACGGCGTCGCCAACCCGCCCACGGGTGCCGGGTATGTCCGAGAAAAGCATGGCGCGGATACCACCAAGCGCGGAGCCGACAGGACCGACAACCAGACGGACAAGACGCTGAGGAAGCTCTTCACTGCACGCGACAGTGAACGGTCGGAACCCAACCCGGAAGCATCCGACTATTCCGCCGAGGACGCGGTAACCACGACTCGCCTGGCGATGCTCACCGACATCCCGTCGACCGTCACGACTGTGTCCGACGCGGACAGCCGTTCCGTCGAGCCGCAAACGATTCAGCCGGCTTTCAGCGGAGTGCTGACGCCACTGAACCTCATTACCAGCGTGGCTTCGACCGTGGCGAACTGGGGGCTGAGCCAATTGCTCAGCGCCACCGAGCCTTTCGGCCCAGTGGAATCCCCGCTTGCGTGGGCGCTGTTGGCGTGGACGCGGAGGCAATTGGGAGATTTCCTGTCCGGGGCGCGCCTTGACTCACCGACCGATCCCGTCCAGACAAGCCTCACCCTCAGCGCGGCCGAGACAGACATGGCGGTGGCAGCTGCCAATAATGCACCGAACGCGAATCCGTCGATCGGCACGCCGAATCAGACCACCGGTGCTGTTTCGGGCAACATCAACGGCACGGACGGGGACGGAAATCCGTTGACCTACGGCGTGTCAACGCAGCCGACCGGCGGGACGGTAACACTGAACTCGTCGGCAGGCACCTTCACCTACACCCCAACGGTCACGGCGCGGCTGCGTGCAGGAACCACGACATCGGTCGACTTCGACAGTTTCGTGGTGTCTGTTTCCGACGGCCAGGCGACCACGCCGGTGACGGTGACTGTGCCGGTATTGCCGGCGGTATTGGCCAACCAGACTGCCGGCATCACAGGCACCAAGCCCTACGGGGTGGCAGTGGTCGGCAACAGAGCCTATGTGGCCAATCAGGGGACCAATACGGTCACGGTGCTCGATACCAGCAATGCCGCCGCCCCAACACTGGTGCGGACCATCACTGTGGGCAGTGCGCCGACGGGTGTGGTGGCGTCGCCGGACGGCTCCAAGGTGTATGTGGCCAACCGGACCAGCGGCACGGTGTCGGTGATTCGGACGTCGGATAACACCGTGGTCGACATCAACCCGGCCACCACCACCATCGATTCGATCAAGGTCGGTTCACAGCCGGAGTTCCTCGCAGTGAACACGACCGGCTCGCGGCTGTATGTGACCAACTATGGCTCGAGCACCGTGTCGGTGATCGATACCGCCACCAACAAGCTCATCGATACCAACACCGCCACCACAACGATCGACTCGATCAAGGTGGGGAGCAATCCGCGCGGGATCGCGTTCGTGCAGACCGCAAGTGGCGGGCGGGTGTATGTGGTCAACCGCACCAGCGGCTCGGTCTCGGTGATCAACGCCGACACCAACAAGCTCATCGATACCAACACCGCCACCACGACGGTGGATGCGATCAAGGTGGGTTCGACACCGCAGCAGATCGCGATCAGTCCGGACAAGAAGTTCGCCTATGTGACCAATTACGGATCGACCAGTGTGTCGGTGATCAACCTGGCCACCAACAAGATTGATGCCACCATTGCGGTGTCGTCCACTCCGGTGGGGGTGGCGGTCAGTGCGGACAGTTCAACGGTGTATGTGGCCAACGGCAATGACCGCATCAGTGTGATCGACACCAAGACCCGCACCGTGGTGGCGACCTGGCAGATCGATACCACACCGGAAACCAACCTCCACACCCTGGCTCTCCGTGCCGATGGCGCCCTATTGGTCACCGATTTCGCCGAGAAAACCCTGCGCGTGGTCGCCTACCAACGCGGCAATACCGCACCCGTGGCAGGCACACCGACAGCGGGCCCACCGAACTCGACCACCGGTGCCGTCAGCGGTTTGTTGAATTTCAAAGACTACGACGGGGATTCACTGAGTTACACCGTCACCAGCACACCTGCCAGCGGCTACATCTCCGTCACCCAAGGCGGCACCTACACCTACACACCCACGCCGAGCGCCCGCCAACAAGCGGGCCAAACACAGGGGCCCGACTTTGCGGCCTTCACGGTGCGCGCCAGCGACGGCCAGGCGACGGCGACAGTCACGGCGACCGCATACATCTCGCCGCTTGTTGAGTCGACGCCGTATCTACCTTTCGACATGCCAGCGGGCCCGACGGACAAGCTGGTGTTCGCCCACTATGTGCCGTGGCTCCCGGTCTCCATCGATAACAAGCCCGCAGACCAGGACTACTACACCACCCATTACCTAACGACCGACGGCGAGAACGGTGTTCACAGCGCCTACGGCGGCTACCTCCGCGACAGGCCGCTTCCCCGCGCCCCGATTATCGACCCTGATTGGCGCTACCTCGACGTCCTCAGCGAGGTGGAGCAAGCCAAGAGCGTCGGAATCGACGGATTCGCTGTCGACATCGTGACACCGGCCATCAACGGCACCGCGATCCACAATCTGCTGCGCGCCGCGCAGACGGCAGGCAACTTCACCATTCAACTGACCGCCGACATGTCCGGCCCGATGAGCTCCTACACCAGCACTCAGTTCGCGGCTGAATTCGCACCACTGTTAGCGTCGCCGGGCGCTCAGCGGCTCAGCGACGGACGCGTCGTTTTGGGCGCTTTCTATGCCGAGCGCCAGACGGCGTCGTGGTGGGGCCAGACGCTCACCACGTTCCACGACGACTACCAGTTGGATGTCGCGTTCGTCCCCACCTTCCTCAATGCGCCGGCGAACATCGATGCCTTCGCGCCGATCAGTTACGGATTCAGCAACTGGGGCGGCCGCAATCCGGCGGACATGGATCCAACTGCTACCTGGTCAGGATCGCCGACCGATCTCGCGAACCGCGCTCATGCGCTCGGCAAGATATGGATGCAGCCCGCGCCGTTCCAGGACAACCGACCTCGGGAAGGGATATACGAAGAATCGCGGAACTCCGCCACCAACACGAACAGTTGGACTGCGGCGATCAACAACGACGCCGAGTGGGTCCAACTCCTGACGTGGAACGACTACGCCGAGATGTCGCACATGGCACCATCCGTCGAGCATGGCTGGCGAATGCTCGACATGCAGGCCTACTACATCGCCCAGTTCAAGTACGACGTCAATCCGTTGGTGCTACGCGACGCCATCTATGTATCGCACCGCGATCAATTCGCGAGCTCTGAGTCAACCTACGAGGAAACCCTGCCGATGCAGTTGCGGGCGGGGAAGCCCCCCGCCACCGATGTGGTCGAGGTCGTGGTGTTCACGTCGGCACCAGCCACGGTTTGGGTCGACGTCGGCGGCGTGGTGTCGTCGTGTCAGGTCGGCGCAGGACGCAGCGTCTGCTCGTTCGCCCTCCAAACCGGGACCGTCACCGTACGCCTGGATCGAAACGGCACCACAGTGGCGACCGTGCAGTCGTCCTATACGGTGACGAACACGCCGTACGTGCAGGACCTGCAGTACCACATCGCAGGCGGCCTGCGTTAGAAGGTGCAGTCGCCGATCCGCCGCGGCAATGGGCGTGCGGTGCGCAAAGCAATTTGCGCAAGTGTCGATTTTTCTATCGGTAGAGCTGCCGTAGATTTAACCGGACAGCGAATTGCATAGTGGTCCAAAATTAAACAGCTTCAGAATCATTTACGAGCGAAGCGCTCTACCCAAGACTCAGGTAGCGCTTTGCCCTTTCCGTTATATACCCGTTATAGGCGCTCCCCGCGCATCAGCCGAGGTAAGGGCACGATATTCAATGTTTGTATTCGTTTAAGCCCGGGTACGAATGTCTTTGTCTTGATTCAAAGGTGTAGCCGAGAAGGCCGATTCAGCATGGAGACGCGTCGACATTGTCGGCGCAGAGTGTGGTCGCGGAATCGGCCTTCGCAACGTCAGGGGGCCGTTTCCATGGAATTGTCAAATCACGTGCTCGCCTCTTCGGTGGCCGCTGTGGCCGTTGGACTGGGTGTCGCCATCGCAACCGGCAATGGAGTCGCGTCGGCCGAACCGTCGGATACCGACGGTTCGCCCTCGGACGCCGCGTCGTCCAACTCAGACTCGTCGACCCCCGCCTCCTCGAGCGGTTCCACCTCCTCAGCGTCGGAGACCGACCGGACTGGCGCCAGTTCATCGACTAGTTCTGACGACTCGACGACCGCCAGCGGTTCCGCCCCGTCGGAGTCAACAGCAGAAGCGACTTCCGCCGACGAGACCACGCGACATGCCACAGCGAAAGCCCCCGAGACTACGGCGGCAACGGCCGGCGATGCCGACGCGCCTGAGGTGACCCCACCGGAAACGTCAGCGGCCCCGGCTGATTCAGGGCGGGAAAGCGGGTCGCGACGCTCCGGTTCGCCCTCGCCTGTGCAACCACAGCAGCCGGTTGTCGGACCGGCACGCGCGCAAGCATCGCCGCCAATCACGCAATCACCCGCGTCCGTTACGCCGGGCGACGTTCCGCCGTCACCGGGGGCAGCAGTGACGTCGGCGGCTCCACCTGCCCCCGAATCCGTTGTAACGGTTCAACTACCGACCCCTATCTCGGTAACCAGCGGCTCATCGTCGAGGACGGCCGCGCCACAATTTCGTGAACCTTCTTTGCCGCCAGCGCCGCACGTCCCGTCGACGACCACCGCCACGCTGCCGACGCCGGCAAGACTCTTCACAGAGATCGTGAATGTGCTCGGTGCCGGCCCGGCCAATGCGCCGGCCGCGCCGCTGGACTCGCCGATGACGTGGGCGCTGCTGGCGTGGGTGCGGCGGCAATTGGAAACGAGCGTCACTAATGAGCCGGTGCCCGTGGCGCCCGCCGCCACCCTTTACGACTCCAGCGTGACTGCGGTGCAATCTGACGTGACGGCAAGCGCCCCAATGACATTCGCGGCTGCCGAGCCGACGGCGCTCACCACTGACCAGACGGCAGTCACCGAGCCGACGGCGCTCATGGCCGAGACAACCGCCGTTGACCCCGCGACAACCGCAGTCGATCCCGAGCCGATGGCGCTGGCGACGAGTTTGTCGGCGACGCCGCTAGCCGCGACGACGACGACGGGCGCTACCGCCGCCACGACCGCGTCGTTCGTAGCTGCGCCGGCTGCAGCCATTGCCACAGAGTCGACGCCGTATCTGCCGTTCGACATGCCGATCGGTGAGACCGATAGGCTGGTATTCGCCCACTACGTTCCATGGATGCCGATATCGTTGGATAACCTTCCGGCTGACCGGGATTACTACACCACACAGTATTTGAACCCATACGGTGAGGGCGGCGCGCACGTAGCCTACGGCGGCCTCGTTCGCGACAGGCCGCTGCCGCGCGATCCCATCAGCGACCCCAACTGGCGCTTCCTGGATTTGGTGACAGAAATCAACCAGGCCAAGAGCGTCGGCATCGACGGCTTCGCGGTAGACATCGTGCTGCCCAGCAATCAGAACGCGACGATCGTCAACCTGTTGAATGCGGCGCAGGCCACCGGCGACTTCCAGATTCAACTCACGGCCGATATGTCTGGTCCGCTCAACACGTTCACCAGCCAGCAGTTTGCAGCCGCATTCGCGCCGTATCTGACATCGCCTGCCGCACAATGACTGGACGACGGGCGGGTTGTTCTCGGAGCCTTCGCCGCAGAGGCTAAACCGGCGTCGTGGTGGGGCGACACCTTCACGGTTCTCAGCACCAACTACGACGTGGATGTCGCGTTCGTGCCGACATTTCTCAATGCCTACGCGTACATGGATTCCTTTGCGCCGGTGAGTTATGGATTCAGCAACTGGGGCGGCCGCAACATCGCGACCACGGATCCCGATTCCACCTTCCCCGGCCTGTCGACCTACCTGACTCGCCGCGCACATGAACTCGGCAAGATTTGGATGGCACCCGTTGCATTCCAAGACAACCGGCCGCGCAGCGGCAGTTACGAGGAGTCGAATAACACGCTGACCAACTCACAGAGTTGGGAAGGCGCCATGGACGACAACGCGGAGTGGGTCCAACTCATCACGTGGAACGACTACGCCGAAATGACCGCGATGGCACCGTCTGTCGAGCACGGTTACCGGCTGCTCGACATGCAGGCCTACAACATCGCGCAGTTCAAGTACGGCATTGACCCCACGGTGGTGCGCGACGCGCTGTACGTCTCTCACCGCGATCAGTTCGTCGCATCCGAGTCCACATATCCCGAGACCAGGCCAATGCAGTTGGTGCCGGGCACGCCACCTCCCGTCGACATCGTCGACGTGGTGGTCTTCGCGACCGCACCCTCAACCGTGGTGGCCAGCATTGGAGGAGTGAGCTACTCCTGCGACGTCGGTGCCGGACGCAACGTGTGTTCGTTCCCGCTGCATACCGGCGATATCGTCGTCGGACTGCAACGGGAGGGCGTGATGCAGACCGTCGTGCGGTCGCCGTACACGGTGACGAACACACCGGAGGTTCAAGACCTGCAGTGCCACATCTCCGGCGGGCTGAGTTGACGGTCGACGCTGGCGGCGCCGCACCAGGGACGGCCCGGCGTGAGTAGTCCTCGCCTGACGGTGCGGGCCGCTGCACCATTAGCGGTTAGGTCCAGTGCCAGCACATCTCCGCTGGTTTGCCCCTGACGCCGCAACATCGCCGCCGAGGATGCGCTGTCCGCTTTGCGCCGACCTCGATGAATCACTGAACCGTGGCGACGGAGGGCCTGCCCAATCAGTACAACAGATAGCGGGATCGGAGATATAAGTTCCCCCATTTATGGGGATCGATATTCAATTTCTCTAACCGCAAGCGTTCGTAGTACGATTTTGCGGCCAGTACGTCGTATTCATCCATCGTCACAGATTTCACGACCGGGACCTCTCTGGAATTGCTAGGAGTCCGCTCGAGCGGCGGGTATGAATCGTCGCCAAACATGAGATCAATGGTTTCCTGCGTCATCAACATGTCCCATACCAAGTGGAACCGGTTGGTTTCCCCGCCATTATAAGCCGAGTGAATGCATCCGTTGTGGAAGAAATACACACGCCCCTCTTGGAAATGGAACGGGTCGCCGTCGAGGAGGATAAGCGCCTCGGGGTTTGTCATGATGGGCAGGTGAAAGCGTGCTGTGAAGTACCAGTGCCGGCCTTTTCGCCAACTACTGTTCACTTTGTGTGGATGTAATCCACCGTTCGGTCCCATTCCGAGCAAACGCATGCTGGTTGCGTGTGGAAACAACGCGATAAAGGCAGCGAGGGCGGGGTAATCCGCTGCATGATGGAAGTGTTTGCCATAAATGGATCGCGATCTAAATTCAGCGGTATCTGCGAAATTACCGGTATTGTTCAATAGGGAGAACTGAACAACATCCCCAGTGGGCTTAGTCCGGTTTGCGGGATGCGTCTTATCTTGCACTTCGGACGGCGCGTTGTGACCAGCGAGAATTTGCAGTTCATTTTTAAGTGGCAAGAAGGAGGCCGGTTCGATCGTGAACAACTCAGCGCATTTGAGAGGGTCTGTCCGGTGAAACTCGCCCTTCGCGTTGCCTGCAAGCACAGCGTCCGCTTCCACTTCTCCGCCCGTTTCAGGTTGCTCGCTAGCGTGTCAGGAAACTATACGCCCAGGTGCGCGGCGACGAACAGGTAGAAGACGAACGACCCGGTCAGACACAACCGCTTGATCCGGCAGCCGGACGTTGGCGGGATGGACGGACCCCCGGAACGCCCGTTGGTTTAGGCGACCCCGGCCTTGAGGAGCCCCTCGCGGATGTACGGCTCGATCTTGTCGGCCATGTAGGCGTGGCCGGCATTGGTGGGATGCACACCGTCAGAGCCAATGAAGTCCGGCGGCGTGTTGTCGAACCAGCCGTCGGCCAAGGGATCGACGAACGTGGCGCCGACGGCCAGCGCCTCCTCCTTGATGGCATCGCGCAGGTTCAGCAACACCTGCGACCGCTTTGCATCCGGCCACGCGAAGCCGATGACCAGTAAGCGCGCGTTCGGCGCGGTCTGGCGGACCTTCTCGAAGTTCGCTCGCGCAGCAGCAGCGACCTCCGCCGGCGCCACCATCCCGTCATTCATGCCGCCGAAGAACACCACGAGTTTGTCGGCGGGGTTAACCAGTTTGGCGGCCTCGTCGCCAAAGACCGTTCCCTTCGTGCCGCGGTTCACATAACCGGCGCCGCCCCGGCCAGACACCTGCGGATCGATCTGAATCCCTTGCTCTTTCAGACGCTTCCAGACCAGAGCCGGCCAGCCTGCATCGCCATATCCCCCAGCGTCGCTGCCCCCGGTGTAGGAGTCACCGATGACGACGACGCGTCCTGGCGCCGCCACCGGCTGTGACGTCGAGGGCAGCGACTGCTCACTATCCCGAGTCTTCACCAGTGCCGGGTCGGACGATATGTGCTTGCCGGACCCACACGACATGGAGGCCAGCACCGTGAACACGAGTACGAGCGCTGCGGTGACGACTTGAGCGGTCCGACGAATTGACCATCCGGCAAACATGCGATCCATCTTTCATGACGGCCACGGTTCGGGCAAAACGCGACACGATGGACCGACCCCCAGGTGGTCGGCGCGCACGACATCGGTACGCGAAGGAGCGGGTTGGAAACGGCGATCACCGGCCGTTGTTGAGCGGATGAAGCGAGGCCGGCTTCGGCCTACGAGGCCGCTGTCCGCTGCCGTAGCCGCGCTTCATTTTTCCTGATCAGCGCCGTCGCGTGACCGCGAACCGCGTCTGGACGACGGTGATCACCTTTCGCTGAGTTTCTGGCTGAGCGCGAAACGCCGCATCAAATGACCAGCGGTTGCCTTCCGAGGTGATTGGCTAGATCGGCAGGAACCCACATACACCCTTGTGACGGGGGCTCATCGTGTTGACTTACTCGTGCTGTCTGTGGGAACAACTCTACTTCTATCCGCCGCCCGAGTTGAGTGAAGAAGAACGCCGCCGTTCGGACAACCCCCAGCCCCGCAAGCCGCTCTCTGCCCACTCTTCCGTTCCTAGGGTCCTGGGCGCATCACTTGTCACGTTGGGCGTGCTGGCCATCATGCTGCTCACGTCGAGGACCGAAGTCTCACGCGTGGACACCACCGGCTCCACGGCCGCACGGCCGAATTCGACGCCGACTCAAGCTCACCCGATCGCCGCGCACGACCCGCCACCCGCTGCACCCAAAGCCGCCGCCGCGGCGGTCACAATGG
>Ga0126307_10001142_pt1 | contig 17516 bp, 19 predicted proteins | sample Plot28_FD_89955 | JGI IMG/M metagenome (GOLD analysis project Ga0126307, IMG submission 89955) | Serpentine soil microbial communities from UC McLaughlin Reserve, CA, USA - Plot28 | ecosystem: Environmental > Terrestrial > Soil > Grasslands | place: USA: UC McLaughlin Reserve, Lake County... | reverse complement strand
GCCAAGAGCGACCAGAACGCCGTCAACGGCAACGCGCCCGTCTCGATCGCCGGAGGCAACATCTCCGGCGGGCCGAGCAGCGCGACGCAGACGGCGACCTCCTCGGCAAACGCCTACGTCTCGAACAGCGCGAGGACCGACCAGGACCAGGAGCTCGGTCAGCGCCTAGGCGGCTCCTCGTGCGCCTGCGGTGCCATGGCGGCTCCCAAGGAGAACATGGCGACCTCGAACGCAGCACCCTCGGCTTCTCCCGCGTTCATGAGCGCGGCGACGCCGACCCCTTCGACCGGAACACCCACCCGCACGGGCGTGGTCGGCCAAAAGACGAGCGAGGGCGTCGTGGGCGAGCAGACGCACCTTGCTGGCGTCAAGACCGCCGGGATGCTTCCGTTTGCGGGCTTGTCGCTCCCGGAAACGCTCGGGCTGAGCCTCGTTCTGCTCTTCGCCGGCATCGCAATGCGGCGATGGGCACATCAGCAGCCCGAGGACGAGCCGTCCGGGGAGGTGGAGCTGACCTGAGTAGCGCGAGGGAGTGGCCGCGACATGCCGCGGCCACTCCCTCGTCTCAAGGCGGGCGGAGGGGAGGAGGCCGTGGAAGCGGTTTGGAGACAAAGGTTGAGCAGGGCCGTCGTACTGGTTGCCGGCCTTTGGGCTCTCGCGGCTGCTCCCCCAGCGCTCCCCGCCGTTCGCGAGTCATCGTTCCTCGAGCCGGCGACCACCCGGTATCACGCGACGGCAAGCTGCTACGACCGGGCTGATTGGGCCGCTCTCGTTAGCAGCGGGTATCCGTACCTGAGCGGCAACGAGACCTCCGTCTACGGGCTCTGGCGCTACGAGATCCGTCAGGTCGCGCTGCCGACCCGAGGCTGCCAGGCGCTCGAGCGGTGGCGGCAGACGCCGGCCTTGATGGTCAGCGTGTGGATCTTCGTCCTCGGGCACGAGCTGACCCACGCCCAACAGGGCGATTTCTACAACGCACCCTGGAGCCGGCCCTTCAACGAGGTCGAGGCCGATTGCGGCGGATTCGCGAAGTTTCAGAGGATCAAGCTCGAGCTCGGCATCACCCGGCGGCTGCGGCCACCGCCGCGGGACTTCGCGCGCTGCCCGCTGAAGAAGGCGAAGGCCCGTCTGACTAACGGCGCTTGGCCAGCGCCTTGACGATGCGGCGCTCGACGAGGAAGGCGACCGCGCTCATCAGCACGCCCAGGATCGCCCGCTCGAAGCGTCGCCGCATCGGGCGAGCCTAGCCCAGCTCGAGCCGCGTCGTGCCGGCCAGGTCGATCCAGGTGCGCGTTGGCCCGCGAACGATCCGGATCATCACGTCTTCGCAGTGCCGGCAGCGAACGACTACTCCGGGCGCGTGCACGTAGACGTCGAGCCGAGCCATCTCCTCACGGGCGCCGCAGCCGCCGCAGACGCAGGGGGCAGCGGTGAGCTCGGTACCGAAGAGCTCGTTCAGGAGTCCGCCGATCGCGTTGCCATCGAGCTTCAGGTCGCGGGTCTCCATCAGCCGGTTGCTCCGAAGCGCTCGGTGCGGATCCAGCGCGGGTCGTAGCCGAGCCCGACGAGTCCGTCGGCAGCCGCGTCCACGAAGCGGGTGGAGCCGCAGACGAAGACCTTCGGCCCGTCTTTCACGGGCCAGGCGACCTCGGCGAGCAGCTCCGGGTCGATCCGGCGCGAGTAGCCGGTCCAGCCGGAGGGCTGCTCCCGCGTGAGCGTGTGCACGACTTCGAAGCCGCCGCCCGCGAGGGTCTCGAGCTCGTCGCGGTAGATCACGTCCTCGAGCGAGCGCGACGAGTAGAGCAGCCGCATCGGCGCTGTTCCGTCCGCCCGCTCGCGGCTCCGCGCCATCGCCATCAGGGGCACGACTCCGGAGCCGCCGCCGACGAGCAGCACCGGCACCGGGTCGTCGGGCTCCCAGACGAAGTAGCCGCCGATCGGCCCACGCACCTCGAAGCCGTCACCCTCTCGGGCCTCGTCCACGAGGTACGGCGAGACCTCCCCGTCGTCGAGCCGCTCGACCGTGAGCGCCGGCGGCTCGCCCGGTGCCGAGGCGATCGAGTAGCTGCGCTGCGCCTGGTAGCCGTCTTCCGCGGTCAGGCGCACGTCGAGGTGCTGGCCCGCGCGGTGATCGGCCCAGCTCGGGACGTCCAGCTCGAGCGTGCGGACACGTGGCGTCTCCCAGTTGGCGCGCGCCACCTCGGCGGCGAGCCACGTCAGTCGCCCCAGTAGCGCTGTTCCAACCACGGGTCACCACGCAGGTGGTAGCCGTTCGACTCCCAGAAACCGGGCTCGTCCTCCTCGCGGAGGCTCAGCCCGCGCACCCACTTGGCGCTCTTCCAGAAGTAGAGGTGGGGCACGAGCAGCCTCGCCGGACCGCCGTGCTCTGCATCCAGCGGCTCCCCGTCGTATCGGTATACGACCCAGGCCTTGCCGTCGGTAACGTCCTCCAGCGGCAGGTTCGTGGTGTAGCCGCCGTCGCAGAACGCGAGCACGTACTCCGCGTCGTGCTCGATCCCCTCCAGCAGGGTGTCCACCGACACTCCCTCCCAGCTCGTGTCGAGCTTCGACCATTTCGTCACGCAGTGGATGTCCTTGGTGACCGTCTCGCTGTGCAGTGCCCGGAACTCCTCCCACGTCCAGCTGACCGGCTCGGCGCCGCCCTGGATCGAGAACGTCCACTCCTCGAGCGGCCTGTGCGGAGTCGGTCCCGCGGAGAGCACCGGGAAGTCGTCGGTCAGGTACTGACCGGGAGGCACGCGGTCGGGCGGCCCGTCCTGGCGGCGCCCGCGGAAGCCCCGCGAGATAATTCCCATCCGGGGATTGTCGCACTGCTCAGCCCTGGCGCGGAACCGCGAGCAGCGTTGGCGTCGTTCGCCCGCCCCGGCTGGGGCGCAGAACCGTGACGTACGCCGTCGTCGCCGAGAGCGCGGTCGTCCAGAGGGTCCTCGTCGTCGGCTTGGGCCGGTGCGGGCATGGAAGCCGCTCACCCTGGCTCGTGTGGTGCCGTTCGTGTCCGCGGTCTTGGCTCGCTAAGGGTGGGAGCCGGTAGAGGACACGTTCCTTCCCGCTGCCGAGCGGCCCGAGCCGCAGCTGCTGCGAGCAGCGCGACGCGCGCACGTAGAGCAGGCTCGTGCCCAAAAGCGACGGGTTGAGCAACAGTGCGTCGCGGGCGAAGCGCAACCGGTGACGCTTGCCGGTGGCGACATCCACCGCGGCGAGCCAGCTGCCCGCCGCGGACGCGCGGTGGTAGACGACGAGGTCGCCGTCGAGGGCCGGCCTGCCGAGTTCCGCCACCCGCTTGGCCTCGGCGACACGCGCGCTACGAGTGGGGTCGCTGAGCGGCAGGACCCGGATCTCGGGGCCTGCGCGCCAGACGAGCCAGCGATCGGAGACGGCGAGCTTCTGGACGCCCGGCAGCGTCTGCTGGAGCACCGGCCCGAGCGTGTCGCGCGCCGCCACGGTGACGGCGGGGCCGACATGCCAGGCCACGAGCGCGCCGCCGATGGCCGGATCGCTTCCGGGCAGCGGCGTGACGGTGCCGTTGCGCGAGAGAAAGCCGCTCACGCCGGGGCGCTGCCAGGCGAGGTCGGCTGCTGCGACGCTCGGGTCGCCGCCCGGAACGGCCACCGTGTCCGCCGCGCGCACCTCGCCGGCCACGAGCGCCAGGAGCAGCGAGGCGGCGGTGAGCAGCCGCAGCACCCGCAGGCCGTGCGGTCGCTCGGCCAGCACCGTCTCCTCCGCGCCCACCGCGAGCACGAGCACCGGCAGCGCTCGGCCGGTCGCGAAGCCGAGAGCGATCGCGAACGAGCCGGGCACGTCGCCGAGGGCGAGGCTCAGCGCCGGCAGCGCCCAGGCGGCGCTGGCCGGCACGAAGGTCGTCAGGCCGGTCCCGAGCAGCACCCCGTAGAGAAGGAGCGCCCGCGGCAGCGGCATCCTCCGCCGCCAGCGCTCGGGCACCTGGAAGGGAATCTGCGGCCGGACGCGCAGGCCCGACGCGTCGCTCAGGATGGCCGCCGCCGCGATCGCCACGGCCGCGACCACGAGCGCCCTCGTGTGTGCCCATGCGCCGAGCAGGCCGAGCCCGACGAAGACAACCGACGCGCCCAGGGCTAACCCCGAAGCGAACGCCGCGGCGGTCAGCGCGAAGGCCCAGCGTCCATCGTGGCGCGCGGCACGCACGGTGCCGACCATCGAGAGGCTTCAGGGCGACCAGGCGCCGGCGAGGCCGACGAGCAGTCCCGTCAGCGCGAGCGCTGCGGTCAGCACTTGATCTTCGTGTCGTAGTACATGACGCAGAACACCTTGCGGCCCCGGTAGCAGTAGCCCGTCAGCGCGGCATCGCCGTTGATCCGGTTGCGGACGAAGCCACAGCAGTCCACGAGCTTGCGGACGCGACCGCCGCAGCAGCGGTACCAGGCGCCGTCGACGCGCGGCCCGAAGCCGAACTCGCGCCCGGCCGCCGAGCACACGCGAGTGCGGGGCGCGGACGGGAGCGGGTTTCCGTCCGGATCGAGCCACAGCTCGCCTTCAGCGTCGACCGGACGTCCGAGCGCGTCGATGGGCCGGCCGAGGTCGTCCACCGCCTTCCCGTCGACCGCACGGAGCGGAAAGCCGTTGCGGTCGATCCGGGGAAGCCCGACCGGATGCGGGCACGAGCCGGTGGTGTAGATGTGGCCGCAGAAGTGGTAGGCCTCGGCCTTCTGCGACCGCAGCGCGGCCGCGACGAAGCCGCCGCTCGCGACGCCGAGCAGCAGCCGTCCGGCCCGCGCGAGGAACCCGCGCCGTGAGCTCGACGCCGCGACGGCCTCGCTCAGCTGCAGCTCAGGCACTCACGGTTCGTGTCGCATGGGCCAGCAGGCTCTCGAGCTGGAAGAGCGAGTTGAACGTTCCCTTCGCGAGCACCACCCCGTCCCGCCCGAGCACGACCGCGTACGGGCTGCCGGGCACGGCCAGCGACGCCCAGGCCTCGGCGTCGGTTTCCTCGTCGAAGAGCTCGAGCTCGACCTCGGGGTCGTTGGAGACCAGGCGTAGCGAGGGCTCGAGAGCCTGGCACAGCGCGCAGCCCGGTGAGGTGAAGACGGCGACTGCCAGCGACGCAGGCCCCGCGAAGCGCTCGATCAGCGCGACGCGGCCGCCGAGCTCCGGCCCCTCGTGCTCGAGCGAGAGCGCGGCCTGAGGCGCGACGGCGAGGCGAAGCTCGCCGAGCTCACGTGCGAGGGCTAGCACCGCCAGCGCCACCGCTACAAGCCCGGCAAGCGCGACGGCGAGCCCGACGGCGAGCCAGGTCTCCGATGAGAGCTCCGTGTCCGGGAGAAGCGGCAGCGTCGCGAACGCGCCGGCCAGCAGAGCCGTCCGCACGAAGGCGGGCCAGCCGATGCGCGAGCGTCCGCCGAAGCACCCGCACGGCGCTCCCGCTCGACCACGCAGGATCGCGGCCGCTAGTGCGAGCGCGAACACGGCGAGCAGCGCCGCCGCGGCCTCGGCGCCACCGCGAACCTCCACAGCCACCGCGAGCGCGAGAACCGTCTCGGCGGCAACCGCCCCGCCCCAGAGAACGGCGCGTGCCTCCGGCCACGCGATTCCATAGGAGCCGAGCGCCTCGCGGCCCACGCGACCGGAGACGAGCTTGCCTGCGGCCGAGGCAAGCAGCACCGCGGCCAGCAGAAAGCGAAGGAGACCCACGACGCTCAACGGGGCAGTGAGGATACATAGCGCCCGTGCGCCCTCTGGCCCTCCTCACGCTCTCGCTGCTGCTCGCCGGCTCGGCGGCCTCGGGCACCGGCGCGCGCAAGGTGGTGCTCGGCCATTCCCTCGAAGGCCGGCCGGTCGTCGCCTACGAGTTCGGCGAGCCGGGGAGCGGGAGCGCTCGGAAAGTGCTCGTCGTCGGCTGCATCCACGGCAATGAGTGCGCGGGGATCGCGATCGTCGACCGCCTACGGCAACTCGGCGCCCTCACCGGCATCGACCTCTGGCTCGTGCCCGACGCGAACCCGGACGGGTATGCCGCCGGTAGGCGCGGCAACGCCCGCGGCGTCGACCTGAACCGCAACTTCCCCCGGCGCTGGAGGCTGCTCGGAGGGATTCACTACTCGGGCGCCGGGCCGGCCTCGGAGCGCGAGACCCGGATCGCCATGAGCCTGATCCGGCGCCTGCGCCCGAAGGTCACGATCTGGTTCCACCAGCACCTGAACATGGTCGTGCTCACCTCCGGGAACCTCGCCCTGCAGCGTCGTTTCGCCCGCCTCGCCGGTCTGCGGGCCGGGAGGCTTCCCTCCTATCCGGGCACCGCGACCGGCTGGTCGAACGCCGCGCTGCCCGGCACGACAGCGTTCGTGGTCGAGCTTCCGGCCGGCAGGCTCTCTCCTCGCGCGTCCTTACGCCTGGCCCGGGCTGTCCGCGCGGTTTCCGGCGGCGGTTAGCCGGGTAGCCCACGCTTCGGCAGACGACGAAGGAGGGGTTTGCGATGGCGGAGCTGACGGCTCTGGAGAGCAAGATTGGTGAGGTAATCGGGCTGGCGATGGCCGCCCAGGGCGCGACGGAGAAGGTCGGCAAGCTCGTCGAGGAGGAGGGCAACCACGGCGATCTGCGGCAGGCCCTCGAGCGGATGCACAAGGAGGCGATGGAGGCGGAGGAGCGGACGACCGGGCTGGCGGAGAACCTCGAGGGCAAGAAGACGGCGATCCTCGAGAAGGCCCGCGAGACCAAGCAGGAGGCGACCGAGATGATGTCGACCTACCTGGGTAGCGACGCCGACGCGCTCGACGGCTTCGAGTTCCTCACCATGGCTGAGGCAGGCGAGGTCGGTCACTGGGCGGTCGTTGGGACGATGAACGAGCGCGCCAACCTGCCCGGGCTGCAGGAGATCGTCGACTGGATGATCCCGATCCAGCAACGGCACTTCGAGCAGACGCTCGAGGGCTCCGTCGAGCTCGCGGCCGACGAAAACCCGAACGAGCCGGCCTAGAGTCTGTGGAGGACGAACGCTTGGACGAGCTCGTCCTTCCCTTTCAGCTCTAGCGGCGGCAGGCGCTCAAGCACGGCGCCGGGCGGCAAGGCGGCAGCGGTCTCCGCTCCGACGACGACCTTGCCGACCGGCGCCACCGACTCGAGCCGCGCAGCGAGGTTGACCGTGTCGCCCACGACGCCGTGCTTGCGGTGGCCGCTCGCGCCGCCCACGATCCCGGCCAGAACCTCGCCTGAGTTGACGCCCGCCCTGAAGCGCGGCCAGTCCGGGTGGTCGGCGGCAACCTCCGCGGCCGAGGCCTGGAAGGCGAGCGCGGTGCGAGCGGCCTCCGTCGCGTGCTCGGGATGGTCGCCGTCCTGGTTGAAGATCACCATCACGGCGTCGCCGATGATCTGGTGGACAACGCCGCCCTCTTGCTCGAGCAGCGGCACGAGCCGCCCGAAGTAGCCGTTCAGCATCGCGGCCGCCTGCGCGGGTGTGGTGCGCTCGGAATAGGACGTGAACCCCTGCAGGTCGGCGAACAGGATCGTGACTTCGCGCGTGTTCGCGAGGGTCTCGTCGAGGTAGAGGGGGCTGAAGCGCTCCTCGTGCCACTCGCCGCGCGCGCTGACGGCGATCGCGACGAAGGCGATCAGCATCAGCATGTGCCACTCCCACCAGGAAACGCGCCAGTTCCGCGCCCACGCGATCACGAGCATCGCCTCGGCGAGAAGAGAGAACGCGAGCGCGACCCCGAGCAGGAACTGCGCGCGGCGGCGCCGGTAGAGGCGGAAGTAACCGAACGCGGCGGTCGCGTAGAGCGCCAGGCCGATCACGGCGAGGGTGATCTGCCAGCCGTCCAGCTCCTCCGAGCCGAGCTCCCCGGCCAGAGGCCGGATCCCCGAGAGCGAGACGACGGCCCATCCGGCGAGGAGGAGCGAGAGGGTGCCGATCAGCCGCCAGGCCCAGCCGATCACGCGCTCGGCGGCCGCCGGCCTCAGCGGCAGGCTCGAGGCTGCTGCGAACATCCCCGCGAGCGCGAGGCCGAACGGCGTGGCGAGCTCGAAGCCGGCGTTCTTGCCCAGCAGCACGCCCGGCGTGGCGAGGGCGTGCAGGCCGAGGAAGCCCGCCGCCGACACGAAGGCGAGCGAGACCAGGATGAGCCGTGCGTCCCGGCGACGCCGCGCCGCGACCCCGACCACATAGCCGAGCCCGACGCTCAGCGACGCTGCACCGAGCACGAGCCAGAAGTGCGCGGGATGGTTCTCCCAGGACTCGTCGATCCCGGGGTGGAGCAGTACCAGCACGAGCATCGCCGCCCCGAGGAGGAGCGCGACACCCGGCCACAGTCCTGGTCTTGGCCTCGCGGGACCCTCGACCGCGGCGCCACCCGCCTCGGTCATGCCCGCTCGAGCTGGCCGTGCGCCTCGCCATGCTCGCCGAGCAGCTCGAGGAACGGCACGGCGTCGAAGGCCTCGGGACCGAGCACGCCGGCGCCGCTCCACGCCCCGGTCGCGAGCAGCTCCAACGCGATCACGGGGTTCAGCGCAGTCTGGAGGACGACCGCCTGCGACCCGTACTCGCGCATCGTCTGCTCGTTGTCGGCGACGTGGTAGAGGTAGGTCGCTCGCGGCTCGCCGTCCACGCCGGTGCCGGTTACGAGCGCGCCCGCGCAGGTCTTGCCGTGCATCCGCTCACCGAGGGTGGCCGGTTCCGGCAGCACCGCAGCGACCACGTCGCGAGGGGCGACCTCGGCTCCGCGCACCATGACCGGCTCCTTCGAGTCGAGGCCGAGCCGCCGCAGCGTCTTCAGTACCTTGATGAACTCATCGCCCAGGCCGTACTTGAAGGTGACCCGGTTGCACTCGATCTCGCGCGGGACGAGCACCACTTCCTCGTGCTCGACGTTGACGCACTCGATCGGCCCGATGCCTTCGGGGAAGTCGAAGACCTCGGGGTCCGAAAAGGGCTCGGTGGTGTAGAAGCCGCGCTCGCGCTCCCACACGAGCGGGGGGTTGAGGCACTCCTCGATCGTCGTCCAGATCGAGAAGGTCGGGGCGAAGTCGTACCCTTCGACCTCGAGATTGGCACCATCGCGCACGGCTACCTCGTCGATCGCCGAGAAGAGGTGGTCGGCCGCGTAGCGGGCGAAGATGTCCGAGAGGCCTGGCTCGGCGCCCATCCCGACGAGCGCGAGGCGCCCCGCCTCGCGCCAGCGCTCGTGCTCGGCGAACTGTGCGTCGCCGAGCTTCACGCCCGGCTTCGAATACGGCTCCTGCGGGTGCGGCTCGGAGAGCGTCATCGCCAGGTCGAGGTAGCCGGCACCGCTCTCGAACGCGGCCGCGAAGATGGCCGGGTTGACGCGCGGGTCGGTCGCGTTCAAGACGAAGTCCGCGTCGCGGGCCAGAGCGGCGAGGCTTTCCGCATCGGAGGCGTCCACCTGCGCCGCGGAGAAGCGTGAGTCGTCCAGTCGCGCGATCAGCGCCTCCGGGCGCGCAGGATCGAGGTCGGCGAAGGTGATCCGCTCGAAGAAGTCGCGCCGCTGCGCGACCGCGGCGACCGCGGCGCCGACTCCGCCGGTTCCGACGACGAGGACGTTCACCCGAGCGCTTTCCGCACTGCCTCCGCGTCGAGCCGCTCGACGATCGCGTGCGCGCGGGCCAGCCGCTTTCGCGGCAGGGTTCCGAGCACGCCCACGCACCGCAGGCCGGCTCCGAGCGCGGCCTCGATTCCCGGCTCGCTGTCCTCGAACGCGATACTGCCGTCGGCTCCCGCGCCCAAGCGCTCGAGTGCGATCAGGTACCCCTCGGGGTCGGGCTTGCCTCGGGAGACGTCGTCCACCGTCACGGTCGTGCCGATCACCTCGTCGAGCCCGGCCGCGGTGAGAGCGGGAGCGATCTCGGCCCGCGTGGCTCCGGAGACGACCGCAACCGTCGCCTCGGCCGCGGCGGCCCGCACCGCCTCCCGCACCGGCGCATGCAGGGTCGAGCCGTCCTGCACGCGTGCGCGGTAACGCGCGGCCTTCTCTGCGACGAGAGCGCGATCCTCGGCTCCGAGCCAGGCGCGGACGATCTCCGGATCGGAGGTGCCGGCGAGCTCGCTGAAGTAGGTCTCGGCGCTCAGCGGCCTTCCGCGCTCGGCGAAGAGCTCCTGGAAGATCGCGCAGACGATCGGCTCGTCGTCGGAGAGCGTCCCGTTGAAGTCGAAGAGTACGGCGCGTGCAGGCATCCTGGAGGAGTCTAGGATCGCCAGGTGGAGCCAGGTGCGGTCAATCCTGGCTGGCTGAACCGCGGCGTCGCGGGGATCGGCGCGGCCAGCTTCCTCGACGACGTCGGGAAAGAGGTCTCGACGTCGCTGCTGCCGGCCTTCCTGACCTCGACCCTGGGCGCCCCGGCCGCGGCGCTGGGCGCGATCGAGGGCATCGCCGACGGTATGGCCGGAGCGGCGAAGCTCGCGGGTGGAGCGCTGGCAGACGATCCGGCGCGCCGCCGGGCGACGGCGATGGGCGGCTACTCCGCGACCGCCGTCTTGAACGCGCTGATCGGCGCGGCGGGGGCCGCGTGGCAGGTCGGGATTCTGCGCATCGCCGCCTGGTTTACGCGAGGACTGCGCACGCCCTCGCGCAACGCGCTCTTGACCGACCTAGTCGCGCCGGGGGCCTACGGGCGAGCCTACGGCTTCGAGCGCGCGCTGGACAACCTGGGGGCGATCGCCGGACCACTGCTGGCTCTCGGGCTCGTCGCGCTGGTCGGCGTGCGCGATGCGATCCTGCTCTCGTTCGTTCCCGGCCTCCTCGCGGCGACGGCGATCTTCATCGCGATCAAGGCGGCCCCGCGACTGGAGGAACACGAGCGCCCGCCGCTGCGCCTGCGCATCCGACCTGTCCTGCGAGGTGAGCTCGGGCGGCTTCTGCTGGCGGTCTCCGCATTCGAGCTCGGCAACGCGGCCGCGACGCTGCTGATCCTGCGCGCTACCGAACTGCTTGCTCCGAGCCGCGGGCACGACTCGGCAGTGAAGGTGGCGCTGCTCCTCTACGCGGGCTACAACCTCGCCGCGACGCTTGCGAGCGTCGCCGCCGGCCGCGCGACCGACCGACGCGGCGGCATCGTGGTGTTCCTCGCGGGAATCGTCGTGTTCCTCGCGACGTACCTCGGCTTCGCGCTCACGGGCTCGGCGATCGTCGTGCTGGGCGTGCTCTTCGGCGCGGCCGGAGTCGGAATCGGCCTCGCCGAAACTGCGCAGTCGGCCGCGGTCGCCTCGCTCGCCCCGCCGGGGCCTGCGCGGCTCGGCCTTCGGCGCGCTCGCTGCGATCCAGAGCTTCGGCAACCTCGCCGCCTCGGCGGTCGCCGGAGGCCTCTGGTCCCTGGTTTCTCCCCGCGCGGCGTTCCTCTACCTTGCGGCCTGGATCGCCGTGAGCGTCGCGGCGCTCGTCCTATCGGCCCGCCGCGGCCTGCCTGCGCCGGGCCAGGGTGTCCAGGGTCACCGCGGCGAGCAGGATCACGCCGGTGGTGATGAACTTGACGGCGTCGGTGTAGCCGACGAGGTCGATCCCGTTCGCGATCATCCCGATGATCAAGCCGCCGAAGAGCGCGCCGCTGACGCGGCCACGGCCGCCGAAGAGGCTGACGCCGCCGATCACCGCGGCTGAGATCGCGTCGAGCAGGATCGTGCTGCCGCCGGCCGTCAGGTCGACCGAGTTCAGGCGCGACGCGAAGATGATCCCGCCCATCGCCGCCATCGCCCCGGAGATCGAGAAGACGAGGATCTTGATCAGCTTCACGTTGATGCCCGCCCGGCGCGCGGCCTCGGCGTTGCCACCCACCGCGTAGACGTGCCGGCCGAACGTGGTGCGGCCGGCGACGTAGGCGCCGAGGACGACGAGGAAGAGCACGATCAGCCCGACGAGGGGCACGCCTCGAGAGTGGTTGCAGACCGCGACCGCGGCGAAGGCGAGCGCGGCGTAGAAGGCGACCCGGGCGGCGCTGAGGATGATGTTTCCGGAGGGGAGGCCGGCTCTCCGTCGACTCGCGATGGTTCCGAAGACTGCCGCCGCATACCCGACGGTGAAGACGATCGCGATTGCCCAGCCCCAGTTCTTCGTCAGGACGTAGTTGGCGATGTCGTTGATCTGATGATCCTGGATCCCGATCACGCCCTGGCTCCCGAGCGCCTTCAGGATCGCACCCTGCCAGATGAGCAGGCCCGCGAGCGTGACCACGAATGACGGCACCCCGAGGAAGGCGATGAACGATCCCTGGAGCGCGCCGATCGCCGCGCCGACGGCGAGCGCGGCGAAGATCGCGACCAGGCCCGGATAGTCGTGGCTCGAGCCCGGGATCTGCAGCTCCGCCACGACGACGCCCGCAAAGCCGCTGACGAAGCCGATCGAGAGGTCGATCTCCCCGATCAGGAGTACGAAGACGACGCCGATCGCAATTACTGTCGTGCCTGCCATCTGCTGGATCAGGTTCGAGAAGTTGACCGCACTGAAGAAGAGCCCGACCTTCGAGGTGAAGAAGATCGTGATCGCGATCAGCCCGAAGATCACCGGCAGGCTGCCCACCTCACCCGCCCTGAGCGCCTCCCAGCGGGCATTCACGACCCCGCCTAGGCTCGTGTCCTCGCCGGCCGCGGCTACTTCGACCGGCGCCGCTGAGCTCACGTGACGGCCTCGATCTCTTCAGGAACCGGGGCCCCCGCGATGATCGTCTGCACGATCTCCTGCTGGGTCGTCTTGTCCTTCTCGAAGACGCCGACGTTCCGGCCGAGTCGCAACACGGTGATCCGGTCCGCCACGTCGAATATGTCGACGAGGTTGTGGGAGACGTACACGACCGCGAGCCCCTGCTCGGCGAGCCGCTTGACGAGCGCGAGCACCTGACGCGTCTGAGCCACTCCGAGCGCCGCCGTCGGCTCGTCGAGGAAGACGACGCGGTTGTTCCACATCACCGCCCGGGCGACGGCCACCGACTGCCGCTGGCCGCCCGAGAGCGTGGCCACCGGCTGGCGGACTGACGAGATCGTGGTCACGGAGAGAGAGGCCAGGGTCTCGGAGGTCTTCTGCTCCATCCTGGACTCCTTGAGCCGGAACAGCGCATCATGCTCCTCACGCCCGAGGTACATGTTCTGGACGACGTCGAGGTTGTCGCAGAGCGCGAGATCCTGGTAGACGACCTCGATCCCGAGCCTGGCCGCGTCCTTCGGGCCGTGGATGGTGACGGGCTCCCCCTCGAACAGGATCTCGCCGCCGTCGATCGAGTAGATCCCGGCCACGCACTTGATCAGCGTGGACTTCCCGGCGCCGTTGTCTCCGACCAGCGCCATCACCTCGCCGTCGCGAACCTCCAGGTCGACCTCCTGCAGAGCCTGCACGGAGCCAAAGTTCTTGGAGACCCCGCGAAGCTCGAGCGTCGGGGTTGGAGGAGCGTTCACGGGCGGTTTGTACCACGGTTGGGGCGCCCGCAGCGGGCGCCCCAACCGACGGGCCGTCTACTTGCAGTACTTCGCGTACTGCCCGATGCAGACCTGGCTGCGCTTCAGGGCACCGTCCGTGAAGAGGAACTTGTAGTTCTTCTTCGTAATCCAGATCGGCTTCAGCAGGACCGACGGCGTCCCGCTGACCTTGGCGTTCACTCCTGGCACCGGCTTGCCCTTGAGGATCGCGACCGCGACGGCTGCCGCGGCATTCGCCTCCTGGCGGACGGACTTGTAGACCGTGCCGCTCTGCCAGCCGGCGAGGACGAACTGGACACCGGTCGGCGTCGCGTCCTGGCCGGTCAAGGGGATCGGCTTGAGGCCGTGCGCCTTCAGGGACGAGATCACAGCGCCGGCAAGGCCGTCGTTGGCCGCGATCGTTGCGTTGATCTTGTTCCCGTTGCGGGCGAGCATCTGGTCGAAGATCCGACGTCCCTTGATCGCGTCCCAGTCGGTCCACTGGTCGCCGGCCTTCGCCTTCTTGAAGGTGCCGTTCTTGAACAGGGGGTTGAGCACCGCGTCGTACCCCTGCTTGAACAGCTTCGCGTTGTTGTCCTTGACGTCCCCGTTCAGCCTGGCGATCACGGGGTGCTTCGAGTACTGCTTCTTCGCCTGCAGAGCGCCGACGAGACCCTTGCCCATCAGCTTGCCCACGCTCACGGAGTTGTGCGAGACGTAGTACGAGGCCTTGCTTCCGACCACCAGGCGGTCGTAGTCGATCACCTTCGCCCCACCGGCGACGATGAGGTTCGTGATGGACAGACCCGAGGCCGGATCGAGCTGGTCGAACAGGACGACCTTCGCGCCCTGGGCCAGGCACTGCTGGGCCTGCGACTTCTGCTTCTGCGGGTCCTTGTGTGCGTTCAGGATGAGCGCCGGCACGTTGGCCTTCTTGAACGCCGCCTTCAGGTATGGCGCGTCAAACAGCGTGTAGCGCGTCGAGGACACGGTGTCCGGCAAAAGCACGCAGGCTCTGATGGACGCGGACTTGGTGGCCGGCCCGGTGACGCGCGCCGAGGCGGCGGCGGCGGCCAGTCCGACCAGGATGACCGCGCTCGTGGCGGCGATCATCCAAAGACGTGGTTTCATCACTTTTGCTTCCTCCCCTTGGCGAATAGAGACACCGTTCGTAGCAGTTTTCCTCGGCCGGAACAAGCGAGACCCGCCGTGTCTGCAGGTGATTGACTAGCCGGTGAAGGCCGCGGCGCTGCTGGCGAGAGAGCTGGAACGCTTCGAGCGCGCGAATCCGCGCTCGCTCGCACTTGCGCGCGAGGCCCAGGGGCCGCTGCTGGCCGGGGTGCCGATGCCGTGGATGATTCGCTGGGCCGGCGGTTTCCCCGTCTTCGTGGCCGACGCGAAGGGCGCGCGCTTCCGCGACGTGGACGGGCACGAGTACGTCGACTTCTGCCTCGGTGACACCGCCGCAATGACGGGCCACTCGCCGGAGCCGACGGTGCGGGCGATCGCCGAGCAGGCGCGGCGCGGGATCACGCTGATGCTGCCGAGTGAGGACGCGATCTGGGTCGGACGGGAGCTGGCGCGCCGCTTCGGGCTCCCACGCTGGCAGTTCGCGCTGACGGCCACCGACGCGAACCGCTTCGCGATTCGGCTCGCGCGCGAGCTGACGGGCCGGCCGAAGGTCCTCGTCTTCAACTGGTGCTACCACGGCAGCGTCGACGAGACGCTCGCCACCCTCGCGGGCGGTTCGGTGGTTGGGCGGGAGGGGAACGTCGGCCCGCCGGTCGCGCTCGCCGAGACCACGCGGGTGGTCGAATGCAACGACGCCAGAGCCCTCGAGCGCGAGCTCGGCAACGACGACGTCGCCTGCGTCCTGGCGGAGCCCGCGCTGACGAACATCGGCATCGTGCTGCCGGAGCCGGGCTTCCACGAGGCGCTCCGGGAAGCGACGCGCGCCGCCGGGACGCTGCTGATCGTCGACGAGACGCACACGATCTGTGCCGGGCCCGGCGGCTACACGGCCGCACACGGGCTCGAGCCCGACCTGCTCACGATCGGCAAGCCGATCGCCGGGGGCGTCCCGGCCGCGGCCTACGGGTTCTCGCGCGAGGTCGCCGAGGGCCTCGAGGAGCTCATGCCGCGAGACGAGCGCGCCGACATCGGCGGGATCGGCGGTACCGTGGCCGGCAACGTGCTCTCGCTCGCGGCTACTCGCGCAACGCTGGACGAGGTGCTCACGGACGAGGCCTTCGAGCGCATGATCGCGCTGGGCGAGCGCTTCGAGGCGGGAGTCGCTGGGGTGATCGAGCGCCACGATCTCCCGTGGCACGTGACCCGGCTCGGCTGCCGGGTCGAGTACCTCTTTCGTCGAGAGCGTCCGCGTAACGGCACCGAAGCGGCTGCCGGAGGGAATGCCGAGCTCGATCGCCTCGTCCACCTGTATGCCCTCAATCGTGGGATCCTCTTGACGCCGTTCCACAACATGGCGTTGATGTCGCCGGCGACGACGAGGCCGACGTGGATATCCATACAAAGGTCTTCGAAGAGGCGGCTGCTGAACTAGCTGCCCGCTGAACCGCTTCTAGCCCGACTAAACTCGGCGCCCGGAGGACGAAACGACACTGCGGCCGATCGGCCTCATCCCACAGAGCATTATCGCGGCGCTCGACGTTCGCTGGAACTTCGCGGGCTTCGCCGTACTCGCCACCCTCGCTACCGCCGTCTTGCTCGTCTGGATCGTGAGCTCGGCACGGCACGAGCAGGGTACGCGTGTCGGCGGTCCTCGGCAGCCCGACCGCCGTCGCCGCACCGTCGCAGTCCGACCGGATCCGCGGGAGGCGCTCGCACTAGTCGGGGACGCGCTCGCGGCGACGCACAATCCACGTGCGCTTCTTCCCGTGATCCTGAACGTGATCACGGAGGCGACCGGGGTCCGCGGCGGCAGGCTCCTTCACGGCGACCGTGAAATCGGCTGGGTGGGTGAGGTCGCCGACGAGGCGACCGAGCTGGAGTTCGAGCTCGCGCCCGCGGACGAGAACGGCGCGACCAGGCTCTTGCTCTACCCACCGCCCGGCGGCTTCGGGGCCGAGACGGAGCAACTGGCCGAATGGCTCGCCTCGCAAGCAGCGATTGCGCTGGAGAATGCCCGCCTGCACGACGTCGTGCAGCGACAAGCGATGACCGACGAGCTGACAGGTCTCGTCAATCGGCGGCGATTCATCTCGGCGCTCGAGGCGGAGATCGAGCGAGCGTCGAGCCTTGGCGGCACCGTCTCGGTCGTTCTCATCGACCTGGACGATTTCAAGCCGATCAACGACCGGTTCGGGCACCACGCTGGCGACCGCGTTCTGCAGGCGTTCGCGTCGCTCCTCGAGGCCCACGTGCGGCCCATCGATATGGCAGGTCGCCTGGGAGGCGAGGAGTTCGCGCTCTTGTTGCCCGACACGGACACCGCAGGGGCGGCGGCAACCGCCGAGCGGCTCCGACGATCGCTCGACGGCGGGCCGATCGCACGCGCGGACGGGCGTGATCTGAGCGTCACCGCGAGCTTCGGCGTCGCCCAGTACTCCGTGGGGCAGTCGGGGGACGAGCTCCTCCGGATGGCAGACGACGCGCTCTACCGCGCCAAGGAAGATGGGAAGAATCGAGTCTGCCTGGCGCCCGCCTCCACGGCCGCATAGGCACCGTCACCCGTCGGGGCCATACTCTGAGACAAGTGAACTCTGGAAACCTTCTGCGGGTGGCCGCCCTCGTTGCCGCCGCCGGGGCATCCGGCTACCTCTGGCGCGCGGCCCTGGAGCCGTCGCCGGGATCGCGAATCGTGGCGGCGCCGCCGGCGCTGACGCAGGACTTCCTCGGCCCGGTGGCAGGCTCTTCCCCGACCCGGCCCGGCGCGTCGGCTGCCCCGCGATCCGCATCGAGGTCGGCAACAGCTAACGGGCTCTCGGCGCGCGTAACGCCTTCACGCCGATTCGAGGCCGGCGCTGAACCTACTACGAGCAGCTTGCGAACCGCATCCCCGGGCCAGTCGCACGGGACGCCACCAAATCCGCCTCCTCCGCCTCCGCCTCCTCCACCTCCACCTTCACCCCCACCCCCTCCGCCTCCGCCACCACCGCCGCCCCCTCCACCTCCACCT
>Ga0126307_10001141_pt1 | contig 17518 bp, 16 predicted proteins | sample Plot28_FD_89955 | JGI IMG/M metagenome (GOLD analysis project Ga0126307, IMG submission 89955) | Serpentine soil microbial communities from UC McLaughlin Reserve, CA, USA - Plot28 | ecosystem: Environmental > Terrestrial > Soil > Grasslands | place: USA: UC McLaughlin Reserve, Lake County... | reverse complement strand
GGTTCGGATCGAGTGCTACGACATCTCGAACACCATGGGCACCAACTCCGTGGCCTCCATGGTCGTGTTCCAGGGTGGACGTCCGGCCAAGAGCGAGTATAGGCGGTTCAGGGTGAGCACGGTCGAGGGCTCCGACGACTTCGCCAGCATGGCCGAGGTCATCCGCCGCAGGCTCGAGCGCCTGCGCGAAAACGACGAGAAGTTCACGCCTGCTCCGGATCTGTTACTGCTAGATGGCGGTAAGGGGCAGCTCTCCGCGGTCGTCCCCATCCTCGAAGAGATGAAGGTCGGCGACGAGCTACCCGACATCCCACTCCGCTCGCTCGCCAAACGCGACGAGGAGATCTTCGAGCCGGGTCGTCCCGAGCCGGTGATCCTGGAGCGCAACTCCCCCGAGCTGCACCTCCTCCAGCGCGTCAGGGACGAAGCCCACCGCTTCGCCAACGCCTACCACACCAAGCTCCGTGGCAGGGCCATGACCGCCTCGGTCCTCGACGACCTCCCCGGCGTCGGCCCCGAGCGCAAGAAGAAGATACTGGCCCATTTCGGCACCCCCGAAGCTTTCCTTAACGCCTCGCTCGAGGAACTGGAGTCCGTCCCAGGGCTCCCCGGAAGAGTCGCCCGCGAAGTACACGCAAGAGTACATAGATAGCATGTCAGCACGCCGCCTGCGGCGGCTCGTCAGCACGCTCAGGCTGACGCCTTCGCTTGTCAGCCCGGCGGCTTTGCCGCCTTGTCAGCTAGTCAGATAGAGCTTGGGCACAGGCAAGCTGACAAGCTGAAGTGCTGACGAGCGAAGCCCAAAGGGCGTAGCGCTGAAATGCTATTGCAAGCTTCGACCCGCGGTGCTAATCTCGAGTTCCGAGATGGCTTGTGCATGCCGGGAGGGACGGACTAAGCGACGTGGGTGAGCAGACGTCGCGGGCCATCGACCCCCAGGGTTCGGGCAAGCGCAGGATCGTCATCATCACGGGGCTCTCGGGCGCAGGTAAGAGCAACGCCCTCCAGGCTTTCGAGGACGCCGGTTACTTCTGCATAGACAACCTCCCGCCCCGGATGATCCCGGCCGTAATGGAGACTACGACACAGGGCAACGGTGGTCCTGACGGGGTGGTAGTCGTGGTGGATATAAGGGGGCGGCGGTACTTCGGCGAGGAGCTGGAGCGCAACCTGGAGGCCGTGGAGCGGGAGGAGGATTGGGAGCATCGCATCCTGTTCATCGACTCCGACGATCCCACGCTGGTCAGGCGCTACAAGGAGAGCCGCAGGCCACACCCTGCAGCCAGAGGCGGCGACGTCCTCGAGGCCATACGCCGCGAGAGGCGGGATCTTGCGAACGCGAGGGAGATGGCCGATGTTGTCGTCGACACCTCGGGCTACTCTGCGCTTGACACCCGCCTGCGGTTCAAGAAGCTTGCGGAGTCTTTCTCCAGCCGGATGACCGTAAGCTTCATCTCCTTCGGCTTCAAGCACGGCACCCCCCTCGACGTAGACACGCTCCTCGACGTCCGCTTCCTTGCCAACCCCCACTACGACCCTGCGCTCAGGCCGCTCACGGGCCACGACGCCCCCGTGCGAGAGGCAGTACTCGGCTCAAAAGATTGTCAAGGGTTCCTGGAGAAGACCAGCGAGCTCTTCTCGTTTCTCATCCCCCGCTACGCCGCAGAGGGCAAGACCTACTTCACCATCGGCGTCGGCTGCACGGGAGGTAGGCACCGCTCCGTAGCCATTAGCGAGGAACTAGCCAGGTGTCTCAGGCAAGAGAATACCGAAGTAGATCTCTTTATCAGGCACAGGGACGTGGAGAGGTAGGTCTTAGCATTTCAGCCGGTCAGCTTGTCAGCCCGTTCCCGACTAGACGTTAGCCGCGTTTAGCGAAACTTCTCCTCAGCGTCGGCTGTCGGAAGCTAGAATATCCTGGCACAGCGAATTGGCAGCAGTTCCTGACAAGCTGAAATACGCCGACCGAAGGGAGGCCCGACCGGTATACTCGACCTGCGTGAATCGAGTCGAGAACACAAGGGTGGTGGTGTTCGGCGGCGGTACGGGGTTGCCCTTGGTACTCAGGGGCTTGAGGGACAGGGTTGGAGACCTTACTGCCGTAGTCACGGTAGCCGACGATGGGGGTTCCAGCGGGCGATTGCGGCAGGAACTCGGGGTCGCGCCGCCTGGTGACGTGAGAAACTGCCTCGTGGCGCTCGCAGAGCGCCGCAGGCTGGCGGAAGTCTTCAACTACCGTTTCGAGGCTCCGGGGGACCTGAACGACCACAGCGTGGGAAACATCATTATCGCGGCCCTCTCCGACATGGCCGGCGGGTTCTGTGAGGGTGTCGAACAGGCGGCCCGTTTCCTGAGGACCAAAGGCCGCGTGCTGCCGGCGGCCACGGAGAGCCTGACGCTCGTCGTCCGTTACGCCGACGGGACCGTAACGCGCGGGGAGTCGGTGGTACACGAGGTCGGAAAACAGGTCTCTAAGGTCTCCGTCGAGCCAACAGGGATACCTGCTCCTCCAGGGGTGATCGAGGCAATACAGGCCGCCGACGTGCTCGTGCTCGCTCCGGGGAGCCTCTTTACCAGCACGATCCCTGCTCTGCTCGGTGGCGGGGTGAGGGAGGCCCTTGCAGATTTCGGTGGTCCCGTCATCTACGTAGCGAACGCGATGACGCAGCAGGGAGAGACGGGCGACTTTACAGTCTCGGACCACGTGCGGGCCATAACGGAGCACGTCGGGCCCGTCGTCACCGACGTACTCGTCCATTCCGGAGACCTGCCGCCCGACATCCTCGCCCGCTATGAGGTCGAGGAGGCCACGCCGGTCGCGGTAGACCTGGAAGTCCTTCACGGGATGGGCCTGCGGGTGAAAAAGACAGACCTCCTTTCGAGGGAGAGCTGCGCGAGCGTCAGGCACGACCCCGTACTATTGGCGAGGGAGGTGGGCGAGATTGCCCTCGTTCGCCTCTGAGGTGCGTCGCCAGCTCGCCGCCGGCATTGCAGCGAGCACCAGGGGGGTCGGCCGCTCCGAGCTTGCCGGTCTGGTCGACGCCTCCGGCGCCTGGGACGAGGAAGGCGTTACCCTGAGCACCCCGAGCGCGGCCGTCGCCCGCTCCGTGGTGCGCCTGTGGCGCTCGGAGTTCGGGAGGGAGTCCGGGCTCTCGCCTGTAGAACCCGACCGCTTCGGCCGTACCCGCTACGCGGTGCGCACGGCGGGCAACGGTGTGATACAGGCGAACGAAGAGCTGAGGTTCGCCCGCACCGCGCGCACCCCCGCGGAGCGGGCCGGCTACCTGCGGGGCGCCTTCCAGGGGGCCGGCTCAGTGAACCGGCCCGGCGGTCGTGGGGGCCACCACCTGGAGCTCGTGCATCGCGAAAGGGAGTTCATACGCCGATGCGCGGACTTCTCCCGCGCGCCTCTTAAGGTCGTGCGCCGGCGCGGACGGTGGGTCGCCTACACCAAGAGCGCCGACGGCGTAACGACCGTCCTTGCCCAGATGGGCCTTAACGACGCGGTCCTCGAGTACGAGGCAAAGGCCGTTCTGGGCGAGGCCAAGGCCAACGCGAACCGCGTCACCAACTTCGACGCGGCCAACGCCGGTCGCACGGCGACGGCCGCAGCCAGCCAGCAGAAAGCCCTCGAAGTCCTCGACCCCGAGCATCTGTCACCTGCCCTCCGTGAGATGCTGGAGCTCCGGCTCGAGTACCCCGACGCCTCCCTTGCCGAGCTCGCCCACCTCGGAAATCTCTCTAAGAGCGCTGCTAACCACCGGCTGAGGAGGCTTGTTAGCAAGTCAGCACGTTCCGGCTGACGCCTCCGCTTATCAGCACGCTGGCGTCAGGCAGCGTGTGTTAATCTTCCGGCTTTTCGGGCAAAATACGAGTCTACGGCAAGCTAGAGACTGGAGAGAAGAATGGCCGTAAGAGTAGGTGTAAACGGTTTCGGCCGGATCGGGATGCTGTTCACCAAAGCCGCGATGGACCGCGGCGACATCGAGGTCGTGGCTGCCAACGACCTGATGCCTTTCGAAAGCCTGGCGAACCTTTTCAAGCACGACTCGACCCACGGAATCTGGCACGAGGACGTCTCCTTCGACGGTAACGTCCTGCACGTGGGCGACCACGAGATCAAGACCTTCGCCGAGCGGGACCCGGCCCAGATACCCTGGGGCGACGTCGGCGCCGACATCGTGGTCGAATCGACGGGCGTCTTTACGAGCCGCGACGGGGCCGCGTCCCACATCGAAGGCGGGGCGAAGAAGGTAATTATCTCGGCCCCTGGCAAGGGCGTCGACGCCACCTTCGTCTACAAGGTGAACCATGAGGACTACGACCCAGAGGCCCACGAGGTAGTCTCCAACGCCTCGTGCACGACCAACTGCATAATCCCGCTGGTCAAGGTGATCCAGGACAACTTCGGCATCGAGTCGGGTTACATGACCACCGTTCACGCCTACACCAACGACCAGAGCCTCCTCGACGCGGCCCACAAGGACCCGAGGCGCGCCCGCTCGGCCCCCAACAACATCGTCCCGACCTCCACCGGCGCGGCGCGGACGGCGGGCGTGATCTACCCCGAGCTCCAGGGCAAGGTCGACGGGATGGCCATGCGCGTCCCCGTCCCCGACGGCTCCATAACGGACTTCGTCGCCCGCATCTCGGGCGAGGCATCCGCCGATGACGTGAACGCCGCCTTCCGGTCAGCCGCCGAAGGAGAGCTCTCTGGCGTCCTGGTGTACTCGGAGGCCCCGCTGGTCTCCAGCGACATCGTAGGCAACAAGGCCTCGTGCATCTTCGACTCTCAGCTCACCATGTCCAACGGCGGTACCGTCAAGGTGCTCGGCTGGTACGACAACGAGTGGGGCTACTCGAACAGGACGTGTGATCTCGCGGCCTATATGGGTGAAAGGCTTTAGAAGGGGCATCAGGCTTCAGGTAAGTCGTCTGAGTACGGCCGGAGTTCGTGTTTATGACCCGGCCGTACTCGGAAGGTAGAGAAGCTATTTCCGAGAAACAGGAGTCCGACGGGTGACGGATTCGTCAACCCGGCAGACACCTGAAACCTGAAACCTGATGCCTGAAACCGCCGACCGAAGGGAGGCTCATGAAACGGAGCGTCAGAGACCTCGACGTGGCGAACAAACGGGTACTGGTGCGGGTCGACTTCAACGTGCCCGTCAAGGATGGCGAGGTCACGGACGACACGCGTATTGTGCGTGCGCTGCCGACTATCAGGTATCTCCTCCAGAATGGGGCGCGTCCGGTCTTGATCTCCCACCTCGGCCGTCCGAAGGGTGAGCCTGACCAGAAGTACGCGATGGACCCGGTCGCCGCGAGACTCAAGGAGTTACTCGGCGAGCCCGTGGAGAAACTCGACGCTGCCGTTGGCCCCGAGGTGGAAGAGGCCCTCGACGGTTGGGACGGAAGGGGCGTCGTGTTGCTGGAGAATTCCCGGTTCTATCCAGGGGAAACCAAGAACGAGCCTGGCTTCGCGGACCAGCTCGCGGCCCTGACCGACCTCTACGTGGACGACGCGTTCGGCGCGGCCCACAGGGCGCACGCCACGACCGTCGGGGTGGCCGAGAGGCTGCCAGCGGCCGCGGGGCTCTTGATGGAGGAGGAGATCGACTACCTCGATAGGGTTCTCGAAGACCCGGAGCGCCCCTTGGTCGCCATCCTTGGGGGGGCGAAGGTCTCGGACAAGCTCGGCGTTATAGAGAGCCTGCTAGGGATCGCGGACTCGCTGCTCATCGGTGGCGCGATGGGCTTCACGTTCTTCGAGGCCCAGGGATACGAGGTCGGGGACTCACTCGTCGAGGAAGATTACCTGGAGGAGGCGAAGCGCCTGATGGAGGAGGCCGGCGACAGGCTGGTCTTGCCCGTCGACGTCGTCGTCGCCGAGGCCATGGAGGAGGGTGCCGAGTCCGAGACGGTCGCCTCAGGCGGCATCCCGTCGGGCAAGATGGGACTCGACATAGGCCCTGAGACCGTCGCGCTCTTCGAGGGGCACATCTCTGGTGCGAGCACGATCTTCTGGAACGGTCCCATGGGCGTCTTCGAGATCGACGCCTTCGCGAAGGGCACGGAGGGTGTTGCCAGGGCCGTCGCCGAGAGCGGGGCAAGGAGCGTGGTCGGCGGCGGGGATTCGGTTGCCGCCGTCAACAAGCTCGGACTCGAAGACCGGATGAGCCACATCTCGACCGGCGGCGGGGCCTCGCTCGAGTACGTCGAAGGCAAGGAACTGCCTGGCATAGCAGTCCTGCCGGAAAAGTAGAACGGGGAGGATACCATGGCCCGACGCCCGATGATGGCCGCGAACTGGAAGATGAACAAGACCGTCAGGGAGGCCGAGGAGTACACGGCTGCCCTCCTGCCGCGCGCAGCCGACGCAGAGGAGGTGGACGTGGCAGTCTGCGTCCCTTTCACTTGCTTGCACGAGGTGGGCCGGATGGCCGAGAACTCTGCGGTAACCGCGGGCGCGCAGAACTTCTACTACGAGGACTCGGGGGCCTTTACCGGTGAGGTGTCGGCGCCCATGCTCCCCGATGTCGGGGCTGGAACCGTGATCGTGGGCCACTCCGAGCGGCGCGAGGTCATTGTCGAGACCGACGAGATGGTCTCCAGGAAGACCAAGCGCGCCTTGGAGGCAGACATCCTGCCCATCGTCTGCGTCGGGGAGACCAAAGGGGAGCGCGACGCAGGGGGCATGTGGGAGAAGGTCTCGGGCCAGGTGAGGCAGGTGGTCGAGGTACTCGACGACGGCGAGAGCGTGGTCTTCGCCTACGAGCCGATATGGGCCATAGGGACGGGCGATACAGCCACCCCCGAGGACGCTCAGGACGCCATAGGAAGGATCAGGGACCTGTTGAGGGAGACGAAGGGAGACGATTTCGCAGACAGTGTCCGTATCCTCTACGGCGGCTCCGTCAAACCGGAGAACGCGGCCGAGATCATGGCCCAAAAGGACATCGACGGTGCCCTGGTCGGCGGAGCGAGCCTCGAGGTCGAGTCGTTCGTCGAGCTGATAGGCGCCGCGCAGAACGCCACCACACAAACGGAGCAGTAGGGCGTGTGGTAAGGTAGATGTATGCTGTACTACATCGTCGCTTTCTTTCAAGTCCTGTTCTGCATAGCCCTGGTAGGCTTGATCCTCCTCCACTCGGGGAAGGGAGGCGGCCTCTCCTCCTCGCTCGGCGGCGGAATGGGCGGCACCTTCTCGGGTACCACCATCATGGAGAAGAACCTGACCAGGTTGACCCTGATCGTCGTAGGACTCTTCTTGCTGACCAACATCAGCTTGTTCTTCATGGGATAAGGCCGTCAGCTTCTCAGCCCGCCGCCTGACGGCGGCTTTCAGCCTTCAGCAAGTCGTCCCGTAGCGCCGCCACGAGCGTGAACCCGACCTCTGCCAGCAGCGGTACCTCGGGCGCTGCTGGCAGAGGCTGGAACGAGAGACGCTGACCACTGAAAGGGCCGAAGCGTGCTGAGAGCGGAAGCCGAAGGCTGGAGCGTGCTGACACGCTGACAAACGAAGGACTCGCCCGGGGAGGATGGGGAGAACAGGCGAGTCCAGGATAATTATACACCCCGAAGTACCTCCAGGCGTATGCCGGGTTACGAGGCTGATGGGCTGTTCATATCCGATGCGGGCACGGGGTGAGCCTGGTGTCGGAGGGGGGACTCGAACCCCCACCCCCTTATCGGGGACTAGGCCCTCAACCTAGCGCGTCTACCAATTCCGCCACTCCGACAGGGTAGCCAGCTGAGTATACGAGAGACACATAGTGGGGTCAACGCGGCACATCCTTCCTCTACTATGCTAAGTTCTCCTGATGAGTAGAAAGCGCTTGGTTCTGATCGCGTTCGCAGGATTGGCCTGCTCCGTCGCCCTGATCTTGCGTAAAGGGAGACAGACGGCCATCGAAGGCGAATGGCCCGTCAACCTGGCCCACAGAGGCGCCTCGGCCGTGGCCCCGGAGAACACCATGGAGGCGTTCCGGACCGCGGTAGAGGCGGGGGCCGGCGGACTCGAGCTCGATGTCCACCTGACCCGCGACGGTCACGTCGTCGTGATCCACGATGCGACCGTGGACCGGACCACGAGCGGGGCAGGCGCCGTCTCGGAGATGTCCGTCGAAGAGCTCCGCAGGCTCGATGCCGGCCACACCTTCAGCCCGGACGGCGGACCCACCCGTCCGTACCAGGGCCGGGGCGTCAGGGTGTCGACGCTCGAGGAGGTCCTCGAAGGGTTCCCCGACGTCGCGGTCAACATCGACTTGAAGGATGGTAGCCCTGGTATCGAGGCGGCGGTTCTCGGGGTCTTGCGCGAGACGAACGCCTGGGAGCGCGTCCTCGTTGTCTCCACCCGTCGCGCTACAGTGAGGCGGTTCCGTAAGATCTCCGGCGGCCACGTCTCCTCGGGGGCGTCGAGGTGGGAGATAGGGGTCTTCTTCCTCCTGAGCAGGCTCCGTCTGGAGCGGCTCGTTAGCCCGGACTACGACGCGCTGCAGGTTCCCCTCAGGCACAGGGGCCTACCGCTCGTGACCCCGCGCTTCATCCGTGCGGCGCATGCCAGAGGCCTGAGGGTGGACGTGTGGACGATAAACCAGGCTGACGAGATGCGTCGCCTGCTCGACCTCGGGGTCGACGTGATCATGACCGACAGGCCGGGCACGCTGGCGGGAGTATTGAGGGAGAGCTGATTGTCCGTCATTCCCACGAAAGTGGGAATCCACGAAGCGGCAGAGAAGCTTCACGCGGTAGACCAGTCGCGCGATCCGCCGGATTGCCTATGACCCCGGCTCTCACGCCACGATCAGCAGCACGATGGAAGCTAGTCCGAAGAGCGTGTAGGCGGCGCCGAGCGGCAGGAAGTACCTGGGCTCTTCCCGCAAGGGCGTGAGGTACCGGGCGTAGGGGAGGATGCGCATCGCGCGCCGGAGGACGGCGTTGTACTCGTAGCGGAAGAAGATCATGTGCAGCCCGTTGGCGACCGTGACCAGGCAAAAAGGTAGGGCCCAGAGCTTCGACGGGTAGAGCTTCAGGGCAGGTGGAGTAACGAAGATGCAGATTAGCCAGATCACCTGGATGGTAACGTAGCTCACCCAGGCGGCCGTGATCCTGTATCTGTGCTTCTCGTCGATGGTGAGATTCTAATGTAGGGATCGACACGACAGCATTCTTTTCGCAGGGATTGTAAACTGGTCGGGACGTAAGATAGACCGAATCCGGCTCGTAGAGCGGCATACCGAGTAGGAGAAACATGATCAGAGAATCGCTCGTCAAAGACCCTTCCCTCGCCCCGGAGGGACACCGCAAGATCGACTGGGTCGCCCAGCACGCGCCGGTTTTGAACAAGATCGCCGGCGAGCAACTCGCCGATGGTTCGCTGCGTGGCCGCAAGGTCGCGATGACCATCCACCTGGAGGCCAAGACGGCGTACCTGGCGCTACTCTTGTCCGAGGCAGGGGCCGAGGTTACCGTCTCGGGGAGCAACCCACTCTCCACCCAGGACGACGTTTGTGCGGCCCTTGCCGAGCGGGGCGTGAGGGTCTTCGCCACCCACGATCCCCCCGACGAAGACTTCGAGGACTATCTGCACAAGACGCTCGAGACCGGTCCCGACCTGATCGTCGACGACGGCGCCGAGCTCGTCGGACGTCTGATCGAACACCACCCCGACCTCGTGGGCAACGTCCAGGGAGCCTCCGAGGAGACCACCACAGGGGTATTGAAGCTGAGGGCCATGACGGCCGAGAAGGTACTGCCCTTCCCTGTTCTGGCCGCCAACGACGCCAAGATGAAGCACCTCTTCGACAACCGCTACGGTACTGGCCACTCGTCCATCGTCGCCCTGCTCTCGAACACCAACCTCTTTCTCTCGGGCAAGGCGGTCGTCGTGATGGGCTTCGGCTGGGTGGGGCGCGGCCTGGCCAAGTACGCTGACGGCATGGGCGCCCGCGTCATCGTGTGCGAGCCAGACCCAGTGAAGCTACTCGAGGCCTACTCGGAAGGCCACGAGGTGATGAACTCGCTGCAGGCCGCCGAGGTCGGGGACGTGTTCCTGACAGGGACGGGCAACCTCAAGGCGCTCGGGATAGAACACTTCGCGCGGATGAAGGATGGCGCACTTCTCGCGAACGCAGGGCACTACGACCACGAGTTCGATCTTGCCTCCCTGCGCGAGACGGCAGTAGGCTCGCGCGAGGTCCGCCGCAACGTCACCGAGTACGAGCTCCCCGGCGGAAGGCGGCTGCACGTCCTGGCGCGTGGGCGCCTGGTCAACATCGCCGCTGCAGACGGGCATCCCGTCGAGATCATGGACCTCACGTTCGCGGTGCAGGCCCTCGCGGCACACCACCTCGCCAACCACGCGGCCGAGATGGCTCCAGGCATCCAGCCCGTCCCCGATGCGATAGACGACCTGGTCGCCCGCGCCAAGCTGGCCGCCCTCGGCGTAGAGCCCGAGACCCTGACGGAGGAGCAGATCTCCTACCAGAAGAGCTGGCACTAAGACGGCCGCGGATCGCCGAAACATGAGAACTATAACGATCCGCTACACGGCCTTCCGGGAGTGCCCCAACTGCGAAGGGCGGGGCGACGACGGTGCCTCCTGGCGCCCCGCGGAGTGCAGGCGGTGTATGGGAAGGGGCACCCTCGTTACCGGTGTCGAGGTCGAGGATTCCGTCGATGGAGTGCTGCCGCGCCCGCGCTACGATTTCAACGCCCTGGGCGAGGTCTACCTGCTCGACTTCGACGAAGAGGAGGACTTCGAGGTCGTGCACGCTACTCCCCATTAGAGGCGATGTGCGAACTCGTTGACCCTCCTGTCTTTCGAAACGCTGTCTGCTCCTCACCGAAGACAAGACCTGCTGCCTGATACCTGATGCCTGAAGCCGCGACTTGCTGAAGTGAGCTTCAGCAAATCGCCTTAGAGCCCTCTGGGGTTGGCGTGGGCCATCATTCGCAAGCCTTGCGCCAGGGCGGCGGAGATCCCAACCCCGAGGATATCGTAGGTGGTCCAGTACGCGTAAGAGGGACGTCCGACGTTACCGAACTTATCGGCGTAGCCTGCCGGGTCGTCGACGGCGGCCCAGGCATAGGCGAAAGGATAGAGCGCCCACTCTGCGGACGTGGCCGCCGTGGCCATGATGATGGCGGCAAGAACCCCACGCCACCCACCACGGAAAACGAGAAGGACGCCGAGCGCCAGGAAGACAACCAGGCGGGTGGCCTGGATCAGCTCCTCGCGGCCTAGACCTTCGTAGATGCTTCTCCACGAAAAGACCACAGACCCGAACCCGAAGATCGTGGCTGCCACGGTGCAAGCCAGCGTCAGCGCGATCAAGGCTCCCAAGCTCCGCTCCATACGCAGGATTATATTGGTCGGGCTACCCCAGCACCGCGAGTACGGCCTTCGCTGCGAGCCGATCCTTGAAAGGCACGACGCCTCCTTCCACCGCCCCTGAGAGGGCCTCCTGGGAGGTGCCGAGCCTCTCCGAGGCGGCGACGAGCACGCGGTGACCCCGCTTCTCGGCCTCCCTGAGCAAGGTTACACGCTCGACTAGGTTGCGCTCGGACCAGAAACCGAGGATCTCCAGCTGGACCACCTCCCCGGTGTCCGTGTGTCGCAGGGTAAAGTCGGGGACGAGCGCCGCCTTTCTCTCGGGGAAGGGCAGCACATCACCCCCCCGTTCGAGTTCCCAGCCGCCCGTGTCCTTCGTGCGCCCCCAGGCCCTCACGAACGCCCCGCGGACATCATCTGCCTCGCGCTCGTCCTTGGGCCCCAGATAGTGGCTCTCCAGCCCGGACGTCTCCGAATCCAGCTCGAGAACGGCGTCTCTCCCCTTCCACTCTACGTCTGCCGAGAGCTTCCAGGGGGAGGTCATCAAGAGGCCTGGGAGGAACTTCGCCAGGCGCAGCCCGTACTTGCGCGTGCCACCGAAGATAGAGAGCGGGCCGTCGAGGTGAAGACGGTGGCCACGGGCGGAAGGCTCGAGGTCGTAGATCAAACCGAGGAGCTTTACGTAGTGGAACACGAGCCTCGCGTCAGCCCCTTCACCGAGGTCGACGACGAGCCCCCTCGCCGAGTAGAGCACCCCCTGCACCTGGGCGACGTTGTAGCGACGGACGAGCTCCTCGGACGAAGGCCGGTCGAAGTCGCCGAGGAGTTGGGCGCCCTGCCTGTCCGCGTACATGGAGGCGGCGGGATCTTCGACCCCTGTCTCCGCAGCGACCTGCGAGAGAACGTCCTCACGCGTCGGGACTTCCAGCAGGCCGGCCTCCGCGGCCGGTGGTTCGGGTAGGGCCGCGGCGAGCTCGAAGACGCGGGTGCGGAGCGTGTAAGGGTCGACTTCCGTCGGAGCGGTCCAGCTCGCCCGCTCCTCCAGGAGCTTCGACAGGGCGCGTACGATCCTGAAACCCCTGCGGGAGGCGAGGCCTGGGCCGAGCTCTTCCTCCCTGACCGCGAGCTCCTGCTCCAGGCGGGATCTCGGCAACCCGACGTGGGCGGCGTAGAGGTCGCAGAGTTCCCCCGCGACAGCAATGGTGCGCCGATCGTCAGGCGAGAGCCTGTGGGTGAGGAGCCTTCCGCGGTTCAGGCGGGCCATGACGTGCTCGCTGCGGAGCACTAGAGGAGGGCCTCCTTGCGGCGGCGGGCCGTGAACTCTTCGCCCGTCTGGGCCGTGACGAGCTCGTAGAGTATCGCCTGCTTGCCTTCCCGTGGGCGGAGGATACGGCCGAGGCGCTGGACGTACTCGCGGCGAGAGGCGCTGCCGGCGAGTATGACCGCGACCCCGGCGTCGGGAACGTCGACCCCCTCGTTCAGGACGTCGGAAGCTATGACGGCCCTGTAGCGGCCCTCCCGAAAGCGGTCGAGTATCTCCTTGCGTTCGCGGGCTGGCGTCTCGTAGGTCACCCCTGGTATGAGGAACCTCCTGCTGAGCGCGTAGACCTCGTCGACGCTCTTGGCGAAGACTATGACCCGATCGTCCCAGTGTCTCCTGAGGAGTGTCTCGAGCGTCGCGCCCTTGCGCATCGCGCCCTCCCTGATCTCACGCCTATGGCGCGCCGCGAGCAGCGCCTCCCTCCCCCCTGAATGGCTCGTGGAGGCGACCATGATAAAGCGCTGCCAGTCCTCGGGCGAGCGCATCGGCAGTCGATGCTTCTCGAGGAAGTCCCTGTAGACGGCCTCGGCCTGGGCATAATCGAAGCGTTCCTGGGCCGTTAGCTCGATGGGTATGCGGACCAGCTTGAAGGGTGCCAGGTAGGTCCCCGCGAGATCCTCGGGTGAGCGGCGGTAGACGACCCCTCCGACGAGCTCAGGGAGCAGTGTGTGTCCTCCGTCTGGCCTCTCCGGCGTGGCGGTGAGGCCAAGGGTGTAGGGTGCGAGGAGCGTCTTCGCGATGATTGCGTTCTTCGGGGCCGGCAAATGATGTACCTCGTCGTAGACGACGAGCGCGAAGCGGTCCCCGTAGCGCTCGGCGTGGATGTAGGCCGAGTCGTAGGTAGTCACCGTGAGCGGTGTTATCTCGTGGTAGCCGCCGCCGAGCAGCCCGATCGTGACGGAGCCGCCGAAGGCGTCCTGCAAGACGGAGTACCACTGCTTGAGCAGCGCGAGGGTCGGGACGACGACGAGCGTGCTACGTCCGACGCGCTCCATCGCGCTCACGGCCACGGCCGTCTTCCCGGCACCGGTCGGCAGGACTACCACGCCGCGGAGCCCATCCCTGCGCCAGGCGCCTAGGGCCTCCTTCTGGTAAGGTCGGGGTTCCATCGCCACGCGCGACTCGAGCGAGATCTTCTGGAAGGCCGAGGCCCTGTCCTCGTGCGGGACACCCTGGGCCCGCAGGCCGAGGACGGTCTCGCGGTAGGCGCTCGCGGGTGCCCGCCACTGGCGAGTCCTTCCGTCCCAGACGAAAGTCTCGGGTAGGCCCGAGAGAGACCCGGTCGCGACGAGGGTGCCGGCTTCGTAGAACAACTCGATCACGCTCCATAGAGCATAACCGAGACTTCCTCCGCTCTCAGCGGTAAACTGCCAGCACCGTGACCTGGAGCAGACCTTGATACGGGTGCACAGACCGTTCGAGGCGTGGGACGTGCTCCGCGCGGCGCTCCCGTTGGCGTCACTGATCTTTGTCCTGGCGGCCTGCGGCGCTCCCATGGAAAGCCATTCTGGCGGTGGGCAAGTCCAGGGTTCTTCCAGAGAGCGCGAGAATAGGGAGGCATCCTTGGTGTCACAGATGAGCGTGAGGGACATGGTGGGGCAGATGTTCGTCGTCAGCGTGGGCGGCACCGAGCCCGACTACCACATCGAGAAGATGTTGCGAGAGCGGAACATAGGCGGTGTGATCCTCTTCGGCTACAACATGAGGAGCGAGGAGCAGGTGAAGTCGCTGGTAGGGCCGCTCCAGGAACTCTCCATGGAGACGGAACCGGCCGTGCCGCTCTTCGTCGCCGTCGACCAGGAGGGGGGCAGCGTAGCCTCCGCCCCCTGGGTCGCGTCCCAGCCTGCGGCGGCCGAGGTCGGGAGCCGCGGGGACCCCGACGAGGCACGTGACATCGCCGCAACGATGGGTCGCCAGCTCATGCGGGCCGGTGTCAACACGGACTTGGCTCCCGTGGTGGACACGGGCTTCGGGGCGGCGATCGGCAACCGCTCCTATGGGGAGGACCCCGAGCTGGTGGCCAGGATGGGAGCGGCGGCCGTCGAGGGATTCGAGGACGCCGGCGTGATCTCGGCGGCCAAGCATTTCCCCAACCACGGTCCGGCGAGATCCGACTCGCACGCGAGCCTGCCCATGATCAGGCACGACGCAAAGACCCTCCACTCCTACGACCTTCCGCCTTTCGAGGCCGCCGTCGATGCCGGGGTGCCTATGGTGATGGCCGGGCACCTCCTCTACCCGGCCATCGACCCCCACAATCCTGCAAGCCTCTCCAGAGATGCCATAAGCACGTTGCGTAGAGATCTCGACTTTAGAGGGGTGGTCATAACAGACGACCTGGCGATGGCAGGGGCCAGGGGTGGAGGAACTCCGGCCGAGGCCGCGGTCGAGGCCGTGGAGGCGGGCGTTGATCTGCTCATAGTCTCGAGCCCGCCGCAGCAGCAAGCCGACGCTTACGATGCCGTGGTGGCCGCCGTCGAGTTGGGGGAGATACCGCAGGTACGCGTCCGAGAGTCCGTCGAGCGCGTACTCGCAGTCAAGGAGAGATACGACTTGCGCGGGACGGGCCGGCATTAGGTAGAATGTAAAAAGGCACAGGGGTTAGAAAAGCCCGAAGGGCAACTAGGGAATCCTGGACGACGGAGCCGTTCGGGTAAACGGAAGGAGGAAGTGGGATGGCCGAAGTAACCCTGGAGGAGGTAACCAAAGTCTTCGGCGAGGACGTGGTCGCCGTCGACAAGATGAACCTGGATATCCCGGACGGGGAGTTCGTAGTCTTCGTCGGGCCTTCCGGTTGCGGGAAATCCACGGCCCTGCGTATGATCGCCGGCCTCGAGGATATCAGCGCGGGCCAGGTCTTTATAGGAGATCAGGTCGTCAACGACCTTCCGCCGCGCGAGCGGGACATAGCGATGGTCTTCCAGAACTACGCCCTCTATCCACACATGGACGTGCGGGAGAACATGGGATTCGCCCTCAAGCTCCGCAAGTTGGACAAGTCGGAGATCTCGCGCAGGGTGGAGGAGGCCGCGAGGATACTCTCCATCGAGCGGTTCCTCGACAGGAAGCCGAAGGCGCTCTCCGGCGGCCAGAGGCAGCGGGTGGCCCTTGGTCGGGCCATAGTCCGCGAGCCGAAAGCGTTCCTGATGGACGAGCCTCTCTCCAACCTCGACGCCAAGCTCAGGGTGCAGATGAGGACGGAGATCGCCAAGCTGCACAACAGGATAGGGACCACCACCATCTACGTCACCCACGACCAGACCGAGGCGATGACGATGGCCGACCGGATCGTCGTCCTCAAGGACGGTGAGGTGCAGCAGGTAGACTCGCCGCAGCAAATGTACGACCATCCGAACAACGTCTTCGTGGCAGGCTTTATCGGGAGCCCGGCGATGAATTTTCTCCGGGCGCGCCTGGAGAAGGAGAACGGCGGCTTTGCAGTCGCCTTCGGCAGCACCCGCATGCCTCTGAGCCGCGAGGTAGTGGGAGAGGTCAAGGAGAGAAGGGGCCAGGACCTTGGGGAGCACGTTGGCGAGGTCGTGCTCGGCATCCGTCCTGAGCATATGGAGGACTCCGAGACCGAGGCGGCCGAGGCCATAGGTGGGGCGCAAGGTTCGAGCTGCGTGGACGTCGAAGCGCAGGTCATAGAGAGCATGGGATCCGAGAAGTACATCTACTTCGAGCCGCCCAGGGAGCAGGCCGTTCACCTGTCGAGCGTCTCCGAGATGACCGAAGACGACGAGGGTGGCGCCGAGCAGGACACCATGGGAGGGTCGGCCGAGGACGTCGGCGGCAACCTGATGGTCGCTCGCGTCGCGCCGGAGAGCACGGCGCGCGAGGGCCAGACGATGCGCTTGGTGGTCGACCCGAGCAAGATACGGATCTTCGATCTGGAGACCGAACAGGCGATCTTGTAGGTAGATGGAATGACTGCGCCAGATACGGACCACACCGGGTTTCCGCAGAGCCGCATCCGGCCGGGGTGGAAGTCAGTAGGGAGAGTCACGTGTTGTGTCGTCGTAGAAAGGACTAGTTGCGCATGACGGAGAGAAATGAAGGACTTGGGGTGTCCGCCGGGAGAAAGCTGAACCGGCGCGACTTTCTGAAGATGGGTGGAGCGGGGCTTGCAGGGGCGGCTCTGCTCGGGGCCGCGGGCTGCGGCGGAGGAGGTGGGGGCTCAAGTAAGCTCATCTTCTCCATGGGATCCCCCGTCCCTACCTACGACGCCCTGCTAAACAAGTTCAACAAGCAGAACAAGGGTGAGATCGAGGCCACGCTTCGCGAGATGCCCGCCAACGCGACGACGCACTATGACAAGCTAACGACCGAGTTTCAGGCAGGAGGCGGCGACATAGACGTCATAGGAGGCGACGTCATCTGGGCGATCCAGTTCGCCGCGCAGGGCTACATCCAGGACCTCTCCGACGACTTCCCCGAATCGGAGCAAAAGAAGTTCCTGCCCGCCCCCATAAGTGCCATGACCTACGAAGGCGCGATCTATGGGATACCGTGGTTCACGGACGCAGGGATGATCTACTACCGCAAGGACCTCCTAGAGCAAGCGGGCTTCTCCGGTCCCCCGAAGACCTGGGACGAACTCAAAGAGATGGCCCTCAAGACGAAGAAGGACACGGGCACAAAGAACGGGTTTGTCTTCCAGGGAATGAACTACGAGGGTGGGGTCTGCAACGGCTGCGAGTACATCTGGACCCACGGCGGCGAGGTCCTCTCTGAAGTAACGGGCGGCAAGGTCGTCATAGACAGCTCCGAGGCGGTGGCGGGCCTCGAGACGTATGCCAGCATGGTCGCCGACGGCGTAGCGCCCAAGGCCGTGGCCAACTACGACGAGACGACCTCAGAGC